>OBLI01000795.1_pt1 | contig 32896 bp, 19 predicted proteins | sample 1519701 | NCBI WGS metagenome assembly OBLI01 (sample SAMEA3663005, study PRJEB22513) | pig gut metagenome | biome: pig gut; feature: pig-associated habitat; material: faeces | place: France | collected 2012 | reverse complement strand
GGCTAATCTACCCAGGGCGATGCCCTGGGCTATGCGCTTGCTGGGCCTTCAGCCCGCTCCTTAAACGCTTGTCAGCTACAAGTGAACACTTGAGAAATTTTTATGATTTATTTCGAGTTACGTTTGAAAACAGCGAACTTGGACGTATGAAACGGAATAAGTTGTAAATACTACCTCTGTATATAAAAAACCTCTTATATAATAATGTACGCGCCATACGCGTGGAAAAGTTATACCAGTGAACATTTGAACATTTGAACATTTTTATCTTAATAACTAGAGTGTCCAGTTATACGTTCCAAATTGAGTGGCCACAGAAACGAAAACGGGAACGTATAACTGGACACCCTACTTATTACCCCCCCCATCTTAATCAAAACAACAGCATAATTATGAAGCTATCAGAATTAGCAATGAAATATTTCCCTATGAAGAGCGAGGCAGAGACCCATAGCGGCCTCCTTTTTGTATGATCAGTTATTCTTAGGGTATAAGAATAGTTATTCTTAGGGTACAAGAATAGTTATTATTGTGGTACAAAAATAGTTATTATTGTGGTACAAGAACAGTTATTTTTAGGGTACAAGAATAGTTATTATTGTGGTACAAGAACAGTTATTCTTGTGGCATAAGAATAGTTATTATTGTGATGTAAGAACAACTGTTATAAAAATCTTTTTTCAGTTATGGACACTCTTGGACACTCTTGGACACTCTTGGACACTTTGGCCTTTTGTGATTTCGTATCTTTGCAGTGAAAAAAAAGTGGGAGATAATCGCCTGTCTGCAAGACACATTCCGTATTTCCATGCAGATATGTCTATATTTTGCCGACGTCTGCAGGTTTTAGCATAAAAAAATAAAAAACTGTCAATATAAACACTCAAATCGTTTGGATTATTACAAAAAAGCATGTATATTTGCAGCGGAAAAGAAACCTTATCACTCAACTTTCGCTAATCAATAAATCAAAAAACTATATGAAAAGACTATTTGTGATACCACTGACTATGGCATTGCTGATGGGTAATGGCAATGCACATGCACAGAACACTCCTGTGAGCCAAATGGAAAAACTCAACAGGGGACTGGTAGTGCTACCTTCACAGTCGGGCGCTGGCAGACATATCAGTTGGCGACTCCTTGGCACAGATGCCGACAACATAACCTTCGACATCGTGCGCGATGGAACTGTGATAGCCTCAGGCATCAAAGACAAAACTAATTACCAAGACGATTTCGGCACCAAGGACGCAAAATATCAGATTGTGGCCAAAGTGAACGGAGAGACTGTGGACACCTCTGAGGAAGTGACCTCATGGAGCAATGTATATAAGACCGTGCAGTTGGATCTGCCCGCCGACGGCAGCGACTATACATATAGTCCCTCTGATGCCAGCGTGGGCGATGTGGACGGCGACGGCGAATATGAGATAATACTCAAATGGGACCCCAGCAATTCCAAAGACAATTCACAGCCGGGTAAGACAGGTAACGTGTATCTCGACTGCTATAAACTCGATGGCACCAAACTATGGCGCATAGATTTGGGACTGAACATACGTGCTGGTGCCCATTATACCCAGTTCCTCGTATATGATTTCGACAAGGATGGCAAGGCAGAACTGATATGCAAGACCGCTCCAGGAAGCAAAGATGGTGCTGGACAGTATGTAAACAAAGCTGCCACCGATAATACTATCCTACAGCATTCCAACTCATTGGAATACAGAGACGACAATGGACGTATCATGAACGGACCGGAATATCTGACCGTGTTTGAAGGACTCACTGGCAAGGCCATACATACCATCTGGTATAACCCCAACAGAGCTGGCGACTTCAACAAAACAGGCGCATACCCAAGCGACAAAGGATTCTGGGGCGACAACTATGCCAACCGCTCAGAGCGCTATCTGGCCACAGTGGCATATCTCGACGGACCAGAGCAGAAACCAAGCGCTGTGATGGCAAGAGGCTATTATACAAGGGCTTACCTCTGGGCCGTAGACTTCGATGGAAGCCAACTTAAAACCAAATGGCTCCATGCATCCACATCATCTACCGTGGCCACAGTATATGGTCCTACACTCGCCAAGATTTCATCAAAGACTTATTCCAAGAATACCGCCAACCTGTCTTCAAGCAAGACAGCATACGGCAACGGCAACCATAACCTATCGTGTGGTGATGTGGACGGCGACGGATGCGACGAGATAATATGGGGCTCATGCGCCATCAACAACGACGGTAGCCTGCTCTATGCCACTGGCTATGGCCATGGCGACGCCATACATTTCAGCGACCTCATACCCGACCGTCCCGGTCTGGAAGTTTTCCAGGTGCATGAGGATAAAAATGTTGGATACGGATGGGATGTGCACGATGCGGCCACAGGAGAGATACTGCTGAGCTCCACCGGTAGCAGCGACAACGGACGAGGCATGAGCGGCGATATAGTGCCCGACACAAGAGGCTTTGAGTTTTGGTCAGCAAACGACAGAAGCCCACGCAGTGCCACTACCGGCGAGGTGGCATGCACAAAAAATCCGAGCATCAACTTCAGAATGTATTGGGATGACGACCCTCTCGACGAAATACTCGATGGCAACAGCCTAACAAAATACAATAACGGTTCGCTCACTACCATCAAGCCTACCACAGGGTCTAATTTCGCCGATCTCGGCAATTCATCCACATGCAACGGCACCAAAAACACACCTAACTTCATGGGCGACATCCTTGGCGACTGGCGCGAGGAACTAATCCTCTGGAATGGAAGCACACGAAATCAACTCAACATCTTCTCATCAAATGTGCCAACAGAACTGGCTGTGCCCACACTGCCACACGACCATATATATAGAATGGGAATGGCATGGCAAAACGTGGCATACAACCAGCCACCTCACCTGGGCTACTATCTCAGCGACCGTTTCAAAACACAGTTTATTAATGTGGGCGAGGGCGAAAAGACACAGACAGTGGCTTTGGGCGACTCTATGGTGACAGTGGTATGCGAATACAAATACTGCAGTCTACCATCAGTAGCCAAAACTATCGACCCCAACGGCACAGAAAAGAAAATAATGCCAACAGGATTTAAATTCACCAGAACTAGCAGTACAAAACACTACACCGTATCGGGCAAACCAGAGATGGTGGGCACATATACATTAATCATCAAAGGCGGAAAGAATGTCGCAGACAACTCCATTGCCTACGACACCATCACCGTAAACTGCGTAGACCCCACAGCTATCATCGAAATCAGCAACGATAATAAAGCTACGGGCAACAACAATGAGGTGATAGCCGTTTATGATGCCTCGGGACGCAAGGTGGACAGCACCTCCCACCTGCCAACTGGCACCTATATGGTCAGGATGAAAACCAACGAAGGAATAACTACACGAAAGGTGATAATAAAGTAAATTAGCATCTGAACAATACAACTTGACAATCAAAATAGTACTATTGTCATAGCATTCGTACGATATTCCCATGTTTTTTTCTTTGTTTAGTGCTATCTTTGCAAACGGAAAGCAAGTATAGCAACAAACAAAAGAAAACATGGGAATATCTATTAAACTACTTTTGACTACCGCCTTGGCATTGGGAGCAATAACACTCAAGGCCAGAGAAACCTACAACTTCAATTCCAATTGGACTATTGGCAAACAGAAGAAAACTGTTACCCTGCCACATGCATGGAATGAAAAAGACTCTTATAAAGTAGGAATAAAAGAGATGAGAGACTCTCTGGTGACCTATACCAAAACCTTCGCTCTGCCTGCCTCGGCACAAGGCAAAAAGATTTTCATAGAGTTTGAGGGCGCACGCCAGGCCGCAGAGGTATTCATAAACGGCAAAGCTGTGGGCCTCAACGAGAATGGTGTTATGGCTTTCGGTTTCGATATTACACCATATATTGTTTATAACGGCAAAAACACCATCAAGGTAATCACCGACAACTCATGGAAATACAAAGAGCGTAGCACTGGCTCGATGTGGCAATGGAACAACAATAATTTCAATGCCAACTATGGCGGTCTGCCCAAAAACGTGTGGTTGCACGTAATGGACAACGTATATCAGACCCTGCCGCTATGGAGCAATCTGAAAACCACCGGTACATACGTGTATGGCAAAGATTATGATATTGCCAACAAACAGGTGACCATCTGCGTGGAGAGCGAAGTGAGGAATGAAACCGATAGCGATGTGAAGCGCCGACTCATAGTAGACGTTGCCGACAACGAAGGACGCAAGGTATGCTCATTCGCAGGCAAGGAGATAACAATAAAAGCTCACACCTCAGCCATACTAAAGGCAGAGAGCAGAGCCCACGGCATACGTTTCTGGAGTTGGGGCTACGGATATCTATATAAAGTAAACACCACCGTGGGCGATGATGTGGTGACCACCACAACAGGATTTCGCAAGACAGCATTCAAGAATGGAATGGTTTATCTCAACGACAGGGTGATGATGGTGCATGGCTATGCACAGCGCACCAGCAACGAATGGCCAGGAGTGGGCATGTCGGTGCCTGCATGGCTGAGCGACTATTCCAACGATCTGATGGTGAAAAGCGGTGGCAACGTGGTGAGATGGATGCATGTGGCTCCATGGAAGCAGGATGTGGAATCGTGCGACCGCGTGGGACTCATCCAGGCCATGCCTGCCGGCGATGCTGAAAAAGATGTGGATGGCAGACGCTGGGAGCAGCGAGAGGAAGTGATGAGGGATGCCATCATCTATTTCCGTAATAACCCCAGCATACTCTTCTATGAATGTGGCAACCAAAAGATTTCGGCAGAGCACATGGTATCGATGAAAGCCATCAGAGACCTCTACGACCCCAATGGCGGCAGAGCCATTGGTTGCCGCGAGATGCTCGACCGCCCCGAGGCCGAATACGGTGGCGAGATGCTCTATGTGAACAAGAGCGACAATAAACCTATGTGGATGATGGAATACTGCCGTGATGAGGCACTGAGATGGTATTGGAACTCATGGAGCTATCCTTATCATAAGGAAGGCGACGGACCTCTCTACCGCAATGCTCCAGCCAATGCCTACAACCATAACAATGATGAATTTGTGCGTGAACTCGTGGAGCGCTGGTACGACTACTGGTTGGAGCGCCCAGGTAGCGGCACCAAGGTGAACTCGGGCGGTGTGAAGATCATATTCAGCGACACACAAACACACGGACGCTCTGCCGACAACTACCGCGTAAGCGGTGTGGTAGACCCGATGAGAATAGAGAAAGATGCATTCTATGCACACCAGGTGATGTGGGACGGATGGGTTGACGACCTCAAGCCAAGCACCCATATAGTGGGCCACTGGAACTATTCCATGGGCGACACCATACCAACTGTTTATGTGGTATCAAATGCTGACAGCACGGTGATAGAGCACAACGGTAAGCGCATTGCACCCACAGAGAGAAAATTCAGATTCCTCAATATCTACCGCAACCTCGTATACAAGGGCAACACCCTCACCGCTCTCGGCATAGACAACAAAGGGAAGGTTTTGTCAGCAGACACGCTGACCACAGCAGGCCAGCCACACCATATCATGCTCACACCCATCTGCAACCCTACAGGATGGAAGGCAGACGGACATGACGTGGCCCTCGTGCAAGTAGACATCGTTGACGCCAACGGACAGCGCTGCCCACTGGCCAACCACATGCTCAAATTCAAAACCAAAGGCGAGGGAGAATGGCTTGGAGGTATATCAAAAGGCAAAGACAACCACGCCTTTATGGACACACTCAGAGCCGAATGTGGTGTGACCAGAGTGATGCTCCGCTCCACCACCAAGGCTGGCGACGTGACTCTGAACGTGAGCGCAGAGGGTTTGCCTAAAGCCACCGTCACACTTAGCACCAACTCAATAGAAACCATAGGAGGACTAAGCAAGTATATGCCTGCTGACGGACTGCCCTGCCGACTCGACAGAGGAGAAACTCCCTCTACCCCATCATTCAAGCCATGGCGCAGAGATATCCAGATTGCAGATGCCAAGGCAGGCAACGGCAATGATGCTGCATTGTGCTACGACGGCAATGAACTATCTGCCTGGGAGAGCCGCAACGACATCAACGAGGCATGGATAACATTCACCCTGGCAGAGAAGACACAAGTGGACGAGATATGCCTAAAGATGAAGGCATTCAGGCAGACCACATACCCCATAGCCATATATGCAGGTGATACCAAGGTATGGGAGGGATGGACACCAAAGTCACTGTCATACATCCATATCCCACTGAAAAACGCTCCAGAGTGCGACACCTTCACCATCAGGATGATTGGCTACAGCACCACCCGCGATGCCTTTGGTGCAGTAAAGGAGATGGACAAGAGCAACGACGAGAAAGTGCAGAAGGGTAGCCATTCTCTCAAAATCATCGAGGCCCAGTTCCTCAAGAATCTTTGATAATGGCTATTGCATAAGAATGTTTGTTTTGATTGTTAATAATAAAGGTTTATTTTTGATATAGTAAAATAGTGGATTAGAATAATTAGAACAATGATGAACTATTGGTAATGGAAAACATAATGATTGTTTTAGGATGATAAAAAAGAAAGAGATGCACCGTGAGGTACATCTCTTTCTTTATATGTCAATGACATGATTATCTCATGTCTGTATACTCGATATTGTCTTTGTCTGAGTAGTTGAGGTTTTCACCGCCCATGCCCCAGATAAACATATAATTGCTGGTGCCTGCGGCAGCATGTATAGACCACTCTGGAGAGGTGATGGCCTGCTCGTTGTGCAACCATACAAGACGCTCCTGCTGAGGTTCGCCCATGAGATGGCATATAGCATTGCCCTCAGGCACGTTGAAATAGAAGTAAGCCTCCATACGGCGGGTATGAGTATGCGCAGGCATGGTGTTCCACACGCTACCGGGCTTGAGTTCTGTAAGACCCATCTGCAACTGGTTGGTACCTCCATTTTTTACCTTGGTTAATACATCTTTTACGATGAGCTGGTTTACCACGCGGTCGTTGCTATCTTCCATCTTGCCATAGCGGTCAGACAGTGCAATGGCATATTTCTTTGGGTCTGCATTCTTGTCGGTGGTGATGAGCTGTGTAACGTATGGTTGGTAGGCAGGGGTAGAATTGATGTAGAACTTTGCAGGATTTTTGGGGTCGCTACTCTTGAAGGTCACCTCCTTGTTGCCACAACCAACATATAATCCCTCTTTGAACTTCATGGGATACTCCTTGCCGTTAACGGTAACCACACCATTGCCACCAACATTGATAACACCCAGTTCGCGACGCTCGAGGAAATAGGTGATCTCTGGTCCCAGCTCACGGAAGGTGTCGAGCTTAAGCACCTTGTTTACAGGCATCACGCCACCATAAATGAGGCGGTCATAGAGGGTATAGGTGATATTGATCTCGTCGGCCACCATCACCTTCTCCATCATGAAAGCACCACGGAGACGCTCGGTGTCATAAGTTTTCACATCCTGTGGATGACAAGCTGTCTGCACTGTATAATGGGTAATCTGTGCAGATGCAGTGGCTGCTGAAACGCCCAGCAGCAGAGCGATTGCAAATCTTTTCATGTTAATACTTTTTATTGTTATTGATTTGTTGATATTTATATTATTGTTGTACCAAATAGCCTATCAGATATTATTTCTCGTTGTTTGTGGCTGCCGCCTTGTCTTCTTTCACGATATTGCGGCGATTGATAATCATCATGCCGAGGGTGAACAGAGCGAGAACTGCAGGACCCACATACTTGATGGTAACGCTGAGATGATAGATAACCCAGCAGAAGAGGCTTGAGGCGAAATCGAGAGCTCCGGCACCCTCAAAGCCCTGCGGAATCTTTACAGCGGTGTCTTGGGTCTTGGCATACACGTCGGTGGCAGCACTTGTGAAGGCAGGAGCCAGGTCGGTAACAAAGTAGACACCCACGATGAGAGCTACGAGTCCGATGATAAACGTCTTGAACACGTTACCCTTTGTGATGGGCAATACCAATGGGAAGAGATAGAACATGCCGGCAAGAGAGGCCAAAGGCAGAAACTTGTTGCCTGGCAGCACAAAAGCCAGGATGATGATTACGGGGATAAGGAGGATAGACACCACAAGAGTAACTGGATGACCGATAACGAGTGCTGGACTCATGCCTATATGCAGGCCTGATGAGTTTTTGAACTTGCGCCCTACAAGTTCACGTGTAGCCTCGGAGATAGGCTTGAGACCCTCGATGAAAAGTCCTGTAACACGTGGTATGAGTTCCATCACGGCACCCATCTTAACACCGAGCATGAGCATCTTTGGCAACTCATAATTGGCGAAATAGCCAATGAGCATGCCCACTACTACACCGAGGAAGAGAGGTTCGCCAAAGAGTCCGAACTTCTTCTTCATTCCCTCTGCATCAATATCTATTTTGTTGATGCCAGGTATCTTGTCGAGCACCTTATTGATAACCACGGCAAAGGGCACGAAACTGGCGCAGAAAGGCTGCGGAATGGATATTCCCTCGAGGTCTTTATAGAAAGATTGGAACTTGGCAGCTGTAAGGTCTGCACACACCAGGGTTATGATATAGCAGGCTATGGCAGCACCGAATCCGTATATTACGCTCTCTGTGGCGAAATATACTATGGCTCCGATAAAGGCGAAATGCCAATAGTTCCACAGGTCGATATTGACTGTTTTCGTTGTTTTGGTGATCAGCATCAGCAGGTTGACACCGAGGCATACAGGAATGATGAAAGCACCCACTGTGGTGTTGTAAGCCACACTGGCAGCAGCCGGCCATCCCATATCGAAGACTTGCAGAGAGAGTCCGAAGGTCTCCACCACAGCCTTGAGGGCCGGACCCATGGTGTCTGTAAGCAATGCAGTGATTACCGACAGACCGACAAAACCGACACCTACATACAGACCCGACTTGAGAGCCTTGCCAAACTTGATACCAATACACACGCCCAGTATAGTAAACAGGATGGGCATCATCACCGGAGCACCAAGTCCGACGATATAACTAAACACTTGTTCCATTTTTTGATGATTATGCTATTAATATTATTATTGTCTTGTTATTTGCTTCTTGCTATTTGTTTCTTGCTATTTGTTTCTTGTTATTTGTTTCTTGTTAATATTTCTCTTGATTTGTCTTGCCTTTTTTTCTCTTATACGTATAAGGGCACAATATTGCTGCAAATTTACGGCTTTTTCCTTTAGTTTCCAACTATTTAACATTAATTCTATAAATCCTACAGTCTAAAGCCACTCCGCAACATTAAATCCTTTATATTACTACCATTTGAGTTTGCCGTATTTCTCCTTGTACCATATCTGCCATGCGTTAACCATGTTTTGCCACAGCACGTAGGCACCTGGAGCCACGGCAGACAGAGGATTGAGAAAGGAGATAGCGAGCCAGATGCCCACCACGGTATTCTTTTGTCCAAGAGCCTGTCCTGCAGTTATGCTGTCGCCGTAATGCTTGCCCACGGCTTTGCCTATGGCAAACTGCAGGATGGTAACAAACAGGGGCAGGATGAGCAGCATGGCCAGCACCCATCCACTCACCGTGGATGCCAGTATATTCCTTACCGTCACTCCTGTAACTATAGAAAGGTTGAAACACCACATATAGAAAGCCAAGTCTTTAACATCTGCCACACGACGTGTGAAATGGGGCATTACCTTGCGGCTTATCAGCGCCAATGCCAACGGCAACACCAGTACCGTGGTTACATTGCGCAGCACCATGAGCGCGGCAGCAATGAAACTGATGTCGGCACTTTTCTCCACCATTGGAAAAAAGAGTGGGATGATTATTGATGTCACCACGTTGGCCATGATTGTATAGATGGTTAGTGAGGCCACACTGCCTCCCAGTTTCTCTGCTACCACCGGAGCAGCCGCCGCCGTAGGACATATTATGCATATAAAGGCACCCTCAAGCACCAAACGCATGTTGGCATCGTCAGTATTGACAATGACAAAAACCATGAATGCCGACAGACCCACACGTATGGCCTGCAACCAGAAATGCCATACCCTCGGCTTCATTTCCTTTATTTGGATCTTGCAGAAGGTGACATACAATAGTGAAAAGAGCACTATGGGCAGCAGCGACTGCAATAGCGGTCCCACCACATCACCTATGGGCTCCAGTATGGGCACCTTGGCAAAAAGCAGATACCCCACCGTTCCTATTGCCAATGATGATGGCAATGAGAACTTTCTGAAGAATTTTACAATATTCATTTCAAGGTGCAAAGGTAGTCATTTTGGTGCTTTTTAACCACAAACACCCGTTTTTATTAATATTATTTTCACTTTTGACAAAAGAAATTGCTACCTTTGCGCTCGCTTTGCCAACTACGGCATAGCAAAAATTATAAATTAATTATTTCTATCATGTACAAAAGCATTTTTAACAAGCGAGAGGTCTTTAAGTTCAAGAGATTTGGACGCAAAGGCTACTCTCTCTTTGCATGCCTTGGACGTGAGGTGATTATCGGCACCCTTAGCGTGGCCACGCTCAGCCATGCCAGAGCCGAGGGAATAGGCGTAAAGCCTGTTACCGATGATTCTATCTCATACCAGACAGACAAAGAGATGATCCTCGACGAGGTGAGCATCACTGGGTCGAGGGCGCCTATGGCCAAGAGCCAGGCGGTGAGAATGGTTACTGTACTGGAGAGAAAGGATATCCAAGCCGCCCCAGTACAGAGTGTCAATGACTTGCTCAAATACGCCGTTGGCGTAGACGTCAGACAGCGCGGACCCATAGGTGCGCAGACCGACGTGAGCATTAGGGGCGGCAACTATGAGCAGATAGCCATTCTGTTGAATGGTATCAGCATCTGCGACCCGCAAACAGGCCACAACGCCTTCGATTTCCCCGTAGACATATCAGAGATAGAGCGCATAGAGGTGCTCGAAGGCCCATCGGCCCGCGTCTACGGCACTCCATCATTGGTGGGCGCCATCAACATCGTCACACACTGCAACCCCAAATCCAGTGTCTCTACCCATGCCGAATCGGGCAGTTATGGCTATGTTGCCGCAGGAGCAAGGGCAAACATCGTGACGGGGCATTTCAATAACCAACTTTCTGCCAACTATTCACACAGCGATGGTTACAGCCGCAATAGCCAGGGTAATCTCAATGCCGATTTCGAGGGCATCAAAGCATTCTATCAAGGCCACTATGCCGACGATTGGGCCAAAGTGAGATGGCATGCGGGCATCAGCGTCAAGGACTTCGGTTCCAACACCTTCTACAGCAGCAGGTTTGACAACCAGTTTGAGCATACCCTCAAGACCTTTATGGCCCTACAGGGTGAAAACAGACATGGTGCACTGCATATCATGCCATCCATTTATTGGAACAGGAGCATGGACAGGTTTGAACTCATCCGCGGCGATGATGCAGTAAACGGTTCTGTGCCATTCAACTACCATCGAAGTGATGTGATTGGAGTGGGCATAAACAGTTATTTCGACTGGGTGGCGGGACGCACTGCCATCTGTGCCGATTTAAGAAATGAAGACCTCGTGAGCACCACCTTGGGCGAGCCCCTCGCCTCGCCAAAGCATGTGCACAACACAAACCGCGACTATCTCTATGGTATCAACCGCACAAACATAAACCTTGTGCTTGAGCATAACATCATCCTCAACAGGTTTTCAATGTCGGCAGGCATCACAGCGGTCAAAAACTCATGGAACAACATGAACATGAGGGTATATCCCGGAGTTGACATGGGATACCGTATCACCAATGCCCTGAAAGCATACGCTTCATATAACACGTCGCTGAGAATGCCATCGGTTACCGAACTATACTATTCAGTGGGTGGCCACATGGCAGACAAATATCTCAAACCCGAGGAACTGACCTCTGTGGAGGGTGGACTCACCTACTCTACCGCTGCCATTTCAGCCAAGGCAAACATCTATTATAATCATTGGCGAAACATGATTGACTGGATTAGAGATCTCGATGATGGTAGCAATGCTACATGGCAGTCGGTGAACTTCACCAAGATAAACGCTATTGGAGTGCAGGCGTCAGTAGGGTTCCATTTCCATCATCTCATCACAAGCCAAAAAGTGGTGAGAAGCCTGAACCTCTCATATAGTTATATCAATCAGGACAAGGACATCAGCGCCAATCTCGAAAGCAAGTATTCTCTCGAATACCTCAAGCACAAAGTTGTGGGCAACCTGCAACTAAACCCCTGGCGACAACTGTATGTAGACCTTTATTACAGATGGCAGGACCGCACAGGCTCTTATACCGCCACCGATGGCACTATCAAAGCATATACCCCTTATGGCATTGCTGATGCCCGCCTGTCATGGAAGGCCAGCGACTGCAATGTATATGTGGAAGCCAACAATCTCTTCGATAAGTCATACGTAGATTATGGTTGTGTGCCACAACCCGGCACCTGGTTTATCGTTGGTGCCACATGGGAACTATGATTGCATGAATAAAGCATCACTGGATGTGATATAAATAATAAAAGGTGCGGCTGATGGTCGCACCTTTTATTATTTCTTGATCTTGAAAGACTCTTCAATTTGGGCTATCTCCATCTCAAAGGTCTTGTCGGTTTTTATCTTCTTGTCTATAGTGTCGCAACTATGGATGACGGTGGAATGGTCTCTACTGCCTATGAGTTGACCTATGCGAGATGCCGGCATCTTGGTATACTTCTGTGCCAAATACATTGAGATCTGCCTTACAAGAACGAAATTGCGCTTGCGGCTCCTGCCTAAGGCATCCTTCTGTTCTACATTATAATGATTGCATACCTGCTCAAGAATGTCGTCAACAGTCAATGGATGATTATCTATCTTGACGGCGCGTTTGATGACTCGTTCAGCCAATTGCATGTTGATATCGCTATTGTATACAACCGAATAGGCAAGCAATGAGTTGATCACTCCCTGAAGGTCACGCACACTGCCATTGGCGGTATCGGCAATATAGGCAATCACATCTGATGGTATCTTCAGACCATCACGGCGGCATTTGGAGTTGAGAATGTCTATGCACAACTGTGGATTGGGCTTCTCAAGTTCTGCGATGAGACCGCAACTGAAACGGGTTAGCAGGCGGTCTTTCATTCCCTGCAGATCCACAGGTGGGCGGTCGGAGGCTAACACTATCTGCTTGCCCGTGCGGAAGAGATGGTTGAAGATATGGAAGAAGGTGTCTAATGTTTTGGTTGCTGTGGCCCACTCCTGAATATCGTCAACAATCAGCACGTCTATGGTCTGGTAGAAATTGATGAAATCATTCACACGGTTGTTTCTGACAGCATCTGTAAACTGCACCTGGAAGAGGCGAGCACTGACATAGAGCACCCTCTTATGTGGATACATCTCCTTGCACCTCACACCGATGGCATTGACTAAATGTGTCTTGCCGCAACCCGATGGTCCATAGACAAAGAAGGGGTTGAAGGTAGACTTGCCAGGATGCTGGGCTATGGATATGCCCACAGTGCGTGGCAGTTTGTTGCTGTCGCCCTCAATATAATTATTGAAGGTGTGCGTGGGATTAAGGTTTGGATTGATATCCTGAGGCATGGCAGCATCAAGGGTGTCGGGAGCCTTGTTGGCCCTGGTCTGCGGTTTGCGTGCCTCTATTTCTGCAGGCTGGTCGCACTCTATATCCGTAGATATATTATGTGCCTTGTCGGTAACCACCCTGTACTTCAGTCGCACTCCTTCGCCAAAGAACCGTCGCAGCACCTTGCTAAGCATACTCACATAGTATTGCTCCAAGTACTCGTAGACATACGGACTTGGAACACGCACCAAGAGGTCTTTGCTCTCTGTGGAGAAAGACTCGAAAACAATTGGTGCGAACCATGTTTTATACTGCTGCTCGGTCACATTGTCCTTGATTAAAGCAAGACAATTATCCCAAAGCACCTTATGCTCTTGTTTCATCTGGTGATACGATTTCTTATTGGTAATTAACCGGTTTTTTGGCTTTGTGAGTGCAAAGGTCGCATTTTTTTTTGAATTATACAAATCGGCTAATTATATAGATGCCTGCTGCAAGAGTGACAAAGTGGCATAAATTGGGCGATTGAGCACAATATTCAAAAAACCTTACTCTAAGTGGCATTTGCATTATTATAACTACTTGCAGCCCAAATCGTTATCAATCAATAAGTCCCGAAAGGCACTGTTCAAGTGTTCGGGACTTTGTTTTGTAATGTATTGATTATATGTCAATTATGAGTATAATGGCACAATCATCAATATTTAGACAAAATTAAAATATTCTCTTATTTGTCTTTTTTTCCAAAGATGGAGAAATGCACATACCTCTTAGGATGTGCCTTGAGGTCGATAAGCAGCGAGTCGGCACTTCTCATTGTACTATTGAGGTTATTATATAGCGACGGGTCTCTCATGAGCAGTCCGAGGGTTCCCTCCTTGCTATTGAGTTTGGCAGTCATCTCCTCCACGTTGTTGAGTGTGGCATCTACTTTTGCCAATGTGGCTGCATAGTCGATGGCAGCCAGTTTCTCTGTCAGTTTATCGGCATTGTCCAACACACCGTCTGCCTTGTCCATCATTGTGGGCATCCTTTGGTTGAGAGATGCCATAAGCATGTTGAGTTGCGCTGTGGTCACGGTGAGATTGGCGGTGATATCCTCCACATTATGCAGTGATGCGTCGAGAGACTTGTCGGCAAGCAGGATATTGATGCGGGCAAGAATGGAGTCGAGTTTGGGCAGCATTTTCTGTATGTCGGGCACCATATCGGCAGCCATGCCCAAGGCTCCCTGTTCTGCTCCGCCGCTGATGGTATCACCAGGAGCAGCCATGCCCAAGGCACCATCGCCGAGGATGATGTTTACCTTGGTGTTGCCCATCATGTCGGTAGAGATCTCTGCACGGGATGTCTTGGCCAGATTCAACTGTTTGTCGAGGTTCACCGTGGCCACTACCCCCTTGTTGGTGGCATAATTATATGTTACGTCGGTAACCACACCCACCTTATAGCCATTGGCATAAACGGGACTTGACGATGAGAGTCCGCTCACATCATCGAAAACCACGTAATAATTGTTGCTTGAGGAAAAGATAGACAGTCCCTTGAGAAACTGCAGTCCAAAGAACAGTACGGCTATTCCAGCCACTGCCACAAGTGCTATCTGCACCTCTTTAGTAAAATATTTCATATCCTATATATTATTTTCTGTTTTGTTTAAACTCACGTATTGCCGCCACCACATCAGTGCGTTGCCCATTTTTGAATGCTATGATGAAAGCCTCTGGAAACTTGTTTAGAATAGACTTGCGGAGTCTGTATATCTCGTTATAGTCTGTGGATGCTCCCACGGTATACTTATAAGACCCATTGTCTTGATAGCAATCCACATCTGTAAGTCCCTTGAAGGCATTGTTGCCTGCAGACAATTTCTTGTTCATGGTCAGTATCTGAACCTTGAATACAGGTGCATCAGTATTCTGGTTCTTTACGGGCTGCGGTTTCACTTGCTGCCTTGGCTTCTCTTCTTGAGGTACACGCTGCCTTGGCTTCACTTCTTGAGGCACACGCTCATGTTTCTTCTCTTCTTGAGCCACACGCTCATGTTTCTTCTCGTCGGGAGACACGGGATTAGACAGCGTATCGGGTTCTGTAGGTTTTACCCTTTGTCTCTCCTCGTGCTCAACCTTTCTTTCTCCTTCATCCGCAGGTTTGAAAGGCACTGTAAACGACTTGTCGAACTTTTTCCTATATTCAACAAAAGCCTCATATATACCTTTTCCTATCTTTTCGATATTATCCTGCGATGCGAGAAAGGCCTCTTCTGATGGAGTAGTGATGAACCCCAGTTCTATGAGGCAACTTGGCATGGATGTTTCTCTTAGTACGAGGAAACCAGCCTGCTTAACCCCCTTGTTGGGTCTGCCAGCCTGTGCACATACCTTGCGCTGCACAAACTTTGCCAGTTCGACACTATTGGCCATATTTTTGTCTTGCATAAATTCAAAGAGTATATAACTCTCTGAAGAGTTAGGGTCGAACCCCTCATAATGCTGTTTGTAATCCTTTTCGATAAGTATCACGCTATTCTCCCTTTTGGCCACATCGAGATTATCTCCAGCCCTGTGCATGCCGAGGGTATAGGTTTCCAGTCCTCTGGCCTGTCTGCCTCTTGGCAGTGCATTGGTATGTATTGAAACGAAGAGGTCAGCCTTGTTTCTGTTTGCTATGTTTGCCCTTTCGTGCAACGTAACAAACACATCCTTTTTGCGGGTGTATATCACTTTCACATCGGGGCAGTTTTGCTCTACATACCTACCGAAAGCGAGAGCCACATTGAGGTTAATATTCTTTTCTTTTGAATATGAGCCGAGAGCCCCAGAGTCATGCCCCCCATGTCCCGCATCGATAACCAATGTGAACTTCCGCGTGTTCTGCTGTGCCAGTGCCACCATTGCCACCATGCACATCATAATCAGCAATATCTTTCTCATCGTTGTCTTTTATCCCGCAAAGGTAATTATTATTTATGAAAAAACCGACAATACGGCTATAGTTTTATTATTTATTAAGAGCATTCTTGTGCAATATCAAGGCAATAAGCCGTATATCACCCAATATATATACTAATTTCAAAAAAGTAGGGCTAATTCCTTGTGACATGCAGCACCACTCCTGCCCCCATGCTGTCTATGCCCATTGGTGGGTTATCCTTTGTGATTGAGATATATACGTATTGTGCCATGGGCAACTCGTTTAGTATGGCTTTGGCTGTTCTGCCCGCCACATGTTCGAGCAGTTGTGAAGGTATGGCCATCTCTCGTGCTATGATATCAGCCACTTGAGCATAGTTGATGGCATGTGTGATATTATCGCTATCTATGGCCTGTGTCATATCATATCCTACCTTGACATCAACTGTGAAGTCCGCCCCCACAACCCTTTCTTGCGGCATTACGCCGTGATAGGCATGGAAGCGGACTCCATTAATAAAGATATAACTATCTGTAGTCATTCTCTATTCTTATTACAATTTTATAATATTAGTCATTATGATTATTCGTTCTCATGCATATTATCCGCATCTTGAAGCACCGCAGTTTTTGCATATCAGGCATCCCTCCTGATATACAAGAGTTTCTTGTCCGCAGTTGGGGCATTTCTGTCCCTTTGCCTCTGTGCCGTCGATGATATATTTCTTGAGCGCCCTTTCAACACCGTTTTTCCATGTGTTGATGCTCTCGCTCTTTAGTTGCAGAGAACCTACGAGTTTGATTACGTGCTCAATAGGCATACGGTATCTTAGCACACCACTGATGAGTTTGGCATAGTTCCAATATTCGGGATTGAATTTCTCGCTCAGTCCCTCCACAGTGGTCTTGTATCCGCGTTTGTTCTCAAACTGGAAGTCATAGCGTTTCTTGCCGTCTTCATCGGTAGACTTGATAATCTTGCCCTTTACCACGGTCTTGGGTAATACGATACCCTCTTCATCGTCCTGAAGACCAGTGAAGATCTCGTATGGATAGCCATCGAGCAGACCTACAAATGCCACCCATTTCTCCTTGTTGTTTTGGAATCTTACCACATCGCAATCGAGCACCTGCGGTCTCACCTCGGTCACCTCGGGATGCTTGCATGGCAGTGGAGCATCTGTATTTTCTTTCTTGTCTTTCTTTGAAACGGCTATCATGACACCCGAACGGCTACCGTCGCGATATATGGTGCAGCCTTTGCATCCTGAGCGCCATGCCTCCACATAGAGTTTGTTTACGAGGGCCTCATCCACATCTGATGGCAGATTGACAGTTACGCTGATTGAGTGGTCTACCCATTTCTGTATGGCACCCTGCATCTTTACCTTCATGAGCCAGTCAACATCGTTGGCAGTAGCTTTATAGTATGGCGACTTGGCCACAAGTTGCTCTATCTCATCTTGGGAATATTTCTTTGTGGCGTCTATACCATTTGTCTCCATCCATGTAAGGAATTTCTTGTGGTATACGATATACTCCTCAAAAGAGTCGCCCACCTCATCGGTATAGTCAACATGCACGTCGGTATCGTTTGGGTTAACCTTGCGACGACGTGTATATACAGGCATAAATACGGGTTCAATGCCGCTTGTGGTCTGTGTCATGAGACTTGTAGTGCCAGTTGGTGCGATGGTGAGGCAGGCAATGTTTCTGCGGCCGTATTTAACCATATCATCATAGAGTGCGGCATCAGCATCCTTGAGTCTGTTGATGAATGGGTTGGCAGCCTCGCGCTGTGCGTCAAACACCTCAAAGGCTCCTCTCTCCTTGGCCATCTCCACAGAAGAGCGGTATGCGGTGAGGGCGAGTGTCTTGTGTACCTCTACAGAGAAATTGGTGGCCTCTTCGGTTCCGTATCTCAGTCCCATGGCAGCCAGCATGTCACCTTCTGCGGTGATACCCACTCCAGTACGTCTACCCATGCCACTCTTGCGCTTTATCTTCTCCCAGAGATGATATTCTGCACCTTTCACCTCGTTGCTCTGTGGGTCGTCACCAATCTTTGTCATGATCTGATCTATCTTCTCGAGTTCCAGGTCAACGATGTCGTCCATGATGCGCTGTGCTGCAAACACATGCTTCTTAAACAATTCGAAATCGAAATAAGCCTCTGGTGTGAATGGGTTCACCACATACGAATAGAGGTTTATTGACAGTAGTCGACATGAGTCGTATGGACAGAGAGGAATCTCTCCGCATGGGTTGGTGGAAACGGTGCGGAATCCGAGATCGGCATAGCAATCTGGAATACTCTCTCTGAGTATGGTATCCCAGAAGAGCACGCCCGGTTCTGCACTCTTCCATGCATTGTGTACGATCTTCTCCCACAATGCCTTGGCATCTATCTCTTTGGAGTATTGTGGGTTGTCGCTGTCTATCGGGAAGGTCTGCATATATGGTTTGCCTTCTGTGGCAGCGCGCATAAAGGCATCGTCAATCTTTACCGACACGTTGGCTCCCGTCACCTTTCCTTCGGTCATCTTGGCATCTATGAATGCTTCACTGTCAGGATGCTTGATGCTTACAGAGAGCATGAGGGCACCGCGGCGTCCGTCTTGTGCCACCTCACGGGTTGAATTGCTGTAGCGCTCCATGAAGGGCACCAGTCCTGTAGAGGTGAGCGCGGAGTTGTTTACCGGAGAACCTTTTGGACGGATATGCGAGAGGTCGTGACCTACTCCACCTCTTCGCTTCATGAGTTGCACCTGCTCCTCATCTATTCTCATGATGGCTCCATAAGAGTCGGCATCACCATCGAGTCCGATCACAAAACAGTTGCTCAGCGATGCTATCTGATAGTTGTTGCCAATGCCTGTCATGGGGCTACCGGCAGGTATGATATATCTGAAATGGTCGAGCAGGTCAAAAACCTGCTGGGGTGTCATTGGGTTGTTATACTTGTTTTCTATGCGTGCCACCTCGTTGGCAATACGCCAATGCATGTCAGAAGGCGACTTCTCATAGATATTGCCGAAACTGTCCTTCATGGCATACTTGTTTACCCATACTCTCGCTGCCAGTTCATCACCAGCAAAATATTTTAGGCTTTCAGCGTATGCCTCGTCAAAACTGAAAATCTTATTAGTTTCCATAAAAATATGAATGATTAGTATCTCTTATGAATTTGTAGTAAAGTGGCGCAAAGGTAGCAACTTTTTTTCATTCCATGAAATAATAGAAAAGAAAAAATGGGAAATAATCATAAAAAAAACATTAGGAAAGTTTTCCGTTTTGGACAACTTTCCTAATAGTATGCTTTAAGCAATTTACATAAGTGATTGTATGTCACCGCATTTTTATTTCCCTATTTTGACACCTTGCTTCTTTTTGTTCCGTTTGTGTTTTCTGTTTCGACAATGTATACTCCTTTCGGCAGAGAGTCAAGTATTCGGATTGCATCATTTGTATTGGTCTGACCAGTCAGCCTGACCACCACCCTGCCCTGCATGTCATAGACTGTAACCATATCTATGATGCTACGATCATACACCTTATTTATATATGTAGGATCTGTACCGTCAAGCAGGCATTGGTTGGCATTGAGCACCTTGCAGTCGAGTTTGTCATTGGGATTATAATTGGTTACAAATGCCACCACCCTCATCCTTTTCTCCTGCCATTCCTCGGGTATTACGAAAGAGAAATGGCTATTGTATCCATTTGCTACGTCTATGGGTTGGCCCCATGCTGTGGTGAGGCACTTGCGCGCCGCATGCCTGTGGATAAAGGTGCCACTTACTCCTGCCTGTGTATCTGAGGCTATGCTGTCTTCGGTCAGAAACACGTTGAGTCTTATGCTGTCGCCACTTACAGGCATGAGTTGCTCTCCGCTCACGTCTATGGTTACCATACGGTTGCTGTTGTCATAACTGGCGCTGAGATTTATTGACACAAAGGCTGGAGCAGCAGTCTGCACCTGATGGAGTGCTGTGAGTGTGGGTGTGTCGAAAGAAATCAGCGGCACGGTGTCTTGAAATACCGTGGGATAATTGTCAAAATGGCTTGTGCGGTCAAACATCACCGCAGGCGCATGGATATTGACCGGCCGATAGAACCATTCGTATGCTATGCTCTCGTCTATGGTGAGTTTGTCGGTATAAAAGCCTGAGTGGTGCGATAGTTGCACGGCATCTGTCTTGTCGGCCATGAATTGCGAGAGCAGTTCATCGAACGCAGCACATTGTGTGCATCGTTCTGTAGAGAAGAGTTCCACCAGCACTTTCCTCTTGGTATAGTCATTGTATGCCAGCATGTTTGACTGTCGTGAACGATTATCATATACTTTTTTGTCGGCGGTGCCATTCACTGCCGTTATCTCCATCTGCCATTGTTGGTTGCCCTCGGCAGAGAAGGTTGGCCCTGCCAACTGGATAGTTTTGCGGGTTCTATTGTCCATATCCAGTCCAGCAATAGTTTCTTTTTGACTGTGGTCATCTCCCACATGATATGTTACCTCAATATCAGAGATCTTGTCTATGCCGAGATTGTAGATATCCATACTGCATGACACTGGTTCTCCTGTCTTGGCATAGAGGGGCATCACGGCATGCCCTACCGCTACATCATTCTTTGGCAATGCATCGCCCTCAAGCCACACCTTGATGCCTGCACTATAGGGATTGCCATATTTCTGCCATCCCGATGATCCTTTCTTTAGCCATTCTTCGCCCTGAATGAATGTATTACAATAGTTTAGGTATCTCACCCCCGATATTTCATATCCTATATATATGGTGTCGGTAGAGAGGGTGTATGGGGTGCTGAGTTCCACCTTGTTCCAACCGTTTTTGGCAGGTGTGTATGTCTGTCTGTAGTCGGGTTCTGCGTTTAGGTTTCGTGAAATAAAGATAGCAGCAGAGTTGGAACCTGCATTGGCACTGTTTATCTCCAAGTGTGTGATGCGTGCTCCCAGGTATGACTCTACCGTCTCTTTGGGCCAGCATACGCATGAACCTACTATAGAATCTCGCGACACCTGTTGATAGGTGACCACTGCATTCTGACCATTTGCCACCATGAGAGTAGGCAGTTCGTCGGTGCCCCTACTCTGCTGTGGGCATGCCGCTATCATTGCGGCAATCATGATAATAGCATGTAGATGTTTTTTCATATATTATCCTTTTTGTTTCGATTATTTCTATTGATAGTAATGATCCTAATAATGATATCACTCTGTTGCTGACATTATTCCTGTTTATGTTATACTTATTCTCTTTTCACCCTTCCCTTTATATTCTTCCATGATAAGACAGTGCTAAAGAGGGCCAAGGCAATGCCTGCCGCACAGTATACCCATCCGTCTAAGCATAGTGTGGATACCAGGGATGCTACTCCTATGGTCACCTGTATAGCTATATACCACTTGAGATGATAGGCAAGTGAAAAATCATACCTCACCTTCATTGCAAACCATAGCATGAAAAAGTCGGCTACCGACACCAGGGCTATAGCTATGCCCGTGCCCGTGAGGCCATAGATATCAAAGCAAAACATCACGGCCACTACTATGGCCACGGCATAGAGGGCTTCCATGAGGAGATAAAGCAGCGAGTCGCCATGTGCCAGTGGTAGGTATGCTATTGGCAGTTTCACTGCTCTCATATACATGGCAATAACCATAATATGCATCATATCGAGCACCGAGAGGAACTTGCCGCTATAGAGTAGTGGCAGGCCTATGGGCAAGAGGAAGGTGAACACCACGAGCAGTGGCGATATGATCATCAGCGACACCTCTACCTGTCTGTTTACAGTGATGTTCATACTCGACTGCTGTTTGCAACATGCTGAGAGTCTGGGAAAATAGTCGGTCTCCATGGCCGAGAAGATCATACCTGCGTATGTCATGGTCATCATAAATCCCGCATTATAAAGTCCCACTGTGGCTATGGTACTGTTGGCGCTGAGGTATGACCGGATTATAAAGTCAGCGGCACTGCCGCATACAGCTGCCAATACAAATACGATGCCCAGTTTAACCATGGGCACGCCCTCTGCCAACAGGTCCATGGAGGGCATGGAATAAGGGTATGTGGATGTGGACTTCAGCACGGTAACAATCATCTGGAGCAGCGACATGGCCACCAGCAAGGGCACGATGCCATCCATGCCCATGAGTGCATACACGGGAAGTGTGAGCACCAATGCCACTATCACATTGGTTATGGTTACGGATGCGAGTTTCTTGAGTTGCCGTGTGGCTTTGAGCACTGCCAACTCTCCTCCCGTGATGGCCATACATGCCACTATGGGCGAGAGCAGGATGAAAGCCAAGGTTTTGTCGCCATTGTCGAAGACCACCTCGCTGAGTAGCGGACTAAGCGCCATGCATACCACCATGCCGAGAATGGCCGTCACCAATGCCCAGGTGCGCACTATGCACATCCAACGGTTTATCTCCCCGCTATCGCCATGCTCGTATGCCGCCGAGAGGTTTCTAACACCACTCGTGGCCACACCCAAACTCGTGGAGTCTGCTACCATGCGCATGGCTGAGTTATAGATGCTTACCAAGCCCATACCCGAAGGACCGAGCATCACAGCAACAAACTTGTTGCGGATGATTTCCACAACAATGCTCAACACCTGCACACCGCCAAACATGCCCGTGTACTTGAGGATATGCTTATAGCTGCTGTTTCTTGATTTGTCGTCCATTCATATTAATAACGCAACAGTTGCGTTATTATTGTATACCACACGACAATAAAGGAGAATAGCCTTCCTCTATCAGCGATTATTCATTACCCCCCCCATAATTTTGGCAACCGAACCAAACAGAGAATCTACTGCCCTTGCCAACAGCCGATTTGATCTTGATCTTGCCTCCAAGACGGATTACTATGGCCTTGCAGATTGACAGGCCAAGACCGGTGCCCTGCTTAAACTCGTTTTTCTTGTAGAATCGGCTGAACACCATCTTGCTTTCTTCTTCTGTCATGCCAATGCCAGTGTCTTCCACAAAGAGTTCTACCATGTTGTCTTCTGCCAATGTCCAGCCCAAGGTGATGGAACCCTCTGGTGTAAACTTGCAAGCGTTGGTAAGGAAATTGGAGAGTACCTGCGAGAGTCGGCTCTCGTCCACTTTTATCAGCACATCCTCTGAAGCCTTGCTCAGACGCAGTTCCAGATGCTTAGGCACCTGCACCAAGAAGGTGTTGTAGAGTCGTTCTATGATATCCTTTACAGACCATAATTTCATTACAAACTGCATCTCTCCCGACTCCACTCTCGACAGGTCGAGAATGTCATTGATGAGTTTGAGCAGCAGGTCGTTGTTGGTATTGATGGTTTCGGCAAACATCTGCTTATCTTCGGCAGATAGTTCATCACCCTGCATCAGCATGAGGTTTGAAAATCCCACTATGGCATTTAGTGGTGTGCGTATCTCATGGCTCATGTTGGCCAAAAACGACTCCTTGAGTGTAGCCTCTTCTGCCAGTTTACGAGCCTTCTGCAACTCATCCTCTCGGCGTATGAAATCGTCTACATTCATAAGCATGCCGTATGAACGTATGAAACAACCAGCCGAGTCTACCACTCCCTTGGCCTTTAGTCTATACCATTTGTATGACCCATTGCCACCAAAGTCGGCAAGTATATCTGCCTGATAGGCTTCTCCCTTACTCACCGTTTCATGGCCTTTATCGTAAACCTCGCGACTGTCAGGATCAAGCATTCGTCTGAAATCGCTCGCATCTATGTTATGGGGCTCATAGCCGTTGTTTCGCCAGAAAGCATCGCTGATGGTTATGGTGCTTCCCTCGCGCTCCATGGCGTATACCTCACTGTTTTCCACCGCCATGTTATACATGATATTCTCTTTCTCCACTCGGCGCAAGGCTTTCTTCTTCTGATTGCGCTCCTTGATAAAGAGGCGGAGTAGCACAACAAACGAGCCAATGATCAGCAGCACCACGATGTATGTTAAGGCTGTATAGAGTGTGGCATGCTTCTCCTGCCATGTCAGATTATAGACGGTATAGCCTTGGGGTAGGTTATTGATGGTAAATCCACAGCGCTTGGCCACACGCCAGTCCACACAAAATTGCTTTGGCGATATGGTCTTGCCGAATTCCTCGGGCTTGGCTCCATTAAGAATCTTCACCAAGCGGTGTGTCATATCATGGGCTATGCTCCTAAGCGTGGCAAAATAACCTCCAACAAAATTCCCTCCTGGTCTGCCAAACTCATTGCCTATGGCAGTTATCATAGGTTTATGAGCATTCATCCTTATCATTGCCAGCCCCTCTGCATCATATTTCAACTGCATGTAGGTCATATTGCTGAAGCTGCGCATCACAAACATGAAATTGTTTACTCCCAGAGTGTCTGACTTCTCTTTATTGGCGGTATTAGAACTCATATCGCGGAGCGAGAAGGGGGTTATGGAATAGGTGCCCAGTGGCAGATGGCATATTTCATACAGTGTGTGTGTCCAATCGAGATTGTTGAGTATATCCTTATGCCCATCTATCTGCTTATACACCTGCCTGTATGTACACCTGTCTAGATAGGTGCGGTCAAGCATGGTATAGATAGCATAATTGCCTGTGAGGGTATAACTGGCTTCCATGTTTTTGACCACATCCGTAGAGTCATGGAAACCCGTCATGTTCTTATTGCGATTGAGGATATTCATATTAGGATAAAGCACGGCACCATACACCACAGGCACTTTCTTAACCACATCATTACCAGACAGCATGACCGAATAGGTAACTTGGTCGCCCACAAGCATGATGGCATCCAACTTTCGCCCCATAGAAACTTCGTCCACCAGCCGGCGGGCTTCTATGAGTTCCTGGTCGTGGCCCCATTTCTCGCAGTTAAGATAGGAATAAGTAACGTTTACATCGAGATGCTCATGCTTGAATACCTCTTCTATCTCATCCCTCATCTCCTCATAACTATATTGGAGCGGATCATGTGAGAAGAAGACTGCCACATTATATTCAGGTGTTCTATTGCATGACAATATCCATGATACGGCAATCAATACGATTACCGAAAGTGCAACTATGGCACTTATATATCCCTTTACTTTTATCTTCATTCAGTGCAATTACAAAAATAACCAACAATTAACAATAAACCATTGATTATGCAAAAATAACTAAAATTACTTGAACAACAATAAATTACGTTAATCATTTAATTATCATTAACTAAAATCGGAGTTTTAATAGTATATTTGCACTTGAATAGTAATATGCACCGATATATTGAACAACATTGAATCAAGATAGTTATGAACAACATTGAAACAAGGCGAACAATCCGCAAATATAGTAGCAAGGATGTAAGCGAAGAGTTGCTTCACACCCTATTGACCAAGGCCATGCGCACCCAAACAATGGGCAATCTTCAGTTGTATAGCGTGGTCATCACTCGTGATGCCGATGCCAAGGCCAAATTGGCACCTGCGCATTTCAATCAGCCCATGGTGACTCAGGCTCCTGTGGTGCTCACCATCTGCGCCGACTTCCGCCGTACCACACGTTGGTGCGAAGAGCGCAATGCCACACCAGGATATGATAACCTGCTGTCGTTTATAAATGCCGCCACCGACGCACTGCTCTTTACGCAGACATTCTCATGCTTAGCTGAAGAGGAGGGATTGGGGCTCTGTTTCCTCGGCACCACCGTTTACATGCCGCAACTGATAATCGACACACTGCAACTACCAAAACTCGTAATGCCTGTGGCAACGCTAACTATTGGGTGGCCTGACGAGTGCCCTGCCCTCACCGATCGTCTGCCACTGGAGGCCATCATCCACAATGAGCATTATCACGACTATAGCAGCGCAGACATTGATCGTCTGTATGCTGAGAAGGAAGCACTCGAGGAGAATCGACATTTCGTGGAGATCAACAATAAGGAAACCCTTGCACAGGTATTCACAGATCTTAGATATACTAAGAAAGACAATGAGGCCATGTCGGCAGGACTCATGGAAGCCCTTCGACATCAGGGTTTCATATAGGAGGATGCTTTTGATGCAAAGGTGATACCAAAATGATTTAGGGTGTGTCAAAACTATTTTGACACACCCTAAATCGTTTATAACTAACCTGATTAATAGTTATATATAATCAAGTAATTATTTCATTACTATTGGTTTATACTTTGGCACAAGAGTCTTCATCACTGTCCAGCCAATGAGGTATGCCACGGCACAAACACAGAAGATAATCATATATCCTGCTGGCTTACCTTCAAATCCGAGGAACTGGAAGGCTGCACCCTGATGCTCAGCATAAGTGAAGAGCGTGCCCGAACCCTTGTTGATGAGGAACGAACCGACACCTCCTGCCATAGAACCAATGCCCGTGATGGTAGCAATAGCTGATTTGGGGAACATGTCACCTACCGTTGAGAAGATATTGGCCGACCATGCTTGGTGTGCCGCTCCCGTAATGCCGATGATTATGCATGGCCACCATGCACTATAGGCTCCCAATGGCTGGGCAAACAGGGCAAGGATTGGGAAGAAGGCAAAGATAAGCATGGCACGCATACGACCCTGATAAGGGTTCATGCTGCGCTTCTCTACAAAGAGTTTGGGCAGATAACCACCAAACATCGATAACACCGTCACTATGGCATAAAGAGTGAAGATAAGAGCTATACCCATGCCTGAGTCTGACTTATATCCAAACTGGTCAGAGAAATAAGCTGGTGCCCAAAAGAGGAAGAACCACCAAACACCATCGGTCATGAACTTACCGAAGATGAATGCCCATGTCTGGCGATGGCTAAATGCCTCCATATATCCCATCTGACGCTCATCGTCAGCGGCAGGAGCAGCCTCTTGGGCCTCTGTCTCGTCGTCCTGGTTAACATAGTTGAGTTCTGCCTCATTTACGAATTTGCTGTCTTGGGGTTTGTCATACACGAAGATCCAGATGCCAGCCCAAATGAATCCAAGGGCACCGATAATCACGAATGCCATCTCCCAACCCATGGCGCGTGCCAACAATGGAATGGAGGCAGGAGCGGCCAGGGCACCTACGGATGCACCCGAATTGAATATTGAAGTAGCGAAAGCACGGTCTTTCTTTGGGAAATATTCGGCTGTCACCTTGATTGCAGCGGGGAAGTTGCCAGCCTCACCGAGTGCCAGCACGCAACGGCATACAAGGAATGCCCACATGCTCACTGTGGCTATGGTCACTGCCACATCGCCCGTGGCCTGTATGAGATCAGCCTTGCTTTCGAAGCCATGGCCCACCCATCCTTCGGTAAACATTCCGCAGAAGGCATGGAGCACAGCACCCAGCGACCATACCACGATGGCCCAGAGGTATCCTTTCTTGGTACCCATCCAGTCTACGAACTTGCCGGCAAAGAGGTTTGCAACGGCATAGAAGATTGAGAACACGGCAGTGATATTGCCATAGATTTCGTCGTCCCAGTGGAACTCAGGCGCAATAAAGTCCTTCCATGTCAACGAGAGAACCTGTCGATCCATATAGTTGACAGTGGTGGCAAAAAAGAGCATTGCGCACATCACCCAACGCCAGTTGGTCATTTTTGTTTTCTGTAATGATGTCATGTTATTTTAGATTGTTGTTTTGTTTTTAATTCGCTTGCGAATTTGTTTTTAGCATATTAGTGGTGGCAAAGTTACAATATTTTTTTCAAATAGTGATAATGTTTTCAGAAATAAAAGTAGCGAAAAGTGTATTTTTTTTCTTTTCGCTGCTTTTAGTGGTACCAAACAATAGAATGGAATGATTATCACCTCTTTAATTGTGAGGTTGGCCGTTATTTGAGTTTCTATTGGAAATAGACCCTCTTGACCCTGCCGCTGATGCCCGTGAGCACCTCATAAGGTATGGTATCGAGGATGTCAGACAATACCGTCACGGGCAGGTTCTTGCCGAATATCTCCACTTGGTCGCCCTCGTGACAAGGGATATCGGTCACGTCTATCATGGCCACGTCCATGCAGATGTTGCCCACGTATGGGGCTTTCTGTCCGTTTACAAGGCAATAGGCGGCGCCGCGTCCGAGATGTCTGTTGAGGCCGTCGGCATAGCCTATAGGTATGGCTGCTATGATACTATCGCGATGCAGCACTCCCTTGCGGCTGTATCCCACTGTCTCATTGGCGGGCACATGACGGAGCTGCAGTATGGTGGTCTTCAGCGTGCTCACGGTGTTGAGGATATGGTTGTCTCTACTGTCTATGCCATACAACCCCAGTCCCAGCCGGCACATATCCAACTGTCTTTCGGGAAAGTGCTCAATGCCAGCACTATTGCATATATGCCTGAGTATCTTATGGTCATAGGCTGACTGCAACCGCTCGGAGGCGGCCATGAACAGTTCGTACTGATGGGCAGAGAAGGCATCGAAATCATCGCTGTCGCTACCCACGAAATGGCTGAACACCGAGCGCGGTATGATGGCAGTCTGTCGCTTAAGCCGTGCTATCACTTCATCCATGTCGTCCACAGGATTGAAGCCCAGACGGTGCATGCCCGTGTCTAATTTGACATGCACGGGAAAGCCCGTGATGCCTTCCTTCTCAGCTGCCTTTATGAGGGCATCCATAAGGCGGAAACAGTACACCTCGGGTTCCAGGTCATAGTCAAAAAGGGTTTTGAAGGATGTCATCTCGGGGTTCATCACTATGATATTGGATGTGATGCCTGCCTTGCGCAGTATGACACCTTCGTCGGCCACGGCTACGGCCAGATAGTCCACACAATGGTCTTGCAGGGTCTTGGCCACCTCCACTGCGCCTGCTCCGTAGGCATCGGCTTTCACCATACACACAATCTTGGTGTCGGCATGCAGGAAGGAGCGATAATGGTTGAGGTTGTCAACCACTGCGTTGAGGTCTACTTCAAGGATGGTTTCATGCACTTTCTTCTCCAACTGCTCGGTAAGGCGGTCGAAGCCGAACACACGGGAGCCTTTCACCAGTATCACCTCGTCGTGCAATGTGGCAAAAGACTGACTCTGCACAAACTGCTCCACGGTGTCGAAGAAATATTTCTCGTCAACATCTATTGTGTCGCGTTGCTCTGATATGTCAGCACCTATACCTATGAACTTGGTTATGCCCCGCTTCACCATGAGTGCCGACACCTCAGAATAGAGTTGCTGTGGAGTGACGCCACTTTGGAATATGTCGCTGAGTATCACCGTTCGCCTGCCCTGCATGCTGTCGGGGCGGCGGTTCATGAAATCGAGGGCTATATCTATGGAGTTTACATCCGAGTTGTATGTATCATTAATTATTGTGCATCCCCTCTGTCCCTCTTTCACTTCCAGTCGCATGGCCACGGGATCGAGGGTGCTCATGCGCTCATTAAGAGCTTCGGGGGTAATGCCAAGATGCAGTGCCACGCAAGCACAAGCATAAGAACATGCCAGCGATGCCTCGTCGATAAAAGGCAGATGATAGACACCTTGGTTGCCATGGAATGAATAGGTCACTACTGTCATGGCTGAACCGTGGGCATCTGTGGTTATCTCTGTAGAAGTGATGAGCATGGCAGCCCTGGGGTTGTCCTTGCTCCATGCCACCTTCTGACCATGATAGTTGAGTTGGCGCACGCATCGGCTCATCACGTCATCATCGGCATCATACACTATCACCTGTGTATCGTGGAAGAGGCCCATCTTCTCGCGGCATTTCTCCTCCATGCTGCGGAAGTGCTCTTGGTGGGCATCGCCAAGCGAGGTAATCACTCCTATAGTGGGCTGGATGATATCCCTCAGGGCAGCCATCTCGCCGGGCTCACTGATGCCGGCCTCAAACACGCCCACTTGGCTGTGCTCGTTGAGCAGCCATACCGACAGGGGCACGCCAATCTGCGAATTGTAACTACGGGGCGAGCGTGTCACCACCATCTGGGGCGAGAGCAACTGATAGAGCCACTCCTTTACCATGGTCTTGCCATTGCTGCCTGTGATGCCCACCACGGGTATGTCAAATTCTTCACGATGGCGTTCGGCCAAGCGCTGCAGGGCTTCCAGTGTGCCTGCCACCTTAAGGAAGTTGGCATCACCATAGTCTCCTATGCTCGCAGGCAGGGTGTCTACAACGAAATTGCGCACTCCGCGGCGATAGAGTTCGGGTATATACCTATGTCCATCATTCCGTTCGGAACGAAGCGCAAAAAACAATGTCTCCTCGGGGAAACAGAGTGAACGGCTGTCGGTGAGCAACCATCCCACGTTGGCATCTCTCGTGCCAACACGTCGCGCTCCTATGAGCGTGGCAATCTTTTCTATTGAGTATCTCATATTTATTAGTCTTCCATCAACTTGCGATAGCGTCCTTTCTTTATTTCTTCGTTGCCCAAGCGGCGTGCCTTGTTGATCTCATAGTCTGAATAGCTACCCTCAAACCATACTACCTCGCCATTACCTTCGAAGGCAAGAATATGAGTGCATATACGGTCGAGGAACCAGCGGTCGTGACTGATCACCACGGCGCATCCGGCAAACGACTCAAGGCCTTCTTCCAGGGCTCGCAGTGTGTTGACATCAATATCGTTGGTTGGCTCGTCGAGCAGCAGCACATTACCTTCCTGCTTGAGAGCCAGGGCGAGTTGCAGTCTGTTTCGCTCACCTCCTGAGAGCACACCACAGAGTTTGCTTTGGTCTGTACCAGCGAAATTGAATCTCGAGATGTAGGCACGTGTGTTCACATCCCTGCCGCCCAGTCGCATGGTTTCATTGCCCTGCGCAATCACATCATACACTGATTTTTTCGGATCTATATCCTTATGTTGCTGGTCTACATAAGCAAGTTTCACGGTCTCGCCCACCTCAAAGGTGCCGCCATCCACTGTTTCCAGTCCCATGATCATGCGGAAGAGGGTGGTTTTGCCTGCACCGTTGGCACCTATCACTCCCACTATGCCGTTGGGTGGTAGCATGAAATTGAGGTCTTTAAACAGCACTTTCTCTCCGAAGGCCTTGCTCACATGCTGGGCTTCAATCACTTTGTTGCCCAGTCGCGGACCATTAGGTATGAATATCTCAAGGCGCTCTTCGCGCTCTTTCTGCTCTTGGTTGAGCATCTGCTCGTAACTGTTGAGTCGAGCTTTTCCTTTTGCCTGTCTGGCCTTTGGTGCCATGCGCACCCATTCAAGTTCCCGTTGCAGGGTTTTACGTCGTTTTGATGCGCTCTTCTCTTCCTGCTCCATGCGTTTGGCTTTCTGGTCGAGCCATGATGAGTAGTTACCCTTCCATGGAATACCCTCGCCGCGGTCCAGTTCGAGTATCCATTCGCTCACGTCGTCGAGGAAGTAGCGGTCGTGCGTAACGGCAATCACCGTACCCTCATATTGCTGCAGATGCTGTTCGAGCCAGTCTATGCTCTCGGCATCCAGATGGTTGGTAGGCTCGTCGAGCAGCAGCACATCGGGTTTCTGCAGCAGCAGTCGGCAGAGGGCCACACGTCGGCGCTCTCCTCCCGAGAGATTGGTAACGGGCAGATGGCCAGCGGGGCATCTGAGTGCATCCATGGCGCGCTCCAGTTTTGAGTCCATATTCCATGCGTCGGTAGCATCAATGATATCTTGCACTTCTGCCTGGCGCTGCATTAGTTTGTCCATCTTGTCGGCATCGCTGTAATACTCTTCCATGCCGAATTTCTGGTTTATCTCCTCATATTCGTTGAGGGCGTCATACACATGTTGCACGCCTTCCATCACATTCTCTTTAACTGTCTTAGTCTCATCGAGTGGAGGATCTTGGGGCAGATATCCCACGCTATATCCCGGGCTCCACACCACTTCGCCCTGCGATGGCTGTTCGATGCCTGCAATGATCTTCATGAGTGTAGACTTGCCAGAACCGTTAAGACCAATGATGCCTATCTTGGCTCCATAGAAGAATGAGAGGTATATATTTTTCAATACCTGTTTTTGGTTTTGTGTAATGGTTTTAGAGACTCCCACCATGGAGAATATCACCTTTTTGTCGTCGACTGTTGCCATATATATTAGTATGTATTAGTATTCAAACTGCGAAATTACAACAATTATCTGACAATACAAAAAAAAGAGCAAAAAATATTATGTCCATTGTCAGGAGCCCACCCTTGCGACAATGTTATAAGCCTATCCTTGCGACAATGTCAGGAGCCAATCCTTGCGACAATGTTATAAGCCCACCCTTGCGACAATGTTTCCCTTCACCTCCTATACAATCAACAAAGGTATTAACGTAATGCTAATTTAAGTTTCACAAGTGTTCACTCGTAGCTGACAATCGTTTAAGGAGCGGGCTGAAGGCCCAGCAAGCGCATAGCCCAGGGCATCGCCCTGGGTAGATTAGCC
>OBLI01000794.1_pt1 | contig 32903 bp, 26 predicted proteins | sample 1519701 | NCBI WGS metagenome assembly OBLI01 (sample SAMEA3663005, study PRJEB22513) | pig gut metagenome | biome: pig gut; feature: pig-associated habitat; material: faeces | place: France | collected 2012 | reverse complement strand
CTGTTGGAATCTGAGGGTGTATACGAGATTTATGACCGTTTCTTCGCCCGATACTTGCGACAGAAAACGTCAGGCATATAGCTATAAACAGCCAATGAGATAGCTCCAAACCGCTTGACACTACATTTTCTTCCTAAAATATAGTCGCTGTTTCTATAAACACCGTCGGTGTTTATAAGAATAGCATTGCCATTTATAAAAACAGCGCTGATGTTTTGAGAAGTTATAGAAGTCTTCATACCTTTGTTGTTGCATAGAAAAACGTTTTCTATTGCGTAAAGTCTCGTTTTAGTTACCAAGCAGGGTGGCATACGTTAAGTAAGAACAGCAACATACATTTAGTAAGGATGGCAGAGTATATCAAGCAAGAGATGAACGACCCGCAAGGCAAGGGCGAAAAGAAGGTTTACTACCGCATGCGGATCTACAGGAATGTCGGTATGGATGAGTTAGTGAAGCAAATCGCACGTCCGGGTTCGGGATTGAGCGAGGGCACGGTATGGCATGTGCTGACTACACTCGCCGAACGGATGGCATCCGTAATGGCTGAGGGGCAGTCGGTCACCTTGGATGGCGTGGGAACATTCAAGCCGGCCTTAGGTGTCACTCCCGACAAGGAGGTCGATACCTTAGATGGCAAAAAGCCGAAGCGCAATGCCCGGAGCATCGAGGTGAAGGATGTCAATTTCAAGGTCGATAAGCAGTTGGTGCGTGCCATTGATCAACGGTGTTACCTGCACCGGGGCGGTATTAGTCGGGTGCGTCAATCACCGTATAGTGAGCAGGAGCGTTTGGCACTCGCTTTGCAGTTTATTGACACCCACCGATTTCTCCGGGTGAAAGATTATGTGGAGCTCACCGGTTTAGGGCAGACGAAGGCCACGCAGGAGCTGCGTCATTTCTGCAGTGATCCCCAAAGCGGCCTTGATCATACCGGCTACGGAAGTCATAAGGTCTATGTGAGGCGACAACCTCAGTAACTTATTGAGCCTCTTTTACTGTTAAACAGCAGAAAATGCCTATTTTTGCATTGGGTATTTGAATAGGAATGGATGAGGGAGGACGATGAACGAATCAGTAAAGATATTGGATGGGATAGCACAGCAATTGGATGCGCTGTTAACGAGGCAATTGAACAATTGTGGATTGATGTTTCGCCTCTTCTCACGGGTGAAGACAACAAGTTCGCTGGCGCACAAGATGCGCATTAAGGGGGAGAAATACCGATCGGGTAAGTCGTTGATACAAGATATGATCGGTTTGCGCATCGTCGCCTATTTTCAGGATGATGTGGAAGCGTTGGCTACCTATTTCAGTTATGGAGAGGCGGTTGGCTCCTCGATTGATGAGCTCAACTCCTCTACCTTCTGCCCACAGCGATTGAACTTAACCTGTCCAATACCGGAAGCGTTTGTCTCCGATTTCAGGCAGGCATTACCAGCTGAGTATGCGCCCTACATTGATAACACCTATGAGATCCAGATCCGTACGGTCTTCTCTGAAGGGTGGCATGAGGTTGAGCATGATTTGCGCTATAAATGCAAGGCGGATTGGGAGCAGTGTGAGCCCTATTCCCGTGTGTTGAATGGGCTGATCGCCACCTTGGAGACTGCAGAGTGGAACATGAAGATGCTCTTCGACCAGATGGCGCATACCAATATGCAAACAAAAAACTACCGGGCTATGTTGCGCAACAAGATGCACTTGCGTCTTCAAGGAGAGGATTTCTCTGAGGCGGTGAGCGACTTCCTGCGTCAGCATCCCGAGGTAGCCGAGCGGGTTCTGAAGGCCGATCGGTTAGTCATCCTGTTGGCACTTCTCAACCACACGAAGTCCATCCCCTTGACGTACGATATGTTGCTCTTCCTCATCAACCGCATCGAGCAGATCAGCAAAGAACTGCAAGCCTTGGAGCCCCAAGATGCCCAATCCCTCTTGGATGCGTTTCTGAGGTCGTAGCCAAACGGCTGCAGGCTCATGCAGATGAGATTGATGCCGCAAAAGTAGAATAATGCCTACCAGCACCTTTCGCTGTCAACCATGCCCGCATCGGCAGCACCGTTCTCAAAGGCAGCGAAATCACCGGCATCGCCACTATAAAATGGTTGGGATGCCTGCGGAGGTGTTGAGCGATGTTGTTGCCGACGCTCATGGATGTCTTTGTAGAGCGCAAACTCCTCCGATGTAAAACCTCTGTCTGGATTACTGCGATTTGCTCTCGGTGTTGATCGTCGAGAAGACTTCTTATGTCCTTTGTTATCCGAACCACTGATATCGCTTATTGCAAGGCAAATAGCGAAGAAGAGCACTATGATCATGATTACTACAAATATTATAACTCACCACATTTTGATTATTTCTGGCACGAAGGTAAGAAATATATTTGATTAGCACTCTCCATCGCTCCAGTTAGGGAAATATATCTCTCTAACTGGAGCGATATTTTTTGCTAACTAGAGAAAAAATGTGGATAGCAAGGCCGATTTTGCTATCTTCGCGGCTGAACAACGTTGACTGAACGATTTGCGAGAGACTGTTTTGAAATATATACGCATGTTCTTGCCGCTGCTGTTTATCACCTATTACAGCAGCGTATCGCTTTTTACACACGTTCATATTGAGCAGGGAACAACCATTGTGCATGCTCACCCCTTTGCCGCTTCGGATGGGGGAGCGGAGCATCAGCATGGTTCGTTGGCTGAGATTCAACTATATCATGTGCTCTCTACGATTGTGGCTGCCGATGGAGCTATCCATCCGTTGCAGCTGCAGTATCAGGCTATACAGATAGCCGAACTGTCTGAGTCTCTTGTCTATCCAACCCATTTGCAAGCGATCGTCGGACAACTCTATCTCCGTGCACCACCTACATGCTAACCTTAACCCTTTCAAGGGGATCGAGTCCATTTTTCATTTATTATCAATCAATTTAATCAGAGGCGGAACGCTCCGTCTCTCCATATCTTATTTTATGAACAAGACAATTCTATCTATCTTGTTGTGCCTTTGCTGTGTCTTGACGGTGGCAAACGCAGAGGAGCACAACGCAGTTAATCCCTCCGATGCGAACATCGTAGGACATATTATCGATAAAAAATCTGGTGAACATCTTCCTTTTATCAACCTTTTCCTGAAAGGGACGACAATCGGAACGGCGACCGACGCAACAGGGCACTATTATTTGAAGAATTTGCCGGAAGGTGAGTTTACATTGGTCATGAAGGCGTTAGGCTATCAGACCATTGAGCAGCAGGTGAAACTGAAACGAGGAAAGACCTTGGAGATCAACTTTGAGGCGGTGGAGGATGCCGTATCGCTGGATGGCGTAGTGGTATCGGCTAACCGTAACGAGACGACCCGAAGGATGGCACCCTCGTTGGTGAATGTGTTAGACAGTAAGACTTTTGAGACGGCACATGCCACCTCCTTGGCTGACGGATTGAACTTCCAGCCGGGCGTGCGGGTAGAGAACAACTGCCAGAATTGTGGTTTCCAGCAGGTGCGGATTAACGGTTTAGAAGGCCCTTACACACAGATCTTGGTAGATAGCCGACCCATCTTTAGTGCTTTGACCGGCGTGTATGGTTTGGAACAGATCCCGGCGAATATGATCGAGCGGGTAGAGGTAATGCGTGGCGGTGGCTCAGCGCTGTTCGGCTCCTCCGCGATAGCCGGAACGATCAATATCATCACCAAGGAACCTTTGCGCAATTCGGCACAGTTGGCTCACTCACTGACAATGATCGGGGGAAGCCGACCGGATAACAACACGACCTTCAATGCCTCGTTGGTGACCGACAACCACAAGGCGGGCGTTTACCTGTTTGGACAGGGACGTCATCGATCTGCCTACGATGATGACGGGGATGGCTACTCGGAGTTGGGTAAACTGGAGGCGAAGACCTTGGGTTTTCGCTCTTATCTGAAGACCAGCAACTATGCCAAGCTGACCTTTGAATACCACAACATCAGCGAGTTCCGCCGGGGAGGTAACTTGATGGATCAACCCCCTCATGAGACGGACATCACGGAGCAGACCGATCACCAGATCAACGGAGGCGGCTTGAAGTTTGACCTCTTTTCCAAGAACGAACGTCATCGCCTGAGTGTCTATACCTCTGCGCAGCATACTAAGCGACAGAGCTACTACGGAGCAGGGCATGATCCCAATGCCTATGGCAACACGACGGATATGACCTTCGTGGGTGGCTCGCAATACAGCTATGAGTCGGATCGCTGTCTTTTCATGCCCGCTACCTTTACGGGAGGTATGGAGTATAGCTACGACGATTTGCAAGACCGCATGTTAGGGTATAACCGAACCATCTCACAAACCGTGCATATCGGTAGCCTTTTTGCGCAGAATGAGTGGAAAAACCACTATTGGAGTTTCTTGATCGGTGGCCGTTTAGACAAGCATAACTTGATGAATCATTTGATCTTTAGCCCTCGAGCCAACTTGCGCTACAATCCGACCGACGACGTGAACTTGCGTCTCTCTTACTCGAATGGTTTCCGTGCGCCGCAAGCGTTCGACGAGGATTTGCACGTGACGGCCGTAGGTGGTGATGTGGCCTTGATCCAGCTCTCACCCAATTTGAAAGAGGAGAAGTCGCAGAGCCTAAGTGCTTCCGCTGATTTGTATCATCGTTTTGGTCCGGTACAGGTCAATTTTCTGTTGGAGGGTTTCTATACCGATTTGCGTGATGTCTTTATCTTGGAGGAGATAGATCGAGACGAGCTGGGCAACATTCAGTTGGAGCGACGCAACGGCAAGGGAGCGAGCGTAATGGGTATCAACCTGGAGGGAAAATTGGTATATGCTTGGTTGCAGCTGCAAGCCGGAGCCACCTTGCAACGTAGCCGCTATAAGGAGCCGGAGCAGTGGAGCGACAACCCGAATATCGCACCTCAGAAGAAGATGTTCCGCTCGCCGGATAGCTATGGCTATTTCACGGCGACGCTCACACCCTACAAGCGCTTTACCGCTGCCTTGACGGGTACCTATACCGGCTCAATGCTCGTGCAGCACTTCGCTGGTTATGTGCCGGAGGATCGGGAGGAGACCACCCCTCGTTTCTTTGACATGCAAGTGAAGTTGGCGTATGACATTCCGTTGGCGCAGGCGTTCACGTTGCAACTGAATGGGGGCGTGCAGAACCTGTTCAACTCCTATCAGTCTGATTTTGATAAAGGAGCGAACCGTGACGCCGGTTATATCTATGGCCCGAGCAGCCCACGCAGTTTCTTTGTGGGTTGTAAGATTAGTTATTGATTCCAAACTGGCGAAAAAACGAGATTGGCTATTCCAATTATAATATGTATCTTCGCGGTTAAACAAATTGTGAGCATGAAATATAATACAGAAGAGAAGCGATTGGCTTTGCCGGATTATGGTCGCAACATCCAGAACATGGTCGATCATTGCTTGACGATCGCTGACCGAGAGGAGCGCACACGTTGCGCCAATACGATTATTAGCATAATGGGTAACATGTTTCCGCACTTGCGGGATGTGAACAACTTCAAACATATATTGTGGGATCATTTAGCAATCATGTCTGACTTTAAGTTGGATATAGACTATCCGTATGAGGTGATCAAGAAAGAGGAGCTTTATGTCCGTCCGAAATGCTTGCCTTATCCCAAGAATGACATTCGCTATCGTCATTATGGCAAGACCATCGAGCTGATGATTAATGAGGCGAGCAAGATGGAGGAGGGACCAATGCGTGATCGTCTGGTGCAGCTGCTGGCTACTCACTTGAAACTGGATTACCTGTTATGGAATAAGGATTCGGTGGATGACGAGAAGATTCTCAAGGATCTGTCTGAAATGTCGAACCGGAAGATCACGCTGAACCCCGATCAACTCAAATTGATGGAGGGACGGGAGCTGATGCGTATCTGCAATGGCAATGCCGCTAAGAACCTTTCGCAGATGGGTAAGGCCAACAATGGCAAAAAGAACCAGGCCGGTGGTGCGAAGAACCAACCAAATGCGATGAAGAAAAATCCGAATAATCAAGCTAAAAAACAGGCGAAGAAGCAGTAATGAGTTCGTTCGTAATTGAGGGAGGACGACGTTTATCGGGTGAGATCGTCCCACAAGGAGCGAAGAATGAGGCGTTGGAGGTGATCTGCGCTACCCTGTTGACAGCGGAGCGGGTGACGATTCATAACATTCCAGACATCCTGGATGTGAACAATCTGATCTCGTTGCTGCGTGATATGGGTGTGAAGGTAGAGCGCCTCTCAGCGGGTAGCTATGCGTTTCAGGCGGATGCGGTGGACCTTGCCTATTTAGAGACCGCTGATTTCTTGCGCAAGAGCGGAAGTCTCAGAGGCTCGGTGATGATTGTAGGTCCTTTAGTAGCCCGTTTTGGACGAGCCTTGATCCCTAAACCAGGTGGCGACAAGATTGGTCGCCGCCGTTTGGATACCCATTTTGTGGGCATTCAAAAACTGGGCGCTTGTTTCCATTACGATCCTTCCCGGCAGCTATATGAGATTGCGTGCGACCATTTAAAGGGAACTTATATGCTCTTGGACGAGGCCTCCGTAACCGGTACAGCCAATATCTTAATGGCCTCGGTCTTAGCTGATGGGGTAACGACGATCTACAACGCGGCTTGTGAACCCTACTTGCAGCAGCTCTCGGCGATGTTGAACCGCATGGGAGCCAAGATCTCGGGCGTAGGTTCTAATCTGTTGACCATAGAGGGTGTAGGTACTTTGCATGGCACGACCCATACGATCCTGCCGGATATGATTGAGGTTGGTAGCTTTATCGGCATGGCAGCCATGACCGGCTCGGAGATCACCATCAAAGATACTGGCTACGCTAACTTGGGCATTATCCCCAATGCCTTCCGTCGGTTAGGTATCACGGTGGAGCAGCGAGGTGATGATATTTATATTCCTCGCCATGAGTCGTATGAGATCGACACCTTTATTGATGGGTCGATCATGACGATTGCTGACGCACCATGGCCGGGATTGACACCCGACCTATTGAGCGTCTTCTTGGTGGTTGCTACACAGGCTGTTGGTAGTGTGCTGATCCATCAGAAAATGTTCGAGAGTCGTCTGTTTTTCGTGGATAAGTTGATTGATATGGGTGCGCAGATCATCTTGTGTGATCCGCACAGAGCTACGGTGATTGGTTTGGGTAATCGGTTCAAATTGAGAGGCTCGACGATGGTATCGCCGGATATTCGTGCCGGTATCGCTTTGCTGATCGCGGCGATGAGTGCGGAGGGCAAGAGCGTCATCCATAATATTGACCAGATCGACCGCGGTTATCAAGATATTGACAAGCGATTGAACCGGATTGGTGCGCATATTGAGCGCATCGTTCAATAAGAATCCGTATAATATTGAAGGTGTTATGATCAGGCAAGAGGAGGTTTTTAAGATAGGACAGTTCGCCAAGCCTCACGGTATCAAAGGGGAACTGTCGTTGTTGACACAATGCGATCTCTTTGAGGAGACGGATGAGCCTTACATCGTTTGTGAGATGGATGGTATCTTGGTGCCTTTCTTCGTGGAGGAGTATCGCTATAAGTCCGACTCGGTGATGCTGGTGAAACTTGAGGATGTGAACTCTGACGAGGAGGCCCGTCCCTTCGTGAACAAAGAGGTGTTCTATCCGCTCGACCAGGTAAATCCGGAGGATTTGGTGGGCGAGATGACGTGGGATAACTTCATTGGCTATACTGTAGTGGATGCCCACAAGGGTGAACTGGGAGCGATCACGGCGGTAGATGAATCGACCATCAATGTCTTGTTGCAGGTCGATCACAACGGTGAGGAGCTTTTGATTCCCGCTGCTGAAGAGTTGATCACGGCGGTTGATCAGGAGGCACGTCGGTTAACGGTCAGTCTTCCGGAAGGTCTGTTGGATTTATAGCTTGTTTTTCGATTAAAAACAGATAAGCAGATGAGACAACGAAAGACGAAATCATTTTGGCATCGTATTCGATTCAAGTATAAGCTCTCGTTCATCAACGAGGGTACGTTGGAGGAGGTTTGGTCATTCCGGCTGAGTAAGTTGTCGGCTTTCGTGACATTGGCTCTTTTTGCTTGCTTCCTGATTGCGGTGACAGCCTTGATTATCATCACAACACCAATCCGCAACTACCTGCCCGGTTACTTAGATGTGGAGGTCAGGAAGGCGATTGTGGAGAATGCCTTGCGGGCCGACTCCTTGGAGCGGATGATGGCCATCCATGAACTCTATCTGAACAATGTGGCGGGCATCTTGGATGGGACATTACCCCTTGACTCGATCCGTCAGATCGACTCTTTGGCGACTAACGATGATAATTACGAAATTCCACGTAGTCCGTCGGAAGAGGCTTTTGTGAAGGAGTTTGCTGAGGAGGAGAAATATAACCTGACCGTCTTGGCCGATCCGGAAAAGGTACCTACGGATGGTGTCTTTTTCTATAAGCCGGTCAATGGCACTGTGTCCGCTCATTATGAGGGAGCCTTGCGTCATTATGGGGTTGACTTGGTGGCGAGAGAACGAGAGAGTGTCTTGGCTACACTCGATGGTACAGTGGTCTATGCCGGATTTGACGCCAATCAAGGCAATGTCATTCAGTTGCAACATAAAAATGGATTTATTTCGGTCTATAAGCACAATGCACTGTTACTGAAAGAGGTAGGCGATGTCGTGCAGGCGGGAGAGGCGATTGCGTTAGTCGGAAATACCGGCAAGCTTTCTACCGGACCGCATCTGCATTTTGAGTTGTGGTATAAGGGGAATCCGGTGAATCCAGAGGAATACATAGCATTTTAGGGTCATGAAGAAAAGACAATTAGCCATTTTGGGATCTACTGGCTCGATTGGCACACAAGCTTTAGAGGTAGTCAGTGAGCATAGCGACCTGTTCGAGGTCTATGCGTTGACCTGCAACAACCAAGTGGATCTATTGATCGAACAGGCACGGCGATTCATGCCAGAGGTGGTGGTGATCGCCAACGAACAAAAATATCCCGAACTGAAAGAGGCTTTGGAGGATCTGCCCATCAAGGTGTGGGCAGGTGCTGATGCGATTGCCCAGTTGGTTCGGATGGAACCTATTGATATGGTGCTGACCGCGATGGTCGGCTATGCCGGTTTACGCCCCACGATCGAGGCGATCAAGGCGGGCAAGGCCATTGCGTTGGCTAATAAGGAGACTTTGGTTGTTGCCGGCGAGTTGATCATGGGATTGGCAGCTAAGCACAACGTGCCCATTCTTCCGGTTGACTCCGAGCATTCCGCTATTTTCCAATGTCTGACGGGGGCCTACAACAATCCGATTGAGAAGATCCTGCTGACCGCTTCGGGTGGACCATTCCGCACGAAAACGATGGAGGAGTTAGCTACTGTGACCAAAGCACAAGCCTTGAAACATCCGAACTGGACAATGGGCGCTAAGATCACGATCGACTCCGCTTCGATGATGAACAAGGGATTCGAGATGATCGAAGCGAAATGGCTTTTCGAGGTGACGCCCGATCAGGTACAGGTGCTGGTACATCCCCAATCGGTTATCCATTCTGCTGTGCAGTTTGAGGATGGAGCAGTCATCGCACAGTTGGGCATTCCCGACATGAAGCTGCCGATCGCATACGCTTTCTCTTTCCCAAAGCGCATGAAGAGCATGGCGCCTCGGTTGGATTTCAGGAAGTATGCGACGCTTACCTTTGAGGAGCCGGATATGGAGCGTTTTCGTAATTTAGCTTTCGCTTTCGAGGCAGCTAAACAGGGCGGTAACATGCCCTGCATCTTGAATGCGGCCAACGAGGTAGTGGTGGCTGCCTTCTTGCGGGATCAGATTGGCTTCCTGCGTATGAGCGAGGTAATTGAGCAGGTGATGGGCAGAGCGACCTTTAAGGTCAATCCTACCTATGAGGATTATGTGGAGACCGATAGCGAGGCACGACGCATCGCAACTGAGTTACTTTGAACCTCGGTGAATGTTGGATAGGAAAATACAAAACGGTAAAAACAGTATAGTGATATAATTATTGATGGAAACAATCTTAATTAAGGCGTTACAGCTCATTTTGAGCTTATCGATATTGGTGATTATCCATGAGTTTGGGCACTTTATCTTTGCCCGTATCTTCAAGGTGAGAGTGGAGAAGTTCTACCTGTTCTTTGATCCTTGGTTCTCACTCTTCAAATACAAACCCAAGAACAGCGACACGGAATATGGTGTGGGTTGGCTCCCGTTAGGCGGCTATTGCAAGATCTCTGGTATGATCGACGAGAGCATGGACAAGGAGGCGATGGCACAACCGCCCAAGCCGTACGAGTTCCGATCCAAGCCGGCCGGTCAGCGTTTGCTGATCATGGTAGGTGGCGTGGTGTTCAATTTTATCTTGGCGCTCTTCATCTATTCTATGGTGCTCTTCACCTGGGGCGATACCTTCTTGCCCTTGAAGAATATGAAGATGGGTATGAACTACAGCGAGACCTTCCACGAGATCGGTTTCGTGGATGGTGATATTCTGCTGCGTGCTGATGGAATGGAATTGGAGCGTTTCAACAGCGACTGCTTCCGTAAGGTGGTTGAGGCCAAAGAGGTGACCGTGTTACGCCAAGGTCAGGAGCGTACGATTGCGATTCCGGCGGATATGATGCAGCGTTGTATGCGTGAGGGCAAGGGCTTCGCCGATCCCAATCGTTTCCCGATGGTGATCAAAGAGATTCCCTCCACTGATTCACCGGCCGCCAAAGCCGGATTGCAACCGGGCGATAGCATCGTAGGTGTCAATGGCATAGCTACACCGACCTTCTACGAGGTGAGTGAGGCGTTGGCCGCACATAAAAACGAGCGAATCTCGTTGGACTTCTATCGTTCAGGTGCACGCCAGCAATTAACGTTGCAGACTGATACGGCGGGTAAAATGGGAGTGATGGCGATGCTGCCCACGGAGTTGTATCAAATGGAGCATCGCACCTACGATCTTTTCTCTTGCGTGCCTGCTGGTGTTATGTTGGGCATCAACACGCTGAAAGGTTATGTGGGTGATATGAAATATGTATTCACCAAGGAGGGAGCCTCCAGCTTGGGTGGCTTTGGTACGATTGCCAACCTCTTCCCGGCTACTTGGGACTGGCGTGCCTTCTGGAAGCAAACGGCGTTCCTGTCGATCATCCTGGCTTTCATGAACATCATTCCGATCCCCGCGTTAGACGGTGGCCATGTGATGTTCCTGCTCTATGAGGTGATCACTCGTCGGAAGCCCAGTGATAAGTTCTTGGAGTATGCGCAGATGGCTGGTATGGGACTCCTGTTGTTGCTCTTGCTCTATGCCAACGGTAACGACTTGATCCGAGCCTTCTTCCGGTGATGAACCGTAAACAGTATTTATCTTAAAAATAGAGATTCATGAAACTAAGAAATGTATGTTATGCAGCGATGGGAGCCTTGGCGCTGTGCTTAGGTGCTTGTCAACAGTCGGTGGAGCCACAGCAGGCGGCGATCGCTGAGCGCTGGAGTGAGGATCAAGCCAATGCTTGGTATGCAAAGTTGCCCTGGCTGGCGGGTGTGGATTACATCAACGCCGGTTCGATCAACCAGATCGAGATGTGGAGCAAAGAGACATACAATGCTGAGGAGATTGACAAGGAGTTAGGCTGGGCCGAGGAGTTGGGATTCAATACCCTGCGTGTCTATCTGAGCAGTGTTGTTTATGAGAATGATCCGGAGGGCTTGAAGGAGCGTATGGACAATTTCTTGACCATCTGCCAGAAACATCAGATCAAGCCGCTCTTCACCATCTTCGATGATTGCTGGAACGCCGAGTCTGCTTATGGTAAACAGCCGGATCCGAAGCCGGGTATTCACAACTCTGGATGGGTGCAAGATCCTGCGGTCTCTTTGCGTCAAGATACGGTGACACTCTATCCGAAGATGGAGAAATATGTGAAAGACCTTTTGACCACTTTCGGCCAGGACGAGCGCATCCTGTTGTGGGACCTCTGGAATGAGCCGGGAAATAACAATCACGGTGTCAGCACGCTGCCTCATTTGAAGAAGGTGTTTGGATGGGCACGTGAGGTGAATCCCTCGCAGCCGTTGACCTGTGGTGTATGGAACTGGAGTGATTCGTTCGCTCCGCTGAACGCTTATCAAATCGAGCAATCAGACGTGGTTTCTTACCATAATTATAATGATCGTGCGGATCATGAGCAGACCATCAAATACTTCAAGATGTTTAACCGTCCCTTGGTTTGCACCGAGTATATGGCGCGTCGTAACAACAGTCTGTTCAGCACTATCATGCCGCTCTTGAAAGAGAATAAGGTAGTGGCGATCAACTGGGGATTCGTGGCTGGTAAGAGCAACACCATTTTCGCATGGGATGAGCCGAAGCCGAACGAGAAAGAGCCGAAACTTTGGTTCCACGACATCTATCGTCAGGACAAGACGCCTTTCGATCCCGCTGAGGTGGCTACCATCAAGTCGTTGACTGGAAAGGAATAATCAGACGTTTATGGCAGTCTTTGAAAACGTTGCCCATGGTTTCAAAAAACATTGCCGATCGTTTTCAAAAACGTTGCCCATAAAAATAAAAAACGTTGCCCGTAATTTTTGAAGGCGTTGCCCATAGTTTTTCGGAACTATGGGCAATATTTTTTATCGCTTGAATGGGATGAGGTAGGTGAGCTTAGTCGTGATGACTTGATTAGCTGATTTAGAGAAGGTATCCCCTTTGTGGCTGTTGTAGATGTTACTGAGCGACAGATTGAAACGCCCCTCCAACAGAAAGTAACCAATCGGGGTACGCAACTCAATGCCCGGACCTCCACAGAGTCCCCAATCAAACTTCTTTTGGATAGGCAACTCATGCTGTGTGTCGGGACGGTTAGGGCTGGGATTCGTGCCATTCAAATTAGCGTCCGTACTCTCGCTCAAAGCGAATCCGAGGCGTGGTCCTAAGTTAAAGAAACCCCGGAAACGATTGCTTCCAAAATAGATGTGCGTGAGAAAGGGAATCTCTACATAATTGATGGTACGGCTGTAATGGTACTCCGGTGCTTGGTCAAACCGTTCTTTCCAACCCTGCTGAATGAAGTTGGCCTCTAATTGCAGGCCCAAATGTGGCTCTGTAATCCAACGGACAGTGCCTCCGCCAGTGAATCCCATCTGCATCGTCGTGAGCACACGGGGGGAGAAACTCACGCTGGAGAAACCTACACCGAAAGAGGCTCCCGCTGACCATTCCCGTTGAAATGCTCTTTGCCCCCAGGCCAACAGCGGGCAGCACAATCCTATCCAAAATAACTTGTTTATCCTTCTCATCTGATCTCAGTTCGTGTCACAGTGAAATCGCTCTTATAGTGAACGATAAAGATGTTGGCATTGATGAAACCACCCCAATTGTTCACCCGATGGAAATCAAACCCGCTCTGAATGCTCTTGTAGTGAATCTTGTCGAGATTCGCCTCGAAGTTGGAACCATACCGATTCATTGCGTGTAAGAAGAACATACCGGTGTCGAAACCAAGTATGCCATATTTCGGGAAGGTGTTGATCAGCGATTTACTGTACCAATTCTTGAAATTGTGGTAGAACTGGTGTACCTCCGGCGAGAGGTTGTCTGCATAGAAGTTGCTATAAATATAGGTGTTCAACGCATAGAAATCCTCCAAGCAATCGCGGGTGTAGGTCTGCCATTCCGGATAACCGAATAGGTTGATCTGGTAGGGAATCTTGTCCTCTTCGACCAATTCCGCCAGCATGCGCAACGGAGCTTTGATCTTGTTGATCGCATCGAGTGAAGCGGAAGAGGGCAACACGATGTTACGTTTCTCCGGCGAGAGCAACGCCTCGATGTCGGTGGCGAAGGTCTCGTGGTTGTAGTTCAACTCCTTATAAGTGATGTGTTGCTCTTGCATCTCTGCCTTAAAGGCCTTAATGAAATCTTTCTTCTCCTCCTTATCAGGAATATTCACCAAGACAATATTATCCTCCTTGAACAGGTCGCAACCCGCTTCTGCCGCTTTCGAGTAGAGGTAGGAGTGAGGAGTATTCACCTGATAGACTTGCGCATTGGAGAGCACATCGTCGTTTTTCGAAGTAAAGGGAATCACATATTTAATCTTGTGTTGTTGGGCAAAATCGGCGATCAAACCAATCTGATCATTCTGCACGGCACCGATAATCAGGTTTGCCTCAGCCAACGCATCCTCCTTTAAATACTGCTTCACCTTCTCTGTGCCGTCGCCAGTGTCATAGACGGATAACTCAACCGATACGCCTTGCTTGCGCATACTATCTACCGCCAAGAGCAAGCCTTCATAATACTCCACAAAACGAGCAGAGGCTGCCGATTGCGGCTGTTCGCCCGCCATGAAGGGCAGGAGCAAAGCCATTTTGATGCGCTTCACCCGATCGATATCTTTCGGTGTGTTGAGCAGTGCGTTTACCTCATGTTCGGTAGGTTGGACAGCTTCTTGCATGATCGTCTCCTCGCTGGTCACCGGGATACGGATCACCATGCCTGCTCTAACTCCGTTGCGCAATTCTGGGTTCAGACGGGTCAACTCTACACTGGAGACATTGAACTTCCGACAGATGCGATAGAGCGTCTCTTTACGTTCCACCGTGTAATCCATGGTTTTCACCACGGTCTTTGTCTCAGTTTGAGGCAAGCTCTCTATGCGTGTCTGCGGAATCCGAATGGTCCGACCTTTCTGGAAGGTAGAAACGGAGAGACCGGGATTGGCGGCAATAATCTCTTTTGCCGGCACATTGTAGCGAATAGAAAGCGCATAGAGCGTTTCCTTGCTTTGAATGGTATGATAAGTGTAGGGATCCTCCTTGCCAGCATGAGTCATTGAGGAGGTTTTCTGGGGAATGCGCAAAGTGGCTCCCGCCTTGATACCCTCCTTACTGCCAGGGTTTAACCGATAGATGTCATCCACACTCACGCCATACATTGTAGCGATGGCATAAACTGTTTGTCCACGTTCAATGGTGTGATAAAATTGCTCGTCGCCCGACTGTTGTCCGTAGCTCACTCCAAAAGAAAGACCCAACAAGCAGGTCAATGCGAATATCCTGATTTTCTTCATTGCTTTGTTCAAAACCATTTCTAATACGAGTTGCAAAGATAGTGTAAAATCCAAAAGGAAAATGTATCTTCGCGTTTGAATCATTCACTCGTTACGAGGTTCATGAGGTCACAGTTTTCAAAATCAGCGTTTCTACAGGTAAAGGAATATATATTAGGCAATGAGCTGACCATTTGGCTCAATGAGGATCATAGCCAACCCAAAATCTTTGGGGCGGTGGTGGTCAAGGCAGGTGCCAAAGATTGCCCCAATACCGGCATCGCTCATTATTTTGAGCACATGATGTTTAAGGGAACGGACAAGATTGGTACGATTAATTACAAGGCGGAGAAGATCTTGCTGGATAATATCGCTGATAAATATGATATTCTGGCTGAAACGGAAGATCCGGAACAACGTGCGCAGTTGCAAAAAGTGATTAATGACTTGAGCGTGCGTGCGGCAGAGTATGTGATCCCGAATGAGTTTGATCGGTTGATCTCCCGCTATGGCGGCACCAAGCTCAATGCTGGCACCTCTTACGACTATACGCTTTATTTCAATACGTTTTCTCCTCAATACATCGCGCAATGGGCGGAAATTAACAGCGAACGGCTGATGAATCCGGTGTTTCGACTGTTTCAGAGTGAGTTGGAGACAGTATATGAGGAGAAAAACATGTATGGTGATGCGATGGCGAATATGGCGATCGAGAAGATTACCGAACGCTATTTCTATCCCCATCCCTATGCTTATCCCATTATCGGCAGTGCGGAGAACCTTAAGAATCCCCGCCTTTCGGAGATGCGTCGCTTTTTCGAGAAGTATTATGTAGCCTCGAACATGGGTTTAATTTTGAGTGGCGATTTTCGCTCGGAGGAGGTGATGCCGATCTTGGAAGCCACTTTCGGACGGCTTCGCACAGGCAAACCGCCCCGGCGCGAGGTGGTAGCCTTGCCTCCTTTCCATGGGAAAGAGAAGGTGAAGGTACGGATTCCGATGACATTCGTGAAAATCTTGGCGATGGGTTTCCGAGGGGTACCGGCCAACCATCCGGATCAGGTGGCGCTGAATGTCGCTGTCTCGCTGCTGAATAATAGCAATGGTACAGGGTTTCTCGATAAGCTCACCGTAGAGCACAAGGTGATGGGGGCGATGGCGATTAACCAAAGTATGAACGAAGCGGGTATCTTGGGCCTATTGGTTTTTCCTAAGTTTCTCTTCCAGAGCTATGGAGCTGCGGAGAAGCTGGTTTGGCAACAGATCCGACGGGTGCAACTGGGTGATTTCAGTGAGGAGACTTTCCGAAGCCTGAAATTAGAACAGAAGCGCGAGTATGCTTCCAAGCTGGAAGACATCAACTCGCGTGCGGAAGTCATGATGCGTATCTTCTCGCAAGGGAAGAGTTGGCAAGATTACTTGGACGAGGTGAAACGGATCGATGCCTTGACACGGGCCGATGTGATCGCTGTGGCAAAGAAATATTTCACGGAAAACTACCTGTATGTGACCAAGGAGACCGGCCATTACCCAAAGCAGGCACTGCCGAAGCCTAACTATGCGCCAATCATCCCAAAGAATGCGGAGGCCTCTTCTGATTACGTGAAACAGTTGGAGCGTATTCCTGCTCGTGAGACTACGCCTCATTTTCTGGATTTTGAGCAAGATGTCTATCGGGAACAGCTCACACCATTGGTTACGCTTTATGTGACGCCAAACTCAGTCAATGATATTTTCTCATTGACACTCTGTCATGGTGTCGGAAAATTGGAGCGGAAGGAGTTGGAGAAATTGGCGGCATACTTGCCTTTGATCGCGACAGAATCGATGAGTTTTGAGGCATTTCGCGGCAAATTGCAAGAGTTGGGTAGCACCTTGCTTTTCGATGCGACCGATACAGATTTCCGGATCATGTTGAATGGATTCGACTCGCACTTGACGGAAACCTTGACGTTGTTAGGCGATTTTTTGCGTCATGCCAAACCTGACGAGAAAAAGCTACGTCAGTTGATTGATGAGGAAAAGATGGTAGAAAAGAGCCTATTCCATTCTAATGAGACTGTAGCGGATATGCTTTTAGAGAAGGTGATGTATGGTGATGCCTCTCGCTTCCTGACCAAGCTGACGCTGGGTGAGGTAAAGAAATTAAAGGGGCAGCAATTGATCAACTGTTTCCAGGAGATCCGAAGGATGGCTTGCGATGTGCATTATTGTGGTACCTTATCTGAGGAGGAAGTGGCGGCAGCGATTCGCCAATGCCTACCGATCGAGGAGGTACAGATTCCCTCTGACTGGTTCTATCACCGATCGCTGCAACATTATGAGCGGCCAACAATTTACCTGATGGAGATGAAGGAGGTAACACAAAGTGTGATCTATGCCTATATGTATCTGGAGCCATTGAGTGGACAGCGGGATTTTCACCTTTCTCGCCTATTCAACAACTATTTTGGTGGAGATATGTCGTCGCTGATGTTTCAGGAGATCCGGGAGTTTCGCTCATACGCTTATCAAGTAAGTGCCCGATTAAAGCATCCGCCACTGAATCATGTGGAGCAACCAGCTAACTTCGTGATGCGTTTGGCTACCCAAGCGGATAAGACCGTTGACGCGATGGAGGTGTTAGAAAGTTTGGTACGTGATATGCCTCAGCGACCTGAACGGGTAGAAGGCGTGAAACGAACCATTCGGAATTGGGTGAACAATGAATATCCCTCCAGTCGTTCGCTCTCTTTGAAAATTGCTAAATTCCAACACGAGGGGTATCAAAGCGATCCGAACAAAGACTATGTGGAGGTGATTGAGTCCATGCGGATGGAGGAAATCATGGATTTCTACGAGCGGCATGTACAGGGTGGCCAGTTAGTGTATGCCATTGTAGGTAATAGTAAACAGATGGATCTGTCCAGATTGGCCCGTTTCGGAGAAATCATCAAAGTGAAAAAGAAAGACATCTACCGATAATGTATAGCAAAGAGGAACTAAAGAGATTGAAGCTGGAGTTTTGGGAGAGTTTCGCAGCCTTTTGCGAAGTACAACCTTACCTCAGGCGCCGGCGTAAGATATGGACATTATATAATACCAAAGTAAAAGGCGTGGAGCTGAAGTTTGACGCCAACCGCAAGGGAGCCTATGTGATCTTGGAAGTTAATCATCGTAATGAGCGTGACCGATTGGAGATGTACGAGCGGCTCACTTGGTATAAGGAGACGCTTGAACGAGATTTTCCCGAAGGGTTGATTTGGGACGTCTGTTTCATCCGAGAGACTGGTGAGCAGGTGGCTCGTATCTATACGGCCCAAGAGGGATTGGATTTGCATAGACGATCGGATTGGGGTGAATTGTTTAACTTCATGGCACGTCAGATGTATCTTTTGGAACGTAATTTTCTGGAAATCGCCGAATATCTGAGAGACTGATTAAATTACTGCTTGTATGAAATGGAAAATAGGCATGGGGACTTGCCTGATGATTGGGTTGATGGCCTGTCAATCTCCCCAAAACGAGCTTCCTAAGTTGACAGAGAAGGGAGTAAGCTTTGAATTAGCACAATTTCGGAAAGCGCATTTCAGTGCGGTCAACTATCAACTCTTTTTCTCGATTCCTTCGGAACGGCAGCAACCGGTGGAGGGAGATGTGGAGATCTGTTTCCAAACGGAGCAACCACAGCCCTTGATTCTTGACTTCCGGGCAGAGCCAGAGCAGGTGAAGCGGGTAGAGCTGAATGGACAATTGGTGGCTTACACCGTGCAAGACGAACATATCGTGATTGCTAAGGAGCATGTCTCTGCTGGAAAGAACCGTGTACGGGTAAGTTTTACCCCGGCTGACCAATCTCTCAACCGTCGAGAGGAGTTTCTCTATACGTTGTTGGTGCCCGATCGGGCTCGCACACTGTTCCCCTGTTTTGATCAACCTAATCTCAAGGCACTCTTTACATTGACGCTAAAGGTGCCTGAGACTTGGCAGGCAGTAGCAAATGGGGCAGTGGAGGCCGTGGATAGCCTCTCTGTGCTGGGCAAACACCTGATTCAGTTCCATCAGACAGAGCCTCTGAGCACCTATCTCTTCTCTTTCGTGGCTGGTGAATTGCAAAAAGAGCAGTTTGAAAGGGAGGGGAGAACCATCGCTATCTATCACCGGGAGACTGACCCGCAGAAAGTGGCGCAATGCCCCGCTATCGCAGAAGAGGTTTTTGATGCCTTGGCTTGGCAAGCGGATTTCACAGGGTTGGATTATCCTTTCATGAAGTATGACCTGATTATCCTACCCGGATTCCAATATGGTGGTATGGAGCATACAGGCGCAACGCTTTATGCTGACCGACGCATGTTCCTCGATGCCCATCCGACACTCAACGAGCGATTAGGACGCAGTGCCTTAATCGCTCACGAGACTTCTCACATGTGGTTTGGCGATTATGTCACGATGGCGTGGTTCAACGACGTATGGACCAAGGAAGTCTTTGCCAACTACTTCGCCTCTCGCATCGTGGAGCCGCAATACCCAGCCGTGAATCATCGGTTAAATTTCATTCGCGACTATCTACCTTCTGCCTATGCGGAAGACCGCACGTTGGGCGCTAATCCCATTCAGCAGTCTTTGGATAACCTGCGCAATGCCGGTTTGGTGTATGGCGCAATTATCTATAATAAGTCGCCGATTGTCATGGAGATGCTGGTGCGTGTTTTGGGAGAGGAGGCTTTCCGGGAGGGGATCCGGGAGTATATGAAAAGCTTCCCCTATGGCAATGCGACTTGGGATGAGCTGATTGAGATTATGGACCGTTACACGGATGTTGATCTGCGCAACTGGAGTCAGGCTTGGGTAGGAGAGAAGGGTATGCCGGAACTCACGGCCACCATAGAAGGAGATGAATTAGTCGTTCGCCAACAAGATGCCTGGAGGCGTGGCTTGATTTGGCCACAACAATTAGCTTACCAGCTATATAGCCCGAGTAGGACCCAGTTGGTAGAGCTGAATAGCGATGCAGCGGAAGTGCATGTAAAATTGGAGCATCTACCAACTGATGCCTTTATCTTACCGAATGTTGATGGTAGAGGTTATGGCTTTTTCCGATTGGATGAACCGACAGCAGCCGCTTGTTGGAATGTGTTGCTGAAGAGTGACGACGAGGTGCTACGTGGCTCATTGCTCATCACTCTGTTCGAGAATCTGCGTCGCCAAACCATTGATCCAGCAGGTTTTCGATCAGCATTGTTAGCCTATTTGCCCCAAGAACCAAATGCGTTGTTGTTCTCCATGGCGTTAGGGTATTTAGGTAATTGCCAAGCGCTGTTCCCGACTGATGCGGTTTCTGTGGAAGAGGCTTTGTGGCAGTTAGTTACGAGTGCAGAAGAGCCGTCACGCCGTTTGCAAGCGTTCCGCCAATATCGCAGCATAGCGGAATCTGCTGAAGGATTGAAACGACTTTATACTATCTGGGATCAAGAGCAAGCGCCAAAGGGATGTTATCTGAGCGAAAGCGACTATATTTCATTGTCTTATCGGTTGGCGATCCTAATGCCGGAACAGGCTGATCAGATTGTCGCCAAGCAATTGGCACGCATCCAAAATGGTGATCGGCGCAAGGAATATCGTTTTATCTCACCAGCCGTATCACCGAATAAGGCCGTGCGTGACAGCGTATTCCAATCGTTGTTGATTGCCGAGAACCGACGTGTGGAGCCTTGGGCCGCATCAGCGTTGTCGTTGCTGAACGATGCAAGACGGGGAAAGGAATCCATTGAATATATACGGCCAGCAATCGAGATTCTGCAAGAGGTACAACGTACCGGTGATATTTTCTTTCCAACCAATTGGATGCGTGCGTTATTGTCTGGACATCATTCCAAGGAAGCACGAGACGAAGTGGATCGTTTCTTTGCAGACCATCCAGATTATCCACCGATGTTATCTAACAAAATTAGGCAACAAGCAGATCATCTCTATCTGAAATAAGGAACTGCTGACAAAGGTCATCTCATGTCATTCTATACATGGATACATGAGATGACTAATGTTTCTTATAATTACGATTATGTTTAATAGGAACCAAGGGGAAAATTGTAGAGATTCCACAATATAAACGAGCATACTTATTAATTTATCGTTATCTTTGCCGTCGCTTTGGTGATAGACTTTGGTTTCTGCAAAGGCTATAAAAGGGAATCCGGTGAGAGTCCGGGACAGTGCCCGCTACTGTAAGCGCTTTCCGAGAAGGAGAAACTCCACAAATGCCACTGCCTACGGGCGGGAAGGTCTACCTCTTTCGGCGTAAGTCAGGAAACCTGCCAAGCGAAATAAACATCAGCCACACTTCCGGGGTCAGAAGAAGGCTGGATAAATGAATAGCGATGGAAAAAATACCTCAATTCGTAATAGCTGCTCCCGCTTCGGGAAGTGGAAAGACAATGGTCGCACGGGGATTGATGCGTGTGTTGGCCCGAAAAGGACTGCGTGTACAGCCTTTCAAGTGCGGCCCAGACTATATCGACACGAAGTTTCACGCCTTGGCGTGCGGTACGCCTTCGGTCAACCTGGATTGCTTCATGGCTTCCGCTGTCCATGTCCAAGCGTTGTATGCCCATTACTCCCAAGCAAAGGAGGCTTGCGTGGTGGAAGGCATGATGGGGCTCTTTGACGGGTATGACCGAGACAAAGGTTCGGCAGCAGCGATCGCCGAACTGCTGAATCTGCCTGTGGTGCTGGTAGTGGATGCCAAATCAGCAGCTTACTCAACAGCAGCCCTGATCTCCGGCTTCCTCCATTTCCGCCAAACGTTGCGTTTCGCCGGTGTACTGTTCAACCGAGTGGGCTCTGCACGGCATTTTGCCATGTTGCATGAGGTGTGCGAAGACTTGGCCATTCCCTGCTTGGGCTATCTACCGAGAGACAAACGACTGGAGCAATCCTCACGCTACTTGGGTTTGGACTTCAGCCAGACGGAGGCGGAAGAGACGTTGGACTACTTGGCAGACCTGTTGGAGCAACATGTGGCACTCGATCAGCTATTTGCTGAGACCTTGAAGGAGCGACCTGCGGATCAAGATCCCTTCCCTCTCACCCGTCCTTGCGGATGGCGTATCTCCGTGGCGTGCGATGCCGAGTCGTTCACTTTTATCTATACGCAACACCTCGACCTGCTTCGTCGGATGGGTGAGGTTCGCTTCTTCGATCCGGAACGGGATGAACCGTTGCCCGCAGACACTGATTTACTCTACCTGCCCGGTGGTTATCCGGAGCAACGGGTGGAATGCCTCTCTGCAGCAAAGCGTTCGATCAGCAGTATCCGTTCTTATTTGACAGTTGGTGGAAAGGCATTGGCAGAGTGTGGCGGCATGATCTATCTCACTGAAGGGATTCGCCGCACGGAAGCACCTACATTCGTACCCCTCGCCGGAGTGATACCTTGTTCCATCACAGCCGAGGAATCGCATAAGAAGCTGAGCTTAGGCTATCGACAGTTCACCTACAACGAGCAACCACTCCGAGGACATGAGTTCCATTACACGCAATTCGCTGAGGGAGCAGCACTCCCCGCCTCCATCGCCAAGGTGCGAAACGCCAAGGGACAGCCATCAGGCACTCCGGTCTTTCGCCTGCGTAACCTGATTGCCAGCTATGCGCACCTATATTGGGGCGAGATTGATGTATGTTCACTTTTTAATGAATCAGCCAGATGAAACAGATTTATACACGCACTGGAGACGAGGGCATGACCAGCTTACGAGAAGGAGTCAGAGTGCCCAAGGAGAGCCTACGTATCGAGGTAAATGGCTGCATAGACGAACTGAATGCCCTGTTGGGTATCGTGCGGACGCTCCTCCCTGACGAAGGGGAAGAGGATGCCTTGTTGAAGGCGGTGCAACGGGAGTTGATGGTGGTGATGAGCCATATCGCTACGCCTCCAGAATATACCAATCCCAAACCGTTGCGCACAGAGGTGTTGATCGCTACTTTCGAGCAGACGATGGATCGCTGGATGGCAGCTGGTCCTCCTGCCGGATTTGTCTTGCCGGGTGGCACGCCGTTAGCAGCCCATTTGCATTTTGCCCGCACGGTAGCTCGCCGAGCGGAGCGTCGGTTGTGGAGCCTGCATAGGGAAGCTCCCATAGAGAGCAGCATCCTGCGTTTTGTCAACCGATTATCGGATCTCCTCTTTTCGATGGCACTACGATTCTGAATTTTGAGTTTTGAATTTTGAGTTTTAGGATTATACTATGAAACATATTAGATTTTCTTATATAGGATTCTGTGGCAGCTTATTAACTGTCTGTCTGCTCCTATCGGCTTGCAAACAAAACACGCAAGAACAGCGTAGTAGAGACGTAGCGCGCTACGTCTCTACAGATGCCACAAACGGGGCAAACGAAACGTGCCACATCTCCACAAAGTATGCAGAGGGATTCAAGGTGAAGAACGCCGAGGGTGGTATACGCTTGGTCGATATCCAGAATCCGCAAGAGCCGAAAAGCACGCTCTACCAGTTCGCTTTGATTCCGAGAGGGAGCCAACCAGCGGGTGCACCGGAGGGCTATACGCCCATTGAGACACCGATCCAAAGCTGTATGTGCATGACCTCCCTTCAACTCTCTAATTTCATTGCCTTGGATGCTTGTGACTTCGTGACGGGCATCACCAGTACACGTCACCTCTTTAACCAGCAGATGAACGAACAGATCAAAACGGGCAAAACCGCCAAGATTGGTATCGAGGGAAACTTCGACAGCGAGGTGATCATGAGCATGAATCCGGACGTGATCTTCATCTCTCCCTTCAAGCGAGGTGGCTACGAGCAGATGAAGGAGGTACACCTCCCCTTGGTACCCCACTTAGGTTATAAAGAGATGACTCCGCTGGGACAAGCGGAATGGGTGAAATTGATTGGTCTCTTCGTCGGCAAGGAGCAGGAGGCGAACAGCCTGTTCGAACAGATTGAGCAGCGTTACCTGACCTTGAAAGCCAATGCCGCCGAGATGCAGAAGCGTCCGGTCGTTTTCAGCGGCGAGATACGAGGCGGCAACTGGTATGCGGTGGGCGGCAAGAGCTTCTTGGCGCAACTTTTCCACGATGCAGGAGCCGACTATTTCTTGAAAGATGATCCCAACTCCGGCGGTGTGACGCTCGATTTCGAGACGGTCTATAGCCAAGCGGACGAAGCTGACTATTGGCGCATCGTCAACAGCTATGAGGGGACGTTCAGTTATGAGGCACTGAAGGCCTCTGACCCCCGCTATGCCGACTTCCGGGCTTTCAAGGAGCGGAAGGTACTCTATTGCAACATGACGCATACACCCTTCTACGAGCGTATGCCTATGGAGCCAGATAAGGTGTTGGCAGACCTGATCCACGCCTTTCATCCAGAGTTGCTCCCATCTGATTATAAACCTATTTACTACGAACTTCTAAAGTGATACTTCATGCATAGACCGAATGTTCCACTCCTTATTGGGATCAGTATTGCCTTGGGCGTTTTCTTCCTGCTGAACCTGCTGTTGGGATCTGTTCCGATTCCGCTCCGTGCCATTTGCGAGATGCTATTAGGCCATGAGGGGCAGCCTGTGGTATGGCAGAACATCCTGTGGAAGTCACGTGTGCCACAAGCATTGACCGCCTTGGTAGCGGGGGCGGCACTCTCGGTGAGCGGCCTACAGATGCAGACTGTCTTTCGCAATCCGTTGGCCGATCCGTCAGTGCTGGGCGTGAGTGCCGGAGCCAGTTTAGGAGTCGCTTTCGTGGTGCTGCTTTCTGGAGCAATCGGAGGTGTAGCGTTGAGTCGTTTGGGTTATTTGGGCGAGATCGCCCTCTCGGTAGCTGCCATCTTAGGCTCGCTCTCCGTCTTGGCACTGATCGTGTTCATCTCCACCAAGGTCAAAGGCAACGTCACGCTGTTAATCATCGGTGTGATGATCGGCTATGTGGCGAATGCTATCATTGGTGTGTTGAAGTTCTTCAGCGTGGAGGAGGATATTCGGGCTTACGTGATCTGGGGATTGGGCAGTTTTGCCCGGGTATCTGGCGACCAGATGTTGCTCTTCGTGACCCTCATGGCTATGTTGATCCCACTCTCCTTCCTGTTGATCAAGACGATGAACCTATTGCTGTTAGGTAGCAACTACGCTCGTAACTTGGGGTTGAACATCCACCGTGCCCGTCTGTTGGTGATCTTGAGCGCAGGCATCTTGGTGGCGATCGTCACCGCCTATTGCGGCCCGATCATGTTTATCGGTTTGGCTGTGCCCCACTTGGCCCGAACGCTGTTCCGCAGTTCCGACCATCGGGTGCTGATGCCCGCCACTGTGTTGATTGGATCGACCTTGGCGTTAGCCTGCAATTTGATCGCCCGTATGCCGGGCTTCGAGGGAGCCTTGCCGCTCAACTCTGTCACGGCACTGATCGGAGCTCCGGTCGTAGCCTCGGTGCTATTCCGCAAACGGAAAGAAGAAATGAACGAATAAAGAGAAAGATGCCTTATGATTCACATTGCGCATTTATCTATTGGCTATCGCTATAAAAAACACACCCGTGTCGTGGCGAGCAACATCAATGCCGAGATCTATCCAGGCGAATTGACTTGCCTCCTGGGTGCCAACGGTGTCGGTAAATCAACGCTGCTCCGTACCCTATCCGCCTTCCAGAAGAAGTTAGATGGCGAGATCCTAATCGGAGGAAAGAAGATAGAAAGTTATACGGACAAGCAATTAGCTCGGTTGATTAGCGTTGTATTGACCGAGAAATGCGACCTGCGCAATATGTTGGTGCCAGAACTGATCGGTTTGGGACGCAGTCCCTACACCGGTTTCTGGGGAACACTCTCCAAAGAGGATAGAGCAGTGGTTGATCAAGCGGCCGCCTTGGTGGGCATAGAGCACTTGATGAATCGTATGGTGCACACCCTGAGTGATGGTGAACGGCAAAAGGTGATGATCGCCAAAGCACTGGCACAGGAGACTCCGATCATCTTCCTCGACGAGCCAACCGCCTTTCTCGACTTCCCCAGTAAGATCGAGATGATGCAGCTGCTGCTCCGCTTGAGCCGACAGACCCAGAAGACCATCTTCCTCTCCACGCACGATTTAGAGTTGGCCTTGCAAATCGCCGACCGCATCTGGTTGATGGATAAAAATCAAGGGTTGACCGTCGGTACACCCGAGGATTTGGCGTTAGACGGCAGTCTTTGTCGCTTTTTCCATCGCAAAGGGGTACATTTTAATGAAGAACGAGGTATCTTTGAGGTCGCTTACACCTATACGGAGCAGATTCAGATCGAAGGTGAAGGACAACGACGTGCGATGGTGGAAAAGGCATTGCGCCGAAACGGGATTGAGTGCGTGACCGGTGACACAGCTGAATGGCGTGTCACGGTGGAGCCGGATGGCTTCCTCTTAGCCCACGCAAACGGAACCGCACAACATTTCTCTACCATTGATCAACTATTGAAAACTTACAGACAACGAATAAGCAAAGACAAGATATGAAACCAGGCAAAATTATTGTAGCTGGCATTGGGCCAGGCAGCGAGGCCGACATTACACCGGCTGTCATCGCCGCCATTCAACAGTCAGACATCATCATTGGCTATAAATATTATTTCCAGTTTATCACGCACCTACTGCGACCAGGAGCGAAATGTATCGACACCGGCATGAAACGGGAGCAAGCTCGTGCGGAGCAGGCTTTCGGCTATGCTAACGAGGGAAAAACAGTCTGCGTGATCAGTTCGGGGGATGCTGGCATCTATGGCATGGCTCCGCTGATCTACGAGATGAAACGAGCTACCGACAGTGCCGTAGAGATCGAGGTGCTTCCCGGTATCAGCGCCTTCCAAAAGGCAGCCGCCCTGTTGGGCGCACCCATCGGACATGATTTCTGCGTGATCTCCCTCTCCGACCTGATGACCCCTTGGGAGCGCATCGAGCGTCGCATCCATGCGGCAGCGGAGGCTGACTTTGTGACCGCCATCTACAATCCCAAAAGCGAGGGACGCTACTGGCAGCTGCACCGCTTGAAGGAGATCTTTATGCAGGTGCGTGACCCGCAAACACCGGTGGGCTTTGTGCGCCAGGCAGGTCGAGAAGAGCAGCAAATCACTCGCACCACATTGGCCGATTTCGATCCGGAAGCGGTGGATATGTTCACGGTGATCTTAATTGGCAACTCACAGACCTACCTGTATGCGGATCGGATGATCACGCCCCGCGGCTATTATGGCGAACTGAAACAGGCGAATAAAGAGACTGGATTGGGACAAGAGATCATGATCCGTAGCTTCCGCACCATCGAAAAGGAGCTGAAACAACCGAATATCCCATTAGACAAGAAATGGGCGTTGCTCCACGCTATCCATACGACAGCCGATTTCGAGATGGAGCAGATTCTCTATGCCGATCCGAACGCTGTGGCTCACCTCTACCAGAAAGTGGCAGAAGGCACCTTGCGTACAATCGTGACCGATGTGACGATGGCTGCCTCTGGTATTCGCAAAGGTGCATTGGCCCGTTTAGGTGTGGAGGTGAAATGCTATCTCTCTGATGAGCGGGTAGCCGCAATGGCCAAAGAGAAGGGAATCACCCGTACACAAGCCGGCATTCGCTTGGCCGTGGAGGAACATCCCGATGCGCTGTTCGTCTTCGGTAACGCACCGACAGCGTTGATTGAGTTGTGCGACCTGATGCGTAAGGGAAAAGCCCACCCGACCGGTATCATCGCTGCCCCTGTTGGTTTTGTGCATGTCAAGGAGTCGAAATACATGGTGAAGACCTTCACCGAAGTACCCAAGTTGATTGTAGAGGGACGCAAGGGAGGCAGCAATTTGGCGGCTACATTGGTCAACTCCATCCTGTGCTATAACGACGCTGAACAACTCAAACCGGGACGAGACGTATGAGATTCATTGTCATAGGGATCAACGACGCAGCTCAGCAAGAGGAAATCGGCTGGAGGAATGAGGAATTAGTGCGTGTCATCGCCGCTCATCGGGTCTTTTCCGGAGGAGTGCGTCATCACGAGCTGGTTGCTGCGCTCCTACCCGCCTCCTACGAATGGATCGACATTAAGGTGCCACTCGATGCCGTGTTCGCCCGTTATCAGGAACATCAGCAAGAGGAGATCGTGGTGTTCGCTTCAGGCGATCCACTCTTCTTCGGGTTTGCCAATACGATTCGCAACCGGATGCCAGAGGCTCAGATCCAACTCTATCCCACCTTCAACTCGTTGCAGCAGTTGGCTCACCAGTTGGTCATGCCCTACCAAGGGATGCGTATCGTCTCGTTGACCGGACGGCCTTGGCACGAGCTGGATCGGGCATTGATCGAACAGGCCACGCAAATCGGCGTACTGACTGATCGTGTCCATACCCCTGCTACCATTGCGGTCCGGCTATTGGCTTACGGATTTGATAACTACCGGATGGCCATTGGAGAGCGTTTAGGCAATCGGACGTTACAGCGCATCCGACAATGCACATTGGAAGAGGCGACAAAGTTGGACTATGAGCAGCCGAACTGCTTGATCTTGACTTGTGAGCAACCGAAACCCCATCTGTTTGGCATCCCCGACAAAGCTTTTGCGCATTTAGATGGCCGAGAGAAGATGATCACGAAGATGCCCATCCGTCTCTTGAGCCTTAGCCTGCTCGACCTGCGGGAGCGGAACCACTTCTGGGACATCGGTTTCTGCACCGGTTCTGTCTCCATCGAGGCTAAGACCCAGTTTCCTCACCTGCATATCGAGGCGTTTGAGATACGGGAGGCCGGTCGCCAGCTGATGGAAGAGAATGTCCGCCGTTTCCATACACCAGGCATCGAAACGCACATCGGCGATTTCCTCCAGGAAGATCTGAGCCAGTTGCCTGCTCCCGATGCCGTCTTTATCGGCGGGCATGGGGGCAAGCTGATCGAGATCGTGGAGCGAGTCACGCAGCGAATCTCCCCGAAGGGCGTGATTGTCTTCAACTCCGTGTCTGAGGCGAGTCAAACGCTTTTCCGTGAGGCCATCCAACGGGTGGGCTGGCACATCGAGACGGAGAGCCGTATGGCACTGGATGACTTTAATCCCATTACCCTGTTTAAAGCAATCAACTAATTGACGAGTTATGATTATCATTCCGATTTCCAAGCATAGCCAAACGTTAGCGGAGCGTATTGCCTCCGCCTACCCAACGGCAACCCTCATCGCATATAAAGACTTTTCAGGAAGCACGTTCCAGACGGCTGAACAGTTGATCTTCATTGGTGCTTTAGGCATTTGTGTGCGCACGATCGCTCCCTTTGCCACCGACAAACATACCGATCCGGCTGTGGTCTGCATCGACAGCACCGGCCGTTTCGTGATCTCAGTGCTCTCTGGCCATATCGGTGGAGCCAACGAGCTGACACGTGACTTGGCCCATTATCTGGGAGCAGAGCCCATCATCACCACGCAAAGCGACAATACGCAACTTTGGGCGCTCGACACCTTGCCCCGCCAATTCGATTGGAGTTGGCAAGCAGCCAAAAGCAACGCTGCCATCGCTGCTTTTGTCAATCAAGAGCCAACCGCCCTGTTGCTTGACATTCGTGACCGAGGCACGGATTATTTGGAACGTACCGCTCCGGCGCATGTCAAAATCTATTATCGCTTTGAGGAGATCCCGCAGGCTGACTATGCCCTGCTGATCGCTGTCACTCCCTATCGCTACGAGACTACGATCAACACCTTGACCTACATTCCTAAGGTGTTGCATGTAGGGTTAGGCTGCCGTAAGGGGATGCAAGGCGATCCAGTCGCTTTTCAGACTCAGATAGAAGAGACGTTCCACGCTCATCACCTTCACACAGAGGCGATCGCAGACCTCAACTCCATCGACTTGAAGAAGGAGGAACCGATGCTCAACGCCTTAGCTACGGAGGTGCTGCACCGACCGTTCCAAACCTTCTCCGCAGAGGAGCTGAAAACCATCGAGGTGCCCAACCCCTCAGCCAAGGTAGAAGCAGTGACCGATTCCCCCAGTGTCTCAGAAGCCTCCGCTATCCGTGCGGCACAAGGGGGACCGCTACTGATCGACAAGCAAAAAGGAGCCTTAGGCAAAGGCAATGAGTACACCCTCGCTGTCGCTTTAGGTCGGGAGGCCGCCCGCCAAGGACATATCGAGATTGTCGGTGCCGGACCGGGTGATCCGGAACTGATCTCTATCCGTGGACGACAGATGTTGGAGCGTGCGGATTTGATCCTCTATGCGGGCAGCTTGGTACCGAAAGCCTTGACAACCTGTGCCAAGGCGGGTGCGATGGTGCGCAGCTCCGCTGATCTGGACTTAGAGCAGCAATTTGCCTTGATGAAGGAATATTACGATAAAGGCGGCTTCATCGTCCGTCTCCACACCGGCGATCCCTGTATCTATGGAGCGATCCAAGAGCAGATGAACTACTTCGATCAGTATGGAATGGATTACCACATCACGCCGGGTATCTCCTCCTTCCAAGCGGCGGCAGCGGCCTTGCGTTCGCAGTTCACCATCCCGGAGAAGGTGCAAACCATCATCTTGACCCGTGGAGAGGGACGCACACCGATGCCGGAGAAGGAGCAGCTGCATAAGTTAGCACAAAGCCAAAGTACCATGTGCATCTATCTGAGTGCAGGCATCGTAGAGCAGGTACAAGCGGAGCTATTGCAAGCCTATCCACCCACTACCCCCGTGGCGGCTTGTTACAAGCTGACCTGGAAAGAGGAGCGGATCTATCGGGGTGAGCTGAAAGACTTGGCGAAGATTGTCAAAGAGAATCACTTGACGTTGACCACGCTGTTGGTCGTAGGTGATGCCATCGACAACCGACAAGGGCTCTCTCGCCTTTATGCGCATGAGTTCAAACATCTATTCCGTAAATAACTGGGTATGATCCTTATCTTAGGCGGAACCACTGAGGGACGGGCAGCCGTGCGGGTCGCTGACGAGGCGAACCAACCCTATTTCTATTCCACGAAGGGAACGTTGCAGGAGGTCATCTGTGCGCATGGCACTCGCCTCACCGGGGCGATGGATGTAGCGGCCATGCGCCTGTTCTGTGCAGCCAACGGGATTCGGTTGCTGATTGACGCGGCGCATCCTTTCGCCAGCGCCTTGCACCAGACTATCGCAGAGACAGCCGCACGGTTGCAACTCCCCGTCATTCGTCTCGAGCGACGGTATCCCCCTCGTGATCCCTCGTTGCATTGGTGTGAGAATTACGCGGATGCCATCCGGCAGATGGAGGCAGACGGTGTGGAGCGGCTGTTAGCATTGAGTGGCGTGAATACCATCCGCCCGCTCAAACCTTTTTGGGAAAAACATCCCTGCTGGTTCCGCATCCTTGATCGGGAGGAATCGCTTCGCATCGTGGAAAGAGAGGGATTCCCCAAGGAAAACCTTATTTTCTTTCATGAGGAATTAGAGACTTCGTTTAATGAGGAATTAATGCAGGTTGAGACGTGGCAATGCCGTGTCTCTACTCACCAAACAACAGCCATGCTGACCAAGGAGAGCGGCTTTACGGGCGGTTTTGTCGAAAAGGTAGAGGCGGCCAAAGAAAAGGGCATACCCGTCTATGTGGTGAAACGTCCGGCCCTGCCGGAAACCTTCTATTTTACCTACGGCGAGGAGGGACTGCGCAAGCTGATCGAACGACTTTTACCTGATTTTTTCCCGCTGAAAAGTGGCTATACCACCGGTTGTTGCGCTACGGCAGCCGCCAAAGCGGCACTTCTCACCCTGCTAACGGGCGAAAAGCCGACTGAAATTGAGATCGCCCTGCCCTCAGGTGAATGGATTACACTGCCGATTGAGGAATCTGAAATGAGCGAAAGCGAAGGTTTCGCCAGCGTCCGTAAGGAATCGGGCGATGATCCGGACGTGACCAATCATGCGCTCATCTGCGCTACGGTCTCTCTGCACCAAGAGGAGAACCCTACGGAGCGCATCCGCTTCCGAGCCGGTGAGGGAGTCGGCATCGTCACCCTGCCCGGGTTGGGACTACCGATTGGCGATCCCGCCATCAACGCCACGCCACGCCGCATGATACAAGAGGTGTTGCTTCCCCTGCTCCCTTCTCCCGACACGGTGGCGACCGTGACGATCTCCGTACCCGGTGGCGCAGAGTTGGCCAAACGTACCTTCAACCCTAAGTTGGGTATCGAGGGCGGAATCTCCATCATCGGTACTTCCGGCATTGTGCGCCCCTTCTCTTCCGATGCCTTTATCGCCAGCATCCGCAAGGAGGCCAACGTGGCGAAGGCCATTGGTTGTGAGACGTTGGTGATTAACTCCGGAGCGAAGAGTGAGCGCATCTTGCGTGACCGTTTTCCCGAACTTCCCCCGCAAGCCTTTGTACACTACGGCAATTTCATCGGTGAGACCCTGCACATCGCCAACGAGATCGGATTCAAGCAGGTGGTGATGGGAATCATGTTGGGCAAAGCGGTCAAGTTGGCAGAGGGCTCGTTAGATACGCATAGCAAAAAGGTGGTCATGAATCGAGACTTCTTGAAACAATTGGCGATGGAAGCTGGTTGTTCGACGAAAATATTGGAGGCTATCGACCGCCTCACCTTGGCCCGAGAGCTGTGGGAGATTCTTCCTGCGGCTTGCCAGCCCCGGTTCTGTCAAGTGGTATTGGATCGCTGTGCCGCTGTTTGCGCACCGCACCTTCTCCAATCGCACCTCACCCTCCTCTTGATTCGAGAAGATGGAGCGATCATGCAATAAGTAAATAACGTGAGTTCGACGAATTATAATTGATTGAAAAGTTGGTGATTAGCGAGAATTGTTGTAACTTTATAGTGTTCTATTACAAAGCATTACAAGCAACAATCGCTATGATCACCG
>OBLI01000793.1_pt1 | contig 32935 bp, 26 predicted proteins | sample 1519701 | NCBI WGS metagenome assembly OBLI01 (sample SAMEA3663005, study PRJEB22513) | pig gut metagenome | biome: pig gut; feature: pig-associated habitat; material: faeces | place: France | collected 2012 | reverse complement strand
ATAGGACACCTGACAGCAAAATTAGCCTGCAGGACTATTTGTTGCGGATTTTAGGTTTATTACTTTTGCGGTTCAATTAACGAACAAAACGCAACAAAGAAAGAAAAACGACATGATTATTGTCATAACCATACTTGCTTATTTCGCCTTCCTCATGGCGTTCAGCCGACTGACAGCGCGGCGCTCAGACAACGACACATTCTTCCGCGGCAACCGCCGCTCACCGTGGTACATGGTGGCGTTCGGCATGGTGGGAGCATCGATCTCGGGCATTACCTTCGTGTCGGTGCCCGGCATGGTGCTCAAGACCGACATGACCTATCTGCAAACATGCCTCGGCTTCATATTGGGCTATTTTGCCGTGGCCTTCATCCTCCTGCCCGTCTATTATCGTCTGAACCTCACAACCATCTACACCTACCTCGGCAAGAGATTGGGAAAATGGTCCTACAAGACGGGCGCGTCGTTCTTCTTGCTCTCCAAGCTCACAGGCTCGGTGGTGAGGTTTTATGTGGTGTGCATAATATTACAACGGTTTGTGCTCGACAGCATAGGCGTGCCATTCTGGCTCACGGTCCTGGCCATGGTGTCGCTGATTTGGCTTTACACCCGTCGCGGCGGAATTAAGACACTGGTGTGGACGGACACCTTCCAGACCACCTGCATGTTCACGGCTCTCATCCTTATTATATATAATGTGGTGACGGCTCTGGGCATGACTCCCGGCGAGGCCATACGGACGGTGTGGGAAGACAGCCACAGCAAGATGTTTGTCTTCGACGATTGGGTGAGCCGCCAAAACTTCTGGAAGCAGTTTCTCAGCGGTGTGTTCATAGTTATCGTGATGACAGGTCTCGACCAGGACATGATGCAGAAGAACCTCACCTGCAAGTCGTTGCGCGAGGCACAAAAAGACATGTGTACCTATGGGTTCGCTTTCGTGCCTGCCAACTTGCTGTTCATGTTCCTCGGCGTACTCCTCATCTACCTGGCACAGCGTCAGGGCATGGCCATTCCTGCATCGGGCGATGAGTTGCTGCCCATGTTTGCTGCCACAGGCCAGCTGGGCACGACAGTCGTGGTGCTCTTTACCATTGGTGTGGTGGCGGCCTCGTTCTCCAGTGCCGACTCTGCCATGACGGCCCTGACAACCAGCTTCTGTGTCGACATCTGCGGCCGTCACGGCGACGAGCGTCTGCGCAGGCGCGTTCACCTCGGCATGGCAGCCATGTTTGTGGTGCTCATTCTGCTCTTCCGACTTATCAACAGCACGAGCGTCATCGATGCCATCTATGTGCTGTGCTCTTACACCTACGGTCCGTTGCTCGGCCTCTTTGCCTTCGGTCTGCTGACACACCGTGGCGTGGCAGACCGCGCCGTGCCCTTCATTGCCGTGGCATCGCCATTGCTCTGTTTCGCTCTCGACACCACCGTTCAAGCCACCACTGGCTATAAGTTTGGCTACGAGCTACTTATGCTCAACGGACTAATTACCTTCTCTGGACTGTGGGTGAGCGGAATGGTCAAAAAACAAGGAGAGCATGTTTGACAAAACTTTTGAGATTTTACGAAGAAACATCTGAGCATTTACGACCTGTTATCAATGCGTCAACGACGTGACAAATAGGTAAAAAGAAACAGCCGTTTTGCTAACCCTTGTGGTGCAGCAAAACGGCTGTTTGTGTATATGCTCGATAATGACGAGCATCAATAGGCCTCGCGATATTTGTTCTCGTCCTTGTCATTAAGCATAGACAGATAGCTCTGGTAGCGACTGGCTGCAATGTAATGGTCTTCAACGGCCTTGAGCACGGCGCAACCAGGCTCATGAGTGTGGGTGCAATTGTTGAAGCGGCAGTCTTTGGAGAATTTGAATATCTCTTTAAAATAGCTTGTTATCTCCTCTGGCTCCATGTTGAACGTGCCGAAACCTTTAATGCCCGGCGTGTCGATGATGTAGCCCCCTTGCGGCAGTTCCAGCATCTCACTAAAGGTGGTGGTGTGCATGCCTGTGTTGTGTGTGTCGCTAATCTCGGCTGTGCGAAGATTAACATCGGGTAGAATGCGGTTGATGAGCGTCGACTTGCCCACGCCACTGTTGCCGCTGAGCACCGTGATCTTGTCATGAAGCATGGGGAGAAGCGCTTCAACGCCTTCGCCTGTCTCTGCCGAGATGGCTACACACTTGTAGCCCACAGTGTTGTAGAGCGTCATCATCATGTCTTGATAATGGCGTTCCTCTTCACAAAGCAGATCGGTCTTGTTGAACACAAGCGTCACAGGCACGCTGTAAGCCTCGGTAGAAGCGAGGAAGCGGTCTATGAAGGTGGTGCTTGTCTGCGGATAGTTGACCGTCACGATAAGGAAAGCCTGGTCTACGTTTGCCGCAATGATGTGGCTTTGCTTGCTAAGGTTCTGCGACTTACGGATGATGTAGTTGTGACGGTCCTCGATAGCGTTGATAAAGGCTGTGCCCTCCTGGTTACGAATGATCTCCACGCGGTCGCCCACAGCCACAGGATTGGTGCTGCGTATGCCCTTGAGGCGGAAGTTGCCCTTTATCTTGCTGTCCACAATGGCACCGTCGTCGGTCTTCACCGTGTACCAGCTGCCTGTGTTCTTTATTACTAATCCCTTCATTATTTAAAGGTAAAAAGGTAAAAAGGTAAAAAGGTAAAAAAACAAGATGCTGGCTTTCTCCACTCTTTGTTTTGTTTCACCGTTTTTACATTTTCACCTTTTTACGTCTTTTACTTTTTTACCTTTTTGTTTTTTTCTTTCAAATTATAAGGCCACGATTAACTTTTAAAAATTCTCCATCTCCTTTAAAAGGCTTATCATCTCCTTTTTAAAGCCAATCGTTTCCTTTCAAAAAGCTAATCATCACCTTTTACAAGGTCATGATTTTCTTTTTACACGGTCATGATTTCCTTGGTCTTCAAAGCCAGCAGGTCGTCCACACGCTTGATATACTTGTCGTGTATCTTCTGCAGCTCGGCCTCAGCGTCCTTCTCAAGATCCTCAGACAAACCGTCTTTGATGGCCTTCTTCAGCTTCTCTTTGACATCGCCACGAGCGTTGCGTACCTCAACCTTGGTCTTCTCGCCAATCTTGTTACACTGCTTGACCAGCTCCTTACGACGCTCCTCTGTGGGCTGAGGAATGCCAAGACGAATGATCTCGCCGTTGTTCTCGGGTGTGATGCCCACGTCGCTGTCCATGATGGCCTTCTCAATGTCGCGGATGGCCTTCTTGTCCCAAGGACGTATGGCGATGGTGCGCGGATCGGGCACCGATACGTTGGCAACCTGGTTCAGGGGCACCATAGAGCCGTATGAACTAACTCTTATTCCGTCGAGGATGGCTACGTTGGCGCGTCCCGCACGGATGCGTGCCAGCTGCTCTTCCAGATACATGGCAGCCATCTCCATGCGCTCGCTGGCACCCTCTAATGTCTCTTTTACGTCAATCATATATTTGTAGTGTTTGTTGTTTGATGTGTCAAAAAATAGAATTTATTCACAAATTTAGCTATATTCTCCGAATTATGCAACTCTTTAAAGTTGATTTTCACAACTTTTATTCTTCTGCATCCCTGGAGTCTATAAATCTGCACCTTGGCATCTATAAATCTGCACCCTTGTCCTCGCCTTTTTCTGCCACGGCAGCAAGCTCAGCTTCAACCATGTTGGTGAGTTCGACAAACTGTGCCACCGACAATTGCTCGGGGCGCTTGGTCATAACCTCGTTGGTGTAAAACTCTGGACGGGCGGGCGTTCCTGAGAAGATCTGACGCAAGCTGACGCGCAGCATCTTGCGGCGCTGGTTGAACACAGCCTTCACGATGCGCTTGAACAGACGCTCATCGCAGCCGAGGTCGGTCACGCCGTTGCGCGTCATGCGTATGACCGCACTCTTAACCTTTGGTGGCGGGTTGAACACATGCTCGTCGACGGTGAAGAGATATTCCACATCATACCACGCCTGTATGAGCACCGACAAGATGCCATAGGCTTTGTTGCCTGGCTCCGACGCCATGCGCAACGCCACCTCACGCTGAATCATGCCCGTGCAGCAGGGTATGAGATCCTTATAATCGAGCATCTTGAAGAAAATCTGTGACGATATGTCGTAAGGATAGTTGCCTGTGAGCACAAACTGATGTCCTGCAAAAATCTCGTTGAGATCCATGCGCAGGAAATCGTCGCCAATGATGTTGTCACGCAACTTGGGGAAGTTGGCATGTAGGTAGGCCACGCTCTCGCTGTCTATCTCCACCGCCTTCACCTCGCGGTCTTTGGTGACAAGATATTGTGTAAGCACACCCATGCCAGGACCTATCTCGAGCACTGGAATGTCGGGACAGGCATCCACCGTGTCGGCGATGCGGCGCGCTATGCTGAGGTCGGTCAAGAAATGCTGACCGAGATTCTTTTTAGGTCTTACACTTTTCATGTCGCAAACTTACATATTTTTTTTCACATTTCGGCTGTGAGGGGCAAAGAAAATTGCAATAAAGACAGATATTTGGCAATAAATTAAAAATAAAATAGCTAACTTTGCAAAAACAAAAGGATAAGACAACAAACATTTTTTAAAATAACGATTTATTAAAAGATGAGAACGGTTTACGAATTCTCTGTAAAAGAAAGAAAAGGCGGCACACTGTCACTGCAAAACTTTGCCAACGAGGTGCTGCTTATTGTCAACACAGCAACGAAATGTGGTTTCACCCCACAGTATGAAGAACTGGAGAAACTCTATGAGACATACCACGCCCAAGGGTTTGAAGTGCTCGACTTTCCCTGTAACCAGTTTGGGCAGCAGGCTCCCGGAACCGACGAGATGATTCACAACTTCTGCAAGCTCACTTACGGTACCGAGTTTGCACGCTTCAAAAAAGTAAAGGTCAACGGTCCCGATGCCGACCCTCTCTTCGCTTTCTTACAGACACAGAAGGGGTTCGGAGGCTTCAACCCTGACCACAAGCTCACACCTGTGCTTGAGAAGATGCTCGGCGAGGCTGATCCCGACTATGCAGAGAAGGCAGACATAAAATGGAACTTCACAAAATTTCTTGTCAACAAGAAAGGACAGGTCGTTGCCCGTTTTGAGCCGACAGAGAGTTTTGAGGTCATTGCCAAAGCCATTGAAGAGGAACTGGCAAAATAAAAAAACAAAAAACACATCACAATGAGCAACATTGAACATACACGCTGCCTCATCGTGGGCAGTGGACCGGCTGGCTACACCGCCGCCATCTATGCGGGACGCGCCAACCTTAACCCCGTGCTCCTTTGTGGCATGCAGATGGGCGGACAGCTCACGCAGACCACAACGGTGGAGAATTTCCCTGGCTATCCTGAGGGTGTCGACGGCAACCAGATGATGATGGACCTGCAAGAGCAGGCTTCAAAGTTTGGATGCGACATACGTAGCGGCATGGTCATGAAGGTCGACTTCTCCAAAGCTCCTTACCTCATTACCACTGACGAGGGAGAAATTGAGGCCGACACCGTAATCATTGCCACTGGCGCATCAGCCAAATATCTTGGGCTTGACGACGAACGGAAATATAACGGACGTGGCGTAAGCGCATGTGCCACCTGCGACGGGTTCTTCTACCGCAAGAAGACCGTTGCCGTGGTGGGCGGTGGCGACACAGCCTGTGAGGAGGCCTCTTATCTGTCACAGCTCTGCCAGAAAGTTTACATGATTGTGCGCAAGCCCTATCTGCGTGCCAGCGAGGTGATGCGTCGACGTGTCGAGGAGAACCCGAAGATAGAGATCCTGTATGAGCACAACACTCTTGGCCTCTATGGTGAGGACAAGGTTGAGGGCGCACACCTCGTGAAGCGTAAGGGCGAGGCTGACGAGCAGACATATGACCTGCCCATCGACGGTTTCTTCCTTGCTATCGGCCACAAGCCCAACACCGATGTGTTCAAGCCGTGGCTGGAGCTTGACGAGACAGGCTACATCAAGACCCACGACAACTCGCCTTGCACCAATGTGGCAGGTGTGTTTGCCGCTGGCGACTGTGCCGACCCTGTTTACCGTCAGGCCATCGTGGCAGCGGGCAGCGGTTGCAAAGCTGCTCTTGAGGCTGAGCGCTATCTTGCAGCAAAGGAATAAAACAGGAACTCATTGGCTTACAAAAAAGGGATGTGTCGTTTGAAAGACACATCCCTTTTTTTGTTTGCTTATAAGCTTTTAAAATGTAGCTTTTCTTTGTAGCTTCTTTACTTGTTCTCAGCGTCAATAGCCTTAATCTTCTGTTTGACAAGTTCCATGTCGTCGCGGAGCTTCTGTACCTTGCGGTTCATCTCTTCCACCAGACTGTTACCCTTCTTGCTGCTTGCGTTGAGGAAGCCGAGGTTGTTCTCATAAGTCTGAACCTCCTGCTTGAGCTGCTCAAAACGGCGAACCAGACGGCCACGCTCGTTGTCGAGAGCATCCTCACCACGCTTGGCCACATTCTTAAGGTTGTTCTTGAAGTTGTTCAGGCGACGGCGTGTAGCTGAAACGTTGAGCTGTTTATAAATCTTGTCGAGCACCTCATGATACTCATCATACACCTTGTCCTTTTCCTTATAAGGCACATGGCCGATGGCGTTATACTCTTCAACAAGCTTCTGCACCTGCTGCTGGGCATCGTCAGCGGCAGCCTCAAGCACAGCCTTCAGCTTCTCAATGACGTCCTTCTTCTTGGCAAGGTTCTCACGCTCCTCGTTGTGTGTTCCGGCATTGGCTGCGTTACGGGCCTCAAAGAACTTGTTGCAGGCGTCAAGAAACTCCTTCCAGAGCTGGTCGCCAAGGCGCTTCTGCACCATGCCGATGGTCTTCCACTCCTTCTGCAAAGCAACGAGCTTGTCGCTTGTCGACTTCCAGTCGGTGCTGTCCTGCAAAGCCTTTGCTTTCTCAACGAGAGCACGCTTCTTCTCGGCGTTCTCTGCAAGCTTAGCCTTCATCTTCTTGAAATATTCTACCTTGCGACCGAAGAAATCGTCACAAGCAGCGCGGAAGCGTTCAAAAATCTTGACGTTCATTTTCTGCGGAGCGAAACCGATGTTCTTCCACTCTGCCTGAAGAGCAATTATCTCCTTTGTGTGCTTCTCCCAATCGGCAGCACCCTTGTTCTCTTCCTTTATGAGGGCCTCAACCTTCTCACACAGTTCGGTCTTCTTGTTGAGGTTCTCCTCTTCGCCAGCACGCAAGGTCTCAAAATACTGCTGATGACGCTTGTTCACAACAGTAGAGGCAGCCTTGAAGCGGGCCCACACCTTCTCACGAAGCTCCTTGGCCACGGGTCCGGTCTCGCGATACTGCTGATGCAGCTCCTGAAGCTGGTGGAACGCGCTTATAACGTCTTCCTCGTTAGCCAGGTTCTCGGCAGCCTCACACAGCTTGGTCTTTATCTCGAGGTTCTTCTTGAAGTCATACTCGCGTGCCTCGCTGTTAAGCTTCAGCAGGTCATAGAACTGCTCCACATAAAGCTGATAGTTGCGCCACAGCTCGCTTGCGCGCTCTGCAGGCACAGCCTTTATCTCTTTCCACTGCTGTTGCAGCTCCTTAAACTCGTTATACGACTTGTTTGCCTCCTCAGGCGAGGTGGCCATAGCCTTTATTTTCTCAATGATGTCAAGCTTCTTCTGCAAGTTTTCCTGCTTCTCCTTCTCCTGTTGCTGGAACACCTTGGCTCTCTTTTCGCGCACAACGCTCATCTCGGCCTTGAAGACCTCCTCGTCCTCGTCGGGCACGATCTGATAAGTTTCCGGATCGCCGCCACCGTCGATATAAGCCTTTAGTGCTGCTTCGCGCTCCGCAATGTGCAGCTTGTAGAACACGGTCTTGAGATGGTCTATCTCTTCCTTGGCAGGACATTCGTCACTGGCCACAATCTCCTTTAGACGTTCAATGACCTCTTTCTTTGTCTTGTAGACCTTTGCCGGCGCAGCCTCTTCCACAGGCTGTTCGTTAGCTTGAGGATCAGTAGCCACGGGAGCTGCAGTAGCGCTTTCATCGGCAGTTTCCACTTGAACGGCAGATTGCTCCACGTTCTTCTCGCTTTCTAATGTTCCCTGATTCAGGGTGTTCTCTTGAGAGTCCATCATTTCACTGTTTTAGTTTATGACAAGGTAATCTTTCAAATAAATGCCACGCCGCGCCTCGTCAAAAAGGCAGTAGGACAGAGCCCTGTGAAGAGGGCAATCTGTCTGTCGGCATGACCATTTCACATTCTTTAAAGTGCAAACTTAAATAAAAAAAATTGAATAGCAACGAAAAATGCGTTTTTTTTTCGTTTTTAGTCCAATATACCTTATTTATAAGGCTTTTAAGCCCTTCTTAAAGCGCTCTTGCACGTTTGTATACATCAACAACAAGCCGCCGTGAGAAGCTTTCAAGCCAATCTTAAAACCTGCGTCAAAGCAAGCGTTTGCGTTTCAAGATAACCCACGATATGCCTGACACGAAGACAGAGAGCACCATGGCAATAAGGAATCCGTAGCGGCTTTCCTCCATGCCGTTGATGAGGTTCATACCGAAGATTGAAGAGATGAGCGTCGGAAACATCATGATGATCGACACCGATGTGAGGGTACGCATAACGGTGTTCATGTTGTTGTTGATGATGCTCGAGTAGGTGTCCATCGTCGATTCCAGGATGTCGGCATAGATATTTGTTGTTTCCCGTGCCTGCGACATCTCGATGTTTACGTCCTCAATGAGGTCGGCATCAAGCTCATCAACCTGAAGCTTAAACTTCAGTTTGGCAAGCAAGGTCTCGTTTCCGCGAATTGAGGTTATAAAATAAGTGAGCGAGTCTTGCAGACGGCTCAGGCCTATAAGCGACTCGTTGTTCACGCCGTGGTCGAGGTTATGTTTTGCCTTCTCTATGAGCGTGTTGATCTGCTTCAAGCGCTTAAGGTACCACACCGCTGACGAAAGGAACAGTCGAAAGATCATGTCCACATAATCGGTGAATCCCACCCCACGTTTCTGCTGATAACTGACAAAATCGATCATCATGTTTGTCTCATAATAACACACGGTGATGGTCACGTCACGCTTATGAATTATGCCGAGAGGCACGGTGGTGTAAGGCGTGCGCGAGCGTATCTCCTTGACATAGGGTATACGGAGGATGATGAGCATCCATCCGTCATCATACTCATAACGGGCACGTTCGTCCGTATCGCTGATGTCGGAAAGAAAATAATCGGGAATGTTAAACTTGTCCTCCAGATATTCTTGGTCTTCTTCTGTGGGGCATGTTACTTGAATCCAGCAGTTGGGCTGCCAATCGCTGATTGTCTTAAGTGTCGAGTTGGTGTTCCAATATGTTCTCATAAAGCAAAATCTCCATGACGATGCAAATAGGATGGAGCCTTGCTTTACTCATAAAAGCGGCTCTATCCTACGAAATTCATGTTTTCCGCGTGATAGTCGTCCATATTATTAATTAATGATAAATTCTTTTGTGGTGCAAAAGTAATAAATTCTTGCGAGACGGCAAGCCTCTTACCATTGTTTTTTAATGGCAAGAGGCTTTTTTTTAATCTTATTGTAACAATGGCGATGAGACGGTTATCACCTGATTATTATCTCATCACACATGACAAATCCGCCAAAGGTCGATTTCTCAACCTTTACATGAACGTAACGTGCCTTCTTGTGGCCCTTCCACTTGTGTGTGCGGTATAACGGATTTTCGGTGTCCTCCTGAGGCTCGTCTTTGCTGTAGACCTCATCATAAGTCTGTCCATCATTACTGAGCATCACCTGCACTTTAGAAGGCAGGAACACCTCGGTGCGCTTCATCTGCATGAAGCTCATCTCAACATTGTTTATGCTTGTCATCTTGCCGAGGTCAATGACCACGTCGATGGCAGGCGTGCCGAGAAAGCCTTGCCAGCGTCCGTCGCTATAGGTCCAGCCGCCACACTTGCCGTCGATGAGACCATTGTCGCCGCCGGCGTTATAGCCTTTATAGTAGGGCTTGTTATAAGTGATCTTCGCGCCTATAGCCTTGTTCTTTACTGTGCCCAAGGCCTGCGGACGCTCTCCCACCTCTTTTCTAAGATCAAAAGGATGCATGCCTTCCTCGTTGCGCAGACGGTCTATCTGGACTAACGCGCGTTTCTTAAACTCTTTATAATCTTTGTTCTCGGAACCCGTCCATCCCTGTTCAGCCAATGCGAGGCCACGAGGCCACAACATAGCCTCCACATGCTCCGTTGTTGCTACATGCTCGGTCCACAGGTTGCCTTGAACACCGGTTATCAACTTACGCTCAGCCTCAGGCAGATCCTCTCCAGGAACATAATTGTAGACCTTCTCCAAGGGCAGATAGCCACCAATGGCGGGGCGCTGTGTGGTTGGAGCATCCTGATAATGGTCGAGATAGCAATATTCGGCTGGCGAGAGCACCACGTCATAGCCGTGCTTTATGGCCTCATGAGCGCGATCCTTGTCACGCCACACCATCACCGTGGTGTTCTTCGACAGGTTTCCTGCGATCACCTCGTCCCATCCCACGAGCTGGCGTCCGTGCTCGTTGAGGAACTGTCCCATACGGGTTATGAGATAAGCCTGCAGGTCATCCACGCTTGTGGTGCCCAGCTCGCGCATCTTGCTCTGACACAGAGGACAAGAAGACCACGATTTCTTTGCTGCCTCATCGCCACCCACATGAATGTAATGAGAGGGGAACACATCCATCACCTCCTTCAAGACATTCTCAAGGAAGTCGTATGTGGCAATGCTTCCAGCGCAATAGTCGGGCTGCTTATGCTTCTCGTGCGTGCATGACAGTTCGGGATAGGCTGTCGTCGCCTCGCTCGAGTGGCCCGGCATCTCTATCTCTGGCACGATGGTTATGCCTCGTTCAGCAGCGTAAGCCACAAGGTCGCGCAACTGGTCTTGTGTGTAAAAACCGCCATAAGCATTGGGCGTATCCTTAGAGCAATAGGGCTGTCCTGCCTCACGCCAATCGGCCCAATTTTCTATCGGTCTGTACGCCACGCTGTCGGTGAGTCGCGGATAGCGTTTTATCTCCATGCGCCAACCCTCGGCATCGGTGAGATGAAGGTGCAGACGGTTAAACTTATATTGAGCCATCACATCGATCTGGCGCTTGATGAAGCTCAGCGGATAGAAATGGCGCACCACGTCAAGCATCAGTCCGCGCCACTTATAAGCAGGAGCATCCTCCACGTCCACACACGGCACACCCTTCTTGTCCGTTATCTGGCCTACGGTCTGCCAAGCACGCATAAATCCCTCCTTTGCAGCAGCTTCTATCTGCAACGTGTCGGCTACGACATGCAGGCGATAAGCCTCTGGCGATGAAGCGCCTACGAGCTTTGCATAGCGCACCACCCTGTCTGTCTGGCCTTTAGCATCGGCAGCCCAAGACGGCACGAACACGTTCTCTGCCATCTTGCCTACGGTGTTCTCCACCTTTATAGCACCAGAGGTTGCGAACACGCCCTTTCCAAACGTTAGAGCATGCGGTTTGGGTAACAGTTTTATCGCTGTCTTGTTCTGTGCATTTGCCATTGGAGAAAAAACCAAAGCACACGCCACGATCGACATCACGAGTTGTTGTTTGTTAGTCATAGATTGCATTTATTTAAAAAAACAGATTATGGTTTTTCTGAAAGCTAATATTCCGTTGGCAAAAGTACGGATTTTATTTCATATAACCAAAAACAAACTCTTTTTTCGCTTTCTGTTACAAAACGCTTTCTGTTACAAAACGCTTTCTGTCATAAACCTAAAATGGCGAGTCGCTAATTGAAGCGACTCGCCATCTTCTATATAAATACTTTCAAAATGTTTCTTCCTAAATGGAAAGGGGTGTCAGCTTGCTTTTTAAGCAAGCCAAGATTGTTTACTTGTGCAAATCAATCTTGTGACCCAAACTAATTGCCTGTGCTACAGTTGCAGCAACAATGGCGAATACAACTAATGTCATCATAATAATTTTCCTTTCTTTAAATTGTTATCCTTAAACTAATCTTATATATATCTTTTCTCTTTTAGACGATGCAAAATTACTACAATTTTGCTGTGTGCGCAAACAAAATAGCAAAAAACACACTCAACCACCCCTTTTTATTGACTAAAGTCAAATAACGATGTCATTCTGTCACATTTAGGAAATTTCCTTGAAACCATTTTGACACATTAAGCGAAAGTTTGTCACTCAAAGAAGAAAACAGACAGCAAATAGGCAAAAAACAATAAATACCTTAATAAAATGTAGCAAACTGCTGTTTTTGAATTGTTTTTATTAATTTTGCAGATAGAATAACAACTCAAACGATGTCTTTAAAAATAAATAAAACTGTTGGCGACATATCAAAAGTGGCTTTCTCGCTGTTGCTTGGCGGCCTGATACTCTTCTGGATGTATCACGATTTCAAGTTTAGCGACATTGCCGACGTGCTTCGCCACGACATGAACTGGACGTGGATGCTTCTGTCCTTCCCCTTCGGCATCTTGGCCCAGATGTTCCGCGGCTGGCGATGGCGCATGTCATTGGAGCCTGTTGGAGAGCATCCTCGCCACTCTACAAGCATAAACGCCGTGTTCCTGTCTTACGCTCTGAGCCTCGTCATACCCCGCATCGGCGAGTTTGCACGTTGCGGCGTGCTGAGCCGTTACGACAAGGTGTCGTTCCCCAAAGCCTTGGGCACGGTTGTCACCGAACGTGCTATCGACTCGCTGCTTGTGGCCTTTGTTGCCGCCTTCACTTTTCTTTGGCAGGTGAGCGTGTTCAACGTGTTCTTCGACAAGACGGGCACAAGTATCGACGCCATTCTTCGTGGCTTCTCTCCTGCCGGATGGGCCGTGACCGGTGTGTGCGGCGTTGCGGCGTTAGCTCTTTTATGGGTGCTTGTACGCAAGCTCACTATATATAATAAGGTGAAAAACACCATCGGCGGAATATGGCAGGGCGTGATGTCGCTTCGCAAGGTCAAGAACGTTCCGCTGTTCATCTTCTTCACCATGGCCATCTGGGGCAGCTATTTCCTGCATTATTATCTCACATTCTTCTGTTTCGAGTCGACAGCCCACCTCGGCATGTCCTGCGCACTTGTCACATTTGTCGTGGGAAGCATTGCCGTCATCGTGCCCACCCCCAACGGTGCCGGCCCGTGGCATTTTGCCGTGAAGACCATGCTCATCCTCTATGGAGTGGCCGACAACAACGCCCTCTACTTTGTGCTCATCGTTCACACGGTGCAGACACTTCTCGTCGTAGCCTTGGGCGTGTACGCATGGATCGCCCTGTCGTTCACAAAGAAGAGGACGGCTGCGGTACAGACAAACTGATTTCTTATTTTAAACCACATAAAACATAAAAAATTATGAGCGAAATCAAGAATCTAAAACCAGAGTGCATCTGGCGAAATTTCTATGCACTGACACAGGTTCCACGTCCTTCAGGACATCTTGAAAAGATACAGCAGTTCCTGCTCGACTTCGCTGCCAAGGCTGGCGTGGAGGCTTTCAAGGATGCTGCCGGCAACATCGTCATGCGCAAACCCGCCACTCCTGGCTTGGAGAACCGCAAGGGCATTATCTTGCAGGCACACATGGACATGGTGCCGCAGAAGAGCAAAGACAGCACACACAACTTCGTTACCGACCCCATTGAGACATATATCGACGGCGACTGGGTAAAGGCTAAAGGCACAACCCTGGGTTCCGACAACGGACTGGGCGTGGCTGCCATCATGGCTGTCATGGAGGCTAAAGACCTAAAGCACGGACCCGTTGAGGGACTGATCACAGCCGACGAAGAGACAGGTATGTTCGGTGCCAACGGTCTGCCCGAAGGCGAACTTAACGGCGACATCTTGCTCAACCTCGACTCAGAGACATGGGGCAAGTTTGTTATCGGTAGCGCTGGCGGCGTTGACATCAGCGCAACGCTCGACTATAAAGAGGTAGAAACCGATCCCGAGGATTCAGCCGTAAAGGTTACGCTTAAGGGTCTGCGTGGTGGCCACTCCGGTCTTGAGATTCACGAGGGTCGCGCCAACGCCAACAAGCTCATGGTGCGCTTCGTTCGCGACGCCATAACCGAGTGTGAGGCACGCCTTGCTACATGGCACGGCGGCAACATGCGCAACGCCATTCCTTTCGAGTGTGAGACCGTGCTCACGCTGCCCAAGGAGAACGTGGAGGCTCTGAAGGAGCTTGTTGCCGAATGGAAAGAGACTTTTGAAAACGAATATAGAGGCATCGAGAGCGGCATAGAGTTCTTCGCTACAGCTGTAGAGACACCCTCTCACGAGGTGCCCGAGGAAATTCAGGACAACATCGTCGACGCTATCTACGCTTGCCACAATGGCGTGACACGCATGATCCCGTCGTTCCCCACCGTTGTTGAGACCTCTTCAAACCTCGCCATCATCAACATCGCCGACGGCAAGGCATCTGTTCTCTTCCTCACACGCTCGTCAAACGAGACCATGAAGGAATATGAGGCCACCTCTCTCGAGAGTTGCTTCTCTATGGCAGGCATGAAGGTTGTGCTCAGCGGCAGCTACAACGGCTGGGATCCAAACCCCAACAGCGACATTCTGAACCTCCTGAAGAAGAACTACAAGGAGATGTTTGGCAAGGAAGCCACAGAGCAGGCCGACCATGCAGGTCTGGAGTGTTCTGTCATCCTCGGCAAATATCCTCACCTCGACGTTGTGTCGTTCGGTCCAACGCTCTGCTCTCCACACACAACAGGCGAGCGTTGCTGCATATCTACCGTTGCTCCATTCTGGGAACTGCTTAAGAAGACCATGGAAACGGTGGGAGAGAAATAATTAAGTGAAAAACGAAAAGTGAAAAGTGAAAAATCCAATAGCTAAGGCTATTTTAGATTATTGCTAAAAAAAATTAAAAGGTAAAAAGGTAAAAAAAGGCTAACGCCATAAAACCTTTTTACCTTTTTCTTTTTAAAGAAGGCTCAGCTTTTAATAAATCATTGGATTTTTCACTTTTCACTTTTCGTTTTTCCCTTCCAAGGCGCCAGCCTTTTTTTTACCTTTTTACCTTTAAAAAGATTTTTCACTCTTCACTCTTCACTCTTCATTTTTCCCTCTTCGTTTTTCCCTTCCAAGGCGCCAGCCTTTTTTACCTTTTTACTTTTTTACCTTTAAAAATCCTTTTTACCTTTAAAAAAACCTCATTTTTAGGTATTGCGGATGTTGTGCCAAGACTGTAACTTTGCAAACGAAAATAAGATTCAACAACAATTTAAAGAAAGCTTGTTTTTAAAGAAAACGCAAAGTAAAAGGAAACGCAAAGTAAAAGAAAACGCAAATTAAAAGGAAAATAAAAGGAAAAGGAAAAGGAAATTTTAAAAAAGAATAACGATGAAACCAACAATTGTAATTTATGGATCGTCTACAGGCACATGCCAAGAGATAGCCGAGACCATCGCCTCTAAACTTGGGGCAGACATCATTGACGCCGCAAGCCTTAATGCCGACGCAATAGCAAGTCATGACAACCTCATTCTCGGAACCTCTACATGGGGAGCAGGCGAGATGCAAGACGACTGGTACGATGGCGTGAAAGAGCTTAAGAGCGCCGACCTCAGCAGCAAGACCGTGGCTCTGTTTGGCTGCGGCGACAGCGAGTCTTATCCCGACACCTTCTGTGGCGGCATGAAGGAGCTCTATGATGCAGCAAAGGGAGCAGGAGCAACTGTTCTTGACGGCGTGTCTGCCGACGGCTACAACTTCGATGAGAGCGAGGCTGTTGAAGGAGACAAGTTTGTTGGCCTTGCCCTCGACAACGTTAACGAGGACGACAAGACAGAAGAGCGCATCGATGCATGGCTTGAAAGCATCAAACCATCACTCTAAGCTCCATGTGAGCATCTTATCTCTATGCATCACGTTTTGTGAGTGAAAAAAAAGAAAAATAGTAATTCCCCCAGTTGAAGTTCCATAAGTGTGAAGCTTATGGAGCTTCAATAAAAATCATAAGCAAATGAATTATCCATCATCAGCAACACAGCAAGACACCACCCGTCTGCCCGATGACATGAAAGTTTTGGTCAACCACATCTACGAGTTTAAGAAAGGTGTGCGCCGAATGGTGCTTTTCACCTTCAACAAGCGTTATGAGCAGTTTGCCGTCACACGATTGCAGCACCAGAACATAAGCTACGTCGTCCAGCCTGTAGGTAACGACCGTCTGAACCTATTTTTCGGCAAGAAAGAATGTCTTGCTGCCATACGCTTGATGATAACGAAGCCTCTCTGCCAACTTACCCCCGAGGAAGACTTCATTCTCGGCGCCATGTTAGGCTATGACATCTGCGCCCAGTGTGAGCGCTACTGCGAGCGCAAGAGCCGTCAGACAGAATGCTCCACTTGTAACGCCGAAACATGCGTCATGCTAAACTAAAAGGAAGTTACCTCAAGAAAAAGACAGAACAAGAGGATAACGAAGAAGGTGATGATGAAGAGATTGAAAAAAGATTGATGAATAAATAAAACAAAGCTGAGCGCAAGCCACAAGCATGCCTCAGCCTTTTTTTACCTTTTTACCTTTAAAAGGATTTTTCACTCTTCCCTTTTCGTTTTTCTCTTCCAAGGCGCCAGCCTTTTTTACCTTTTTACCCTTTTACCTTTTTACCTTTAAAAGGATTTTTCACTCTTCCCTTTTCGTTTTTCTCTTCCAAGGCGCCAGCCTTTTTTACCTTTTTACCCTTTTACCTTTTTACCTTTAAAAGGATTTTTCACTCTTCCCTTTTCGTTTTTCTCTTCCAAAGGCGCCAGCCTTTTTTTACCTTTTTACCTTTTTACTTTTTTACCTTTAAAAGTTCCACCTCAATCCCATCTGCAAACTAAAGTTGCAAGGATGTTCTTTGAACACGGTCTGCACGTTGCTGCCGTTGTCGAAATAATATCTCATTCCGGGCTCCACATACACACCCATCTGCTTTATGACGTTTAGCTGCACGCCAGCGGCAGCACCGACCGACAGCTGCGCACGATCCTTGTCTATGTCGGTGGTGTGACCCTCCGTCTCCACCTTTGCCGACACGTTGAAGTCGGCTTGTCCGCCCGCATTAACATAGGTTTTAAGCCAACTGTTGCTCCAGATGGTGTAGCTTGCCGTGAGTGGTATGCCTACATAATGAAGAGTCTGCTCATCCTTAGAGGCGTTGCTTGACGTGCCGTGCTCAAAAGACGAGGTGGCAAGCGTGTAGACAAGGCCCGAGGTAAGGGCGAGACGGTCGTTAAGGGCATAAGACACCGTTGCGCCAAACGACACGGGCATGTTGTGCTTCGTCGTCTCCTTGCAGTCACGTTGCAGAGGTTCTGCACTAAGATAAGCGTTGCTGCTACCCTGAGCCATGGCTACATCCGAATAGCGCATAGGCATGATGCCGTTAGTTGACGAATAGCGAGTCATGTTGCCCGATGTGCCAACACCAAACTGCCATTTTGATCCACCATTTGCTGCGCGTCGTGCGAACTGTTCTTCGGTTGCGGCAGAGCGCCTCATCGCCGTTGCGACAGAGCGTCCCGTCGCCGTTGTCTGCGTCTGTCTGTTCGTCATGCTCCTTGCAGTCGTCATGCTCCCTTCCTTTAACCCACGCTTTGCCTCAGCCTTTGCTTCTTGGTCCGTCACATCCTTAGAAGGCGCGACACCATTGCCCCTTTCATCTGTGAAAGTCTGAGCAGCAACAGCCTTACTGTCGTTATCGGCCATCGCGACCATGTCGGCGCCACCATCAGCGCGACGAGACATATACTGAGCAACCATTGTGGCGTTTGAACCGCTTGAAAGGTTTGAACCACCCGAATGGTTTGAACCGTCAGAAAGATTGGAACCTACAGAAACATTGGATCCGTTTAAAGAATTGGATCCGTTTAAAGAATTGGAACCCACAGAAAGATTATAATTTTCCGAAGGCCCCGTCCTGTCAGCCCTTTTCGAAACCGCGGGGTTAACCTCAGCGTTGTCATAAGCCACCACGCCCAACGCCTTTGCTCCGCCAGGCAGCGTGTCATCATCGTGCGCATACCACCACAGCCCGGCACCGGCAACAATAGCCACCGATGCAGCCACAGCCCATCGTCTGAGCACCACACGTCGCGGTGTCTTGGCAATGGTCATCTGCGGAGCTGCCGCAGGCTGCGCGTCGAGCTTCTGCTCAATGGCATCCCACAGACCTTCCGGCACGTCAGCCTCAGCATTGCCGAGCCGCTGTCGCATCTGTTCTGCAAAACCGTTGTGTTTCATATTGTTGCCTTATTGTTGCTTTTTAATGTAATCGTTAATCATCTTGCCGAGCAATTTCTTCGCGTGAAAATATTGCGATGCCGACGAGTTCTCCTTTATCCCGAGCCGTTGCGCTATCTCCTTGTGGCTCATCTGCTCAAACACAAACATGTTGAGCACCACCCTGTAGCCATCGGGAAGCCGCGCTATCATGCTCATGAGCGCCTCGTCGCTCACGCCGCCGATGTCGGGATCGGGCTCATCGGCAATGTTTGGCAAATCGGAGGTGAAGCTAAGCGTCTTGTTCTTCCGCAAAAAGTCGAGCGACATGTTTGCCACGATACGCCCCATCCACGCCTTCAGCGACCCTTCGCCACGGTAAGAGAAAGAGCCTATTGATGTGAAGATTTTGACAAAGCTGTCTTGCACAACATCTTGCACATCGTCCCTGTCCGGAACATATCGCAGCGCAACGGCCATGACATATCCCGAATAGCGGTCGTAGAGCGTGCGCATGGCTGTGCGGTCGCCCTCCTTTATCCTACTTACGAGCAGCTCTTCTGCTTCCAAAATCTCCTTGTTATTAAAGTTTCACATGTTTTAGCCACGCGAAACCAACATCATTTTTTCTTTGTTGTTGTAAACGTAATCTGCAAGTCGGCATCCACGGTCTCACACAGCTCACCTTTGCTGCCAAGAAGCTCCACCTTAAGCAGCGGAAACACCATGCTGTAGACGCCCGACACCTTCGAGAACGTGGCGTTGGGATAAGCCGTTTGCTGTCCCGAGGGCTGCGACATATACAATATTGCCGAATAGGTTTTTCCGTCAACGGTTGCCTTTGTGAGCCATTGGCTTGCTCCAAGCTTCATGTAGACGGCGTGTTGCGAATAGCCAATGTTGTTGTAAGGCACCACATAGCCCTTGTCTGCGTCACACTCCACGTTACGGTGTGGCATGGCCATACGCAAGATGGCAGCGTAAGGGACGGTCGAGAGGTCAAAGCCCGTAGAGTAGACACCCACCTCGCCCTTGCCGGCATAATGATTGCCTACCTTCCACTCGCCCTCATATCGTGCCACCAAGGTGGTGGCATTCGGGGCGCCAAGCCACTCTTTCTCTTGTGCCTCATCGCTACAGCCTGTCACGAGCACAGCCAAAGCCATGAGCAGATATGTCGTTATTTGTTTTATCGTCATTGCTGTCTATAAAAATTTTCCTTCGTTTTTTATAACGAAACGTGAGCGAAAGAAAAATCTTGCATGACGCCAACTTATTTTTTATTTTGAACACCTACTTATAACGTTTGCTGTTCATCTGTCCCACCTCGTCGTAGAGCGTCTGCAAGATGGCCTTGCCCTTCTGCACGCGCACGCTGTCGCCCTCGGGAGCCACGTTGAAGAACACCTTGTTCGAGGCGTTGTCGTAAACGCTCACGCCCGTGTTGTCTAGGAAGCAGAAGCCGTTGACAAAACTGTAGAACGCGAACGGATAGGTGTAGCTCTCGCTCAGCACGTTACGGCTGAACAAGAAGTTGTCGTGCTTCAGACCGAGCTGTGCCAAGAGCGTGGCGGCAAGGTCGGTCTGGTTCATGATCTTCTCAACCGTCATCTTCTGGCGCACGGCACCGCCCGTCCAGATCATCGGTATGCGGAAGAAGCGCGGACTGAACCTCTCGCCCTCCTTAGGATAAGGTATGCCGTGGTCGGGCAGCAGGACGATAAGCGTGTTCTTCCACTGTCTGGTCTTGCGGAAGCGTCTTATAAACTCGCCAATGCAATGGTCGGTGTAGGCAAAGGCGTTGAAATGGGCATCTTCAAACTTCTTGTACGGCACCTCAAACGGCTCATGGCTGCTCAGCGTGAGGAACGTTGTGAACCACGGTTTCTTGCTGTTCTCGCGCTCCTTGAGCATGTCGTAGAGATGGTTGAAGGTTATGCCGTCGGGCACACCCCACTTGCTGTAGTTGCGCTCGGTCAGGGAGAAGTCGTCTTGCGATGTTATTTTTTGGAATCCTCCAGCACGCAGATAGCCCTGCATGTTGGTGAAGTTGATGTCGCCGCCATAGAGAAAGTCGGTATCATAGCCCGCCTGTCCCAACGTGTTTGCGATGTTGGGCAACTGCTGGCAGAGGTTTGACACCTTCATGAGCGACAGCGTGGGCAAGCCGGGGAAGCCGCTGAACGTGCATACGGTGCCTCGGTCTGTGCGGAAGCTGTTGGCGAAGATGCGCGAGAAGAACACACCGTTGTCGGCCAGACTCTCAAGGTTGGGCGCCACACCCTTCTCGCCGCCAAGACGTTCAATCATCGTGGCGCCGAAGCTCTCCATAAAGATCACGAGGATGTTGGGGCGCTGCGTTTCGAGCACCTGTGTGGTGTTGGTGTCGTTGGTGTCATACAGGCCCTTCATGAGCTGTGCGCGTCGCTGCTCGTCATAAAAGTTGAACTCGTCCTCATAGCGTGCCTGTCGTTCTGTGCTTGCAAACAGGTTGAACGCCGGGTTTATGGCCGAGAGGTTCAGATACTGGTCGTTGCTGAAATAGGCATCGCCCACATTGGCTGTAGACACGCGGATGCCTCCTCTTATAACAAGAAAGAGCAACGCGCCCAAGGGTAGAGCGCACAGCGTGGCAACGAGTTGCTGACCTATCATGTTTATCTTTTCAAGAGTCTTCGGCGTGATGAGCCACAGCAGAGCGCTCATCACGGCAGTCAGCCCTACGATCATGCCTATGCGTGCAGCTATGTAACCGCCCGACACGCTGGCCATGGCGTTCTTCGGCGAGTCGATATAGATAAAAATTGACGCGTCGAGCTTGCTCTCCCAGAACGAGAACAGCGACAGGTCGCCAACGAAGATGGCACTTATGAGGAGCATCACGATGACATAATATGGCGTCATGACCTTGCGGAACGGCAGATACCGGTACCACACCGATACCACGGTGAGCAGGAACGGCAGGATGGTGAGGTAGCCCGTGGTGGTGGCATCCAGTCCGGCGCCATGCCACATGACGCTCAGATAGTCGGTCAGCGCATAACTCTTAGATGCGTTCACGGCCATGAACACAGGCTTTTGTATGAGGAAGAACCCCCACACCAGCAAAAAATAGGATAAAAGATATTTTATTCTGTTCCACATATATCAAGACTCAAAAAAAATGAAAAACAAATAATGCAAACCGAGAGCAGAGATGCAAGCTTGCTTGCAAGCCCTGCCGAGGTGCAGCTTATCTTATGCAAAGATAATGCAAACCGAGAGCAGAACGTCAAGCTTGCTTGAACGTTATGCCGAGGTGCAGCTTATCTTATGCAAAGATAATGCAAACCGAGAGCAGAACGTCAAGCTTGCTTGAACGTTATGCCGAGGTGCAGCTTATCTTATGCAAAGATAATGCAAATAAATCAATTTGCCTACAATAAATTGCTCAATTGACATATTTTTCGTAATTTAGCCACAAAATTGGAAAAACTCATAACTTTTCACCACAACTGCAAACAACAAACATTGCGAAAATGGACAACAAGACAACATACGACAACGAAAAGACAGAACAGCTGTTTCGCCGTGACCTGCACGGCTACCTCACGTCTATAGGACAAGTGGATGAACGCCTGCCCGAAGCTCCCGACCTTGAGGAGCTGTGGCCCAAGCTGGCACAGAGCTACATGCCCGACGGCGTGAGAGAGTTTACCGCCTACCCCACCGCCTCGCTCGGGTGGATGATGTATATCGGCATGGCCGTGGCTAAATATTGGGATGAAGATTGGGCGTTATATAGTAAGGTGGAGGACCTGTACAAGTATCTGCGCGACCGCATCGACTTCGACCACATGGACGAATACATTCTTCGTCAGGTGCTCCTGCTCACGCCCGAGGCAGAGCACAAGGTCAACGACACCGTGGCCGAGTGTGCCTCACGAACCTACAACGCCATCATGCACCTGCACCTTGAGCCAGGCACGCCCGAAGCCTTCCGCACCTATGTTGCCGCCCTCCATCAGCTCTACCTCATGGGCGTGGCCATGGAACTTAACGCGTTGGGCTATCACATGACGAAAATGTAAAAAAAACAACAAATAACCAAAAAATCATGATTAAGACAAAAAATCTATTACTGACAATCGCGCTCGCCGTCCTCGCCGTCGTTCAAGGCTGGGCACAGGAGCCGTTCACCTTTGCACAAGTCACCGACATCCACCTCAACAGCAATGACCCCAAGCCGTTGGAGTATCTCAACATGACCATTGCCGACATCAACAAGAACCCCAATGTCGACTTTGTGCTCATCACGGGCGACCTTGCCGACAACGGCGACAACGCCTCGCTGGAGCAGCTTGCCGATGCTCTGAAGGCTCTGAACAAGAAATATTATGTGCTCACTGGCAACCACGAGACGACATGGAGCGAGTCGGGCATGGCAAAATTTAGCCAGCTGTTCGGCAGCGAACGCATGGAGTTTGAACACAAGGGCACCCTCTTCCTCGGCTTCACCTCGGGCCCGTTCATCAAGATGGCGCTGGGCCATGTGGCACCACAAGACATCAGTTGGGTCTGCGACGAGGTGCGCAAGAACGGCAAGGGCAAGAAGGTGTTCATTGCAACCCACTACCCCATGCTCAAGGGCGACCTCGACAACTGGTACGAGGTGACCGATGCCTTCAGAAAACTTGATGTCAAGGCGTTCATCGGCGGCCACTACCACCGCAACAAGGCGTTCTTCTATGACGGCATTCCGGGCTTCCTCTCACGCTCCAACCTCAAGGACGGCAACGGCAAGGTGGGCTACAGTCTGTGGAATGTTACCGCCGACTCGCTCACCGTGGCAGAGAAAAACGTCGGCGAGGAGCCTCGTCCATGGGGCGGCATCTCGCTGAAGAAGCAATATTATGACCCTCAGGGACATGCAGACGAATATCCCGACTTCAGCTGCAACGCCAAGTATGCCGGCAACGTAGGCGAGAAATGGCGCGTGAAGAGCGGACGAAGCATCTACGCCTCTGCCGTGTGCTGGAAGAACAGCGTGTTCGTGTGCGACGTGACAGGCCGCATGACAGCATACGACAAGGCCACGGGCCATGAGGGCTGGCATTTCCAGGCCGACAAGAAGATTGTCGGCACACCAGCCGTGATCAACGGCACCGTGGTCTTCGGCACCACGGGCGACCGCATATATGGTCTTGATGCCCGCACGGGGCGCGAGCTGTGGCAGATCACGACCGACCTGCCCGTCATGGGCGCCGTGGCTACAGACGGCAAGACGGCCTTCATTGGCGGCAGCGACCACAAGATGCACGCCATCGACGCACGCACAGGCAAGGAGCGCTGGACCTTTGACGGCGTGAAGGGTTACATCGTGACACGGCCCTTGCTCACACAGGGCATGGTGGTGTTTGGCGCATGGGACAGCAACCTCTACGCTCTCAGCGAGAAAGACGGCAAGCTGCTGTGGACATGGAAGCACCCGAAGGGCGGTCTTCACTACTCGCCGGCTCAGGTGTGGCCCGTGGCAAACAAGGAGGCCATCTTCATTGCCGACCCGCAACGCGCCCTCACAGCCATCGGTCTGAAGGACGGCAAGACGCTGTGGCGCACGTTCCAGTCGAAGGTGCGCGAGAGCATCGGCATGTCGGCTGACCGACAGCGCATCTTCGCCAAGACCATGCAAGACAGCATAGTGTGCTACAAGGCCACGGCAGCAGAGCCTCTGGAGCTGTGGGCTACCAACTGTGGCTTCGGCTACGAGCATGCGTCGACCATGATGCCTGTCATCGACGGCACGGTCTACAGCAGCACCAAGGAGGGACTCATCCTGGCTCTTGACGACAAGACAGGGCTTCTGAAATGGACCTACAAAGTGGGCAACTCGCTCGTGAACACCGTCACCACTGCCGACAAGCAGCACATCATCACCACCTCTACCGATGGCGACATCGTGATGCTTGAGAGCAAGCAGTAAGGAAAAAAACTTGAGATAAATGGGTGAAAGCAAGGCGACAGCCAAGCTTTCGCCCATTTTTAGTTTGTTCCAAACAATAATCGCCTTGCTTTCACACCCCCATTATCTCAAGTTTTTTGCTCTATTGAACCGTTAATAAACCAAGCATAATTTTTGCAGATTCTCTTCAAAGCGATTTTTATCTATAGCATTATTCTTAAGCGCAGAACGATAGTTGTATATCGTTTGTGGCGAGTAAGACAAGATGCCCGCTATCTTTGCACTTTCAGTAATGCCCAAACGTATCAAGGCAGCTACGCGCACGGGGGGGGTAAATTCGTTTTCGTCTTTAAGCTGTATTTGTGCCTCGGGCACGAGCAAGGTGTTCAGCTCTGTTATAAACGAAGGATAGAGCGACAAGAATATTTTATCAAACTGTAAGAAGAAATTTTGATTTGCTTCCACAGTACGTTTTGACGAAGAAAGCATGCTCAACAATTCCTGTTGCTGATTGGCCTTGATTTTCCTGATAACCAACTTACGCAAGTTGTCTAATCTCTCAATATATTGATAGCAAAGATTAATATAAGCATTTGCCATATTCTCACGCTTTGCAATGGTGTTCTCAAGCTCGGTATTTGTGTTTGCAAGGGCTTTATTATCCTTTTTCTGTTGACTATTAATGCAGTATAACTGTTCAGTCAACGCTTTCAGTTTCTGCTCATTTTGTTTCAGCAGTCGGTTTTTCCGCTTAACATAAACCATAATGAAGACAACCACGCCCAACAGCACAGTGATACAAGCCAACGCCGACTTATGCCAAACAGCTTGTTGTTCAAGCTTATCGGTGTAGGCTGACAATAGAACATTAAAGTTGTTAAATAAATTAACGCGTCGTAGGTGGTTATTCGTCATGTTGGCATCTTTTAATGAAAGGCTTATATACTCTTGCGCTTTGTCTACATCATTGTTTTTGTAAAGCAGCAAGGCCAAATCTTGAAGAGACATGCTCTCATTGGTAGATGTCATCACGTCGCTCATGGCAGAAAGAAGCAGGTAGCGTTCTTGCAGCTCCAATTGTTTATTATTGCGATAAGCCTTCGACAATATATAGGCCGACATTCCATATACGTCGCTATTGGGTTTTGACAGACTCATGGTCTTCTTAAGATAGGTGCTTATGTCATGAAGAGACCCATTCGAGTAATAGAGCTGTACCCCTTTTAAATAATAATACTGTGCGTCTCGCTTCGGATAATAACACAGAGCCTTATTAATATACTCGTTAAAGAGCTTTTTATAATGCTCACTAAACTCGGAGTTCCCACAATAAGCGTTCAGGCTAAAATAAAGTGCGCATTGGGCACAATTGTAAAGATAATTTTGGTTGGTGTCAGATGACGGGATATTGAGCTTTTCAAGACACTGTTTGGCCTCAAGATAAAAGCCTCTTAAAACATACAATCGGGCCTTGAGCATCTGAAACTTGTTATAATAGACCTGATTGTTTGTTTGCTGGGCCAGGTGTGTTCCTTTTTGAACATACACCATAGCCGAATCGTAAATGAATGGCGTATGGCCATGAACCAAATTTTCATACAAGCGCAACTTTTCCTCAGCGTCGGTTATGTAGGTAGCGCCAAGCTTCATATCTTGAAGCTCCTTATCTTTGAGGGCATAATATTCGGCCCGATGAGCAATGACAGAATCTAACTGTTGATATAGACTTTTATTGTCGGCCTGGGCGCGAAAGGCCGAAAAGCAAATGGCAATAAGTATTATTAATAACCGCATGGCTAAATGTTTTTTGTTAAGGTAATAGTGTTAATGATTTATTTTACTGCAAAATTATAAGTTTTATTCTAATTTCAAGCATGTTTTCGCCTCTTTTTTCGGGGGGGTAATTTTTAGAATGCTACTTTGCTACAATTTGAAAGTTGTATAACATATTGATTTATCAACTATTACAATGAACCATCAATATTAAAAACCTACCTCACGCCTACATTACAACTTTTTACTTACAATTTATAAATACCTTTGCACCCCGAAAAAAGATTGTCGCACAAAACGCTACCTGAAAAAGAACATTCAGGCAGAAAATAAGGATAATAAAATAATTTGATTACTCAATTTTATGAAGATGTTTAACAAGTTGTCATGTAAAATTTTTTTAATTGCTACATTCTTGCTCGTTACCTTGCCTATGGGTGCTGCAAACATAGATGGCGGAGGCAAAATAGAGAAGAAGGTTTGGCAGGATTCAGACCCTAACAACAAGGAGAATTATTTTAACAACCGTCGTGCACTCGTAGGCCCCGGTTGTATGATCAACAGCCTTTTCGATGGCGTTGAAGTAGTTTCAGGAACAAAAGACCTTCAGAACATTTGTAATGATGATTTGGATGATTATGCTACGATTCCTGCTCTTGTTGGCGCTACCGTTGTAGCAAGTCCAATTATCAGCGTGAAGGACAATCAGCATTGTTATGCTGGTGGTACAGAGGCTGGTTTTGTCATTTGTGCAAAATCAAATGCAAGCATCCTTACTCTCGATTTAGCAAAGTTCTACAAAATACAGTTTCTTAAGGACGGTGAAAAGGTTGGCGACCTCCAGCCGATCTCTACCGGTAAGTCTGTCACTGGTCTTGGCTTGTCGCTACTGACATTCCCTGGTTCTGACCAGGTCAACAAATTGTACATGGCTACAGCTCCCGGTAATTTCGATGAAATTAAGCTCGTTCAGTTTGGAGTTGATGCCAATGTGCTCTCTGCTATAAATATCAAGTATGCATTTGTAGGCAAGGCTCATGAGTATACTATTACCAAAAACAAAGAGAATGGTATTTCTAAATACGCTGAAGAGCAGGGCCGTAAGGAATTTACTGTGGAAGCGCATGGTGAAAAGCCTACTTCCCCACCCTTAGACTTAGAAGAATCACGCGGCGATGTGATTGACGAAGATCTTAAGAATGGCTATGCTGCTGTTGTAGGAGCAGTAGTTCCAGTATCAACACCTGTTACTGTTGTTGCCAAGCCCAGTGATGGCAAGGAAGCATTCCCTAAGGGAACAGAAGTGGGATTCAAGTTTAATGGATTTAATCTCGCCAATCTTTCGGTAGGCTCTGGCGTTGAACTCACACTTTTCAACAAAGAGAATAAAGAAATAGGCAAGTATGACATCTCTAATAAACTCCTGGGTCTTGGACTGATTGAGGCTACCAAGGACGGTGAAGTCGTTATGAGAGCTCCTGCAGCCTTCTCAGCAGCAAAGATTTTCTTCAAAGGCATAGGAATAGAAGTTGGTGGTACCTCCGTCAACTACGCCTTTGTGCGCATGGCTCCCGATGCAGCTTCTCATCATTGCCCCATCAATATCACATCAAGCCGCGATGTGTCTGGAAGTGTTAATCAGTTCCAGTTGCAGCGCAATAAGGATATTCATGTGACATGGTCTGTTCAGAGCCATCCTGAGGGTGCTGCTGTTTATGTAGATGCTATAACAGGCTTGGTAAGCAATTTGTCTCTTCCCGGCAAGTATGTGTTCCGTGCAAAAGCTGCGGATGGTTGCTATGAAGAGACTACCCTCAACTATGCTCCCAAATATGTTGCGGAGGAACACGGAGTGAATATCCTTGTCAATAAGGAGGGTGAGGAGCCTAAATATAAGTTGAGCGATAAGTTTGGTGGTGGTTTGCTTCAGATATTCGATAAAATGATGAACCGCTCAGCCATACTTACTACTTCTCTCAACGATTTCGCCTATCGTCAGCCAGGCGTTTCATTGGCAGCCAACACAGGTCTCGTTGGCATCAAGACTGCTGATGGCTCTAATTTTGCCGATGGCTTAAATGGCAATGCAAGAGCTTTCAATGGCAAGATGAAGGTTGGTTTTGTAGTATCTGCCAAGGCTACCGGACTCGATGCTAATGTGCTTAAACTCTACAACATCAAGCTCTACAATAAAGGCAAGGAAGTGACTGGAGACATAACGACCCATTGGGATGCCATTTCTGCGGGACTTATCGGTAAAGAGGAAACTCGCAAGATGTGTCTGAACGTTGAAGTGCCTGCGGGCTGTGTGTTTGATGAGATTGTACTTTATAGCACAGGCGTTCTTTCTGCCGACCTCTCACAGCTCAATATCTACTATGCATACATAGCCGATGCTGAGGCAGACAATGCTACGACCAATCCCATTTATGGCGCACAGGTGATATCTACCAATAACACCAATGCATCCATCGACTTTGCAAACACCAAGATGTTCAATGTTGCCAACATTGGCAATGGATACGACGAGTTGAGTAACTTGATTGACGACTCGATGGATACATACTTGACTCTCCCATTGGGAGCAAACTTAGGTGGCGCAACAATCTCTGTCAATATGGGTAAAGTTATAGATAAGGGACAACAGCTTATTATGGTTACCCAGAATCTGGCTTTAGGATTGGGGGCAAGTCTTGGAGAAGGTCTTAAGTTGACCACCTATCTTGATGGTAAAGAGCAAGAGGAACTGACAAACTGGAAGGTGCTTGGCGCTGATGTTATTGGCAGTAAAGGCGACAGCTATGCCGTGCTTAATCCTACCAAGTCGTTCGATCAGGTTCGTATCACACCTGTTAAGGTGCTGTCAGCTCTTGATAATCTTCAGATTAAGGGCTTTGCTCTGCGTACCGACATGAACGATGACGGTACATTCAACGGATACGACGACTTGCTGGTTCTCGATGAGGACAAGACTCTTGACGTTAAGAAGACATACAATAATGCCAGAATGCTGCTGCACCGCACATTCACCAAGAGTGCTGACAACAACAAGAAGGGATGGAACTCTATCATTCTTCCCGTTGATATGACTGCTGCTCAGGTGGAGGAAGCCTTTGGTGAGAAAACACAGTTGGCAGAATTCAGAGCCTTGGAAGACAACTGGATAAAGTTCTCTACAGTAGACGTAGCCGGTGAGGACGTAGTGCTGCATAAGAATACACCTTATATAATATATCCAACAAAGGAGCCGCTCGGCAACTATTCATACAATATTAACGGTGTTACGGAGACCCTCGACGGTCCGGTATATGTAGCCAATTGCATCAACTATGATGACCAGACATCAGCACTTACACACACAGTAAATGGCGTAGGCATGACCTACACTGGTTCGTACAGCAGGCCGACTGCGGTGTCAAAGGATTCTTATATGTTCAGCAAGGGTGACTTGGTTCACACAAATAAGGATCATAACGTAAAGGCTTACCGTTGTTGGCTTAAGGAAGATGTTCCTTCTGGCAGAATGTTGATGTTCTCGCTGAATGGCAACGGTATGGGCGGTACAACTGGCATCCAGATAATTGAGGAGAACAAGCAGAATACGAACACTGGCATCTACAACATGGAGGGCATGCGCATGAACACCAACAACGTTAATGAGCTGTCGAAGGGCGTGTACATTGTAAACAACAAGACCGTAGTAATAACAAAATAAAGACAGAACACTAAGATGAAAAAAACATATATATCGCCCGCCATCACCGTTATCGGTGTTGAAAGTTCAGAACTGATGACGGTGAGCGGATGGACTTATGATGGCAACAAGGAACACGGATTTGGCGTCGTTGAAGAAAACGACGAAAACACTTATAATGATGACGACTTTTAAACAAGAGCCGTAACAACGTTCAAAACTCAAGCATAAGCCGTTGCCGAAGGCGGTAATTATTCATAGCCGCCTTTGGCAACGCTTGCTTGAGTTTTTTTTTGCATAACAATCTTGCGATAGTTCAATTTGAAACAATCAGCAAACCAATCTACAAGTAACGGGGTTACGATTTCTAAATGCCATGGTTACGACTCCTAAGTACCATGGTTACGCCCCCTAAGTACCATATATGCGATTCCTAAATGCCATAGTTACGTTCCATAAATAGCATGATTTGCAACCTCGAAACGGCATAAACAACCGTTGCGCATAAGCGTCAAAAGAGTTGTTTTTGCCCCTGTTTTGCATAAATATACAGAAAGACAAAAAGACAGCAAAAAGACATAAAATCTTTCATGATGCGCAAAATTTTAGTTAATATTCAATCACGAATTGTTAACACCTCTTAAATACCCCCTTGATTTGTCATTAAGCCTCTTTGAGCTCGTCAAAGGGCCTCTTTGAGGCTGTCAAAGAGCCTCTTTGACAACGTCATTTGGGCACTTTCAAAGTGTCATTTGGGCTTCATGAGAAAACGAATAAATATACACTCCAAAATGCATATTTATGCACAACAAAAATGCTCCATTCCATCTTCCTTCTTTACAGCAAAATGCTCCCTTTAATCTTCCATCGTTTCGACCAAACATTCATTTCTATCTTCCATCATTTCGAGCAAAACGTTCATTTCTATCTTTCATCGTTTCAACCATTCATTCATTTCTATCTTCCATCGTTTCAACCAATCGTTCATTTCTATCTTCATTCGTTACAGCATAACGTTCCTTTCAACCTTCCACCAGCTCAATGAAATGATTCAAACGAAGCAATGATGTTTGGCAAAAATTGTCAATTAAGCTCCAACCCGTTGTTTCAGAACGCAGTAAGCCCATTCAGGCCCATGCTTGTCAAAAACTGTCAAGCGCAACGATTTATCATCGGTTTAAGACCTTAGCGGAGAGACCGCTTGCTGAACCTTCTGAAGACGAATGGAGAAACATGTTGACAACTGTAGAACAGAACGTTCCGAGGTTTCGTGACAAGCTCATGGGCGAATACACGTTGAGCAGCAAAGAATATCGCATCTGCATTCTCGTATTGCTCGCTTTCAAACCTGGAGAGATGGTCAACCTCACAGGCTTCTCCAGTTCAGACATTTCGAAGACCCGACAGCGGTTGCTGATGAAACTCTTTGGGGAGCAAGGCAGCGCAGGACAGTTTGACAGGCGGCTGAGAGGGGTTATTAAGTGAGAATCAAGATTTTTTTGCTGAGAAAGTGGCAAAATCGGGCTATTTTTCTTAATTTAACGTGTGGAACGGTAGAGTTTCGGAGAATTTATATAAATTTGCATCAAACGATAATAAATTTTATATGGAGCAAGATTTGAATCGCATTAAGTTAGTACTTGTCGAAAAAAAGAAGACTGGGAAATGGCTAGCACAAGAACTGGGTGTATCAGAGTGTACTGTGTCAAGATGGGCCAGTAATAAAGCACAGCCTAACCTTAGTTCACTTAATGCCATTGCTAAACTGCTTGGTGTCGAAATGAAAGATCTGTTAAGAAGTTAAACCAAGTTCTTCTCCTAACCAAGACATTTAAGTAATGTATTATGGATAAAGGGCAATTTTTATTATATCAAACTCCTGACGGTGATTCACAAATTGAGGTGAAGTTGCAAGACGATACCGTTTGGCTCTCACTTGACCAGATGGCAGAGTTGTTTCAACGTAATAAGTCCACTATCTCACGACATATAAAGAATGTGTTGGAGGATGGGGAATTACAAGAAGAGGCAACTATTGCAAATTTTGCAACAGTTCAAAACGAAGGAACTCGCAAGGTTGAAAGAGCAATAGCATACTACAACCTCGACATGATTATCAGCGTTGGTTATCGTGTGCATTCCTATCGTGGCGTTCAGTTTCGTATATGGGCAACCAAGGTATTGAAGGAGTATATAGTAAAAGGCTTCGCCATGAACGATGACCTTTTGAAGAGAGCTGGAGGCGGCAATTACTTTGACGAGTTGCTTGCAAGAATCCGTGACATCCGCTCCAGTGAAAAGGTGTTCTATCGCAAGGTGTTGGAGATTTATGCCCTAAGTATCGACTATGACCCACGAGTGGAAATGACACAAAAGTTCTTCAAGACAGTACAGAACAAGATGCACTATTCGGTTCACGGTCATACGGCGGCGGAAATAATATACGAGAGAGCCGATGCTGAGAAAGACTTTATGGGACTTACAACGTGGTCAGGAGCTATGCCTACAAAACCCGAAGCAGAAATAGCCAAGAACTATCTCACCCACGAAGAAATAAAGTCACTGAACCGCATCGTGAGCCTATATCTTGACTTCGCCGAAATGCAAGCCGAGGAACACCGCCCTATGTATATGAAGGATTGGATAAACATTCTCGATGACTTCCTCCGTATCTCCCGAAAAGACATCCTCACTCATGCAGGTAAAATCTCCGCCAAACTCGCCAAAGAGAAAGCCGACCAGGAATACGACAAATTCAAGGAACGTACCAAGAATAACCTATCGCCTGTAGAGATTCACTTCTTGGAGAATTTTGAGCGTGAACAGAAAAGGTTGATGGGAGAAAAAGGAAAAGACAAAAACAAATAAGACAAAAAACTTAAGGAAGAAGAGTTTCGATATACAAACAAATTCTTATGAGACAAGCTCATGGGCGAATACACGTTGAGCAGCAAAGAATATCGCATCTGCATTCTCGTATTGCTCGCTTTCAAACCTGGAGAGATGGTCAACCTCACAGGCTTTTCAAGTTCAGACATTTCGAAGACCCGCCAGCGGTTGCTGATGAAGCTCTTTGGGGAGCAAGGCAGCGCAGGACAGTTTGACAGACGGCTGAGAGGGGGGATTAAGTGAAGAGTGAAGAACGAAGAACGAAGAACGAAGAGTGAAGAACGAAGAGTGAAGAGTGAAGAGTGAAGAACGAAGAGTGAAGAGTGAAGAGTGAAGAACGAAGAGTGAAGAACGAAGAGTGAAGAACGAAGAGTGAAGAA
>OBLI01000792.1_pt1 | contig 32944 bp, 28 predicted proteins | sample 1519701 | NCBI WGS metagenome assembly OBLI01 (sample SAMEA3663005, study PRJEB22513) | pig gut metagenome | biome: pig gut; feature: pig-associated habitat; material: faeces | place: France | collected 2012 | reverse complement strand
CGCGGAGCTAAATGTTACTAGCAATATTTCACATTTTTTTGGCTTTGTGCGAGGTAGTGGGAGCATAAGTGCGGCAAATGCGCCTGCTAAGACACTAGCGCAGATTTTTTTGGGTGGCAGAGAAAAGATTGATTTCAAAGTCAAAGGCGATGAGCTAAGCTTTGATTTGCCGCATTTTGAGCTAGATGATGAGGGCAGTAAGTATACTCTAAGGGACTCAAAAGTTTTTGTTAGTTTTGTAACTGGCAACAAAATCAGCGCAGATATCAGCGCAGCTAGCATAAAGGACTATGCTTATAGTGCTGATTTTAAGGGGCTTAAAGCTAGTTTTAAAGAAAATGAACAAAAAGCAGAACTTAGCTTTGATGAGCTGTCGTTTAGCTCTTTTACGCTCTCTTTTGGGGCAAAAAATGCTAGGATAAATGCTGATTTTAGCAAGCAGCCTTTTTTGGCTAGCGGAGATATCGTTGGGCTTGATATCTTTGATACTAGTTTTAGCGATATTAGCTTTTTGGGGCATTCTAGCGATTTTGAGGGAGAAAGCCTTAGCCTTGATAATTTTAGTCTAAAATCAGCTAAGGCAGAGAGTCTAAGTCTAAGCGCAAAGGCGCAAAAAAACGAGTGGGCAGAGTATGAGCTAAGTGGTGAGCTAAATGCTACGGCTAAACCATCGCAGATTTTAGGTTCGCTTGGCGAGATTATTGCGCCTTATGAGGATAAAATTTTGCGCCAAAATGAGAAAGGCTTTAGTCTTAGCTTTAAGAGCCAAAACAACGATATAATCTTTAATGAAAGCGTTTCTCTCTCAGCTTTAATCGCAAATGAGTTTTTTAATATGCTTTTAAACTAGGAATTCTAGATTTGTTCTAGGAATTCTAGATTTTTTGCTTCGCATCCGCTGGTTGGGGTTAGGGGGTATTTTTTATCTTGGGAATTCTAGATTTTGTTTATGAATTTCAGGAATTCTAGATTTAGGAATTCTAGAATTTATTCTAGGAATTCAAGTTTTAGGAATTCTAGATTTAGAAATTCTAGAATTTCTATTAGTTTTTGTTCTAGAAATTCTAGAATTCCCTACTATGTCATCCTCGGGCTTGAGCTGAGGATCTCTATATGGAATTCTAGAATTCTCTGTGATGAGAGCATAGGGTCAAGTCGAGGGATTACACAAGGCAGGTCGGGATGACACAGCCTTAGGAATTTTAGAATTCCTAGGGAATTTTGCGCATGAATTTTAGAATTTATTCTAGGGAATTCTAAATTTTTGCTCGCTTTAGCAGGGAAAGCCAGCCCCGCAAATTTTATAAGGGCTACGCCCTAAACCCTTGGGATCCTAAAAACCCCGCTAAAATTTAGGGTATTTTTAGTCTTAGGAATTCTAGTTTTTAACTTCTCGTTCTCCTTATATCTTTAATATTTTCAAAAATTGTCTGTAATTTTTCATTATATATTTGACTCTCATCAAATACAACCTCTTTGCCCCATTCTAGTGCCCTTATATATTCGCCTGGCACAGGAAAAGCATAGCCATTTTTACCTCTTACTTCTCTTTGTATATAAATTAACTCCTTTGTTTTTTGATTTAGCATTTTTAGATCAATTATTCTTACAAAAAGCCCCTCATTGATTTCTTTTTCAAGGATATATTCAAAATCATCAGCATTTTTTGCAATTTCATATTTTTTACAAATATTTCTAAAATCCTCTACCAAATTACACGATTTTAGCTTTTTTATTTCTTCCTCTCTTTCTACTCGATATTTTATTTTATCAACGATTTTTTCTTTTTCTGTATCGCATTTTTGTATATTTTTTGTAATATTTTCATCCGCATCGCAAGCAAAAGAATAAATTTCATTATTTTTGTTAAAAGCTAGTTTGTTTATAGTTATACCATTTAGCAAAAAATCAAAATAAACAGCTGGTGATTGGCTAAAAGACTTTACCTCAATAAAATCATCAATATTTTTTAGCTCATCTGCTTTATTATATAGGCTAATAGGATAAGACACCTCTATATCATCATTTGGCTTTGGTGTATTGTAGATATAATAATACCCTTCTATATTTGTCAAAATTCTATCGCCAAAAGGTAACACCAAAGCAGTAGTTAAAAGAGCAATTTGCCTTTTTCTTATTTTTAGCTTTGTATATAGCCACCACACAAAAAGCACATACAAAACACCCCAAACCCCTCCATAAAGCAAAAACACAAACAACAAAGCAAAAGAAATAAACAGGCCACGAAAACCGAAAAAATAAATTATTCCAACTATAATTAAGCCAAGGATTATTTCCATTTATTTTTGCTTTCCAATTATTCTAGACCAAACTCCGCATTATAACTTTTTAAGCTAAATTCTAGTTTGTAATTTAATAATTTTTTAAAAAAAATATATGATTTAAAACCATATTACATTCCCCAGCCCCTTTGGGGGATCTCTATATGGAATTCTAGAATTCTTTGTGATGAAATCCTAGGGTCAAGTAGGGGGATGACACAAGGCTTGGAAATTTTAGAATTTATTCTAGGAATTCTAGTTTAGAAATTTTAGTTAGGAATTCTAGTTTAGAAATTTTAGATTAGGGAATTCTAGATTAAGAATTCTAGATTTAGGAATTTTAGATTAAGAATTCTAGATTTAGGGATTTTAGAATTCCCATGAGTTTTTATTCTAGGAATTCTAGATTTGTGAATTTATGCTTAGGAATTCTAGATTTAGAAATTCTAGAATTCCTATGAGTTTATAGCCCCATTTTATTTGGATTTAGTATATTATTTGGATCAAAGGCTTTTTTGATAGCACGAAAGAGATTCATCTCTGCCTCGCTAAAGGCTAGGCTCATAAAAGGCGCTTTTGATATGCCTATACCATGCTCGCCGCTAAGTGTGCCGCCAAGCTCAACCGTGGCTTTGAAAATCTCAGTTATCGCCTCATGCCCACGCTTTACAGCTTCTGGGTTATTTTTATCCACCATTACATTAGTATGCACATTGCCATCGCCTGTGTGCCCAAAGCAAGGCGTGGTTACATTATACTTTGCTGAGATTTCAGCGATTTTTTCTAGCAGAGCTGGTAGCTTTGAGCGTGGGACTGTGATGTCTTCGTTTATTTTTAGCGAGCCATAGCAGTTAATAGCCTGAGAGCAGTTACGCCTAGCAAACCAAATGTCGCTACTCTCGTTTGCGTCTTTTGCTACTCTAAACTCGCTTGCGCCATTTGCTATAAAATGCTCTTTTAGCCGCTCTAAATCAGCATTTATCACGCTCTCATCATTGCCATCCATTTCACTTACCAAAATCGCCCCAGCAGATGTCGGCAAACCACGATGAAATCGTTCTTCAACAGCTTTTATGCTAAGATTATCCAAAAATTCCATTGCCACTGGCGTTACACCTGCTGCCATGGTCTTAAAAACAGCGTTCATCGCAGATTCTACGCTAGGAAAAACGCCCATCGCTGTTTTGCTAAACTTTGGCTTAGAGATTAGTTTTAGCGTGATTTCAGTTATTACTGCCAAAGCACCTTCACTTGCTATTAGAATTCCAGCTATATTAAAGCCAGCCACATCCTTTATCGTGCGTTTGCCAGCACGGATCACATCGCCATTTGGTAGCACAGCCCGAAGTGCCATTACATAGTCTTTTGTGATGCCGTATTTGGCTGCTCGCATGCCGCCGCTATTTTCGCTTACATTGCCACCAAGCGTACTGTAAGTCTCGCTGGCTGGATCTGGCGGGTAAAAAAGCCCAAGCTTTTCTACTGCTTTTTGAAGGTCTTTGTTAATGACACCAGGTTGCACCACAGCGACCATGTTTTCTAGGTCTATTTCTAGGATTTTGTTCATGTGCTTTTCAAGCGCCATGATGATCCCACCGCTACTTGCTAATGCCCCACCTGTAAAGCCTGAACCAGCCCCCCTTGGGATAATAGTGATTTTATGCTCGTTACAATACTTTAAAATCTCGCTTACATCACTCTCATCTCTTGGAAATACCACGCCATCTGGGGCGTAGCGTTTTCTAGTGGCATCGTAGCAGTAAGCAATTTTATGCGCCTCATCAAAGTAGGCATTATCCTCGCCAAGTAGCTTGATAAAGAATTTTTCGTGTTTTTTATCCATCATTTTGCGCTTTCTATTTTACCAGTATTTTCATCTGTGTTTAACAAAAATCTATAATATTTATCATAGTTATTTATATGCTCGCTATCAAGCTTCCAAAATACAGTATTTATATCACGCACTCTGGTATAAAATGGCAGGTGATACTGAGCGATTTGTCCGCTTTTAAAGCTTTTTAAAATGCTAAACGAGCCACAATCTACAAACATACTTTCCCCTTCTAAGGCTATAAATATAAGCCCAGCCGCATTTAGCGCGCAGGCTCTGCGAAAATCATCTTGGCTAGGATTTGGCTTATAATCCATGCTTAGCATAGCACCAACTAAATCAGGGTGAACGAAGGTGATATTTGGGAAGGCTTCTACTACTTGATTATACACCTCTGCGTTTGGAGCGATGATAAGCGAGCGGTCATAAAGATAGTTTAGTACTACTTCATCGCCAGCTTGTGGAGTGAAGTTTGGCACTGGCAGCGAGCTTTGTTTTAGTGCTGAGTAGACCTCAAAGTGCACATTTGCCGTACTTGTGTGCTTGCTATCAACAACAGCTCTTGCGATAATGCTTTTTAAGCCATTGCCAAAGCTTCGCAGCACAACGCCGCTTGAGCCCTGGACTATGCTTGGGCTATCAGCGATAACGCCAATGCCATCATTTACGCTCATTAAATGCGTCCTATACTCGCTCATAGAGAAACTAGCAGCTGCGCTAAAAACTGCTAAAATCATAGTTAAAAATACTTTTCTCATCTTAAATTCCTAGAAAAAAATTTCGCAAGTATATCTAAAAACTCTTAAAATAAAGGTATAATTCCAAAAATTTAAAGGCTAAAAAATGAAAATAAACGGCAAAAGCTTAGATAAATGCTACATTATCGCAGAACTTTCAGCAAATCACAATGGGGATTTTGAGCGGGCAAAAGCTATTATAAAAGCAGCTGCTGACGCTGGGGCAGATGCAATTAAGCTTCAAACTTATAAGCCTGAGACCATCACACTAAATAGCAAGAGACCTGAGTTTAACATAAAAGGCGGGCTGTGGGATGGATATAGACTTTATGACCTCTATAAAGAGGCGATGACGCCATGGCAGTGGCACGAACCGCTGATGCAGTATGCCTTTGAGTGCGGACTAGACTGCTTTAGCTCGCCTTTTGATAGCTCGGCTGCAGAGTTAATGGCTAGCCTTGATATGCCTGCTTTTAAAATCGCTAGTTTTGAGATAACTGATATTCCGCTAATCACAAAATGCGCCCAGTACGGCAAGCCTATGATTATCTCCACAGGCTGCGCGCACCTTGGCGATATAGATAGAGCATTAGAGGCTTGTTATAAAGTAGGCAATGATCAAATCGCCCTTTTAAAATGCGTCTCAAGCTATCCTGCGCCTTTTGAAGATATGAACTTACGATCGATAGAGACCTTGCGCAAGACCTTTGGCTGCGTGGTGGGGCTAAGCGATCACACGCTAGGCAGTGAGGTAGCACTTGGCGCAGTTGCACTTGGGGCAAAAATAGTTGAAAAGCACCTAACCTTAAAACGCAGTGATGGTGGGCATGATAGTGCTTTTTCTATGGAGGCTAGTGAGTTTGCCTCTATGTGTACCCAGATACGCAACCTTGAAAAAGCCCTTGGTAGCGATAAATACGAGCTTAGCGAAGCGCAAAAAAATGCTAGAAAAGATGCTCGCTCGCTATATGTTTGCGCTGATGTGAAAAAAGGCGAGATTTTTAGCGAAGAAAATGTTCGCTCTGTGAGGCCGAATTTAGGGCTTATGCCACGCTTTTTGCCTGATGTTTTGGGTAAAAAAGCAAGGAGGGATATAGAGGCGGCGACGCCGTTATCGTGGGATTTGGTAGAGTAGTTTGATTGTGGCGATTCGTCTCGCAGCACTATTGCACTAAAATCCTGCGGAAATGCGCGCGTCTTGATGAATCATCTGTTCTATCTGCGACGCGCGCACCGCAGGCTTTTAGCACACTAGCACCACGATACTAGAATCGCCTTTAGTCTAGGAATTTTAGAATTCCCCAAGCCTTGTGTCATCCACCGACTTGATCGGGGGATCTCATTTAAAATTCCGTCTAAAATTCCGTCATTGCGAGGCTTTGAAAAAGCCGAAGCAATCTCATTCAAGGTTTAATAAATGAGATTGCTTCGCTTCGCTCGCAATGACGAATTTTGGGGAATTCTAAAATTCCGTATAGAGATCCTCTGGTCAAGCTGGGGGATGACATAGTAGGGAATTCTAAAATTCTCTAAGGAATTTTTGATCAGGAATTTAATTTTGCGCCAGTGTTAGGGCTTGCGGCAGCGGCTCTAAAAGGCTCTAAGATTTGTTAGCGATTTTTGCTTTTAAAGCCGCAGTGCTAGCCGTGGGGCTGTGTCCACGGTAGTGGCTGGCGAAATTTTGCGGTTGAATTTCAAGCGAGCCGCTAACATTTAAAATAAAAATCAAAGCGGCTCGCGCAGGAAACTGCCGCACCCAGCGGGTTGCGAAGCAAAGAAGTTTCGCCAGAACATGCTGGGCTGCGTAAGGCTTTAAAAGTAAAAAGCGAAAAAAAGCTGAGCCTTTATCAAATTTTTAAGGATAAAAATGCTGTGTATAATAACCGCCCGTGGTGGCTCAAAGCGCATCCCACGCAAAAACATAAAAGACTTTCTAGGCAAGCCCATAATCGCCTATGCGATAAATGCTGCCTTAGAAAGCAAGCTTTTTAGTGAAGTTATGGTCTCCACAGATGATGATGAAATCGCAGCTGCCTCGCAAAAATATGGCGCAAAAGTGCCATTCATGCGCTCAGCAAAAACTAGCGATGATTTTGCTACCACAGGTGATGTGCTGCGTGAGGTGCTTGGCGTTTATAAGGCGCAGGGCAGGGAGTTTGAGAGCTTTGCGTGTATTTATCCTACCGCAGCGCTACTGAGCGCAGAGCGTCTAAGAGGGGCTTATGAGCTTTTTTGCAAAAAAAATGCTAGCTCGCTAGTGCCTGTTGTGAAATTTGGCTTTCCGCCACAAAGGGCATTTGTGCTAAAAGATGGATATTTAAGCTATAAAGAGCCTTTAAACGCTCCAAAACGCTCTCAAGATTTAGAGCCGCTTTACCATGACGCTGGGGCGTTTTATTTTTACAAAACAGCTGATTTTTTAGCTAGCAAAACTGAGGGCAGGGTGGCTATGATTTTAAGTGAAATTGAAGTCCAAGATATAGATAATATTGATGACTGGCGCATGGCTGAGTTAAAATACAAGGTCTTAAATGAATGTTCTAATAAGAGCTGATGGCAACGAGAAAATCGGCTCAGGGCATATCATGCGCACAAAAAGCATAGCTACTGAGCTTAAAAAGCTTGGCGCAAAGGTGCTTTATGCCTTGGCTGATGAGCGTGGCAAAAGGCTGATAAATAATGAGTTTCAAAGCGTGGTTTTAAGTAGCAATTATGAGTGCTTAGATGATGAAATAGACGCACTTAGCAGTGTTATAAAAGAGCAAGAAATCAAGCTAATTTTGCTTGATAGTTATTTTGTAACCCCAAAATATTTTAAAGAGCTAAAAAAGCTAGCAAAAGTAGCGTATATAGATGATTTAGACGCTTTTGCTTATGAGTGTGAGGCTCTTATAAATTATGGCGCTTTTTTTGATAAAAATGAGTATAAAGCTAGGCAAAATCTAGCAAAAAAGCATTTTTTAGGCTCAGAGTTTGCCCCACTTAGAGCTGAGTTTCGCAATTTGCAAAAAAGCTCTAAAAACACGCAAAAAAAGCAGGTTTTGCTAACTACTGGAAATACTGATTTGCTTGGAATTATGCCAAGGCTTTTGGAGGCGTTTTTGAGCGATGAGAGCCTAAAAAATCTAGAATTCCTAGCGATCAGTGGGGCTTTTAATGAGCATGAAGACAAGCTTTTAGCCCTTAGCGCTAAGTATAAAAATATAAAGGTGCTAAAAAGCCCTGAAAATATGGCGCAGATTATGGCAGAGGCTGATTTTGTCCTAAGTGCTGGTGGTAGCACGCTATATGAACTAGCTAGCCTTGCTAAGGCTGTGATTTGCTTTAGCATCGCGGCAAATCAAAATAATATAAAAAGCTGGGCCAAGGCTGGGGCGATGCTCTATGCAGGCGATGCTAAGGCTGATTCCCACTCTGTGGTGGCAAAGTCGCTAAATTTGCTAAAAAGCTTGCTAAATGATGAAAATTTAGCAAAAACTCTAGGGCAAAAGGCGCATTTTTTTGTAGATGGCAAAGGCGCAATTAGACTAGCTAAAGAGCTTTTAAGCCTTTAAAATACTTAGGAATTCTAGATTTTGCCTTAGGAATTCTAGATTTTCTGGGGGTTAGGGGTGTCTTTTTGGGAATTCTAGAATTCCTAGTCTATAAACGCAAAAAGCCCCTAGGAATTCTAGAATTTTTAATCTAGAATTCCTAGCCCAAAACATTAAAAATTCATAAAATTTCATAAGAAAATATGTATTTTTAGATTTTGTTGCTAGTTGTTTGCCAAAATGCGCTAAAATGCGTGAGTTTTGAGCAAATTTCTTTAAATTTTAGGGGGTTTTCATGCGTGGGATTTTGGTGTTTTTATTTTTTATTTTTAGCGTGGCACAGGCTACTACAGGACTAAACAAAGCCCCAAATTTACAAGAAATGAAGTGGGAAAATGGCATGACTTTGCTAAAGTTTTTTGAGCAAAATGGCGTGCCACAAAAAGTGTATTATGACCTAGAATATGGGGATAAAGAACTAGCCGATGAGATACAAGCAGGCTCAAATATCTGGGTGCTAAAAGATAGAAATAACAAGCTTTTACAAGCCCTAATCCCAGTAACTGATGAGCTTCAAATCCACATTAGCAAGACTGAGAAAAGCTATAAAATGGACTTTTTGCCTATAGAATATGAAGTTGAAGAAAAGATTTTAAGCTTAGAGCTATCTAACTCCCCGCACGCTGATATAGCAAACGCTAGCGGGCTTACATCTTTGGCAAATGCTTTTGTAGCAGCCTTTCGTGGCACAATAAATTTTAAAAACGCTAAAAAAGGCGACCGCCTAGTGATTTTCTATAAACAAAAAAAGCGTATGGGACGCCACGAGGGCGTTGAAATCCAAGCAGCGATGATGGAGACAAAAGATGGTAAGTTCCGCTACGCTTACCGCTTTAAAGATGCGTATTATGACGAAAACGCTATGGAGCTTGAAAAATACTTTTTGCTAACGCCGGTTAAAAACGCACGCATTAGCTCTCATTTTAATCCACGCCGTTTTCACCCAGTTTTGCGCCGCTATAGAGCTCATCTTGGCACAGATTATGCTGCACCAAGGGGCACTAGGGTTCATGCAGCAGGCAATGGCAAGGTCGTGCATGTAGGCACAAAAGGTGGCTATGGAAAAACTGTGATTATAAAACACATAGGCAGCGAGTATAGCACGCTATATGCTCACCTTGATGGCTATGCAAAAGGACTAAAAGTAGGTCAAAGTGTAAAACAAGGAGAGCTTATCGGTTTTGTAGGAAGTACCGGCATGAGTACAGGTCCACACCTACACTTTGGTATGTATAGAGGGCAGACAGCTGTGGATGCCCTGCGTGTGCTAAAGGTGGTAAAAAGCGCTAGTTCTATCAAAGATAAAGAACTATTTAAAAAAGTAGCAAGAGCCTATGATGAGAAGCTAAACTCAGCCCTTGCTAGCTCACACCAAAATCCAGCTAAAGAACTAAGCTTTGGTAATATCAAAAGGATATAGTGTGAGCCAAGATACCTTGCAAAAGTTAAAAGAACAGCTTTTAGCGCATATAAATAACCAAAAGGAATTAAGTCCAGCCCAGGTAGCTGAGGGGCTAAAAGAGCTTAAAAAAAGCGATAAAAGTGCTTATAACGAGCTTTTACCTAAGCTAAATAAAGAAGATCTTGCAGAAGTTGCTATAGAAATGCCAGATCACATGCTAAAAGATGTGATCATGCATATCCCGCAAGAAAAAATCGTAGATGCTATTGAAACGCTAGAAAGCGATGATGCAACTGATCTAATCCAAAATATAGAAGATATCGATGAAGACAAGGCAAAAGAGCTTTTTGATAGCTTAGAGGTTGAGAGCAAAAAAGAAATCTCAGCCCTTATAGACTACAAAGAAAATGAAGCTGGCGCTTATATGCAAGTTGAGCTTTTTAAAGCCGAGCTTAGCGAGAGCCTACAAACTGCTATTGAGCGTTTTAGGCAGCTTAAAAAAAGTGGTGAGCTAGTTAGCGTATTTGCACTATTTATCACTGATAGTGCTGGAGTTTTGCGCTATGCGGTGCCTATTGATGATATGATTTTATTTGAGCCAAGCGATAGTTTGGCAAAGATTATGAGCGAGCATGGTAGCGAGTATGAGGCGCATTTTGCCCGTGATGATGATGATATAACAGAGGTTGCGCAGATCGTAAAAGACTATGATCTAAGCTCTATAGCTGTAGTAGATAAAGCAGGCGTCTTGCTAGGACGCATCACAAACTATGATATACACGATTTTTTAGAAGAAAGTGCTACTGAGCAAATCTATAACCTAGCTGGAGTAAATGACGAAGCAGAAGAAGAAGAAAGCGTGGTAAAAGCGGGCAGGGCGCGTGCTGTGTGGCTGGTGCTAAATCTAATTACTGCGATAATCAGCTCTGTTGTAATTAGCCTTTTTGATGAGAGTATAAATAAAATCGTAGCTTTGGCGATTTTGATGCCTATTGTTGCTAGCATGGGTGGAAATACTGGCACGCAAGCACTAACTGTAACCGTGCGCCGTCTTGCTACTCGTGAGATTACTTTTTCAAATGCTAAGAGTGTAATCGGTCGTGAGTTTGCCATAGCCTTTGTAAATGGAGCGATTTTTGCGGTGCTTGTTGGGCTTGTGGCGCATGTGTGGTTTAGCATAGCAGGGCTTGGCTTTGTAATAGCTGCTGCGATGCTTATAAATCTAGCTGGGGCTGGCTTTTTTGGGGCGATAATCCCTATGAGCTTAAAGCGTTTTGGTGTAGATCCGGCTGTGGCTAGCCCAGTACTGCTTACTACGATGACTGATGTAGTGGGCTTTTTAAGCTTTTTAGGACTTGCTACATGGATACTACTATAAGAGATATTAAAATAACTGAGCTTGGAGAGAGTAAGTATATTCGCCCTTTTAGCATTGTTTTTAGACAAAATGGCATGAGGCGAAAATGGGATTGTATAAAAGCGCATGATAGCGTATCAATCTTGCTATATCATAAAGATAAGGATGCGTTCTTGTTTGTTAAGCAGTTTCGCCCAAGTCTGTGGTATCACGAAACAGGCGGCGATACTAGCAAAATAGATGAAAATACAGGCTTTAGCTATGAGTTTTGCGCTGGGCTGTGTGATAAAGAGGGCTTGGAGCCAAGAGAGATAGCAATAGAAGAAGTGCTAGAAGAGACAGGATACGCTGTGCCTAGCGTAAATTACATCACTTCTAGTTTTACCGGGCTTGGATTTAGCGCAAATCGTCAAAGTGTGTTTTATGCTATTATTGATGAGAGTATGAAAAAAGGACAAGGTGGCGGTGTGGATGATGAGTGTATAGAACTTGTCTTTATAGCGCGCAAGGATATTTATGAGTTTTTATACGATGAGAGTAAGCCAAAGGGAGCTGGAGCTTTGTTTGGCTTGCTTTGGTTTATGTCAAATGTTGCGCCAAAATTATAAAATCTAGAATTCTAGAATTCCCTAAACTCTAAAATTCTAAAATTTCCAAAATCTAGAATTCCTAGTGCTTTTTGCCTTAGGAATTCTAGATTATTCTAGGAATTCTAGATTTATCTAGCCTAAAAGCGAGCAAAATTTTAGAATTCCTAGAGATTGCTTCGCTTCGCTCGCAATGACGAAAATTCTAGAATTCCTTAAAGAGAATTCCTTAAATAGAATTCTAGAATTCCCAAACTCTAAAATTCTAGAATTCCTATGAATTCTAGATTGTTAATTATCCTAGGAATTCTAGATTTAGGAATTCTAGAATTCCTGGGATAAAATACCTGCTAAAAGGCTATTGAATCATTTTATTTGAGAAGTCGTGGGGGGGGGTAGTATTCATAGCTGCTAAAAGAGTGTCTATATTTATTGGATGTTTAAGTAGCACATAGTTTTCAAAAGAGCCGTTATAGTGATCAAACGCCGCAGAATCACTGATTAAAATAATCAAAAAGCCGTACTTTGCTTGCTTTTGTTTTATTTGATTTATTTCTTTGGCTGTGAAATTGCGCAAAACTCTAGTGTTTATAAAGATAAATTTTGGCGAGAAAATAGGGTTAAAAAGATGCTCTTTTGCTAGTTTTAAGTCCATCTTTGGCTGTATATTTAGCTTAAATTGCTTTAGCTTTGAGGCTATTTGATAAAAGCCGCAAATATCATCTTCTAAGATAATAGTATTTAGCCCAAAAAAATGCGAGTATTTATTTTTTACTTCGTAGGGTTTGTTGCTAAGCTCAAACTCTAACTCAAAGCTAAGAAAATTGTGCTTTTGCCAGCTAGAAAAGTTTATTTTTGTGCCTAAAATATCTGCTACTAGTTTTGCGGTTTTTAGCTTGTAAAACTCAAAAAACACGCAGTTTTTTAGCTCTTTTTTGCCTTTATGTATTATTTCTATCATTTTGCTGTTTTTTTCTAAGGTATTTTTTATATCGCCTTTTTCTAGCTGTGGAATAGGGCAGTCGCTTTTAATGTAAAACTCGTATCTTACACTCTTTTCATTGCTAGATTTTTTTGTTCTTAGACCGATGATTATGTGGGAGTTTTCTGTGTGTTCTATCACAAACTCACTCAAGGTATAAAAAAGTATGCATACCTTATCATGTATTGCTTTTATATACCTTGGGTAGTAGTGGCTAAAATTAAAATATACTTTGTTGTCCTTTTTTGCGGCTTTTTGGTGCAAGATGCTTAGGTAGCTATCTAGTATTCTTAGCAAGTCTACATCTTTTTTGATGATTTTGCTATGGACTGCGCTTATGATATCGCCTGTTTGGATGATGGTTTTGTGTTTGCTTTTTTTTGTTAGGCTAAAAAGATAAATCAAAGAGGCGATGATAAAAATGACCAAAAAAGCAGTTATTATTTCAAAATTTGCTTTAGATAGTTGGTAAAATTGTTCTTTATACGAATCTTGAATCAAATCAGCACTAGCTAGACTTGGTAGAAGTAATAATAATTTATTCATATTTTATCCTTTTTAAATAATAAGCATACCATCGCCGTAGCTATAAAATCTATATTTCATCTCCACAGCTTTTTTATAAAGTTCTAATGTTTTCTCAAGCCCTAAAAAGCTAGCTACAAGCATAATTAGCGTGCTTTTTGGCAAGTGGAAGTTTGTTAGCAAAAAATCCACTCTTTTTGGCGGATTTAAAGGATGCAAAAAAAGATCGCACTCCCCACTACTAGCCCCACTTCGCACAAAATACTCAACCGTGCGAGTGCTAGTAGTGCCCACAGCTAGCAGTTTTTGTGTGCTATTTATGATGGCTTTGGCTGATTTAGAGATTTCATAGTACTCGCTATGCATTTTATGCTCTAAGATATTTTCGCTCTCCACACCTTTAAAAGTCCCAGCCCCCACATGCAGCGTGATAAAGGCGTGCTCGTGCTTTTGCTTTAGCTCTTGAAGCATGTTCTCATCAAAGTGCAAGCTAGCAGTTGGAGCTGCTACTGCGCCCATATTTTTAGCAAAAATGCTTTGATACCAGCTCTCATCGTCTTTATTATCAGCTCTTTTTATATAGGGTGGCAATGGGACATGACCTATGCTATCTAATATAGCAAAAAGCTCATGCGCTACTAGCTCACGCTCATTTTGCGTGATTTTTACTACGCGCGAGCCATCATCTTTTAGCTCTAAAACCTGCGCTTTTAGAGCGCTAGGGAATTCTAGATTTTGCCCAGCCTTAACAGAGCCTTTTATAAAACAGCTAAATTGTGAGCCACCAAGCGGCTGATTTAGTAGCATTTCTATTTTGCCGCCGCTGTCCTTTTGCCCATAAATGCGAGCTTTTATCACCTTTGTATCGTTAAAGATAATAGCGCACTCTGGCAAAATCTGCGCAAGGTCGCTAAAATGCAAATGCTCTATGCTATCTTTTTTTCTATCATAAACTAGAAGTTTTGCCTGTCCTTTTGGCTCTACTGGCTTAGTAGCTATTAGCCCCTCAGGCAAGAAATAATCATAAGAGCTAAGCTTAAGCTCACGCATTTTGGCTCTTTTCTAGCTCTGTGCCCTCATCATCTTCATCATCTTCATCATCATTTTGAGCTGGATTTACAAGTTTTGCGATGTAGATTGAAAGCGCATATAGCAAGATAAGCGGTGCTGCTAGCATAATCTGGCTAAAAATATCAGGCGGCGTCATCACAGCTGCAAAGATAAAAATTCCCACCACCGCATAGCGAAAATACGCCTTTAAGCTCTCATCAGTAATAAGCCCGATTTTTGCTAGAAAAAAGCTAATAACAGGTAGTTCAAAACTAAGTCCAAAGGCAATAACAAGCTTGGTAAAAAAGCCCACATACTCGCCTATACTAGGCAGGGCTAAAAACAGCTGCCCACCAAAGTTTATAAGAAAATGAAGTCCTGTTGGAAGCACAAAATAATAACAAAACGCAGCCCCTAAAAAAAACATTAAAGTAGTGCAAAATACAAAAGGGATAACAAATTTTTTCTCATTATCATAAAGCCCAGGTGCTACAAAGAGCCAAAACTGCCAAAACATCACAGGACAAGCGACCAAAAGCCCAGCTATAAAGGCTACTTTCATAGCAGTAAAAAAGGGCTCGGTTACTTCTTTGAAAATAATATCGCTGCCCTCTGGTAATGCGCCTTTTAGGGGAGCTGAGATAAAGGCTAAAATAAACTCCCAAAAGCCAAAACATCCAATCACACAAACAATGAGCGCTAAAACACTGATAAAAAGACGCTTTCTAAGTTCTATTAAATGCGGTTTTAAATCTTCAAACATTTTTGCCTTCTCTTTGCTCGTCTATTTTAGTATTTAAGGGATCAGAGTTTAGTTTATCCAAAACATTTAGTTTATCTAAAACTTGGTTTTGAGAATTCTCACTAGGAATTCTAGAATTCTCTACTTTAGAATTCTCGCTAGGAATTCTAGAATTCTCTACTTTAGAATTCTCGCTAGGAATTCTAGAATTCTCTACTCTAGAATTCTCACTAGAAATTCTAGAATTTTCATTATCACTATTTGTCTGGCTAAAATCAAGGCTGCTTTTTAGCTCTGCGCTAAAATCGCTAGCTGATTTTTTTAGCTCATCAAGTTCTTCAAAAGTAAGTTTTTTTCGCACATTTGAGCTTATATCAGTAACTGAGCTTTTTAGTTTAGCAGCATCAGCTTTAAGCTCAGCTATGCGCACCTCTTGTTCAAAGTTGCTTTTTGCTGAGCTTACTTGGGCTTTGAAGTATTTAAAAAACTTAGCAAACTTCACAAGTGCCTCAGGCAATTTATCAGGCCCTAAAACAAGCACCGCAATAACCAAAATAACAATGATTTCTGGCAAACTCATACCAAACATTTGCGCCCTTTTTTGCGTAAAAATTCCGTGATTTTAGCGCATTTTGCTTTCTTTTTTGCTTAAATTAGCAAAGCACGCAAGCTAATTCATCAGCAAGCAAGAAGTTTTTATTAAAAACTCGCCCATTTTCTCGCAAGATTTTTTTATCTTTTTCTAGGAATTCTAGAATTTCTTTGTTTTTTATGTATTTCTCATCCACTCCAAGCTTTGAGCGAAGCCCTAAAAGCAATCTCTCATCGCTCCACTCATCATCACTCAAATGCTCGCTTTTGCGAAAAAGTGGTTCATTTATGTAGTTTTCAATGAGGCTGTGAGCATAAAGCCTAGTTTTGCCCACGCAGCCCACGCTAAAAGCCCCTATACCGATGTATTCATCGCCCATCCAGTAGCCAAGATTATGCTCGCACTCATAGCCAATTTGCGAAAAATTGCTGATTTCATACTGCAAAAAGCCTAAACTTTTTAGCCCTTTTATCATAAAATTTGCCAAAATCGGTGCTTCTTTTGCGTAGTTTTTGTGAGCATAAAATGGCGTGTTTTGCTCCAAGCTCAAAGCGTAGGCGCTAATGTGCTTTACGCCTAGATTTTTAAGCTTTTCTATGCCCTCTAGCTCAGAGCTTAAAAGCTTTTTACTATCAAGTTTTGTGCCGTAGATAAAATCTACATTTATTCGCTCAAAGCCAGCTCTAAGCGCATTGTTTGCAGCCTTAAAAGTATCAGCGCTGCTGTGAGTGCGACCTAGGAATTTTAGTTTTTTCTCATCAAAGCTTTGCGTCCCAAAGCTAATGCGGTTTGCGCCTAGATTTTTTATGCTTTTTAGCCACTCTAGCTTGGCTGAGTTTGGATTTGCCTCAAAGGTGATTTCAGCATTTTTAGCGCAATAGCTAAGTAGCAAATCCATGATTTTTTCATAAAACTTTACGCCCACCACGCTAGGTGTACCACCACCAAAAAATATGCTTTTTATCTGCTTTTTAGCACCTAAAAACTCTTTTAGCTGATGATTTAAATCTTTGTTTAAAGCATCAAAATACTGCCTTACAAGACTAAAATCAGTAAATGAGCCAAAAGCGCAATAAGGACACTTTGAGGCACAAAATGGTATATGTATATAAACTCTCATGCTAAAATTATAGCTCAAAATTTATAAAAATTTAAAGGCTTTTTGGCTAAAATCGCAAAATTTTTTATCCACAGGCAAGGCAGATGCAAGAAAAGAAATATCGTCCAAATGTAGCTATTATCGTGCTTGCGCCGACTTATCCTTTTGATTGTAAAGTGCTAGTAGCACAACGCAGTGATATAAAGGGTGCTTGGCAGTTTCCACAAGGTGGCATAGATGATGGCGAGACGCCACGAGATGCGCTATTTCGTGAGCTTGAAGAAGAAATCGGCACAAACAAAGTAGAAATCATAGCTGAGTATCCCCAGTGGCTAAGCTATGATTTTCCAGAACACGCTAGAAAAAAAATGGCACCATACTGGGGGCAGAGCCAAAAGTATTTTCTAGCTAGACTAAAAGGCGATGCCAAAATAGATATAAATACCAAAAAACCAGAGTTTGATGACTATAAGTTTATAAATGTAAATGAGCTAATGAGAGTGGTAACGCACTTTAAAAAAGAAGTTTATAGCAAGGTTATAAAACACTTTAAAGAGAAAGGATATCTATAATGCTAATAGTTCAAAAATACGGTGGCACAAGCGTAGGTACGCTAGAGCGCATTGATGAAGTTGCTAAAAGAGTAATAGAAAATAAAAAGGCAGGCAACGACCTAGTAGTCGTAGTCTCAGCTATGAGTGGGGTTACAAATCAGCTTATAGAATATGCTGAGTACTTTGCTAAAAACGCTCCACAAGATAGAGATATGGATATGCTTTTAAGCTCTGGTGAGCGTGTAACATCAGCTCTGCTCTCAATCGCACTAAACGCAAAGGGCTATCCAGCAATCAGCCTAAGCGGCAGAGGCGCAGGGATCACCACTGATACTAGTGCTACAAAAGCACGCATAAAAAGCATAGATACAAAAAACATTGACGAAGCCCTAAAAGATGGCAAAATCGTAGTAATAGCTGGCTTTCAAGGTGTAAATGAACACGGTCAAGTAACCACGCTAGGCAGAGGTGGCTCAGACCTAAGTGCGGTGGCAATTGCCGGGGCTTTAAAGGCTGATTTATGTGAGATATATACTGATGTAGATGGCGTCTACACCACTGATCCACGCATAGAACCAAATGCTAAAAAGCTAGAAAAAATCAGCTACGATGAGATGCTAGAGCTTGCTAGCATGGGCGCAAAGGTATTACAAAACCGCAGCGTAGAGCTTGCTAAAAAGCTAAATGTAAATCTAGTAACACGCTCAAGCTTTAATCACAATGAAGGTACACTAATCACAGGAGAAGAAAATATGACAAATATGGAAGATGTAGTAATAAGCGGAATTGCGCTTGATAAAAATCAAGCAAGAGTAACTATGAGAAGTGTTTTAGACAGGCCTGGCACTTCAGCTGAAATCTTTAAAGCCCTAGCCGATAAAAACATAAATGTAGATATGATCATCCAAAACGCAGGGCAAAAAGACGGCACTACAAATCTAGGCTTTACAGTCCCGCAAAACGAAGTAGATAGCGCAAGGGCTGTGGTAGAAAAATACGCTTCAAGCGTGGAGTTTGATAGCGATGTGGTAAAAGTAAGCATAGTTGGCGTTGGTATGAAAAGCCACTCTGGTGTAGCAAGCGTGGCATTTAGCACGCTAGCAGCTGAGGGCATAAATATAGAAATGATCTCAACTAGCGAGATAAAAATCTCTATCATAGTAGCTGCAAAATACGGCGAGCTAGCAGTGCGAGCCTTGCACAAAGCCTACAAACTAGACGCCTAAAAGCTTTAGAAAATGGATCTTATTAGCTGGACGCTTGGTGCTATCAGGGGTGCTGAGTTTGAGGGTATTATCATGAACTGGCTTGAAGAACAACGCGTGGCGTGGGCTAGTCTGCTTTCAAGCAAGCTTGGGTATTTTTTAGATGGTGCTAGTATAGTGTTAGTCTGTGATGATGAGTATAGCTGGTTTGAAGAGTATTTTATCAAAAACATCAACACCCCTGGCAAAACCCGTCCGCTAATCCCAGTAGTGCCACTGCGCTCTTTATATCCACGCATTGATACTAGCGTGCTTGATGAGAGCGAGATGGCTTTGCTAGATGATATGTTAAATATCAGCTTTGGCAATAACTTTGTGTATTTTTACATAGGCAAGGGTAGTTCAAAACTAAGCCTTATTGCAAAAAGCCATCAAAATAGCTATATGTGGCTTTTTGGCGAACAAGCCCAAAACGCCTTTTGCCTAGAGAAAAACGATCCTTTATTAGATATCAAAATACTTGCGCTTTTTAGGCTTTTTGATATGAGTTTAAGCGAAGTAATTTTGGGTAAAATCACTCTTTAAATGCAAAATAAAATTATTATTTCAAGTGATTTTGAGAGCATAAAAGACGAGTTTGCTAGTAAAAATGTGCGTATTTTTGAGTATGAGAATATGCTACTTGAAGATGCTAAGGACGTGATAGCCGAGGCCTACATCGCCGAGTATGAGCAAAAAAACATAGTAATCATGGCTAAAAAGCTAGGTGCTGAGGTTCAAAACTCTTTGCTAAAAATACTTGAAGAACCGCCAAAAAATATAGTTTTTACTCTCATTGTCCCTAGCAAAAATACGCTTTTGCCTACCGTGCGCTCAAGGCTTATGCTAGAGGTGCGAAGCAGGGCAAAAGGCAGGTGTGAGCACGGACTTGATTTGTGGCGCATTGATCTAAAAAGCCTGGGTGAGTTTGTAAAAACCCAAAGAGAGCTTAAAGAAAATGGCAAGCTAAGTGCCTTAGAACTCTCAAAGCTAGTTGGTGACATCATTTGCGATGCGCTTGATAGTGGGTTTGTTTTTAGCACAGATGAGCTAGAGTATTTTAAAAAGCTTAGTTATATCAGTGCTTTAAATACTGCGCCTGAGTATGTTCTTACGCCCTTACTGCTGCTTTTGATGAAAAAAAGTAAACGCTGATTATCATAGGAATTCTAGATTTAGGGAATTCTAGATTTAGGGAATTCTAGATTTAGGGAATTCTAGAATTCCTAAGGCCTAAAAAACTAAATAAGGTAAAAAAATGAAAATCCAAAAAATCTCAGCAAAAAGCGATTTTAACACACTTTGTGCTAAGCTAAAAGTCCATAAAATGGGCAAGAAAATAATGAGCGAGAAAAAAGAACTACACTTTTTTCTCATAAAAGAAATAAGCTTAGCTGCTATAAATATCCTAAAACAAGATGCTCTAAGCTGTGGTGCTGAGGTACTAAGCCCAGAAAACGCGATACTTGGCGGCAAAGAGTTAAGCCAGGCGGTGCTAATAGCAAATGAAAAACAGCTAAAAAGTTTAGAGAAAAAAGAAGCCTTACAAGACTTTGGACTAAAAGAGCTCTCACGCTATCTAAAACTAGAATTCCCAAATACAAAAATCTCTCCAAACCCTGAAATAATGGGCGTGCTAAATATGACAGATGATAGCTTTAATCCTAAAAGCCGTGTGGATGAAAAAAGCATAGCAAATAGGGCTTCCCAGATGATAGAAAGTGGTGCTTCTTGGCTTGATATAGGCGGGGCTAGCACTCGCCCTGATAGCGTGTATATCGGTGCTAGAGCTGAGTTTGAGCGTGTAAAATCAGCAGTTGATATACTAAAAAGCTCAAATATTGCTAAAAAAGCAAAACTTAGCATAGACACCTTTGATGAAAACTGTGCTAAATACGCACTAGAAAGCGGCTTTGCTATGCTAAATGATATAAGCGCAAATCCTGCCCTTGCTAAAATCGCTAGCGAGTACGGCGCAAAATACTGCCTTATGCATGGCGGCATAAAAGGTAGCTCAGAGCCTGCAAATGGCGATATAATAGAGCTTGTTGATGAGTTTTTTGAAAGAAAAATCAAAGAATGCGAAAATGTAGGCTTAAAGCGAGAAAATATCATCTTAGATATCGGTATAGGCTTTGGCAAAAGTCATGAGCAAGGACTGGTGCTTATAAAAAACTTAGAGCATTTTTTGCGCTTTGGCTGCGAGCTACTAGTTGGGGCAAGCCGCAAAAGTATAATAAACGCCTACCATCCAAGCAGCGTAGAAAACCGCCTTGCTGGCACTTTATTTTTGCACCAAAAAGCCATAGAAAATGGAGCTAGTATAATTAGAGTTCATGACAGCTTAGAACATGCTCAGCTTTTAGCACTGCATAGTGCCTACAAAGCACTTTAAAAAGGGGCAAAAATGAGTCGCATGAGCCAAAAAGAGTATTTAGAAGCTATTAGCACGCTAAAAAAGTGGGCAAAGGCGTATTATACAGATGATGCTCCGCTTGCAACTGACGCTGAGTATGACGAGCTATATCACAGAATTCTAGAATTCGAGGCGCAAAATCCACTTTTCATAAGCCCAGATAGCCCTAGCATAAAAGTAGGTGGCGAGGTGCTAGAAAGCTTTGAGAAATCAGCTCATATTGCGCCTATGTGGTCAATGGAGGATATTTTTAATTCTAGTGAGCTAAAAGAGTGGCTAGAGCGTGGGAGCAAGGCTGATTTAGAGCTTTTTGTAGAACCAAAGTTTGATGGTGCGAGCCTAAATCTACTCTACGAAGATGGCAAGCTAATCAAAGCTGCCACCAGAGGCGATGGTAAAATAGGCGAAAATGTAACTCACAACGCAAAAGTCATAGCCTCTATCCCGCAGCAAATCGCTTATAAATCTCGCATAGAAATCCGTGGCGAGGTAGTAATCACAAAGGCTGATTTTGAAAAAGTAAATAAAAGCTTGCTAGAAGCTGGGCTAAAACCACTAGCAAATCCTAGAAACGCAGCCGCTGGCTCACTTCGTCAGCTTGATAGCAGCGTGGCTCGCTCTCGTAGGCTTCGCTTTTATCCTTGGGGTGTGGGCGAAAACTCGCTAGAAAATGAGTTTAATTACACTACGCACTCGCAGATTATGGAGTTTGTGCGCTCTCTGGGCTTTTTGAGAGATGATTTTTGTAAGCTTTGCGTGGGCTTTGATGAGATACAAAAAGCATACAAAGAGCTTCTAAATGCAAGAGAGCAAAAAGAAATGCTAATGGATGGCATGGTCGTGCGTGTAAATAATCTAAATTTGGCGCAAAATATGGGCTATACAGTTAAATTCCCTCGCTTTATGGTAGCTTATAAGTTTCCGCCACTTGAGCTTGCTACTAGGCTAAAAGATGTGATCTGGCAGGTAGGCAGGACTGGGGCTATTACGCCTGTGGGCGTGCTTGAGCCTGTAAATATAGATGGTGCGATGGTATCAAACGCTACTTTACACAATGCTGGCGAGATAAAAAGACTTGGACTAAAAATAGGCGATGTTATCAGCATAATCCGCTCAGGCGATGTGATACCAAAGATAACCGGCTCTTTGCGTAGGGGCGAAGTAAGTAAGGATATCACTGCGCCTAGAGTGTGTCCGTGCTGTGGATCAGAGCTTTTTAGCGATGGAGCAATTTTAAAATGCCAAAATCTAGAGTGTAAAGAGCGTGAGCTAGGTTTGTTAATATATTTTGCTAGCAAAAAATGCATGGATATTGATGGGCTTGGAGCTGCGATTATTACGCTACTTTATGAGAGTGGCAGGCTAAGACATATCGCTGATATTTATAGGCTGGATGAGAGCTCTTTTGCTGGATTAGAGGGCTTTAAAGAGCGTAAAATAAACAATATTTTATCAAGCATTCAAAAAAGTAAAACGCCTACTTTGGAGCGTTTTATAACTTCGCTTGGCTGCGAGCTAATAGGCGAGGTAGCAGCTAGAAAAATCGCTAGAGCCTTTGGGGCTGCGTGGCTTAGTGCTAGCTATGATGAGCTAATAGCCCTTGATGGCTTTGGGGAAAGTATGGCGCAGAGCTTTTTGGAGTTTGTGCGTGTAAATGAGAGTAAGGTGCGTGAGCTACTTACTTTTATGCAGCCAGTTTTGCCTGAGGCGCTTGATACGAAGGGAGCTGCGCTAGAGGGCAAAAGCGTAGTGATAACTGGCACGCTAAAAAGCCCAAGAGAAGAGATAAAAGCTAGGCTTGAAGCCCTTGGGGCAAAAGTATCTAGCGCAGTCTCTGCTAGGACTGATTTTTTGCTAGCAGGAGAGGCAGCTGGCTCAAAACTAGCAAAAGCTAATGAGCTAGGCGTAAAAATCGTGGATGAAGAGTGGCTAGAGGGCTTAGAGAATTCTTGATTTTTATAGGCTCAGTTCGTGGACGCTTTTTGTCCAGCAAGCCTTGCGCAGCCCAGCTGCTCTGGCAAAACTTTCGCACCGTTTTTCTGCAGCTTTGCCTTGAAAAATCGGCACGAAATTTCACCAGCCACTGCCGTGGACGCAGCCCCACGGCTAGCGCAGCGGCTCGCTGGGCAAAAATCGCCTTACGACTTTGGAGCCTATTTATTTTGAGTGCAGCTGCTAAGCAAACTCAAAACCAGTGAAAAAAAGACAAAAATGAGAGCAGATGCAAGAGTAGCACAGGTTTTAAATATCAGCAGAAACAAAGCTAGCGAGCTTATAAAAGCGCAAAAAATCTTTGCTGGCAGAGAGCTAATCTCAAAGCCCTCGCAAAATCTAAGCTTGGATGATGAAATTGCTTGTGATGGCGAGATTTTCGTAGGTCGTGGGGCTTTGAAGCTAAAGAGTTTTTTAGAGGGCCAAAAGATTAGCGTAAAAGGCAAAAACGCCCTTGATATAGGCTCAAGCACTGGTGGCTTTGCGCAGGTTTTGCTTATGAGTGGTGCTAGTAGCGTGGTGTGTGTGGATGTGGGCGAGGGGCAGCTTGATAGCACTCTCAGGGCTGATCCGCGCATTATTTGCCGTGAGAACACGGATATTAGAGACTTTGCTAGCACTTATTGTGCTAGGAGCTTTGCTCTCATCACAGCTGATCTTAGCTTTATACCACTTAGCTTGGTTCTGCCTTGTATCAAAACCCTTGCAAATGATGAAATAATCTTGCTTTTTAAACCTCAGTTTGAAGTAGGATTAAAGGCAAAAAGGGATAAAAAAGGCGTGGTTTGCGACCAAAAAGCCATAAATGAAGCACTGGCTGATTTTAACAGGCTTTGTGCTGATTTTGGCTTTAAAATACTAGCACAAGTTAACTGCGCTATTAAAGGCAAAAACGGCAATCAAGAGATATTTTTTCACTTAAAAGTTTAGGAATTCTAAAATTCCTAAGACTAGAATTCCTTAAATTTGAATTCATTAAAGAGAATTCCTAAAACTAGAATTCCTCAAAAATGCAGATAAAGCAAGAGAATTTTAGATTTTAGTGGGGTTTTAGGGCGTAGCCCTTATAAAATTTGCGGGGCTGGCTTATCCAGCCTAAAAGCGAGCAAAAATTTAGAATTCCTATAATAAATCTAAAATTCCTAGCTCCCTCTGCTTTGCTCCCTCTCAATGACGAAGGGAATTTTAGAATTCCCTAAGATAAAAAATACCCCCTAACCCCCAAAAAGCCTAGGAATTTTAGAATTCCCTAAACTAGAATTCCCTAGGTATTCAAAAAATTCCTTACTTTTTAATTAAAATTAAATGGATCAATATCAGTAGTAGCGCCATAGGCTAGGGCGATATTTCCTGCTTTTAAAAGTGGGCTGTGAGAGTAAGCGCGCAGCAAAATAGCGTAGCGAAACTTACTAGCGATGTAGGCTATAGAGGCCTTGCCGTGACCGATGATTTCAAGGTTTTCTATGCTTTTTAGCTGGGCTAAAATCTGCTCTGTAATCCTAGCTGCTTTTTGCTCGTTTGCGTGCGAGATGAGAATGCGAGAGAGCCTAGCAAAGGGCGGATATAAAGGCTCTCTAAGCTCTAACTCGTCTTTTATAAAAAGCTCAAAGTCGCTTAAATATGACTCAAAAAACTCTTGCTGGGCGGTTTGGATGATGACCTTGCCGTGGCTTGCTCTGCCAGCTCTGCCTGCTATTTGCATAGCAAGTGCTAAACTCTTTTCACTAGCTCTAAAATCAGCATACGCCAAATGCTCATCAAGCCCCAAAATAACAGCAAGTTCTACATTGTGATAATCATGGCCCTTACTTAGCATTTGCGTGCCAACCAAGATATCGATTTTGCCTTCGTTAAAGTCTTTTAGCAAAGCTTCAAGCTTTTTTGCTGTGGTTATCTCATCTCTATCAAACTTTGCTATTTTTGCCTTTGGCAGAGCTGATTCTAGCATGAGTTTTAGCTCGCTAGTGCCGATTTTTTGGCTTTGTAGCACTGAGCCACCGCAGTGCTCGCATGAGCTAGGCAAAGGCGAGCTAAAGCCGCAATAGTGGCATTTAAGAGCATTTGCGTTTTTGTGTAGGCTCATATTTACAGCGCAAAAGGGACAAGTAAAGCTTTTGCCGCAGTCCTTACAAAGCAACACCTTAAAATTGCCACGAGTTGGCAAAAAAATCACGGCTTGTTTTTTTGCCTCCAAAACAGCTGCTAAGTGCGAAATAATCATATTTGAAAGTCCTAGCGGCGAGTGGTCAAAAAGAAACTCTTTGCTTGAGGTAAAAAAGGTGCCTTTTAGGCGAAAATGTGGAATTTTATGATAGCTTACCACGCTTGGCGTAGCTGAGCCTAAAATGGTGCGAATGCCTTCAAAATCATAATTTAAGCCACTAGGAATTCCAGAATTTTCTGCGCTAGGTTCTTTTTTGCTAGGAATTCTAGATTTTTTGCTATTTTTAGCCAGCCAGATTGCTAAATCTCTTGCGTTATAACAAGGCTTGCTAGCGTTTTTGTAGCTCTCGTCGTGTTCTTCATCTACTATTATTAGCCCAAGGTTTGTAAATGGCAAAAAAAGAGCCGAGCGAGCACCTGCTATTAGGCGGACTTTGCCACTCATAAAATCCTTTAAAATCCTTTCTTTTTTGCCTTTTGCGATTTTGCTATGCCACAGCCCTAAGCCTTGGCTAAAGTATTTTTCTAGGCGTTTTTGCATTTGCGGGGTTAGGGCGATTTCAGGCATGAGAAGTAGGGCTTGCTTGCCTGTTTTTAGGGTTTTTGCTATTGCGCTTATGTAGATTTCACTTTTGCCGCTGCCAGTATCGCCAAAAATAAGGCTAATATCGTTTTTTAGGCTAAAATCAAGGGCTTTGTTTTGTAGCTCGCTTAGTTTTGGCAAAGTGCTAAAATCACTACTAAACTCGCTAGTATCTAAAATATTTTTGTTATCACAAAAAGGCTCAAAAAGCCCTGCTGCCACGCCTAGCTCGCTAGAATAATAACTTGAAATAAACTCTAAAAGCTGTATTTGCGTGGCTGTGAGATAAAAGCCAGTTTGGCTTAGTATTTCTTTGCATTTAAAGCTTGGTTTATCTACTTGCTTATAGACATAGCCTTTTTTTTGCTTATTGCCAAGATCTACTAGAACTTCGCTAAAAGGCTCTAGCTCGCGCTTACAGCTGTAAGTAAGTGGGGCTAGGGCGTGAGCTGTGATGATGATTTCGTAGTAAAACAAACTAGAATTCCATATTTTTTTTGAGATTTTTGCTAGGAATTCTAGAATTCCTAGCAAAGTTTAGAGCCCAAGGAGGGTGAAAATCTAGAATTCCTTTACTTCTCTATTTTGCCGCACAAAGTATCAGTGGTTGTTGTAGCATCAGTGTTTTGGCAAGTAAGGCTTCCTTTGTCTTTATTGTACTTAAAAGTAGTTGTGTCACTACCAATTCTAAGAGTAAGTGTCTTGCCGTCCTCACTCACATTCCAATTACTGCCTAGTTTTGTGCCGTTTGTGATCTCTTCTATTGTTGTAGTTTTTAGGTCTTCAGGATAGCCGCTGCCGGGTTTTTGCCTTAGTAGATTTGCGCCACGATAGGTTTGTATAGCAGATCTGATAGCAGCGATTTCGGCTTTTGCTCTTGTTATTTCAGCATCTTTTTTACTGCCTGCTAGGCGTGGTAGAGCCACCATAGCGAGAATTCCTAGTACAACGATGACAAAAATCAGCTCAACCATTGTAAATGCTTTTTTCATCTTAGCCCCTTTTTATACATTTAATGTCTTGCTTAGGTGATTTACCATGTTATTCATACGCTTATCGTTTTCATACTGGTCTTGACATTTTTTCATAAAGGCAAAAAGCAGGTCTTTTACCTCAAAGTTAGTCTTGCCACCTAAAAGATTTGATATATCACGCTCCAAAGCCTCTGCAAAGTCATCATCAAGCCTGACTGTGTAATCTTTTTTGCTGATAGTTAGCGTGATTTCTCTCATTTTTTTACCTATTTACCAAGGACAGCTTCTACTTGTTTTAGTAGGTCGTCGCTTTCGTTATGATGTTTGTTAAGCTCTTCTTCTAGGCGTGCGATTTGATTGCTTTTTGCTTCGTTTTGGGCTTTTGCGCTTACTAGTTCGTTGCGCAAAGCATCGTTTGCATCGCACATTTCTTGGTATTTTTGCATTAGTTCAGTTACTTTTGATGTCAGTGTGTTTAGCACTTTTTCTTCCATTATGTAGCCTTTTTGTGGATTTTTTAAAAAAATAGGGCGTATTCTAGCATAAAAAAACGAAAATTTTGCTAAAATTATCTAAAATTTTAGCACAAAAAGTGGAATTCCTGTGAAAAAAAGTAATGAAAGTATTTTTGAATTAACTAGTAAATTTAAGCCCTCAGGCGACCAAGCTGCTGCGATAAAAGGCATTGTAAGCGCAATAAAAGCTGGGGCAAAATACACCACGCTTTTAGGCGTAACTGGCTCTGGCAAGACCTTTACCATGGCAAATGTGATAAAAGAGCTTGGTATGCCAACACTCATAATGACACACAACAAAAGCCTAGCAGCGCAATTATATAGCGAGTTTAAGGGCTTTTTTAGCAAAAATCATGTGGAGTATTTCATCAGCTACTACGACTATTATCAGCCAGAAGCTTATATCCCAAGGCAGGATCTTTTTATAGAAAAAGACAGCGCGATAAACGACGAATTAGAACGCTTGCGCCTCTCAGCCACAGCAAATTTGCTTAGCTTTGATGATGTGATAGTAATAGCCTCAGTCTCAGCAAACTACGGCTTAGGCAATCCAGCTGAGTATCAAGGAATGGTGCTATTTTTAGAAGTTTCGCAGCACTACTGCCAAAAAGAACTACTCTTAAAGCTAGTAGATATGGGCTATAAGCGCAATGATGCGTATTTTGATAGGGGAGATTTTAGGGTAAATGGCGATGTGGTGGATATTTATCCAGCGTATTTTAATGATGAAGTGCTGCGCCTAGAGTTTTTTGGCGATGAGATAGAGAGTATGTATCACATAGATGCTATTACTGGCAAAAAAACTAGGAATTTGAGCAAATTTACTCTATATGCTACAAGCCAGTTTATCGTGGGTGAGAATCGCTTGAAATCAGCTATAAAAGAGATAGAAAAAGAACTTGATGAGCGTTTGGAATTCTATCAAAAAGAAAATCGCTTGGTAGAATACCAACGCTTAAAGCAAAGAGTGGAGTTTGACCTTGAAATGCTAAAAGCTACTGGTATGACAAAAGGAATCGAAAACTACGCGCGCTATTTAACAGGGCAAAAGGCTGGAGAGACGCCATATTCGATGTTTGATTATTATGAAATAAAAGACCGCCCTTATCTAGTAATTGTTGATGAAAGCCATGTGAGCTTACCGCAGTTTAGGGGTATGTTTGCTGGCGATAGAAGCCGCAAAGAAGTGCTGGTTGAATACGGCTTTCGCTTGCCAAGTGCCTTAGATAACCGCCCTTTGATGTTTGATGAGTTTATAAACAAAAAGGCGCATTTTCTCTTTGTCTCAGCTACGCCAAATGAGTATGAGCTAGAACTTTCTAGCCCACACATCTACGAGCAGATTTTGCGTCCTACTGGGCTTTTAGACCCAGAGATTGAAGTGTTGCCAAGTGATAATCAAGTTGAAGTGCTATATGATAGAGCAAAAAAGGTAATAGAAGCAGGTAATCGCGTGCTAATCACCACACTAACTAAAAAAATGGCAGAAGAGCTAAGCAAGTATTACTTAGAGCTTGGTCTTAAAGTGCGGTATATGCACTCAGACATTGACGCAATTGAGAGAAACGAGCTAATAAGAGGACTGCGGCGTGGTGAGTATGATATACTAATAGGAATAAATCTTTTGCGCGAAGGGCTTGATCTACCAGAGGTGGCACTCGTAGCTGTCATGGACGCTGATAAAGAGGGCTTTTTGCGCTCAACTACTTCGCTAATACAAACTATGGGCAGGGCTGCTAGAAATGAGCATGGAAAGGTGCTGCTTTTTGCTAATAAAATCACAAAAAGCATGAAAGAAGCTATGGATGTAACTCTGCGCCGCCGCAAGATTCAAGATGAGTATAACAAAGCGCATGGAATCATCCCAAAAAGCGTGGCTAGAAGTATAGAAGAAAGTCTACACGACGAGGCAAACGAGCCACTGTATAATAAGGCTAAAAAACTTGAAAAAATGCCAGCTAGCGAGCGAGCAAAAATCATAAAAGAACTGCGTGCGCAGATGTTAGAGGCGGCAAAAAACTTAGAGTTTGAAAAGGCAATTGCTCTTAGAGAAGAGATAAAAAAATTAAAGGATCTATAATAAAAGAGAGTAAATAAGTTCGCTTGGCTTTTCTGGGGGTTAGGGGGTGTCTTTTATTCTAAGAATTCTAGAATTCCTAAAACTAGAATTCCCAAACTAGAATTCCTAAGTCTTGTGTCATCCCCCAGTCAAACTGGGGGATGACATAGTAGGGAATTTTAGAATTCCTAGAGATTGCTCCCTCTGCTTTGCTCCCTTGTAATGACGGAATTTTAGAATTCTATAGAGATCCCCCAGTCAAGCTGGGGGTGACATAGTAGGGAATTTTAGAATTCCAAATAAAATTCTAGAATTCCTAAGTAAAAAATACCCCCTAACCCCCAAAAAACCTAAATCAGCGATAAAAACTTCAAGCTAAACGCCATCACAGCCATACCAGCAATAAGTCCATAAAGGCACTCGTGTCCGCTAGCATAGGCCTTTGCTACTGGAAAAAGCTCATCAAAGCTAATAAAAATCATCACCCCAGCCACGAGAGCAAAGCTCACCGCCACAGCAGACGCCCCAAAAAGCGGCAAAATCAGCAGCGCCCCTACAAGTGCACCAAGTGGCTCAGCAAGACCTGAGAGAGCTGCGAAAATAAAAGCCTTGCGCTTTTGTCCGGTTGCGTGGTAAATCGGCAGGCTCACAGCTACGCCCTCAGGGATATTGTGAATTGCCACTGCTAGGGCTACGACCACACCAAGCTTTATGCTCTCTAATCCGCTAGCAAAGGTCGCAAAGCCCTCAGGGAAATTGTGCAGCGCAATCGCAAAAGCTGTGAAAATGCCGGTGCGGCGCAGTGCTTTATTGCTAGCTGGCGCATTATTTTGGGCAAGAGCTGCTTTTTGCTTTGCGATGTGAAGTTCTCTATCCTTTAAATAGCAAAATCTAAGCTCGCAATACGCCTCAGGCGCTTCTATTTCGTGCGGATTTACATCATCAGGCACGACTTTATCTATAAAAATACAGGCGAACATTGAGGCAAGAAAGATAAAAAGCGCAATTATTTCGCCGTTTTGGCTTAGTTTGCTAAACTCTTTTATAGATGCTGGCAAAAGCTCTACAAAGCTAAGATATACCATCACACCAGCCGAAAATCCAAGTCCGGCTGAGAGCATTTTTGTGCTATCTTGCTTGCTAAAAAAGGCAATCGCAGCCCCAGCGCAAGTGCTAGCCCCTGCAAAAATCGCTAGCAAAAAGGCAAATAAAATATCATTAAAAGCAAAATTCATAAAATTCCTTGTTTTTTTAAGCTGAATTCTAGCAAAAATAAATAGAATTTTTAAGTTTTTAGTAAAAATTATTATTAAATTATTCTAGAATTCCCTAAACGACATCTAGAATTCCCTAAAAAATACCCCCTAACCCCCAAAAAAACCTAGGAATTCTAAAATTCCATATAGAGATCCCCCAAAGGGGCTGGGGGATGACATAGTAGAGAATTCTAAAATTCCCCAATCTAAAATTTCCTAAACAACTAGAATTCCTAGCAAATTTTAAGTAGGAATTCTAGAAGCAAGAATTCTATAAGTAGGAATTCTAGATTAAAAATCCCTAGCCAAAAATCTCAAATTTTTCAAAAAACTCACTATTGCTATCTAAAAGTCCTTTTTTAATAAGCCCATCAATGACTGAGCGCGTGCAATTAGTCATTTGCGGCCACTGCCTTTCATAGCCATCAAGGGCATTTTTAGCTGTAGCATCAATACCGATTTGCTCGCCGTTTATAAAAATATCACGCTGTGCGTCAATATTATTTGTCACACGCCAAACATTCATATAATCATTTTCTAGCCTAGCATCACAGTCTAAAAAAACGAGAATTTTAAAATGCTCTTTAAACGCCAAAAGCCTTTTAAAAAGCTCTTTTAAAGGAGCAGTTTTTAGCGTTTTTATCATAGTTATGGGGTTTTTTGTTTGTGTAAAAATCTGGCGCAAAGCCAAAATCTCTGGGCTGATTTTTTGGAATTTAAGGAAAAGCTCATCATCGCTAAGCAAAGTCGGCGCAGGCGTGCTTTTATCCACGCTGGCATCCACGCCAAGCTTACCGCCAAAACAGGCATTAGGACTAGCGTGGTCTAGCTGGTCGCAAACACCGCTAGTTATCAGTAGTGAAGCAGGCGAAATATGGGAGAGAACATACTCGCAAAATGCGCTATAATCATCAAGCGCAGGTGCGTCGCTACCTACAAAAATAGCGTGTTTTACAAAGCTCATTTGCCCCACGCCCCAAAAGGCATGAGCGATTTGCTGAGCGTGTGCTGGGTAAGCAGCAGCAAATTTTGCCAAGATTAGATTATGAAACACTCCATTTTCAGGCATTTTATAATCAATTAGATCTGGCACACTAGTCTTTAAAAGTGGCAAAAAAATCCGCTCAGTAGCACCGCCAAAGAATTTGTCTTCTAGTGGTGGCTTACCCACGACTGTGGCGTAAAAAATAGGATTTTTCTTCTGCGTGATTTTGCTTACTTTCATCACAGCAAAAGGCTCTGCTGGCGTGTAAAAGCCAGTATGATCGCCAAAAGGCCCTTCAATGCGGCTTTGCGTAGTATCTACAAAGCCCTCTATTACGATATCAGCGTCATTTGGGATATAAATATCGTTTGTGATAGACTTCACAAGTCTAGCATTTTTTTCACGGATAAAGCCGTATAAAAGCAGCTCAAAGACATCTTTTGGCAGCGGCGCTTGAGCACACCAGATATAAAGCGGATCGCCGCCTATGGCTACTGAGACTGGCATCGGCTTGCCAGCCTTTGCGTACTCGTGAAAAAAATGCGCGCCGTCTTTGTGAATCTGCCAGTGCATACCAAGCTCATCAGAGCCGTGAACTTGCAAGCGGTACATGCCCACATTGTGCGCCTTGCCATCTAGGCTTTTTGTATATACTTGCCCCATAGTAATAAAGGGTGCTGCATCACCCTCCCAAGTGCGCAATATCGGCAGCTCGTAGAGATTTATCTTGCTTTTTACCACCTGCTGGCACTCGCCACGGCTTTTTAGTCGCTTTGGTAGCACAGATTTTAGCCTTATTAACTCGCTTAGGAATTCTAGTTTTTGGTTGAAATTCTCAGGCTTTTTTGGTTTTAGCAGCTTTTCTATGCGAGCAGCGATTTCATCTGGCTTTGCGCCCATTATCAGCTCCAAAGCACGCTGTGAGCCAAAAAGATTTGTAAGCACAGGCATTTCATACTTTTTACCATTTTTATCAACAGGATTTGTAAAAAGCAGAGCTTTTGAATCTGGTTTTTTTACCTCCAAATAGCTAAGATGCGCTATTTCAAGCTCGGTAGAGCAGGGCGTATCAATCACTTTTAGTAAGTTATTTTCTTGTAAGATTTTTATGTAGTCTTTCATTTTTTGCCTTTTATTTTGGGTTATTATACTAGAATTTTAGAGTTTTTGGGGGTTAGGGGGTATTTTTTATTTAGGAATTCTAGAATTTTATTTATGAATTCTAGATTTTTGTTTATAAATTCTAGAATTTATTTAGAAATTCTAGAATTTTACTTAGGAATTCTAGATTTTTGTTTAGGAATTCTAGAATTCCATCTAGAATTCCCTACCCAATTTTAGAATTCTCTAAAACTTTCAAAAAACTTTCAAAAAAACTTTTTAATTTTAATCAAACTTTAAGCAAAGCACTTGTATAATTTCAG
>OBLI01000790.1_pt1 | contig 32977 bp, 20 predicted proteins | sample 1519701 | NCBI WGS metagenome assembly OBLI01 (sample SAMEA3663005, study PRJEB22513) | pig gut metagenome | biome: pig gut; feature: pig-associated habitat; material: faeces | place: France | collected 2012 | reverse complement strand
AACGTTACTAATTATGAAAATATCTGTCGGCAAAAAACTATACTTCAGCATTCTCTCGGTGTTCCTTGTGTTCGCCGTGGCGTTCATCGTGTTCCAGCAGGACCGCGAGAAGCAGTTCAAGATTGACACGCTCAACCTAAAGCTGCAAGACTACAACTCGCGCATGGAGGAATATCTGCGACTCTTCCCCGACTTCTCGGAGGAGGCGCTCGACCGCTATGTGCATACCCACTACATACCGAACATACGCGTGACGCTGATACGCAACGACGGCAAGGTGCTCTACGACAGCAAGCTGAAGGACTACTCGAACATAGCCAACCACGCCACACGACCGGAGATTGCGGCAGCACTGAAGCACGGCGCCGGTTCGACCGTCGACCGCAACAGCCAGACCGTACACGGCGACTTCTTCTACTCGGCAACCTACTTCCCGAAACAGCAGCTCATCATACGTTCCGCACTGCCCTACACGAGCGACCTTGTACAGTCGCTGCAGGCAGACCAACACTATATATGGTTCGCTGTGGGCGCCATAATGCTGCTCACCGTCATACTCTACCGCTTCATCGAACGACTGAGCGACAACATCACGAAGCTGCGAACGTTCGCCTCAAGAGCCGACCACAACGAGTCGCTCGAAACCGAAGACCTCGCCGTGTTCCCCAACGACGAACTGGGCGAGATTGCCGAGCGTATCATCAAGATATACAAGCGTCTGCAGACCACACGCCGCGAGCAAGACGTGCTGAAACGACAACTGACACAGAACATTGCGCACGAATTGAAGACGCCGGTGGCAAGTATTCAGGGATACCTTGAAACGATACTCGAAAACCCGAATATCAACGACGCGACACGCGAGCAGTTCCTGCAGCGTAGCTACGCACAGAGCCAGCGTCTGACATCACTGCTGCAGGACATTTCGACGCTCAACCGCATGGACGATGCGCCGGAGATGATGAGCGAAGAAAACGTGAACATATCTGAGATTGTATCGAACATACAGAAGGAGACGGCGCTGCAGCTGCAGAGGAAAGAGATGACGTTCTGCAACCACTTGCAGCCGAACATCGTAGTGCGCGGCAGCACGAGTCTGCTATACAGCGTGTTCCGCAACCTTACGGACAACGCCATAGCCTATGCCGGTGTGGGCACAACGATAACCATCAACGCCGAACTCAGTTCGAACAAAATGTTCGACGACCACCGCAAGTGGCATTTCACCTTCTCGGACAACGGCGTGGGCGTGGCGCCGGAGCATCTGCCACGCATCTTCGAGCGCTTCTACCGCGTAGACAAGGGCCGCTCAAGAAAGATGGGAGGCACCGGTCTCGGACTCGCCATCGTGAAGAACGCCGTTCTGCTGCACGGCGGCACAATAAGCGTTCACAACAACGAGCAGGGCGGTCTGTGCTTCGAGTTCACACTCAGAGCCTGACAACGTAGCGGAGGTCTCCCGCCTCCGCAGCAACAAGTACGACGCTATTGTCTGTCAGATTGCTGCGGAGGCCGGAGACCTCCGCTACGGTTTTGCAGCCGCTCTTTTGTATTAATCAACCTAAATAATCAAAATAACCCCGCAAACATGCGCTCATTTTGCTAAAAAGTCGTAACTTTGCAGACAACAAAATGTTTTTTCATCCAAAACAATATACAAGCAGTATGATTCTATTTTTCATGACTCCAAGCAAGAGCGTGATCGCTACAGCAGCTGATCACCAGCTCTCACAAGACGAGATCAATGAACTGTGTTGGCTTTACGGCGGTGCCACTCTCATCGAGGGTGAGACTGTCGAGGGCTTCTTTGTGGGTCCACGCCGCGAAATGATTACTCCATGGAGTACGAATGCCGTAGAGATAACTCAGAACATGAGCCTCCACGGCATTTCGCGTATTGAGGAGTACTTCCCCGTAAGCTCTAAAGATGCAGAGCACGACCCGATGTTGCAGCGCATGTACGAGGGTCTTAACCAGGACATCTTCACAGTGAACCACGAGCCGGAACCTATCAAGCGCGTGGAGAACATAGAAGAATACAACGAGCAGGAAGGTCTGGCGCTCTCAGCTGAGGAGATTGAGTATCTGCACAAGATTGAGAAGGAACTTGGTCGCCCACTGACCGACTCAGAGATTTTCGGTTTCGCACAGATCAACTCTGAGCACTGCCGCCACAAGATCTTCGGCGGTACGTTCATCATCGACGGCAAGGAGATGGAGTCGTCGCTGTTCGCTATGATCAAGCAGACAACAAAGGAGAACCCTAACAAGATTCTCTCTGCATACAAAGACAATGTGGCTTTCGCGCAGGGTCCGGTTGTGGAGCAGTTCGCACCGCACGACCAGTCGACATCCGACTACTTCCAGGTGAAGGACATCGAGAGCGTCATCTCGCTGAAGGCAGAGACACACAACTTCCCGACAACCGTAGAGCCGTTCAACGGCGCAGCTACCGGCACCGGCGGCGAGATTCGCGACCGTATGGGTGGTGGCGTCGGCTCATGGCCTATCGCCGGAACAGCCGTATACATGACTGCTTATCCGCGTCTTAAGGACGACGACAACCTCACACGCGACTGGGAGGACATCATGCCCGTACGCAAGTGGCTGTATCAGACACCGGAGCAGATTCTCATCAAGGCATCTAACGGTGCGTCTGACTTCGGCAACAAGTTCGGACAGCCGCTCATCACCGGTTCGGTGCTCACCTTCGAGCATCAGGAAGGCGCCGAGAAGTACGCTTACGACAAGGTTATCATGCTCGCGGGCGGCGTAGGCTACGGCACAAAGCGCGACTGTCTGAAAAAGGAGCCGCAGAAGGGTAACAAGGTTGTCGTTGTAGGCGGCGACAACTACCGCATCGGCTTGGGCGGTGGCTCTGTATCTTCTGTAGATACCGGCCGTTACAGCAACGGCATCGAGCTGAACGCCGTGCAGCGTGCCAACCCGGAGATGCAGAAGCGTGCATACAACCTCGTTCGCGCTCTGTGCGAGGAGGATGTGAACCCTGTAGTTTCTATCCACGACCACGGTTCGGCAGGTCACCTCAACTGTCTCTCTGAGCTTGTTGAGGAGTGCGGCGGCGAAATCGATATGACTAAGCTGCCTATCGGCGACAAGACACTTTCTTCGAAGGAAATCATCGCCAACGAGAGCCAGGAGCGCATGGGCTTGCTCATCGACGAGAAGCACATCGACCACGTACGTCGCATCGCAGAGCGCGAGCGTGCTCCGCTGTACGTTGTAGGCGAGACAACCGGCGACGCTCACTTCTCGTTCAAGCAGGGCGACGGCGTGAAGCCTTTCGACCTCGACGTGGCTCAGATGTTCGGTCATTCGCCGAAGACTATCATGCGCGACGAGACCGTAGAGCGCCACTATCGCGACGCTGAATATACACACGAAGAGACTTCGGAGAACGGCAAGGACGACGTTCTCGACAAATACGTAAGCCGCGTGCTGCAGCTTGAGGCTGTGGCTTGCAAGGACTGGTTAACAAACAAGGTAGACCGCTCCGTAACTGGCAAAATTGCACGCCAGCAGTGCCAGGGACAGATTCAGTTGCCGCTCTCAGACTGCGGCGTCGTAGCTCTCGACTACCGCGGCAAGAAGGGCATCGCTACAGCTCTCGGACACGCTCCGCAGGCTGGTCTGGCTTCGCCCGAGGCAGGCTCTGTGCTCTCTGTAGCAGAAGCGCTTACAAACATCGTTTGGGCACCGCTTGCAGACGGTCTGAACAGCCTCTCGCTCTCAGCCAACTGGATGTGGCCATGCCGCTCGCAGAAGGGCGAAGACGCTCGTCTGTACAGCGCCGTTAAGGCTCTCAGCGAGTTCTGCTTGGCTCTGAAGGTGAACGTGCCGACTGGTAAGGACTCGCTGTCGCTCAGCCAGCAGTATCCGAACGGCGAGAAGATCATCTCTCCGGGTACAGTAATCGTGAGCGCAGGCGGCGAGGTATCAGACATCCGCAAGGTTGTTTCGCCGGTACTCGTAAACGACAAGAACTCATCTCTCTACCATATCGACTTCTCGTTCGACGAGCAGCGTCTCGGCGGTAGCGCATTCGCACAGAGCCTCGGCTTCGTAGGCGACGACGTTCCTACCGTAAAGAACCCGGAATACTTCGCCGACTGCTTCAACGCAGTTCAGGAGATGATAGAGAAGGGCTGGATCATGGCTGGTCACGACATCTCTGCAGGCGGTCTTATCACTACATTGCTCGAGATGTGCTTCGCTAACACAGAAGGCGGTATGCACGTAAACCTCCACAGTCTCGCCGGCAACGACATCATCAAGATGCTGCTTGCCGAGAACCCGGGCGTTGTCGTTCAGGTTTCAGACAAGTACAAGGAGGAGTTCAAGGAGTACATGGAGGAGAACGGCATCGGCTACGCAAAGATTGGCTACCCCACTCCGGCAGAACGCACTATTGTCATCAAGAAGGACGAGTACATACATACATTCGACATCGACACACTGCGCGACACATGGTACAAGACATCGTACCTGCTCGACCGCGACCAGAGCTTCAACGGCTGTGCAGCAAAGCGCCGCGACAACTACAAGAAGCAGCCGGTTGAGATGCAGTTCCACCCGTCGTTCAAGGGCTCGCTCGAGAGCTATGGCATCTCTGCCGACCGCCGCACAGCGTCGGGCATCAAGGCTGCCATCATCCGCGAGAAGGGTACTAACGGCGAACGCGAGATGGCTTACTCGCTCTACCTCGCTGGCTTCGACGTGAAGGACGTTATGATGACCGACCTTATCACCGGCCGCGAGACACTCGAGGACGTGAACATGATCGTCTTCTGCGGTGGCTTCTCTAACTCGGACGTTCTCGGTTCGGCTAAGGGCTGGGCAGGTGCATTCCTCTACAACCCGAAGGCTAAGGAGGCGCTCGACAAGTTCTACGCTCGCAAGGACACTCTCTCGCTCGGTATCTGCAACGGTTGCCAGCTCATGGTTGAGCTCAACCTCATCAACCCCGACCACGAGAAGCGCACACGAATGTTGCACAACGACTCGCACAAGTTCGAGAGCAACTTCCTCGGCGTCGAGATTCCACAGAACAACAGCGTGATGTTCTCATCGCTCAGCGGCGACAAGCTCGGCATCTGGGTGGCTCACGGCGAAGGCAAGTTCTCACTGCCTGAGTCGGAGGACAAGTACAACGTGGTAGCTCGCTACAACTACGCTGAGTATCCGGGCAACCCGAACGGTTCTGACTACAACGTAGCTGGTATCTGCTCGGCTGACGGACGCCACTTGGCTATGATGCCTCACCTGGAGCGCGCCATCTTCCCGTGGCAGAACGCTTGGTATCCGGCAGACCGTCGTCAGGACGACGTTACTCCGTGGATTGAGGCGTTCGTAAACGCTCGCAAGTGGATTGAGAAGCAGTAAGGATACTCTTCAACTCTATAACGTTTCAACGTTTCGCTACGGCGGGACAAGTAAAAAACTCCCGCAGGATTCTCGTAATTCTGTGGGAGTTTGCTTTAAACGGCGTTACTTCAGAAAAGATAGGCGGCACTCAACAATAAAAACAAGCCAGCTTGGAATTGCAATTCTTATCTTTGCAATTCTTGTATTGTCTTCGATTTGCACTATCTTTGCACATGACATTTTAAACAATAATATGCAGAACTTTTACATATCAGCATTCCGCGTGTTCTTCAAGATAGGACTCTTCACGCTCGGCGGTGGCTACGCCATGATTCCGCAGATAGAGGCTGAGGTGGTAGACAAGCACAAGTGGATGACACGCGAGGAGTTTCTCGACCTTATAGCTGTGGCGCAGTCGTGCCCCGGTGCTTTGGCTGTGAACATGAGCGTGTTCATCGGCTACCGTCTGCGCAAACTTCGCGGTGCTGTCTGCACTACGCTCGGCGTTTCGCTGCCCTCGTTCCTCATAATCCTGCTCATCGCGATGTTCTTCCACAAGTTCCAGGACAACGCCGTGGTTGCATCAGCATTCAACGGCATTCGCCCGGCGGTGGTGGCTCTGATTGCTGCCCCCGTGTTCACACTGGCTAAGTCGGCACGCATCGGACTCACCAACTGCTGGATTCCTGTTGCAAGCGCATTGCTGATATGGCTCGTAGGCGTAAACCCGATCTACGTGCTCGTTGTAGCAGGAATGTGCGGGTATCTCTACGGACTTCTCATCAAACCTACAGAATAACATGATATTTCTCCAGCTATTTTTCACGTTCTTCCAGATCGGACTCTTCGGATTCGGTGGCGGCTACGGTATGCTGTCGCTGATACAGAACCAAACGGTGTATAACCATGCTTGGCTCACATCGGCTGAGTTCACAAACATCGTGGCTATAAGTCAGATGACGCCCGGTCCGATTGGCATCAACGCAGCCACATACTGCGGCTACACCGCCGTACACAACGTCGGCATGGGCGAATGGCTCTCGATATTGGGCAGCGCTACGGCAACGCTTGCACTCGTTCTGCCGTCGTTCATACTGATGATTCTCATCTGCCGTGTGTTCATGAAGTATATGAATACGCCTACCGTGCAGAACGTGATGTCGGGTCTGCGCCCCGCCGTGGTGGGCCTCATCGCCGCAGCCGCACTTCTGCTGATGACGCCCGAGAACTTCTCGTCGCCGAAGATCAGTCCGTGGCACTTCTGGGTGAGCATCGCCATCTTCGCAGCCACATTCGTAGGCACAAAGTTCGTAAAAGTAAACCCTATAAGGATGATATGTTGGGCAGCGTTCGCAGGAGTAATGCTGCTGTATTGAGAGTTGAGAATTGAGAATTGAGAGTTATGATTACCTTTTTTGTTTATTATTGCTGTTTGGTCCAACCTACTTTATAACTAAGATTGGGACTGGTAAACTAAAAGCTTTAAGAACATCTTGTAGATAACAATACATATCATAACTCTCAATTCTCAACTCTCAACTATAAATTAATAAAAAACGTGATGGAGCGCTGCAAACAGCGCTCCATCACGTTTTTTTATTAATATTCCGCTTCATTCGCCAGGTGCCACGTTGTGAGATACGAAGCACGGGTGATGTCGGTCAGTTTCGGATAATTGATGGTCTGTGCCTCATCCGACGGGAAGTTGTAGTTGGGCTGTCCGCCGGTGTGATACCACACGATAGGCACCCCCTTCAAATGGAACGACTGCTGGTCGCTGCCGCCGACGGGGTTGTCCCACGCACGATAATCAGGGTCGAAGCAGAAGTTGTGCTTCGCCATATCCGCCTTGAGCCACTCGCCAATCTTCGGATGCGAAGCCGTGAAGAAGTACATCAGATAGCGACTGTCCGTGCCGCTGCCCACCATGTCGAAGTTCAGGTAGCCCTTCACCTTCTGCATATCCTTGTAGGCATCAGTGAAGTAGCGCGAACCGAGCAGTCCGAACTCCTCACCGTCCCAGAATGCGAACACGATAGTGCGCTCCGGCGTTGCACCACTCGCCACGAAAGCCTTCATAATCTGCAGCACGGCAGCCACACCCGACGCGTTGTCGTCGGCACCGTTGTAAATCTTGTCGCCTTCGATGTCGTTGTACACGCCTTCATGGTCGAGATGCGCACCCACAACAACCATTTCGTCAGTCTTCTTGCCCGGCAGCACCGCGAGCACATTGCTCAGATACATAGTGCGGTGCACCTGCTTTTTTATCTCAGCGACAGAATCTGCCTCAACGAAGTAGCGTACGCCACGCTTCAGCTTCTGCACGGCGCAAGCCTCGAAAGGCTGTTCGTACGAGTCGCCGAGGAAAGGTTTCAAGCCAGCCTGTCGAATCTGTGAGATGATATACTGCTTTGCGATGCGCGAACCGCGCTCGCCTGCACGGCGTCCCTCCAAGAGGTCGTCGGCGAGGAAATAGACATGCGCACGAGCCGCATCTTCGGTGATTGAACGCAAGCCTGCATCACACTGTGCAGCCAGCTGTTTCTCCACTTTCGCCGACTTCTTCTGTGCGGCTTCAATAGTAGTCGCGCCGCTAAGAACGATAGCAGCCGACAACAATAGTTTATTAATCATATTCAAAGTATTATATCGTTAGTCAGTAATAAAGTTTAAACCAATGCAAAAGTAACGAAAAAACATAAGAATACCTCATCAAGAGTGGATAATTTATGGATTATTTGTTGTAACTTTGCACGTAAATAGGAAACATTATTTTAACATAATAACATACACAGAATTATGGCAAAGAAAGCTTTATTGATGATCCTCGACGGATGGGGCATCGGCAAACATGGCAAAGGTGACGTTATCTACAACACACCGACTCCGTATCTCGACTACCTTACAGCAGTGAGCGCACACTCACAGCTCCTCGCATGCGGCGAAGACGTAGGTCTGCCGGAGGGTCAGATGGGTAACTCTGAGGTTGGTCACTTGAATATCGGCGCTGGCCGTATCGTTTACCAGGACCTCGTTAAGATTAACCGTGCTTGCAAGGACGGCTCTATCCTCCAGAACAAGGAGATCGTTAAGGCTTACAGCTACGCTAAGGAGAACGGCAAGAAGCTCCACCTCATGGGCCTCACCTCTACCGGCGGCGTACACTCTTCACTCAACCACCTCTTCAAGTTCATCGAAATCGGCAAGGAGTACGGCTTGAACGACGTATACGTACACTGCTTCATGGACGGCCGCGACACCGACCCGAAGTCGGGCAAGGGCTTCATCGAGCAGGTTCAGGAGTGCTGCGACAAGAACGGTGCGCACATCGCAAGCATCGTAGGCCGCTTCTATGCAATGGACCGCGACAAGCGTTGGGAGCGCGTCAAGGAGGCTTACGACCTGCTCGTTGAGGGCAAGGGCAAGCAGTCTGACGACATGGTGAAGGCAATGCAGGAGAGCTACGACGAGGGCGTAACCGACGAGTTCGTTCTTCCTATCAACAACTCTACCGTTAACGGCAAGATTGAGGAAGGCGACGTTGTAATCTTCATCAACTACCGCAACGACCGTGCTAAGGAGCTCACAGAGGTGCTCACACAGAAGGAGCACGAGGAAGCTGGTATGCACACTATCAAGGGTCTGCAGTACTTCTGCATGACTCCGTACGACGCATCGTTCACCGGCGTTAACATCCTCTTCCCGAAGGAGAACGTAACAAACACTCTCGGCGAGTATCTCTCTGCTCAGGGCAAGCGTCAGCTCCACACAGCTGAAACTGAAAAGTACGCTCACGTAACATTCTTCTTCAACGGTGGCCGCGAGACTCCGTACGAGGGCGAGGACCGCATCCTTGTTCCGTCGCCGAAGGTTGCTACATACGACCTGAAGCCGGAGATGAGCGCATACGAGGTGAAGGACAAGCTGGTTGGCGCTATCAACACTCAGGAGTACGACTTCATCGTTGTTAACTTCGCTAACGGCGACATGGTAGGTCACACCGGTATTTACAACGCTATCGCAAAGGCAGTTCACGCTATCGACAACTGCGTTAAGGACGTAGTAGAGACAGCTAAGGCTAACGACTACGAGGTTATCATCATCGCCGACCACGGCAACGCTGACAACGCTATCAACGAGGACGAGACTCCTAACACAGCTCACTCGCTCAACCCGGTTCCGTTCATCTACGTAACCAACAACAACTCGGCTACCGTTAAGGACGGACGCCTCGCTGACGTGGCTCCTTCTATCCTCCACATCATGGGTCTGGAGAAGCCGGAGGAGATGACTGGCGAGAACCTTATCTGCGACTAATCTGTAGATAGTTGAAAGTTCAGAATTGAGAGTTGAGAGGTATGATTAGCTTTTCTGATTTTATTTTGATTTAGGATTGAAGCTAATTCATAGCTTGCAACTAACAAATAACGCAAAACGCGCGCAACCATTCAGTTGCGCGCGTTTTTTATTACGGATACGATTAACAAAAAAATCCACCATATCTCCCAGCATCGGCGTAACGCTCAGAATAAGAGCATAATAAAGGCTGGAAGATATTCTTGAAAACCGAATATCTTCCAGCCTATCTTCCAGCCTTAAGCAATCAGAACTTCTTTCCAAACACGATGCTTAAGAATGTCTTTATGAGCACGGTGAAGTCGAACCAAAGCGACTGGTGCTCAAGATAATAAAGGTCGAGCTCGAGGCGACGCAACATCTTCTCTATGGTGTCGGTGTAGCCGTTGTAGAGCGTTGCGTAGGAGGTGACACCCGGGCGGATGGCATAGAGCTGCTCATAGCGCGGGTCGCGCTCCATAATCTGGTCGATGTAGAATTTGCGTTCGGGACGATAACCGATGAACGCCATATCGCCACGCACCACATTCCACAACTGCGGTAGCTCATCGAGATGATGGGCACGCAAGAACCGACCCACACGCGTGAGGCGCGGGTCGTTCAAAGCTCCTTCGAGCAACAACTGCGGTCCGTCTTTCTCGGCGTCGCGCGTCATGCTGCGGAACTTATATATGTAGAATGGCTTGCCGTGCAACCCTATGCGCTCCTGCCGATATATTGTTGGCGCACCGTCTTCGAGCCAAATGGCAACGATGCATATCAAAAATAACGGCGCAAAGACAACGAGGCACACAGCAGCTATTATGAAGTCGAGAACTCTTTTCATCTGTTATGTCTACGTATGCGATAGTCCGAAAAACCATGAAAACGTTTTCATGCGCATTATATTATATAGTATAATATTACGAATTTGCCGGACATCTTTGCAAAGGTACTCCGAAAATTGCAGAATAGAGAATTAAATGCAGAGTATTTCACGTTGTGAAACACTTGTTAACTATTCTGGTTTATACGAAGAATAGAAAGGAATAGAAAAAGGGCATATAATAAAGGCTACGGCAAGAATGCCGTAGCCTCCTATAGTGTTTGTACTAAAAGCCACTTAGAGCTGTGCAAGCTCCACCACCTTGTCTACGGCAGCAGAGAGTCCGTCGACGTTCTTGCCGCCAGCCTGAGCGAAGTGGGATTGACCGCCGCCACCGCCCTGGATGAGCTTGGCAGCCTCGCGCACCATCTGACCGGCGTTGAGCGAGTGGTCTTTCACGAGGTCGTCGCTCATGCAGACGTTGAGCATCGGCTTCTCGTGAGCTACCGAGCCTACAACAGCGAGCAGGTTAGACGGAACAGCCTGTCGCAGCTTGAACATGAGGTCCTTTGCAGCAGCCGGCTCCAGCGGGAGGACAGCTGTGATGACCTTCACGCCGTTCACCTCGCGTGCCTTAGCGATGAGGTCGTTCTTTGTGCGCTCTACGGCAGCAGCCTGGAACTGCTCGATGTTCTTCTTCATAGCGTCGTGCTCCTCGATGTACTTGCCGATGACGCCCTGCAGGTCCTTTGCGTTGTTGAACAGACCGCGGATAGCCTTCAGCACGTCCTCGATGTTGTACATCAGCTCCTCGCACTCCTTGCCGGTCTTTGCCTCGATACGGCGGATGCCGGCAGCTACGCTGCTCTCAGAGATGATCTTGAACATACCGATGCGACCTGTCGACTGTGCGTGGATGCCGCCGCAGAACTCGCAGCTCGGTCCGAAGCGCACTACGCGCACCTTGTCGCCGTACTTCTCGCCGAAGAGGGCGATAGCGCCGAGCTTCTTAGCCTCCTCGAACGGAGTGTCGCGGTGCTCGTCGAGCGGCAGGTCCTGACGGATGAGGTCGTTGACGAGACGCTCTACCTTGCGCAGCTCCTCGTCAGTCACCTTGGTGAAGTGAGAGAAGTCGAAGCGCAGCGTTGTGGGCGATACGAACGAGCCCTTCTGCTCTACGTGGTCGCCGAGCACCTGCTTCAGAGCATAGTCGAGCAAGTGGGTAGCGGTGTGGTTGGCAGCCGAACCCTCGCGAGCGTCTACGTCTACGCAAGCCATGAAGTCGGCCTCAGGGTTCTTCGGCATAGCCTTCACGATGTGTACAGACTGTCCGTTCTCGCGCTTTGTATCGGTGATTGTAACGGTCTCGTCCTCGCTGACGAGCACGCCGGTATCGCCTACCTGACCGCCCATCTCGCCGTAGAACGGCGTGTTGTCGAGCACGAGCTCGAAGTATGTATTCTTCTTCTGTGTCACCTTGCGGTAGCGCAGGATGTGGCACTCGTATTCGGTGAAGTCGTAGCCAACGAACTGCTGTTCGCCTTCGCGCAGGATAACCCAGTCGGAGTTCTCAACAGCGGCAGCGTTGCGTGCGCGTTCCTTCTGCTTCTGCATCTCGGCGTCGAACTCGTCTGCGGCAACGGTGAATCCGTTCTCGCGGCAGATAAGCTCGGTGAGGTCGAGCGGGAAGCCGTATGTGTCGAACAGACGGAATGCCTGCACGCCGTCGAGCTCTGTCTTGCCCTGCTTCTTCAGCTCGTCCATAGCCGAGTTGAGCATGTTGATGCCCTTCTCGAGAGTGCGCAGGAACGAGTCTTCCTCCTCCTTGATAACGTGGAGGATGAGGTCGTGCTGAGCCTTCAGCTCGGGGAACGCCTCGCCCATCTCGCGTGTCAGAACGGGGATGAGCTTGTAGAGGAAGCCATCCTTCTGTCCGAGGAAGGTATATGCGTAGCGCACGGCACGGCGCAGGATGCGGCGGATTACGTAGCCTGCCTTAGCGTTAGAAGGCAGCTGTCCGTCGGCGATAGAGAACGCTACGGCGCGCAGGTGGTCGGCGCATACGCGCATAGCCACGTCGGTCTCCTCCTTCTCGCCGTACTTCAAGCCGGTGATGGCCTCCTCTTCCTTGATGATAGGCTGGAAGATGTCGGTGTCGTAGTTGGAGTGCTTGCCCTGCATAGCGCGCACGAGGCGCTCGAAGCCCATACCGGTATCGATAACGTGCATCGGCAGCGGAACGAGCGAGCCGTTAGCCTTGCGCTCGTACTGCATGAACACGATGTTCCAGATCTCGATAACCTGCGGGTCGTCCTTGTTCACGAGTTCGCGGCCGGGCACCTTTGCCTTCTCCTCCGGTGTGCGCGAGTCGAGGTGAATCTCCGAGCACGGACCGCAAGGACCCGTATCGCCCATTTCCCAGAAGTTGTCGTGCTTGTTGCCGTTGATGATGTGGTCGGCGGGCACGTGCTTCGCCCAATATGATGCAGCCTCGTCGTCACGAGAGAGTCCTTCTTCCTCCGAACCCTCGAAAACGGTTACATAGAGGTCGGCGGGGTTGAGCTTCAATACGTCTACGAGGTACTCCCAAGCGTAGTCGATGGCGCCTTCCTTGAAGTAGTCGCCGAACGACCAGTTGCCGAGCATCTCGAACATGGTGTGGTGGTATGTGTCGTGACCTACTTCCTCGAGGTCGTTGTGCTTGCCGCTCACGCGAAGACACTTCTGTGTGTCGGCACGACGGCGCGGTTCGGGCTCGCGTGTGCCGAGGATGATGTCCTTCCACTGGTTCATACCAGCGTTTGTGAACATCAATGTTGGGTCATCCTTGATTACCATCGGCGCACTCGGCACGATGGTGTGTCCTTTCGACTCGAAGAACTTCTTGAACGAGTCGCGGATTTCATTAGCTGTCATCATATTATACAATATTGTCGTTTGTTTTTTAATTTCTTCCTAAAACGTTTGCAAAGGTACTTTGTTTTGGTTACTTTTGCAAATAAATTGCAAATAATATGGCATTGAATACCAATAAGAACGTGAAGTTGTACTACTCCATCAAGGAGGTGGCGGCGATGTTCGACATACGTGAGAGCACTCTGCGTTTTTGGGAGACGGAGTTTCCGCATCTGAAACCCAAGACCGTGGGACAGAACGTGCGCCAGTATACGGAGAAGGACATCGAGCAGATTCGCGTTATACACAACCTTGTGAAGGTGCGCGGCTTCAAGCTCTCGGCGGCGCGCAAGATGCTCAACAAGAACCGCACGGGCGTGGACAAGAGCTCGGACATACTGGCTACGCTGATAAGCGTGCGCGAGGAGCTGAAGGAGCTGAAGAAGCAGCTCGACGGGATGGTGTGATGCATAACACGAGATGCATATACTACAGAAACACGAGTTGCATGGCAAACCGTAGGAGGATGCTGTGTCATTATATTAAAATATATGTGACGCATTTGTAAAAATACGTAAAAACATCCTTAGTACAAAACTTTGTTGGTCATTTAACAATAAATAATATGAAGAAAATCTTAATTTCACTCTTATTTGTATTGGTTTCGGCTGTTAGCGCCAACGCTCAGTTGCTTTATCGCGTGTCGGGTGCCGACCTTAAAAAGCCGTCGTACGTCTTCGGTACCTTCCACTTTGCCAACTCGCCTTTTGTCGACCAGGTTGCCGGTGTGCGCCAGGCGCTCGACGCTACCGACCAGGTGTATGGCGAATTGAATTTTGATGTTATGCTAAACCCGGACAGTATGCAGGTTATGCAGAAGCACATGCTCCTGCCGGAGGGCAAGACCTTGAAGACGGTGCTAACCCCCGAGCAGTACAAAAAGCTTGATGCGGTGCTGGTAGACTATATGGGTGTAGGTCTAAGCAACCCTATGGTGGCTCAGCAGATGGGCAAGATGTCGCCCGCCACGCTGCTCACACAGCTTATGGTGTTGCAGTATCTCAAGGCTCACATGGGCGAGTTCGACCCTACAAACCTTATCGACCAGTACTTCCAAAAGCAGGCCAAGCAGAACAACGAACCTGTAGGCGGACTTGAGACGCTGTCGTTCCAGGCAAGTCTGTTGTACGGCGCGCCGCTCAAAAGACAGATCCAGCAGCTCGACTGCTTCCTTAACAACCTCGACTATTATGCCCAGTTTACCGAGCGCATGGTCAAGGCTTACTACGCACAGGACGTCAAGGCTCTGCTTGACCTTATGAACGAGAAGTTCAACACAACGTGCGACAGCACTCCTGAAGAGATGGCACAGCTGCTCGACAACCGCAACCTCGACTGGGCAAGTCGTATGCCTGCCATCATGAAGGCTGCCCCAACCTTGTTTGTTGTGGGTGCCGGACACCTGCCTGGCAGTAAGGGCGTGCTTAAGTTGCTGCAGGAAAAAGGATACACGGTTGAGGCTGTTAAGCCTTAACTGTATACAGAGACTACTATTTCGGGCTCTCCGATAGCTGGAGAGATATAAACTGGAGTTTATCGGGGAGGTTTATGTGAGTATATGGCAGGGCTTTGACAAAAACCGATTAAACCCCGTATATATTTTCCGAGTCTTCGACTTGCCTTACATATAGATAAAGCCTTACGAGAGCAAGCTCTCGACAGCTTTGTCTATATGTAAAGCAGTGGCACGATGTGCCCTCGTAAAATATATACGGCAATAAACATAAAAAACATTTGGTAGAGCGTTACTTGCGTGAGGGTGTGTCAAAACTCAAACAATGCGAGCTGAAAGCCCAAATTGCTCCTTCGGGGCGTACCACTTGCGACTTTTGACACACCCTCCATTGCAAACAGTAGTAATAAGTTGCATTTCTATTACTAATGGCTACGGCAGGAATGCCATAGCCTCCTACGATATGCATCGCCAACAAAACTCATCGGACGGCGAACGAAATCTGATCGGACGGCGTTCGGAATCCGATCGGACGGCGAACGGAATCTGATCGGACGGCGGACGGAATCTGATCGGACGGCGGACGGAATCTGATTGGACGGCGTTCGGTACACGATGACAATCCTTGAGCTTTCACCCCAAACAACCAAGCCATTTACACCCCGCACAAACAAGCTATTCACACTAAAAAACCAAGCAATTTGTATAGTATTTACACATTTGTACGGTATTTATAAACTAAATCTATATAAAACAATGAGAAAATTCATCCTATTGTCTGCCGCTACGCTCTTTTCAGCCGTAGTTTCGGCGCAGACCGTAGCACGCATGGACGACTTGAAGCCCGAGCAGAAGTCGATGGCTGTAAGCCTCAAGCTCACGGGCGAACTGACAACGACGGGCAACAGCGACTATCGTCAGTTGCGCGACCTCTGTTTCCAGGTGCGCTCCGTAGACCTCAGCGAGGCGCAGAGCACCGCTATCCCTAACAACGCTTTCCACTCGCGCCACCAGCTCGAGCAGATCACGCTGCCGACAGCAGCCAAATCGATAGGTTCGCAGGCGTTCTTCGCATGCGACAAGCTGGGCAAGATAACCATTCCGGCTGGCGTAGAGAGCATAGGCGCGGCTGCATTCTCGGGCTGCACGGCACTGGAGGAGATAACAATAAAGGGCGCTCCGCAGATTGCCGAGTATGCCTTCGCACGACTCGCGGGTCTGAAGACCGTGCGCGTCGACTCGAAGATGCCGCCGAAGGCTGACGCTACGGCGTTCTACGGTCTCAACCGCCATAACGTAAAGCTCATCGTGCCGAAGGGCAGCGAAAAACTCTACCGCAAGGCTGCGGGCTGGAGCCTCTTCTTCAGCGACGCTAAGGAGCCGTATCAGGTGAGCAAGCCGGAGGACTGCCTCGTGCCGTTCCCCGTAGAACTGAAGATGCTGAAGGGCGCCGACCTTAAGGTGAAGACCGCGTGGAACATCGTAGCTGCCGACGGACTCTCGAACGAGGCAGCACAGGCTCGACGCGTGCTCACAGAGCGCATCGGCAACATCGTGAACAGTCGTCAGCGCGGCACACAGATTACGCTGGCGCTCGACAACTCGCTCAGCGACGACGAGGCGTACACGCTCGCTGTAGACGCCAAGGGCGTAACGGCGAAGGGCAAGACAGCGCGCGGCGTGTTCTACGCGCTCATGACGCTCGACCAACTGCTGCGCGGCAACGGCGCTACGGAGTGTGCCGACGCCATCCCGGCGCTGTTCATCAGCGACAAACCGCGCACGCACGTTCGCGAACTGATGGTTGACCCTGCACGCACGTTCATACCGTTCGAGGACCTGAAGGCGTTCGTGCCCGAGATGGCGCGCTATAAGCTCAACGCCATGCACCTCCATTTGGTTGACGACCAGGCTTGGCGCATCGAGATAAAGAAATACCCACAGCTCACGGAGCAGGCTTCGTCGCGCTGGGGTCAGGACGACATTCAGATGCCGTACAAGGGCTACTACACGCAGGAGCAGATGCGCGAACTGGTGAAGCTGGGCGCTGAGTATCACGTTGACATCGTGCCGGAGATAGAGATGCCGGGACACGAGGTGGCTGCCATCAGCGTGTTCCCCGAACTCACTTGCCACCAGCGCCAGGTGCCGGTGCGCACAACCTGCGGCGTGTCTAACGAACTGCTCTGCCCGGGCAACGACTTCACATACGAGTTCCTCGGCAATGTGTTCAAGGAGATTACCGACATCTTCCCGTCTAAGTATATCCATCTCGGCGGTGACGAGGCTGGCAACCCAGCGCTCGACTGCTGGACCGACTGCCCGAAGTGTCAGGCGCTGAAGCAGAAGCTCGGCATCAAGACCACCGACCGCTCGGAGAACTGGCGTCTGCAGGGCTATCTGTTCGACCGCATGATAGAACTGCTGCGCGACAAGTACGGCAAGACGCCGATGTTCTGGTACGAGTCTGACTTCAAGGAGATTCAGCCCGGCTGCGTAACCTTCGCTTGGCGCAGCGGACAGACGCAGGAGGCACTCGACGCTGCCGTGCGCAACAACGCTCGCATCATGCTCTGCCCCGGCGAGCACTGCTACTTCGACTATCCGATGGCGAAGGGCGATATGCCGGAGGTGAACTGGGGCATGCCTGCTACAACGCTGAAGGATGCCTACTCGCTCGACCCGGCGTGGGGCATGAACGAGCAGTTTGAGGAGTACAACCTCTTCGGCGTGGCTGGCACACTATGGAGCGAGTGCATACCGACCGTAGAGCGCATCTACTATCAGGCTTATCCGCGTGCTATCGCTCTCGCAGAAGCTGGCTGGACAAAGCAGCAGAACCGCTCGTGGAAGGGATTCCTCACTCGTCTGAAGCCGACAATGAAGGACATGATGCGCCGTGGCATCACCTGCTCGCTCGAAGTGAACGGCGAGAAGTAATATCGCATATAATACGACTTCAAATTGAATCTATACAACGCAACTTGGGGCTTGCATCTTTCATGCAAGCCCCAAGTTATTTTTTACACATAATAGTGGATGTGCTGTTCACAAATAACCACCCACATATACATAACATTTTACAAAAACACATAAATAATAAATAAATAGCACGCTATTCTTGTATTTCTCACAACAAAATCGTATTTTTGCAGTAAATCAAAACAATAGAAATATGGCACAATTCATCAATCCTTTCTCAGATTGGGGATTTAAACATATCTTTGGTCGTGAGATTTCTAAAGACTTGCTGATTTGCTTCTTGAACGACCTGTTTGCCGGCGAGTTTGTAATTAAGTCGCTGGCGTTCGGCAACAAAGAACAAATCGGACTGTCGAAAGATTCAAGAGAGGTGATATTCGATATCTATTGCACGACGGACGAGGGCAAAGAGATTATCGTGGAAATGCAAAACCGAGGACAAGAACACTTCATTGACCGGGCTTTGTATTACACCTCACGCGTGATAGTGAACCAAGGCATAAAAGGAGAATGGGACTATGATATACGACCCGTCTACACAATATGCTTCATGAACTTCATCGACCCGTTGCTACCATTGGGCAAGTTCAGAACGGACATGATACTCGCCGATAGAGACAACGGTAAGATGGTGTCCGACAAGATACGCATGGTGTATCTGATGCTGCCGTTCTTCGAGAAAACAGAGACGGAGTGTGAAACCGATTTTGAACGCTGGATATTTGTTTTAAAGAATATGAATACATTTGAAAGAATGCCATTCCTGGCTAAAAACGCTGTGTTTAAAAAGTTGGCTGAGATTTCTGACCTTAGAACTCTCAGCAAAAAAGACATGGACAAATACGAGGATAGCATCAGAATCATGCGCGACGCCTACGCCACTTACAAATACGCTATAAAGACCGGATTGGAAGACGGACGAAAGCAGGGATTAGAAGAAGGAATGGCGCAGGGTATGGCGCAGGGTATGGCGCAGGGTATGGCGCAGGGAATGGCGCAGGGAATAGAGAAAGGAATGGCGCAGGGAATAGAGAAAGGAATGGCGCAGGGAATAGAGAAAGGAATGGCGCAGGGAATGGCGCAAGGAATAGAGAAAGGAATAGAGAAAGGAAAAGCAGAGGCTGAGCGACAGAAGAACATTGAGTTTGCAAAACTCATGCTAAGCGACGGCGACTCTACTGAGAAAATACAAAGATACACGGGACTTACGGCAGAAGAAATTAACGAAATTGCGCAAAGCCTACATTAATAAGGAGTCGCTATTGCGCAAGGTAGTGTAAACAGAACTGTGTTACGCACAAAACCCGCATAAGTAAAAATAAGAAATCCGCAATGCTGAAAAACAAGCATTGCGGATTTTTTTGTTATAGTATCTGAAGCACCTCCTTGAGGTCCTCAATCTTTTTGAGTTCGTCCATGATGACACTCACTTCGCTGCGGTCGTGAACGCGAATCTCGATGGTGCCGTCGAAGATGCCCTCCTCACTCGAGATAGTGATACGGTGCATATTGACGTCGAGCTTGTCGGAGATAACCTCCGAGATGTCGTGCAGCATGCCCTTGCGGTCGATGCCGCGCAACTCTATCGTCGCATCGAAGAACATCACCTTGTGCATATCCCACTTTGCGTCGAGGATACGATTGCCGAAGCTCGCCTTCAGTCGCGAAGCCACATCGCAGTTGCGGCGGTGAATCTCTATGCGGTTCTTGTTGTCGATGTATCCCATGATGTCGTCGCCGGGGATGGCGTGGCAGCATGTCGGGAAGATGTATTGCGAGATGTTCTCCTCGTTGATGATCACTGGCTTCTTCTTATTAAAGCCCTCGCCCACTATGAATAGATTCGACTTCTTGTCGTCCTTGCTGTTGTCCTTCTTAAGGAATGGCACAAACTTGCGCCATCCGCCCTGCTCAGCCTTGCGCTCGCGCAGCTCGTCAAGGTCTTTGTCACCGAGCAGGACGGAGCGTTTGCCAAGCATAAGAAACAGATCCTCGTGCTTCTTCGCCTCATGCAGTTCGCAGAGTTTATTGAGCACCTGCGTAGTCATCTCCAGTTCGTTCTTGCGCAGCCAGTCGTCGAGTATCTGCTCGCCTCGCTTCTGCAGTTCGCGGTTGTCGCGGCGCAGTATCGCCATAATCTTCTGTTTCGCCTTCGCCGTGAAAACGAAGTTTATCCACGAAGCCTGCACGTGCTGCGACTTCGACGAGAGTATCTCCACCTGGTCGCCGCTCTGCAACTTGTGGCTCAGCGGCACCAGTTTGTGGTTCACCTTAGCGCCGATACAGTGCGAACCGAGGAACGTGTGTATCTGGAAAGCGAAGTCGAGCGCCGTACATTGCGCCGGCATGGTCTTGATTTCGCCCTTCGGTGTGAACACGAATATCTCGCTTGCGAAGAGGTTAAGCTTGATGGTATCGAGGAAGTCCATTGCGTCGGGCTGCGGGTCGTCGAGAATCTCCTTGATAGTAGACAGCCAGTTGTTGAGTTCCGAATCTTCATCAACGGTCTCTACGCTCGACTCCAGTCCCTTCTCCTTGTACTTCCAGTGAGCGGCAAAGCCCTGCTCAGCCACCTCGTCCATATGGTCGGAACGTATCTGCACCTCTATCCACTTGCCCTGCTTCGACATCAGCGTCACGTGCAAAGCCTGATAGCCGTTTGCCTTCGGGTGGTTCACCCAGTCGCGCAGACGGTCGGGGTGCGACTTGTATATGCGGTTGATTGCGACGTATATCTTGAAGCACTCGTTGATTTCCTCCGAGCGTTCCTTCGGCGTATAGATGATGCGCACAGCAAGAATGTCGTAGATTTCGTCGAACGTGACGTGCTTGTTCTGCATCTTGTTCCAAATGGAATAAGGACTCTTCACGCGCGCCTTCAGTTCGTACTTTATGCCCATCTTGTCGAGAGCTTCACGTATAGGAGCAGTGAAGTTCTCGAAAAGCATGTCGCGCTGCGCCTGCGTGTCGGCAAGTTTTCCCTTGATATAGTCGTACTCTTCTGGATGCTCGTAGCGGAACGAGAGGTCTTCGAGTTCAGTTTTTATCTTGTTCAAGCCCAAGCGGTTTGCGAGTGGAGCGTAGATGTAGAGCGTCTCACCGGCAATCTTATACTGCTTGTTAGCCGGCTGCGACTGCAGAGTGCGCATGTTGTGCAGGCGGTCGCAAATCTTGATGAGTATGACACGGATGTCATCGCTCATCGTGAGCAGCAACTTCTTGAAATTCTCTGCCTGCGCCGACGCCTTGTCGCCGAAGATACCACCCGAAATCTTGGTCAGTCCGTCCACAATCTGCGCAATCTTCTCGCCGAAGATATTCGTGATATCCTCAACAGTATAGTCGGTATCCTCGACAACATCGTGCAGGAGTGCGGCGCAGATGCTCGTCGACCCGAGTCCCATCTCCTCCACTGCGATGCGTGCCACCGCAATAGGGTGCATGATGTATGGTTCGCCCGACAATCGGCGCACACCTTTGTGTGCCTGTCGTGCGAAGTTGAATGCCTTGGTTATAATATCAACCTTCTTTCGGTGACGCGATGCCACATATATATCGAGTACTTCCTTGAAGGCTTGTTCTATCATTTGGTCATCAGCAGACTCTCGCTGCTTGTCTTTCAGATTCTGGTCGTCCATGATTCAGGTCTCCTATATATTAATAAGGTATATGTGTATGCGGCAGGGTGCAGAGATTCGCACCAGTCTTACTTGATGCGAATCTTCTTGCCTGCACGTATGTTGCTTCCGCTAATCTTGTTAAGCTTTTTCAGTTTTCTAACGGTGGTGCCGTTGCGGCGTGCTATCTCAGAGAGCGTGTCGCCCTGGCGAATCGTTACGTTCTTGCTGCGTACGCGGCGCGACTTTCTGCGCGACGCCTTGCTGTGTCTGCCGCTTCTGCTTGAAGAGTGGCGCGACACTACCGGAGCGTCTGTGTTTATAGCCACTTCCAGGCGCTTTGTGAGCAGTTCGTCGGGTTTGTAGGCGTAGATAGAGTCTTCGTTGTCGATGAAGCTGCCCACCATAGCCAGCGGCAAGCGAATTGCAGACGGCTTTGTGCTGCCGTTCACAACGCTATGGCGATACTGCGGGTTGAGCTGCTTTATCTGGTCGACATCCATACCGAGCACCTGAGCCACCTGCTCGAAGTGTACGTCGCGGTTTACGACCACGGTGTCGGTCTTTACGGGCAGGTCTGCACGCATCGGACAGATATTGTGCTCACAATAGTAGTTCATTATATAGTTGGCGGCGATGAACGCTGGTACGTAGCCACGTGTTTCTTTCGGCAGATAAGGATAGATGCGCCAGTAGTCTTTCTCGCCGTTTGAGCGGTGGATGGCGCGGTTGATGGCCTCCGGACCGCAGTTGTAGGCTGCGATAACGAGGTTCCAATCGCCGAAGATCTTATAGAGATCGCGCAGATAGTGGGCTGCTGCGTACGAAGCGCGAACAGGGTCGCGACGTTCGTCAACAAGCGAGTTCACTTCGAGTCCGTACTTCTTGCCGGTGGTGAGCATGAACTGCCAAAGACCAGTGGCTCCGACGCGCGAAACGGCGTTAGGATTGAGCGCCGACTCAATGACCGGCAGATACTTCAATTCGAGAGGCAAGCCATACGACTCGAGAGCCTCCTCGAAGATAGGCATATAGAAGTTCTGTGCGCCGAGCATTACGCTCACAGAGCGACGCAGACGTCCGCTGTAGCGATCGATGAACTTCTGAACGACGTCGTTGTAGGGCAACTCGATGATGGTCGGGATGCGGCTCAGACGCTCCTTGTACACTTCTGCGCTGTAAACCGGATTCACATCAGGCATGTTGCAATCGAAACTCATGTGGAGATAAGTCTTGCTGTTGTAGTTATTGAGCAGACTGTCATAATCGTGAGTAAGCGCCTCAGGCAGGTCAATCACTTCCTGCTTGCCCTGGGCGTCGGTTACTATTATTTCGTCGTCATTATTCTCGCTCTGCGCGAGAGCCTGACTTGCAAAGCCGAAAAACGCTGCGGCTATAATTATCAATGATTTCTTCATAATCTTTTGTTTGTCTTTAGAAATTCAGGCTGCAACTCAATCCCAAGCTGTTGGCCTTGAAAGGGTTCCGTTGGCGGTTGTCGTTGATGATGGTCGGCTCCAGCTTAAGGCTCAAGTCCTTCGAGATGTCGAACTCTGAGAGCGACGCGTCGACGTATGCGTCAACGATTGAGAGAGCGTAGACACCCACCAGGCAGAAGAAGCTAAGGTCGCGCCAGCGGCGGAACTTGTCTTTGCGCTTTTTGAAGAGCGTCTGATAGCGTTGTATGTTCGATTCGTCGATTTTCGCTCCGAGATGCAGGAACTGGTTATAGCTCTGCGTGTTCGGGTCGTCATCCATCAAGTCGAGATAAGCCTGCGAGTAGTCGGTGTACATCTGATTGTTCCAACGCATGGCGTAGATGCAACCCACGAATCCGCCATACACAATCGGCAACTTCCAATACTTGCGGTTATAGATCTGTCCGGCGCCGGGCAAAACTATGGCGAGCCACATGGCACGCTTCGGATTGGGGCGCCATGTGCTCCAGTCGCGCTTCACCTTGTAAACGCTGTCTGCCTTTATAGGCGAGAGTGCGTTGTCGGCTACGCTGTCTGCCTTTATAGATGTGAACGAAACATCCATACTATCGGCTGCGGTCTGCGCCTTCGCCGTCGTAGCAAACGAGAGCAGAATCGCAGCAAGCGCCAATGTCTTTAATATATATGTAATGTTCTGTTTCACTATTGTTTCTTGTTTATGTTTTGTCTGCAAGCTGTTGCAGGTTCTTACTTCATCTTGTCGAACACAGCCATGATATGCTCCAGTTCTTCTTCGTTTGCGAAAGGTATTGTTATCTTTCCCTTGCCTTTGGGCGAGCATGTGAGCTGCACCTTTGTCTGCAGGAACTCCGAGAGGTGGCTACGCAGGGCGTTGTACTCCTCTGGAAGCTTTGCCTTTGCCACAATCTTCTTTGTTCCGCTGTTGACGTCTTCGCCGTTCTTGAGCATCTGCGCCATTTCCTCCACCTTGCGCACGGAGTAGCCATTCTTGAGCACTTCGTTGAAGAGTTTTATCTGCAGCGAGGGCGAGTCGATAGCGAGCAGAGCGCGAGCGTGTCCCATGTCTATCTCCTTTTTCTGCAGGGCTATCTGCACCTGAGCTGGCAAACGCAGCAGACGGAGATAGTTGGCTATGGCTGTGCGACTCTTTCCTACGCGCTCCGACACCTTCTCCTGCGTCATGCCGTCGGCGTCGAGCAGGTGTTCGTATGCGAGTGCAATCTCAATGGCGTTGAGATCTTCGCGCTGAATGTTCTCGACGAGCGCCATCTCCATGATGTTCTCGTCGGCAATGGTGCGTATGTATGCGGGAATGGCTGTGAGACCAGCCATCTGCGAGGCGCGCCAGCGACGTTCGCCCGCAATGATTTGGAAGCGTTCGTCGCTTATCTGTCTGAGCGTTATGGGCTGAATGATGCCAATCTCACTGATGCTGTTTGCCAGTTCCTGCAATGCGTCGGGATCGAAGTCGCGTCGGGGCTGGTTAGGGTTAGCCTCTATCTGGTTGAGCGGTATTTCGTTTATGGTTGATGTGCCCTGCGTGCGCACTCCTCCGGTGTCGATGAGCGCATCGAGTCCGCGTCCGCCTTCAATCTCGTCGAGTCCGCGTCCGAGCACGCTTCGGTTATATTTCTTGTGTACTGCCATCGTCTTGTTTGTTTACTCTTTTTTCGTTCTTGTTGATAATCTCCTTGGCGAGTGCCAAGTGGTTTTTCGACCCAGCCGAGTCGGCGTCGTAAAGAATCACGGGGAGTCCGTGGCTGGGGCTCTCGCTGAGCTTCACGTTGCGTTGTATGACAGTCTTGAACACAAGTTCCTGGAAGTGGCGCTTCACCTCATCGTATATCTGGTTGGCGAGTCGCAGGCGGCTATCGTACATGGTGAGCAGGAAGCCTTCTATCTCCAATGCCGGATTTAGCTTGCTCTTTATTATCTTGATGGTGTTGAGGAGTTTCGTGATGCCTTCGAGCGCAAAGTATTCGCACTGAACGGGTATCACCACCGAGTCGGCAGCGGTGAGTGCGTTCACGGTGATGAGTCCGAGCGACGGGCTGCAGTCGATTAGTATGTAATCGTAGTCGTCGCGTATCTGGTCGAGCATGTTCCTTATTACGCGCTCGCGGTTCTTCAGGTTGAGCATCTCTATCTCTGCTCCCACGAGGTCGATATGGCTGGGAATGACGTCGAGTCCGTTGATGTCGGTGGTGTAAACTGCGTCGTGCACGTCGGCGTGGTCGATGATGCACTCATAGAGCGAGCAGTCAATCTCCTTGATGTCTACGCCCAGTCCGCTCGACGCGTTCGCCTGCGGGTCTGCATCCACCACGAGCACCGTTTTCTCGAATGTAGCGAGCGATGCTGCCAAGTTTATCGTTGTTGTCGTCTTGCCTACGCCACCTTTTTGGTTGGCCAATGCTATTATCTTTCCCATTTGAAGTCAAAATTATTTGGCAAAGGTACATATTTTATATGAGAATAGGCTCGTTTAAACCTTTTTTCGTACATTTGCAGTTGAAATAAAACTAAAATTATGAATACTAAAAAGCCATTAATACTTATTTCGAACGACGACGGCTACCATGCCAAGGGTATAAACTCGCTTATCGACATGCTGCGCGACATTGCCGACATCATAGTTTGTGCTCCCGAATCGGCTCGTTCTGGCTTCGCTACGGCGTTCTCTGCCACGGTTCCGCTGCGCTTGAAGCTGCGCCGCGACGAGGAGGGCATGCAGATGTGGTCGTGCAACGGCACGCCGGTCGACTGCGTTAAGCTTGCGCTGCAGGAGTTGTGCGCCGATCGTCTGCCCGACATGATTCTGGGCGGCATCAACCACGGCGACAACGCCTCGGTGAACGTTCACTACAGCGGCACGATGGGCGTAACCATCGAGGGCTGTATGAAGTACATACCGTCTATCGGCTTCTCGCTCTGCGACTTCGCGTCGGATGCCGACTTCGAGCCGCTGCGCCCGTACGTGCGCCAGATTGTGCAGAAAGTGCTCGCAGAGGGTCTGCCCAAGGGCGTGTGCCTGAACGTGAACTTCCCGAAGCTAAAGGAGTTCAAGGGCGTTAAGGTGTGCCGCATGGCTATGGGCACGTGGTACAACGAATGTGCGAAGATGCGCCACCCGCACGGCTACGACTACTACTGGATGACGGGCGCCTACCGCAACGACGAGCCGGAGCAGGAGGACACCGACAACTGGGCGCTCACACATGGATATGTATCAATCACGCCGACGCGCATCGACGTTACAGACTACGACTTGCTGCGAAGCTGGAAGAACAAGTTTTGAGCCCCTCCCAACCCTCCCCATCGGGGAGGGCTTAGTTAGCAAAGGCTTAGAAGACTTAGAAAGGCTTAGAAAGGAAAAGGCTTAGAAAGGCTTAGTTAGGCTTAAACGCCACTTATAAAGAACATGAAATACTACTTAATAGTTGGCGAGGCATCGGGCGACCTGCATGCCTCGCATCTTATGAAGGCTCTGCTCAAAGAAGACCCTGAAGCTGAGTTTCGCTTCTTCGGCGGCGACATGATGTCGGCAGTCGGAGGCACACGCGTGCGCCACTACCGCGAACTGGCGTACATGGGCATCATCGCCGTACTGCTCCACCTGCGCACTATTCTGCGCAACATGGCGTTCTGCAAGCGCGACATCGTGGAGTGGCAGCCCGACGCCGTGATTCTTGTCGACTATCCGGGCTTCAACCTCAAGATTGCGAAGTTCGTTCACGAGCATACCAAGATACCGGTCTACTACTATATCTCGCCGAAGATATGGGCGTGGAAAGAGTATCGCATCAAGGAGATAAAGCGCAACGTCGACGAGCTGTTCTCGATACTGCCCTTCGAGGTGCCGTTCTTCGAGCAGAAGCACCACTACCCTATTCATTACGTGGGCAACCCGACGGCTGAGGAGGTGCGCCAGTTCCGCGCAGCGTACAACGTATCGGGCGAGGAGTTCCGTCGTGAGCACGGGCTCGACGAGCGTCCTATCATAGCGCTGCTCGCCGGAAGCCGCAAGCAGGAGATTGCGGGCAACTTGCCGCAGATGATTGCTGCGGCGCGCAGATTCGGTGGCTATCAGTTAGTGCTTGCTGCGGCGCCGGGCATCGACGCCGAGTTCTACGACGCATTCATCGGCGGAAGCGACGTGCACGTGGTGCGCGGCGAGACCTACGCTCTGCTCTCACATGCCGACACGGCGCTCGTGACGAGCGGCACGGCGACGCTCGAGACGGCGCTCTTCCGCGTGCCGCAAGTGGTATGCTACAATACGGCGCTGCCTAAGCTGGTGGGCTTCTTGCGACGCCTCGTGCTGAAGGTGAAGTATGTGTCGCTGGTGAACCTCATCGCCGACCGCGAGGTGGTGCCGGAGCTGGTGGCAAACACGTTCTCGGAGGCAAACATCGCCGAACAGCTCAAGCGCCTGCTACCCGACGGCGCAGCGCGCAGAGAGATGCTCGAGGGCTACGAGGAGGTGTGGCGGAAGATTGGCGAAGACAGTCCGTCGGAGCGCACAGCGAAGGAAATGGTCTTAAAAGTAAAAAAGTAAAAAAGTAAAAGGGTAAAAAGTAGCGGAGGTCTCCGGCCTTCGCAGCAAGCTACGTTGACAATAAAAAATGCATTTATTGATGCTGCGGAGGCCGGAGATCTCCGCTACTAAGACAATAAAAAAATGCATTTTTGTGCTGCGGAGGCCGGAGACCTCCGCTACTAATCATGCAAATATTGTACAAGCAAACTTCCGCGAAAAAACTCATTCTAGAGATTTGGAAACCGCAAAACGAGCGTTTTCGCTGCTGTTCTTCACTCTAAAATCATAAAAATTGAGACTTTTCGATGTAAAACGATAGGTTTTGCATTGTATTTCCTATCACTTTACCCTGTAATTCGATAGACTTTACACGGTAAAACCTATGCTTTTACCGTGTAAAGTCTATCGAAAAGTTTGATTTCTCCTAAGCTAAAATTGCACACTTTCGCAATTATCACCACAACACTTTGTAAGCCAAGCGCTTACAACTGCACGCTCAAAACTCGCGAAAAACGCACAAAAGATTTTGTTTTTGATTTTTCGCGAGTTATGAGCGCTTAAAAACTGCAAATATCGTCTCGGCAAAAACCATGCCAAAACCAATTAAAGGTACTTCTCCACGAAGCCCACCACTCTGCGCGCGTACTCCTCTTTATAGTCGGCATACGCATCAGCGTGCTTGCTGCCGTGCGCTATCCAGAGCGCCTTGGGCTGCGGCTTAGCCTCATAGAGCGGATAGACCATCCATGTAGGCACGAACGTGTCGTTGTCGCCATGGATGAAAAGCATCGGCTTCGGGCACTTCGCCACCTGCTTCAGCGGCGACGCCTCGTTGAAGCCCCAGCCGTACCTCGCCTTTACGACCCACGACGCCGTGTACATCAACGGAAAGTCGGGCAGCGAGAAGCGCGCCGAAATCTCGTTCGAGAACTCGTCCCAAACACTCGTATAGCCACAGTCCTCCACGAAGCACTTCACGTACCGAGGCGTCTGCTCACCGCTGACGCACATCGTCGTGGCAGCGCCCATCGATATGCCGTGAACCACAAGGCGCAGCGAGTCGGCAGTCGTGCCGAACATCTCTGGCGCAAGGCTTATCCAGTGGAGCACGTCGAGACGGTCTTTCCATCCCATCTGTATCGCCTCGCCGTCACTCTGCCCGTGCGCATAGAGGTCGGGCAGCAGCACGTTGGCGTTCATCTCGCGGTTGTAGATGCGCGCTATTGGCAGCATGCTTGTAGCGTTGTCGCCGTAGCCATGCACGAGCACAGCGGTGCGTCCCTCGGCATGCGGCGAACGCACGTAGAGGGCGTGGGCGCGCTTGCCGGTCTGCGGCATCACGACGAACGTGTCGCGCAGGGCGCCGGCGGCTCGCAGACTGTCGAGCCACGGCTTCACCTCGGGGAAACGCTTCTCTATCTTCGACATATCCGAGTCGCGGTCGCGCTGAACACTCACAAGGGCGTAGTCGACGAGGTAGAACGAGGCTGCCGTGATTATGGCAAGGAAGAGCGCAAAGGTGGCGCCAAGGGTGACGAATAACTTCTTATGTTTCATACTATCTATATATAGGAGGCTACTTGAGATACGGCTTCAGCACCTCAACCCACTTCAGGTATCCCTTGCCGAGCAGGTGCAGTCCGTCGTTGGTATACTCCGGGTTCATCACGTCGGTAGAAGGTATGACGAGCGACTTGTACACGTCGATGTAAGTTACGCCGTGGCGTGCGGCTACCGCCTTTATCTTTGCGTTAAGCGCAGGAATATCCTTCTTGCGGTCCATGTGACCCGAGAACTTGTTGAACTTAGGGTTCACCGGGAACACGCTCTGCACGTAGAGCTTCGTCGCGGGCGACTCGCGCTTCACGCGCTCCACAATCTTCTCCACGTTCTTCGCCACCTCGTCAACGCTCTTGCCGCGCGCAAAGTCGTTCGTACCGATGAGCAGGAATATCTTCGAGGGCTTACCCTTCGTGATGGTGCTCAGACGGTCGAGCACGCCCTGGGTGGTATCGCCGCTGATGCCGCGGTTCTTGGCGTGCGGATTGCCCAACAGCTCAGCCCACTCGCCGCCGTTGGTGATGCTGTTGCCGAGGAAGATGATGTCGCTCTTGCTTGTTGGCAATGCCTCGAAGAGAGTGGCACGCTGATAATAGAATGTGGAGTGCTTCTGCTCCTGAGCCTGCATCGTGCATGCGCAGAACAGACTCAACATGATTAATAGTTTCTTCATAGTTCGTTATTTGTTTTAGCGCCGCATCAACCGGGATGCGGCAATGGTTTTTAAACATTTTCTTAACCTGTTTGACAAAAGTACGAATAAAAAACGAAAGGAGCTATTATTTTTTGCATCCTTTTGCACAAAAAACACAAAAACGAATAAGGCTTATTCGGCAAAAAATACTTAACTTTGCAAGCGTTAAATCAAAGTGTAACTAATATATGGACGACTATCACGCGGAAAACCCGAATTTGTAATGCAGGAGGACGCTCTCACGATGCGGTCTCCCAAGCATTGTTTAACCCAAGGAGACAGCTTTTATGAGAACATACTGGAACACCAATTCTACCCTCAAACAAATTGAAGAGTGGCAGCCGAACTGCTGGATACAAGTTACATGTCCAACAGACGAAGACCAGCAATTGCTGGAAGACAAGTTCAACATACCCGATTATTTCCTTTCCGACATCAGCGATACCGACGAACGTGCGCGTTACGAGTACGATGATGGCTGGATGCTTATCATCCTCCGTATTCCGTACGTGAAGGAGATACGCTCGCGCACACCGTACACCACCGTGCCGCTCGGCATTATTCACAAGCGCGACGTCACCATCACCGTATGCTACTACGAGACGAACATGATGATCGACTTCGTGTCTTATCACCAGAAGCGCGGCGAGGGATTCACCGACTATGTTGACATGACATTCCGCCTTTTCCTTTCTTCTGCCGTGTGGTATCTGAAGCGTCTGAAGCAGATAAACACGCTCATCGAGAAGGCGAAGCACAATCTCGACCATAACGTGAACAACGAATCGCTTATCGCTCTCTCGCGTCTGCAGGACTCGCTCACCTACTTCGTCACCTCTATCCGCGGCAACGAAACCCTGCTCGCGAAGCTGAAGTTCAAGCTGCAAGTGGACGAGTTGGACGCCGACCTCATCGAGGACGTAAACATCGAGATGTCGCAGGCTCGCGAAACGACCAATATCTACTCGGACATTCTCGAGTCGACGATGGACACCTACTCGTCTATCATCAACAACAACATGAACACCGTGATGCGTACGCTCACCTCCGTGTCTATCATCATGATGTTGCCGACGCTCATCTCCTCGTTCTTCGGCATGAACCTCATAAACGGACTCGAAGACTACCGCTTCGGCTTCATCGTGGCGATAATCATATCGGTTATTATCTCCGCACTTTCATGGATTATACTGCGCCATAAGCGACTGCTTTAAAGCAAAATGCAAAAATAAATTGCGTTTTTTGTCGCTATTCAAAATATTTTATTTAAGTTTGCAGTCTATAATAAAATGTGAGGATGTTGGCTCCGCGCCACATTCGTGTGAATTACCCTTATCATAAACTTAAAACAGTTAAATGATGGACTCTCAAGAAAACGCCCTGTTGCAAGGTGCACAAGAAGAGCAGAACGTAGAGCAGACAGCTGCCGACGTTCAGCCAGTAGAGAACACTAAAGTCTACAAAACCAAACAAGAAGTCGTTGAACGCCTTAAGGAAATCGCCGCAAGCGACAAGGCTCCTGTCAAGGACGAAATCGACCTTTTGAAGACGGTATTCTACAAACTCCACATCGCAGAGCGTGAAGCACGCCTGAAGGAATACATCGACGGCGGCGGAAACCCTGAAACCTATCAGGTGGTACCCGACCAGGACGAGGAGACTTTCAAGGCTCAAATGGCTGTAATACGCGAGAAACGCGCGCACATCATGCAGCAGCAGGAGGCCGAAAAGCAGGCCAACCTGGAGAAGAAACTCGAAATCATTGAGAAAATAAAGGCCATGACTACATCGCCCGACGAGGCAGGCAAGTCGTACAACGAGTTCAAGGAACTGCAGCAGCAGTGGAAGGACATCAAGAACGTGCCGGCTGACAAGGCTAACGAGCTTTGGCGCAACTATCAGTTATATGTAGAGCAGTTCTACGACCTGCTCAAGCTCAACTCTGAGGCTCGCGAATACGACTTCAAGAAGAACCTCGAGATGAAGACCAAGCTCTGCGAGGCTGCAGAGAAGCTCGCCGACGAGGAGGACGTCATCAGCGCGTTCCACCAGTTGCAGGAGCTGCACCAGCAGTATCGCGAGATAGGTCCGGTCGCAAAGGAACTGCGCGAGGAGGTATGGGCACGCTTCAAGGCTGCGTCTACCGTAATCAACAAGCGCCACCAGCAGCACTTCGAGGACCTTCGCGCTAAGGAGGAGGAGAATCTGGCTCGCAAGACCGCCCTCTGCGAGAAGGTAGAGGAGCTCGGCAAGGCTGAGAACAAGGGCGCTGCCGACTGGGAGAAGCGCTCTAAGGAGATTATCGACATTCAGAACGAGTGGAAGACTATCGGCTTCGCTCCGCAGAAGATGAACGTGAAGATATTCGAGCGCTTCCGCGCTGCCTGCGACGACTTCTTCGGACGCAAGGCCGAATACTTCAAGGCGCTCAAGGTCACATTCTCTGAGAACATCGAGAAGAAGAAGGCGCTCGTAGAGAAGGCGCAGGCGCTTGCCGACAGCACCGACTGGAAGGCTACAAGCGACAAGCTCATCGCGCTGCAGAAGGAATGGAAGACCGTAGGCATGGTTCCGAAGAAGATCGGCGACCAGCTCTGGCAGGAGTTCCTCGGCGCATGCAACAAGTTCTTCGAGGCTCGCAACGCAGCCGGCGCAGGACAACGCAACGAGGAGCACGCTAACCTCGAGAAGAAGAAGGGCATCATCGAGCAGCTGAAGGCGCTCGCAGAGAATGCTGCTGAGGCAACGAAGGAGAAGGTGCAGGCGCTCACAGAGGAATACAACAAGGTGGGACACGTGCCCTACAAGGAGAAGGACAAGCTCTACGAGGCTTATCACGAAGTGCTCGACCGCATCTACAAGGAGCTGAACATCTCTACAAAGCGCCGCCGTCTGAACGACTTCAAGGCTAACATCAAGAACGTGGCAAAGCGTGGCGAAGAGGCTCTCGACAACGAGCGCGGACGCTTGGCTCGCCGCTTCGAGCAGCTCAAGCAGGAGATTCAGACCTACGAGAACAACCTCGGCTTCCTCAACGCAAGCTCTAAGAAGGGCAACAGCCTTATCGACGAGATGAACCGCAAGGTGCAGCACCTGCGCGACGACCTCGAACTGGTTCGCCAGAAGATTAAGGCTATCGACGAGGAGAACAAGTAAAGATTAGTTCG
>OBLI01000789.1_pt1 | contig 33010 bp, 27 predicted proteins | sample 1519701 | NCBI WGS metagenome assembly OBLI01 (sample SAMEA3663005, study PRJEB22513) | pig gut metagenome | biome: pig gut; feature: pig-associated habitat; material: faeces | place: France | collected 2012 | reverse complement strand
CTTGAGAAACTTGGTAAATAAATAGTATGAGTTAAAGAGACCTTTTTCTCTATTCTGCTCTGATTACTTATAGTTCCTGGGAAATATCACCTTAATATAAAATTCAAATTTTGACAGCCTGTGAATGTCGTTGATGGAGTATGTACAGGAGTTTTATGGAATGTAGCACGGAATCATGGATATCAAAGGCTATCATTATTATTGATGGACTGCTGTTCATTGCTTTATTTTATGTGCCAAGCGCGTTTTTAGAAAGAATAGATTATTAGCTTCGATATGAAACATTTTATAATTAAAAAAGAACATTATCTTGCAAATTATGTGTTTGCGGAGAAAAGGAAAGGTTCGTTAAAATATTTATCAAAGGTGTTAATTCTATTATTGACACTTTTTACTTTTAACTGTTTGTATGCTGATCCTATCTTTGTAGAGCTTAATACAAACAAAACAAAAGAGAATGTATCGGTAAATGATAGTATTACTGGTCTTTTAACAAAACACGTAATTATAGCATTTGATGATTTCGTTTTGAAGCAATTCAGTAACTACTTATTAGAGGGTTCTATAATAAAGTCAAAATTAAGAAGAGCAATGAGTGATTTAGGACTTAGGCACGGTGATTATTATTCACTTGTGAATTTTAGTATTAGTGCATATAATGACGATATTAATGAACTTGTTCGTCCCATAAAAGATTCTAAAGGTAATGAACTTGTTTGGAGACCTTTTAAAAGTATAGAAGATGTCCTTTCACAAAATGAATGGACTAATATGATTGTTTCTCAAGGGCGTGATTATGTTGGTAGAGGTGCTTTTTCACTTCTAACTGGCGCAAAAGCGTATGCGTTAACAACTGTGCCGAGTAAGGATGGTAAAATGGTAAACCGCACCTATTTACTTATGGTTACTGATGACAATTATAATGGCAATGATGATTATAACAAAGAATTTTCTACTTTGTGGTACGAAAATCCAAATTGTAGATTAAGCAAAACTGCATTTACTAGTCATTGTAAAAATGTTAATCTATTTTATAAATTTCTATATAACAAGAAATACAACATTGCTTCATCCGGTGAACGTTCATATGATGTTCACGTATACGATGTAAATCCTCAGTCATATGTTGCACTTCCTTCGGTTGTTAATTACCCGGCCAATTTAGGACTTAGACAAATAAATGATGGTTATCAGCTAAATTTTGAATGTAGTACAGTATCCCAAGACTACATAATAAAAAAAATGCAGGTTATATATATTGATAATAAAAACCAAGAGCATAAAACAGAATTCGCAAATGATACAACAGTGATTATTAATATACCTCATTCTGATATTGGAACACAAGATTCTTTAAAAGTTTTTTTGCGTGGATGGATACAACAAAACGATAAACTGTATGGAGGATTACTTTTAAGTCCCGATGATTCTTTATCACAAAGACTGAACGTGTCAATCAAATTAGAACTTAAAAATGAGGCACGACTTTTCGGGATTATCCCTATTCCGTCTTTACTTTGGTCTTTTACTGATAATACTAATGTTGCAGTTACTGTATGGAGTGTTATATCTATATTACTTCTTATATTATTTATGTGGTGGCTTGTTAGAAAATTAATTTTCGATAACACAACCTATCACCCCAATAACAAGCAAATTAAAATAAAAAGAATAAAATAGTATTGTATGAAAGCTAAAATAATAAAGTCGGAAGAAATTGGCGAGATATTGGTTGATCTCACGAATAAAAATAGAGGGACTGCTGCAATTGGAAAGCAATGGTGTATAGAATTGGAGCCCCCAACAGTAAAGAAACTCTTTCAAAAATTCGGTTTAAAAATAGAGAAGTCTATACAGTTGATATTGACAGATATTAGTGCTCCAGAACTTGTGTGTAAAGAAAATTTAATGAGTGTTATTTTTGATGGACGTGAATACACGGGAGGAACCATTATAAATACAACATTAACCATGTTGAATACACCATTCCAAGTTTTTCTAAATACAAATGCAATAATAGATAGTAAAGAAAAACAGCAGGAAAAAGCAAAAGCTTACCCCGTAACATTTACTATATGTTTGAAAGATTCCGAAAATGACACTATTGTTACGGAACAACCGGTTCGGTATTCTGTTGTTTTTCGTGAAGTTAAAACAGTTCCGGAGGTAAAGATAAATATGTTGAATCCTTCATTGGAATATGATGACAAACTTGGTGAGGTGGAAATTGGAAAACTATCAATAAAGAATTTGTCTCCGTTATATTATTACCCCAATGTTGACATTAATTTGCTTTTTGTAGTTAGGGATCGTGTAACAGGTTTGAAGTGCGATAATATATACATAAAGTTAAATGATGGAGGTAAAGATAAAATTGAGATTGGGAATATGGGTAAATCCCAAGAGAAGATTTTCAGTATTATGGCGAATATGCCACTTATCGGCAATCCAATTAGTCAAGAACATTTCGCTTTTGATATCGTGGCAAGTACCAAATACAATCATGTAGGACAGAGTCGGGCAAAATTTCAGCTACCTGATTGTGAAACTTCGTTTATAGTATCAAGAAATACAACAAAGCCGCAACTCAAAGTCGAAATGAATTGTGACAGTGATGGGAATTGGATATATTTGCATAGCGACAAGAATTTTGTTTATGATCTGCCGTGCGTTAGTTATTCCCTTGAAAGTGAATTATTTTGGCCATGTTTCTCTCTAAAAATATCAAATGTTGCAAAAACAGGCGCACCTGGTGTTGGAGTTGTGATACGTAATTTTAGATGTGTGCCATCTTTGGGTGAATATACTGAAGCACGATTTGCTCGTAGAAAAACGATAGAACAAGTTTTTAAAACAACAGAAAAAGTTCCTGAACTTTTTAAATTGGAACATTCACAAAGTGAGAATATTGAAGTCGGATTTTGTGAGTCTGATATTAAGGGTATTTTCACTCATCATGGAGCCCATCGTGATTATACTTCCGATATTTACTTTGACGTTTCTTTTGAATATTGGGACGATAATGCTAATTTAAATTTGTCACTCCTACCAGAATCCAGAATGAAGTCGTTTGAAATAAAGATTAGGGTTCCTGTTTTTCAAAGTGCAAGTTCACAATGGTTGGGAATTGATTATGGTACATCTGCTATTGTTTGTCGATATGGTAATATTGATATAAATTTGAAGGAGAAGAAGAAAACTCTATTTCCAAATGATGAGGATCATTATGAGGAAGGAACCCCTTATCTGTCTTCAAATGTAATATTGCGTAATAACCGTAATACTTCTGATGGGATAGAAAATTCAGATCTTTTACGAGATTATCCTGCAGACACTAAAGCCCCGGATATCAACAGTTTGGCAGTGACTCTTTCTCCAACCAGTGCTGAGGAAGACCGCAATGTCGACTTTATTCTGCCATGTTTAAAAATGCTTGTTGGCTACGAAAAGATTCCAAATATTGAACAGTATGATGGTTTCTCTTATGAACTGAAAGATGATGATGGCAATATTGTCAGTACCCCTCTTTATGAAGTTGATGAAAATGGCGATGTGATTAGTTCGGAATTATGTAATGTTGATACAGTAATGTGTGAGGCATATAAAGAATTGTTCACATACTATGTAAAGGAGAAAGTTCCAAACATGTTAATGATGAATAATATAGTGTTAACGGTACCTAATACATTTTCACCAAATCATTTTGAACAATTACGAAAACTAATAGATGATAGTTTTACAGGTTATAACATTCGCAATTTGAAATTTATAAGTGAGAGTGATGCTGTTGCGTGTTTCTATCTAAGTCATTGGAGTGATATCAATCATTCCGAGGCTGTAAATCGTACGGATGAAGATATTGAGATTCTTCGTGATTTGGAAAATGTGCTTGTTTTCGATATGGGAGGTGGAACATTGGATATTACCTATCTAACACGACATGGAATAAACAATATAGACGTTCGTGGTCGTATGGGTATAGCAAAAGCGGGTAATTATCTAGATGGTTTGCTGGCACAACTTATAGCTAAGCGTATTCAACAACTTGAAAAGGTTGTAAAACCAGAACTGGTTACTGACACAGAAAGGCTCATTGCTGCAAGAAAATTAAAGGATCTTATAAAAAACCAATTAAAACCCAAAATGTCGAGATTTGGAGAAACGATAACCATCAGTCGCAAAGATTTTGGAGACGTTGGTGTTCGTCAAGATTTTATTATTAATGTTAACGATATTATTCAAGAACCAAAGTTTCAAGAGTATGTGAAATCATGTACTGTTGATGTCTTGAGAAATTTTATAACATTCTTTAATTTGTATGATGAGGATGGTCATGTTGCCATAGACACGGTCATTATTTCTGGTCGTTCTTCAAAATTGCCACAAATTAGGCATGCGTTAATTAATGAACTATTGGAAATTATTTCTGGTGGGGATTTTTGTTCTATAGATATGTCAACAGTACTGTCTATAGATAAATCAAAGGACGTTGTTGTTGAGGGGGCATTATCATATGCGTCTCGTGATAGCCTTATAGTCAGCTCAGATAATATTATGGCAAACTATGGAGTTATTTATTATGATGCGTTTGGTGCTGCTCACTATCAAGAATTACTAAATCCGCGTAAGGATAAACCGATTTCTAAAACTATTAGTGAGGGAATGACTATCAATTCTTACAAAACTCAAGATATAAAGCTTGATTTATCAGGATGTCAGAATCGAATGACGGGAACTGGTAATAATCGAGAAAAAATGTTAACACTTGTTCAAACATACTCACCTGACACATTAAGAGATTGGGAAAAAGGGCTAAATGAGTATATAACAATTATGGCAACATACAATATTCCAACTCATATCGATCGTAGTTGTGTAGCACTACATCTTGAAGTTAACAACAAGAATCAGATGCGTTTATTTATGAATAAAGGTTTCAGTCAAGCACTTGCACCTGCTCTTATAGATGTTAATAGTGAACTCAATAAGAGAAGTATGTGGCCTGTAAAGTATAAATGATAATTTGTTTAATTTAAGTCTAATTGCATATATGAAATACTATTTGTTTTTAATCATTACACTATTGAGTGTGAAAAATGCTTTTGCGCAAAGCAACGTGGCAGATAAAAGTAATTGTATCCTTGATTTAAGGAACAATAAGGTTTTGTTAATTGGTAATGATACAATTAAACCCCAAAAAAAGGACAACATCTTTTGCTTTCCTGTTACAACAGACATAATTATTGGTAAGGTAATGTTACCTGACACCGCTAAAACAAGTCATTCTTTTAAAGTTACATTAAATGGGGAACTTGTTGGTAAAGAGACAAAAGACAAGAAATCCCATGATCAAGATATACAGTTATCACAATATAATGTATATACGATTTATTGGGGAAATCTTAATTGGAAAATTTGTTGTACTGACGAATATACGAAAAAATTCGACCTTGTATTGCTTGATACAACAAAAATAAGTATAAGGACGATAAATAGCGAAATAATAGAGAAAAGAAACGAGAAGGGATTTTTTGAACTTAATGATACTTTAACAATAAATTCTGCGAAATTCCCCAAGGAAGGTTTATTGTCAATTATATGTAATGGTGATACAATTTTACATAAAGAAGTACAGAGAATTGAAGATAATTTTGGATTCGTATTATACAAGGGGAAAAAATATATTTTTGAACTAGAAGGAAATATATGGTATATAGGTATTGAAGAAGAAACCAGTGCTTCTGATAATAATATCCCATGGCAATTAAAGATAGCTATTATTGTAATAATTCTATTTTTTATTTCTTATGAGTTATTTAGGGTGAGAGAATCTATTAAAAGAATATTTATTCGTATTAAATCAAAAAAAGTAAGTGATGGCAATGTGACGTATTATAAGAGTAAGAATGAAACAATCAATATTGGAACTTTTGCATATCCAAATGGTTTTCACAAATTAATGGATGGGCGCACCATTTTGGTAGAAGGTGATTATGTAAAATTAATTTTTTCGAAAGATTGTTTTACACAAAAAGACCTTGACAATAATGATATAACTATTGAGTGTAAGAAAGATAAACCTAATCTCGGTGATGCCGCATATCCTAATGGAGTTTTCTTTATGCCCGATAATACAATAATATTTGTAGATGCTTACAGAATAAAGGATATAAAGATAATAGAAACAAAAGAAGAAAACAATAATCAAGGAATAGATGTTTCTGAAGAAATAGAAAAGATACCATATAACTGGCTTTCATCACTTACAGATGATACAAAAAAACAACTTGAATCTATTAAACTTAAGATAGAGGAGTTTAATTCTTGTGATCAATTATGCTCAGAATTAGTAAAGTTGGTAAATTCAATAAAGAAACCAGAAGAATTTAAACCACAGAATGACAATCCAGAGAAACAACAAAAGAGTGAGGATGAATTAGTTCAGGATTTCATTAAGGATATGAAAAAGAAATCTAACATTCGAATCGCCTTGAAAGAAAAATGTATTACAACAAAAACAGAACTAATCGAAGCTATTGATTCGCTCTTAATAAAAAGTAAACCAAATGAAGTTTCATACACATTGGGAGAACTTTCAACGCAGGTTGAAAAAAGACCGTTACCAGAAATTGATGATGATTTAATAAGTAAGGTTTTAAATGTTTATTTAAGACGTTATCTTAATAATAAATTCAATCTTGATTGGAACGAGAAAACAGTCCTATCAAATGCCATAACTGGGATTAAAATTATAAAATCTACAGAAATAAAGAACATGGCACTGGAGATTATTGGTAATATCGTAGGATTAAAGTTTAAAGATGAAGATGATTTCCTAAGTGTCTGGAAAGATAAAACGACTAACCATAAGCCTTCTGGTATTGAAAACGACTATGAACTGATAAACCGATTAAAACATCTGGCTAATAGTAAAAATAAAACTATTAATGAGATACTTGGCGAAATAGAGAAACCTCAATCGGCAGATTCTGATACGCAAGAGGAAATATTAATTAATGGAAAAAGTGTTGACGATGTTAAAAAAGATTTATCTGAATATGAAAATATAAGGTCTCTTTCTGAATTGACAAAGTATGGGAAAACGGCAAAGGATATTGAAAACAATCTCTACAATAATGGTCAAAGAGACTTTATAGAAAGTGTTCAGAACGCTGTCCGAAATGGTATGAATATGGAAGAAGTAGATCCATTCAAAAACCTAAAAAGGATTGTGGAGAAGATGATCAAAGCTGACACTGCAGAAAAAATAGTGAGTGCCGTCGGTGAATTTTCTACAATTGTTGAGGAAATGAGTTCATTAGTGAAAGACAAAAACACTGCATTATCAGATATGGAAAATGCTATACGAGAAAAGGAGACTGCAAAAACCTTAATAATAAACGAAGTGAAATCTCATTATCAGAATCTTTTCAAAGAAGATTTGTCTTCAGAAGATCCAACCTCTGCAATTGATATACTTATTGGAAAGGTAAAAGAAAAGATTTCAAAATTAGAGAAAGATATAGATAAAAAGGAAATTATTAACAATGAAAAAGATAAAGAAATCCAAGCATTGTGCCAAGACTATTCTAACTTGATGTCAACTGCTTTTGAAAAGATAGAAAAAGATCTTGTTAGAACTTGTAAAAATGCAAAAACGACAGATGGTCTTGCAACAAAGTTTATTCAGCGTGTGATTAATAATGATGCTTTTGGTGTAGATGGTTTTATGGAGGAGTTAAAGAGCATTATTAATAATCCCACATTCAATCATGAAAAAGTGCAAACATCACTTAAAGAACTATTCCTTGATGCTGTACAGAATAATAGTTGGATTCAAACTCTTTCTCATATTTATCTATATGTACAAAATCCCCAAGTTGCATCATATTTCACACAAAATAAGATTGATGTTAGATGTATAAATTCATCGTTCATTCTGACTGAACAAATGTTGAGAGCTTTAGGCATTGAACTTCATTATCCCATCTTATTTGAAGACATATACGATTCTAATCTATATGATGAAAGCACCCTCTCTGATGTGAAAGATTATGTAAATGATGTGAAAGAGCTTGTTGGGGATAGACAAGGAGTTATTATTGATATGTTTAGATTGGGTTACACTGCGAATGGCGAAACACATAAAGCAAAAGTTACAAGATTCAATTAATTAATTAAAAAAAAAATATGAAAAAGGTAATTTCGATAACATGTTGTTTGATATTTACGGCTATGGCATATTTGCTGCAAGGCTGTAATTCGAGTCCTGTGGAGGAGGTTTTCTCTAAGCAATGGGAGATAATGTCTAAAGAAGACAGGACAAAATTAGAGAAGTATTTTAAATCAGAAGGATTTAATGATGTTTCAGAGTATTGGGCATTATGCTACGATGAAGGTGCGGATACTACAGGAAGGATTAATCCGTGGCTTATTCCCCTAAAATCGTTAAATACAGAGATTAATCTTTATATAGACAATTCTTCAAGTATGAAAGGATTTTTTGAAAGCAAGAATCTTTCACAGTTAATATCTGTATTATCGGGTATCCAGCAATATTATTCCGATAAAACAATCAAAGGTTTCTATGTTGAAAAAGATTTGTTAAAAGAATATCCATTTGATAGCCTAACAGCAGATTTATCTTCCAGGAAGCTTACCGATTATTCAGATGCTATTCAATTAGATGGTCTTGTCAGAAGAATAGTAGACTCCTACAAGTTGAAATCAAAGAGTTCGAAGATTATAGATTTTATCATTACAGATGGAATACCAAGTGGAACTAATGAAGAAATAAACCCACCAGGTAAAAAATTAAAACCAGAGGATAGGACATTTAATATTGACCAGGCGACAACTTTACAGGCTCGTATTGCCAATGCATTAAGTGGAACGAAGAATATAGCTGCTTCTGTTTATCAATTCCAATCAGGTTTTAATGGGGAGTATTATTATTATAACAACACAAATAAACATAAAGATTGGGATAAGCGACCATTTTATATCATAGCAATTGGAGACAAGAATTTAGTTCTGGATTTTGCAGAATCGGAGAACAAGGGACTTGAACTTTTTAAATCAATTAATAAAGTTCATTTTGGTTCTGTAGATGAAAAAAAAATATGTCTTACAGGTGCTTTTCTTACAGGAACTACCATTGTGGATCCTCAGTTATTCGAAGAAGCTGATAATGATGATTCTAATATTAAGATACACCCCCAATTGTCATTGAAAGGACTTCCTTATTTTGCGCGTACTAAATCATATATTGAAAAAAATGCGATAATTACACTTGACGGCAAAGAATTTAAAGACTACATAAGTGAAGGTGATTTCCTTACATTGAATTTGAAAGTTGAACAAAATATGAAATACAAGTTGAATATAAACATAAAGAATACTACCCCATCTTGGGTTGAGTCTTCAACATGTTTTAATGACAAACTAATTAGTGATTTGGAATTAAAAAATAAGACTTTCAATTTGAAGTTCCTTGTTGAAGGTCTGAAAAATGGAATTACAGGCAGTAAAGGTGATGTTACTTTATATCAGCATGAATTTATAATAGACACGAATATTCCAGAAGAGAATTAATATTAACTAAAAACATAGAATAATGAAAAGCATTTATCAAATTTTTGGGGGTTATGGAAATGACCCATTGAGAGTGTTCGACTACTATTTCAAACATGGTAGTTGGGCTGGTGACGGTTATTTGGAAGCACTTATTTTAGTTTTTCTGTTAGCTATTATATGTGTTTGCATCTTTTATTATTTAATAGGTAATGTATCCTTTAAATTAAGTAATAAAGGAACGTGGATTGTATCTTGGGTTATTGCTATCATCTTGACATTTGCGGTGACAGACCTAAACACAGGAATGTCATCATCTGGGAGTGGAAAATATGGTTTGCAAAAAGCTTTAGACACTCAATGGAGAGCTAAGACAAAAAACATTGACCCAGAAAGTTCCCAATATAAAGAGTTGGAAAAATGTCGTCGTAACCATCTACTACATTTCAAAAAAGGTGTTTGTAGTGTAGAACCAGTAATGAGTGTTTGCCTTGTCAACTCGATTTTGATGCTTATACTATTCCCCGTTTTTTCGTTGGTGGCACGAAGGGGTCCGACTAAATATGCTCAGAATATTCCTATAAAATAATAATCTTAATAAAACTTGATATGAGTACATATATTTTTGCAATCGGTGGATCTGGAGCACGTGTTCTCAGGTCGCTTACAATGCTTCTCGCTTCAGGAGCGCATAACACTGCTGTAAATGAAGAAATAGTTGTTAGTGTGATAGACTATGATACTACTAATGGCGATACGACCAGAACGCAGACGTTGATGGAGTTGTACCATGGAATTCATGGCAAGGCATACGAACGTACGGATACGTCGGATGACAACACTCCTATAAAAGAGCATTTTTTCTGCACTCCTCTTTTAATGTTGCGTGATAAGGCTGATACCACTCAACAAGCATCTTTTGAACCTAAGGCAAAATTCAACCTTTATTTGGATACAGCTACAACACATTCGACTTTTGCTCAATATATAGGATATAAGCAATTGAACGCGGCTCAAGGCAACTATGAGACACGTCAGTTACTTGAATCTCTTTATGCAACAGACCCTGAATACATTCCAGGTACTAAGGATGATAATCCAAAAGCTGAATTGTATATGAATTTGCATAAAGGTTTTAGAGGGTGTCCAAATTTGGGATGTATTGTGACGCAACAACTTCAGACTTCACGAGAATTGAATCTTGCCGTTAATTCTTTAATACAACCTACAGATAAAATTATTATTATTGGTTCCGTGTTCGGAGGTACAGGCGCATCTGGAATACCGATGTTTCTCGATTTTCTTAATAACAAACCTAATACAGCCGCGGCTAAGAAAGCTGTTATAGCTATAATGCCTTACTTTAGCCTTACACCTCCTGATGCGAAAAGTTCAATAAGTTCTGATACTTTTATCGCAAAGGCAAAAGCTGCTATTGGTGCTTACGATGGCACCGTTAATAAACAGGCTCAATGTTTTTATTATGTTGGAGACGAGTCTTCCAATGCTTATTCCAACTTTGACGGTGATGCCAATCAACGTAATGATGCTCATTATGTAGAACTTGTGGCAGGAATGTGCGTGTTGGATTTTATTACTCAAAATAACAATGGAGCCTATGAGTGTGGAGTGAAAGATTGGCAAAATGCCGGACTGAACTATAACACTTTCTTCCGTGATGAGACTCAAATAAAGTATCTTGACCCGATATTACGTTTCAAATTGTTCTCGGCATTCTGGAAGAATTGTGTGTTCGTAGGTAATAGCAAGGACAATTGGTATATAGGTAATTCCACCAAAGGGGCAACAGCTATTGGTGATTCACAATGTAACGCATATCGAAGCGATGTTAACAAATTCATTGTAGAATTTGATGCCTGGATAAAAGAGTTGTCAGATCCTAATACTCATCGTCCTTTGATTCTATGTAATGCCACGAGCGATTACAAGGATGTATGGAGTCATATAAAAATTGAGAGAAGGAATAGGGTTTTAAAAAACTGGACGTTGGATGACAACGATTTTAAAAAAAACATGACAAATAGCTATAATAGACTGAGCGTACACATGGGGGAAGGTATTGTTAATCGCCCGGAATATCTGTTTTGGCGTGGAGCACACGACACGATGGTTGAGATAGAAAATATACTTAAAAAACAACAAGTAATACAATAAACGACTATGCCTAAAGATTTGAATATAACTATGCGTGGCCCAGTAGAGGGTATCGCAAGTATCGGCGGTCATCTGACTCTTAATGATTTTAATACAGTCACCGATCCTTTAGCAATTGGTTCTGTAGGTTTAAATAAACCGGCTTCATCTATTCCAAGTATGTTCGCAAGAATGCTGTTCTTTAGAACTGCTTATCAGAGTGTAGCACATACACCTACCGCAACCAATTCTGTTTATGCAAAATTTGTTTCTGATAGTTTAGACTTGATGGAGGATTTGTTCAACCGTAAGTCTGAAATGAGACTTGTAAGATGGGAAAAACAAAAGCAATTGTCAGCTTTACAAACCATACCTGTTCTCAAAAACGCATTAGAGACACAAATGAATAAATTTATTCCGACTGTCGCAGATATTTATCTTATTGAAGAAAACGGTATCATTGTTGGCGGAACATCTCCTTTCACTATGGTGTATACCAGTCCAAACTGGAATAATGCAAGACCAACAAAGATGCTTGTTGACCGTACTCCCAAATTCCGAGAATATATGTATCGTCTTGCAGCTGCTTTCGATACGGTTGCAAATATGAATGAATTTGTTCTATTTATCAATAATAGTAAGATATCTGACACCGATTTTAGTCATGTGGCATTTGCAGGGTTGTGGGATCCAGCAAAACTATATGTTGAATATCCTCCTTTTGAGATAGCTACGCATACACCTGTAATAATTGAACCAGTAAGTGATTTCAAACTGGCTGGACGTAATCCACAGGTATTTGACTCCGATTTATTCCTCAATTCAACTTTACAAACGTTTAATGAGGCAACCACTCCATTATTTCTAACTAATGGCATTTGTCCAGGACTGGCTTATTATGACAATGCAATTGGTGTGAACATTAATTTTATTGAGTCAGAAATTGTAAATGGAGACAGAATACCAAGAGTACTTCCGAACTGTTCATTTATGCATACCTATATTTCGCCTATTGATTTCCTTGAAGACAATTTGTTGAAAGTACCTTATAAGATTAATAAAAGACGTTGGGCGAATATAGTTGACGTAAATGGGGATAGTTGTTTCCTCCCTCTGAAGCCTTTATTCTTTAAGTATTTTAAGATAGATGACCTCAAAACAATATTTAGAATTCAAGTAGATGACTTAGATAAGAAAGTAATTGTCACTCTCAATGTTCCTGTTAGGAATAACAACGGAAGTAAAGTGAGCTATGTCAATGTAACAAAGGAATATCCTTTCGATGAAATTAAATCAATTGACGGTTTTGATAATTATTACTCAATAGGAGTCACACCTTTTTATAAATCAGGAAAACATTATATTCTTAGACAGGAATCTGGAGCTATTAAGAATAGTAACATCGAATTCTTTATGGAAGGCGATAATGTTCCATTACCGATGGATATTCACACTCGTACTGAAGCCCCAGTGTCAAGAACCACTTTTTATGAGGTGAATAATGATTTTGATTATATTCGTGTCTCGTGGCCAGAGGGACATGGACTATTAATTCCTATTTACAGAGAAATGGGGATAAATGGTACAAACAAATACTACTATGGTTTGGATTTTGGAACCACAAATACCCATATTGCATTTACACATTCAGGCACAAGTACAGCACAGAGTTTTAAAACCGAAGAATTCGCCCTTCAAGTTGAGTTTCTTTCTGATGAAGATAAAACAGGAAACGATATCTTGTTGACAGATTCATCAAGAGAGTTCATCCCGAGTAATTATGCTAAAGATTTCTCCTTCCCGATACGTACTGTCGTGTCGAACGTCGGACAGTTGGGTGTTAATTCTAAAATGTTCAATAACATCTCAATTGGTTTTAGATATTCTAAAGAATATGCTCAGATGTCCATTTATAACACAGGCTTGAAATGGGACTTTGATGGAGCAGGCCTTTTGCCTGAAATAGAAGCTCGTGTTAGAGTATTTTGTGAGGAATTACTCTGGATGGTAAAGAACCATTGGATGTTACAAGACAACGCTGACCATACCGATACCCCGGAGATCTGGTTGACTTATCCATTGGTTATGAGTAATTGGAGACAATTATTTAATATATGGGATTCTGCGTATGATAAAATTTTCGGAGCTGGTTTAGGCCAAGCTAAAATCAAACAAGTTACAGAGTCTCTCGCACCTTGTCGTAACACAATATCTCTTGGCGGAGCCACTACGCAAGGCATTCTTAATATTGATATGGGTGGAGGTTCTACTGATTTTCAATATTACTGTAAATCGAAAAATGAGGTTAAGTCTCTATATTGTTCTGTTCTGTTTGCAGGTGATGATTTGTGGGGCAAGGGTTATGAACATACACAAAGTAATATTGGAGCAGCAATCACAGACAATGAGTTTACACGTTTTGCTGATGCAAAACTACAAAATGCAGAAATCGTTGTTGGTAATCAGGAGATAAAATATAGGGATTTACAATTCTCTAATCCCAAAGAAAAAATCAATTTCTTGTTAAAAGATAAGAAGCAAAATTTTGCAAATGCCCTTAGTGTTCCAGACAACAATGTTTGCCGTAAGATAATGTATGTCCATTACTCTTCTATATTGTGGCATGTTGCAAAATGGCTAAATGTAAATGGTGTTTCCCTATTCCCCAAATCAATGACATTTACGGGATTAGCAAGTAAATATCTTGACTTACTATTTGGCGACTCCAACCGGTTCAATGCGTTTACCAAACAGTTACTATCCATCTTTAGTGGACAAAACGTAGACAATATAACAATCACATTGTCAAATTCTCCCAAAAACATCACCGCAGAAGGCGCTGCACTTTATGCGCTTGATGTTGCCGGTGGTGGTGCTTTGCCAACATCTACTCTTTCATATCATTTAGGGTATGATGAATATGTCCCAGATGACAGAAAGAATATTACTTTTGAGAATGTCAGTGAAAAGAAACAATTAGTTATAAATTCACTAAAGACATTCCTGAAAGATATCAATTCTGTAGGTGATTGTAATGGGGTGTTATTGCCAAAACAAGTCATACATTTATCGGAAAATGAAATTAATGATTTTGTTAACAATGCAGGAGCAAGTTTCGATCAAATGTGTAATATCATGAGAACTGCAGGCAATGTTAATGACTCTTTGTTCTTCTGGGCTTTAAAAGACTCTTTGTGGAAATTATAACAAGATCTGCGAATGAAAAGAATATTATTTATCATATTAACTTGTGTGGCTATAGCATTGCCTATAGCTGCACAAGATGTGGATTCGGAAAAGGATGGTGATAGTATAAACTCAAAAGTTTTTGTTAACAACAATCAAGATAGAATTGAAGTAGTAGATAATCAAGGATCTAATGCTGAAAGTGGCAGTGTATATATTTTTCTAATAGCAATATTAGTTATATCTGTCATTTCTATGGTTATTTCAATTTCAACCTATCTGCAAAAACACAAAAAAATGAAAGAGAACAATACAAGTACCAACTCGAATATTGAAAGTCAGATTGCGGATATGCAACGACAGCTTTCTCAAATGAAGGCACTTATTGAGGATATGCTGGTAAAACAATCTAACCTTTTAGGAGAATTTGTTGCAAGACTCGGAACTGTTCAACAGACACCGACGGCAGCACAAGGCAATTCTCCATTAAATCAGCCGACTATTCAACCGACAAATTCTGACAGAGTTGAAGGAAATCGAACTCGTCAGAAAACACATTTAGCCTCGAGTAATAAAGTTAAACCTGCTGTTCATGGCCAGACAATATATGTCAGACCCTCAATAGAAGGAACGACCATTGTTTTAACACCGGTTAGCGATACTTATGCGGACCGTGCTACTTTTATAGTTGAGTCTTTTGGTAATAAGGGTACATATATTTTTAATAAAGCCGTAAAGGATTCTGTAATCAATTATTTAGATACAATGTTGACTCCTTATAGCACTTGCTCACTTGAAACAAAAGGAAATGTAACTAGCATTGAAACTAAAAAAGAAGGCATTGTCGAAAAAGTAGGTGACAAATGGCATGTGACGGAAAAAGTTCAAGTAATAATATCTTAAATAGAATAAACAATGAAGGTAATTTTTTATTTCATGACATTAGTATTGGCAGGAGTGACTATTTTTAGTTTTTTATCATGTAGTGATCAAACAGTAGATACGTTTACTGATGAAATTATGGATGTGAAAGACGGCTCCAGAATTGTATTAAATAGTGGATTGACTGTTCAGTTATGCGGTCTTGACCCAAATAGTGCTTTCTGCAAGGAAAGGCTCGAAAAGTTTATAGGTGAAGAAATCGAACTCACTCATGATTCCGAAGGTGACGAGTTTATCACTGATTACGACGCTGAAATAATAGCTTATGCAAGAGTAACAAGCACGGGAGTGGATCTAAATAGATATATATTGAGCATTGGCGGTGAAAAAGTGTTTTATACTGCGAACTGTTCTGATAGTATAGATTCGTTTAGAAAAATATTTGTACGTCCTATACCAATACTTGATGATGTTCAAATGTGCGCAATGATGCGTTCGTGTTCTATGTTAGTATATGGAACAGATGGCAATCAGCAATGGGTCGGAACTGCTTTTTTTATTAGTGACAAAGGGCTTGCTTTATCGTGTAACCATGTTATAAATCACGGAACAATAAACAAAGTATGTATTTCTAATTCGAATGGTGAAATCAATGAAGAGCAGGGGTATCGTATAAACAGTATCGTTCATGCAGATGAGGATTTGGATTATGTCTTGTTTTATGTTGATCTTGACGACGAAGCTCGTAAAAAACTCAAATATATGCCATTGGCAAAGGATGAATCCCAAGGTGGAACGAAGATTGGTGTGATGGGTAATCCTCTTGGCAATTCGTTGCTGATGAGTTATTCTTCAGGTACCGTATCAGGAAAGAGGGAAGAGGTAGGTAAAATACAAATTAACGCACCTATTACTCATGGTTTCAGCGGTGGACCTGTTTGTAATAATCATGGGGAAATTATCGGTATTGCTCAAAGTGGTATTGAGACACGGGAAAGAGGAACAATTGCCAATCTTAATTTTGCAGTAGATATATTAAAAGTAAGGGAGTGGCTGGACGATAATAACAAGGAATATGCAGGAAAGTAATTTTGTGTACGATTTTCTTGCAAATAAGGCTTTAAAAGGGTTTTGCATTCAAGAAGGACACGTTGTACCCAAAATAATGCTCACTCGCAAAGATAATGAGGAAGTACGTGCGGTTTTGACAGAGTCATGTAACTCATATATGGATAAATGGCTTCAAGATGCGACTGGTAATCTTAACAAATTATTAGAAAAGACTTTGGATAAGGTTGAATTATTTGATATTCTTCCAGGTACAATAGTTAAATTAGTTTTGTCTCATAAACAGACTATTGAGCTTATATATTTGGGGAACTATGAGTTCTATGTTCTCAATGATTCAGTTTCGTGTTTTAAACCGTTGGATATGTTAAAAGCATTGTCTTTGTCTTTTGAAAAAGGATGTGTTACTTATTTTCAAGCGTTCCGTGATTCTAATCCATATCCAGTACCTGAACTATTGTTTAATGCGGATATACAATCAATTATATTGATGAATTCTAATGTTATTGGGAATCCATATTTGCAATCTCAACAATTAGCAGTCACAAAGTCTTTGGACAAAGTGTTTGCTTGGAGCGCAGAACGTCTTCCTGGACGTTTTAATGAGAATCAGCTCACAGATAATGAAGGGGCTATCTTTTATCTTGATTTGTTGAATAATGAGTTCAAGATTAATTTGGATTATTCTCAACTGCATTATAACGATTTAGTTGCAACTTTGAGTCCTGTATGCAACATTATTCATACAGGTAGAGGATTATCTAATATTAGCTCTGGGAAATTCTCCTTATATGAAACTATAGATAGTTATTCTTTTAATATTAGAAAAAAAGCAGAGGTTAGTATATGATAATCACGATATGTCCAAATTGTCAACATACTATTGTTTTTAATCCGTCAGATAGAAGCCCACAACAACTTTTCACATGCAGTCATTGTGGGTTTTCCGACTATGCTTACGTATTTATGTTAAGACATAAGTATGCGTTCTCACGTAGAAGAATAAACGAAATGTCTGTGGCAGATGTTATAAAAATTATTGATCAGCAGATAACAGAACAAAACATCAATAGTATTGACATAAACAAGTTTATTTATGACTTGCATAACCGTTGTAAATATTTAAGTCCTGTAATTCTAAGTATGCTCATAAATTCGGTTTTAGAATTTCATAATAAAGAACAGATGTCATCCGCTAATGGAACTCTTTTTATGAAATATGAATATGAGCATATTTCACTTGACAAAATATATGAAAAATTAAAAGAAATAGAAAGTACATACTTGCTAAAAAAACAATCAAAAGTTTCCGATGGTTATGAAGATTCTTCAACGGATATCCAATTCTTAAGGAGAGAATTGAAGGGGAAAGAAGAAGAGATTGATTCTTGGATAAAGGAATATGAGCATTTAATGGCAAAATATGAAAATATAAAAGCAGAAAACGAGACGTTAAAAAAATTAATACGCAAATAATATAATTATGATAGTATCAGCATTAATTAGTACAGCCGTAAAAATTCTTATTGGTTGGATTCTCATAGAAAAAGTGCCATCTTGGCTTAATCTAAGTGGCATCATAGCAACAATCATTAAAGTGATAGGTGTTTTGATTATCATTAGTGCCCTATTAGATTGGGTATAGGATGGGATTTATTTCTGCCTAACAATAGTAACAGATTTTAAAGTAATATTTTTTAACTAATCAGTGATATGACCACGGCAGAGAGAATAGCAATATTGGAGCAGATGCTCCGTGAAAGGTGTACACCAGAAATCATCACGGAGTTGAAAGAAAACGAAGTTTTCGTCTTCGGTTCAAAACCTGATGGTAATCATAAAAGCGGTGCGGCTAAGATTGCAGTTGAGAAATTCGGTGCGCGACAAGGAATGGGTGAAGGTTTTTGTGGACAGAGTTATGCAATTCCTGTCCATAAATACCATACACATAAGATGGACAAGGCAGTGAAGTCTTTTGTGGGATATGCAAAGACGCACTCAGATAAAGCGTTTTATGTTCTTCCTATTGGTTGCGGGTCTGCTGGTATAGATATCAGGGTCGTATCAGAGATGTTTTCAAAAGCAATGGATTATGATAATATTTATCTGCCAAGACCATTTATTAACTCCTTGATAAGTAACAGAAAAACCAACAAATCCATACAATACACAAATTATCCAAACATATACGAACTAAGTAGGAAATGGAACAATAAACTTTCACGGCTGGTTGACTCTGCATCGCTCAAATATCCCGTATTAGGAAATGTGACAGTTGATATGGATTGCTCGATTTCTGAAGCTACAGCACTCATCATAGATCTGTGTTTGCCATTATTATCCAATTTATTTCCTGAATTGAAATATAGGCGTTCCTCAGTTTCGGAATCGTTTTGGCTAAAACCAGATTTGACTGATGCCTCGCTGGCAATCAACCAAATAACGGAGGGATGGTACCAATGTCTTAAATATAGGTTAGGTTATGATTGGTATTGCCCGAGTTTAAAGAAAACTGACATTATTGCATGCCTAACTTATCCTCTTCATTTATATGGTCCATATTTCGATGAATTTGACTATTGAAGAATGCGATAAGAACAAGGCAACAATAGTTGCATTATTGCATAAAACGCGCAGAAGAGGAATGGATGAGGTTGTCCATTATCTCTTTGAAAGTGGATTTTTTATTGTACCTTCATCTATCTATCGTCATCACAATTGGTGTGGAGGTTTGGCACAACATTGTTTGGGAGTGTATCTTACAGCTAAAGAACATGGCGAGGGACTACCTGAGGATAGCCTGATAATCGCAGGATTGTTGCATGATATTTGCAAAGCAAGGAAGTTGTATTACGATGAAAATGGAATAATACATCATAGACACACGCATATTCATGGACATGGTTATCGGTCTATCAAGATATTGGAGGAATGTGGCTTAGAGTTAACAGAGGAGGAACGATTGGCTATCCGATGGCACATGGGTGGACATCATGCAAAAAACGAAGAAGTTGGGGAAGTCAAGAAAGCCCGTAATATGAAACTATGGCAAGTGATACATCATGCAGACCATTGGGACGCTGCTGGTAAGAATTTAAAAGTGAATAAGAATGAAATATTGCAGTCATTGTGGCCATCCTAATCAGGATGGCGCTATGTTTTGTGGGGCATGCGGCAAACCGTTATCGCCCAACACAGGAAGTAATGGTGTTGGAGGCCAAAGTTCCCATGCCACTAACGCAAAGGCTGGAGGGTCATGGATTGACTCTCTCAATGAGTATGTGGGAAATGACAGACCCGCAGATTTGAACTGGAAAGTACTTTTCTCAGATGTTTTTAAATCACATACAACAGAGGAGGCAGAGGAAATTTTTATCTGCGGGACAAAGGCGACAACTCCCGATATGTATTCCATATCGAAAGACTGGCCGCATCCTTGGCTGTATAGTAGAGTGTTGTTGATGTTTGTCATCACTTTCGCCTTGCTGTGGATATGTGTCAATGCCTTTGGCAATCTTAACGCCTTTCCAGGTATGATTGTTATTGGCTCTTTTGCTGTACCCTTGTCCACGATGGTACTCTTTATGGAAGCCAATGTGTGGCGGAATGTCAGTATGTACACTGTAATTAAAACTTTCTTTGTGGGAGGTTGTGCCTCACTCGTGGCTACTCTTTTGTTGTTCTCGTTCTATTCTGTAGAGGAAATGGATTTCTTTGGAGCTTTCATGGTAGGACTCATAGAGGAGTTAGGTAAGGCTGTTATCGTGTTTGCTGTATTACGGAAGTTAGGGAAACTTTCAATTCTTACGGGAATGCTGATAGGTGCTTGTGTGGGAGCAGGCTTCGCCGCTTTTGAGTCGGCGGGATATGCGTTGCAACCCTTCATCCAATTTCAGCAGATAACAGGATATGCTGCGGCATACGGTCAGAATATTGATGGACAACAGATGATGCATGCCATAAACAACACCATATTCCTTCGCGCTGTGCTTGCTCCCGGAGGGCATGTGGCATGGGCTGCCATATCTGGAGCCGCATTTGTGATAGCAGCTAAGACAAAGGGCATTATTGATACTTCCCTTTTCACGGAGAAACAGTTTTTGCGACTTTTTGCCATTCCTGTTATCCTTCACTGCTTGTGGGATTCCCCGCTGTCAATGTGGATTAATGGGGTGTTCCCCTTTGCTGGATATATAGCATTGATTGTCATCGTATGGATTGTAGTGCTGATTCTTATTAATATGGGATTGGCTGAGGTAAGTCAAAGAAGATAAAATGATAGAAATATGAAGGAATGTCCTAAATGTCATACTCAGTATGATGACTCCATGAATTTCTGCACAAATGATGGCTGTCAGCTTGTAGATGTTAGTGCTCCAAGCTCGAATAATCAAATTCAGCATACTCAAACGAAGAAGAAAGGTGGTTGTCTGAAAAAGATTATAGTAAGTACGGTTATCGTAGTGATTGCTATGATAGCGTTTTACAACTACATTATGAACGCCGCTACCTATCTGAGAGCGGAGCCTAATCAAATAGGTTCTGTAAAAGCAGGTGGAGACTGTAAGGTGGAAATAGACTATGACGGTTATGTGTGGTTGATTAACCACAAACCAGAATGGGTGGATATTGATGAAAATGACAATGATTTCACCATCAGGGTAAATCCCAATCAAACAGGGCAAGCAAGAGAAGGTTCCATTACTATTCAAAGTGGCAAACATTTAGCACAGGTTGTAATCAAACAACTGGGATTTGCCACCCGAATTAAAGTAAGCGATAATTCTCTTAAATTCTCTTCTTCAGGCGGCAGCGAGACGTTATATATTGAGACAGATGGATGCGAATGGAAAGCTCAATACCCGACCTGGATTTCTGTTCAATCAGATGAAGATGGTGCAGTCATAGAATGCCTAAGTAACACAGAGGAATATAGAACTGGTACTGTCGTATTCAAAGAAGACAATGTCTCAACTACCGTGTACATCACACAGGGTGGTCTATGCAATAACTGTCATGGGAAAGGTGAGACTTCTTGTAGCAGTTGTTGGGGAATGGGCGGTTCCGGTTTTGGAATGTTCTATTCTCAATGTTTTTTGTGTGGTGGCTCGGGAAAAATTAAATGCGGAGTTTGTGGAGGTTCTGGCGAAAGAGAATGTTATTAAGGATGAAAAATATTATATTATTTTTATTGCCATTATTGTTTTATGGTGGATGCAGAACATAAAATGAAGTTTCCGCAAACAACAGGTTTCTGCAATGGTCGTAAGAATAGATTGAATGCGAAGGGATGGACAATCAAATAATATTTATTTGGAATTATGGAAACAAGAGCTATTTATTCTAATAAAGGACACTTGTGCCTTTTGTTTTGTGTAGTCATTATGTTCTCGGTTAACATGATGGCAGATACCAAACAATGTCCTAAATGCCATGGCTCGGGTTGGCAGGTTACAATCCCTGATGTAGGCCACTATGGTGTTGAGAGGCATAAACAGAAATGTCCTGTATGCGGTGACATGGTGTTCTCTGGACACAGAGACAAGTGTACGATGTGTGGAGGTTCGGGTGGTGTTGATGACGGTCGCAGAAGCTCCAGGGGGGATGATGCTGATAGAAGGGCAGCAGAGGGCGAGGTGTTCTTTGTTCGACACCTGACGCCAGGGGAGAATCAGATGAGGTTAGCTCTAATACAGTCACTTTTTGACACTAAATTTGTGGTGGATACTTGTTCGGTATGCCATGGCTCAACTCTTTGTAAACAATGCGGTGGTGTGCAAAACCTTTCTATTGACGCTGATGTAACAACTCTTTGTAGGGTTTGTGGAGGCAGTGGAAGATGTATATCTTGTGGCGGTAGAGGTATTATTAATGAACGTACTGAGCAAGCCCACAGTCCAGCCGAGAAGGAGATAATTGCAGGGAAAATCAAAGTGCTTATTGAGCTTGCGAACTTGAGATACTCAAAGAATATCTCTCCATCTGACCCTAAAGGGCCATCTCTCGGTATTGATGGAGATGGAAATTTTTATGTAAAGGATGGAGTTTATAGTGCTGAAGGAGGTGAATATGATGGAGATGGCAGTTCCGCAGACAAATCATATTCAGGCTTCTCATGCACATCTTCTTCTAAAAAAGGAAGTAACACAATAACGATTATTGCAGTTATTGTAGTCGTTGTTGTTGCCTTGTTCTTTATTCGGAAATGGAAAAAGAAATAATGGATAATTTAAACCTTCGATCATGAGGAATAAGTTGATTATATCGTTTCTGCTTACAACTCTATTACTTGTTATAGTATATATTGCAATAATCAATATTCCGATATGTGCAAAGAAGAAAGGTTTGCATTACTATTCTACAGTTTCGGCAGATTATGTCTTTAAGGATAAGGATGCAATTATTGAATATTGTTCAGATAATGGGTTCAACACCAATTATTGCATTTTTGTTGATTATTCAATCAAGTCGGGCAGCCCTCGTTTCTTCATATATGATTTCACAAAAAAGGATGTCATCTTTAGCTGCTTGTGTGCTCATGGATTAGGAGGTGGCAGTACTGCAATAACTCCAGTGTTCAGCAATAGCGAGGGTAGTTTGTGTTCGTCATTAGGAAGATTTGTGATTACTGGTATAGGTTCTGCGACTTACAAGAACTGTTTCCGACTCAAGGGACTTGATCCTGTCAATAACAATGCCGCAACACGTGGAATATTGATTCATGCCGGTAGAATGGTTTCATATCATAAGTTACTTCCATATATACCTTTATCTAAAACGTGTGAGGGGTGTCTTACTATAACGAAGAAAGGGCTTTTCAAACTGCACGAATTATACAGACAAGAGAAAAACAAGCAGATTCTGGTATATACATTTAATAACAACCATTCGCAAGGAATATTCAAAGATTCATAATGATAAGAGAAAGAATACGTGGCTCTCTATTAGGAGGGGCTATTGGTGATGCATTGGGATACCCAGTGGAGTTTATGGACAGAAATTCCATATTGGAAAAATTCGGTAAAAATGGTCTGTCTGAATTTTGCTCATTTGATAAAAATGGATATGCTGTCATATCTGACGACACGCAGATGACTTTATTCACAGCGAATGGTTTGTTATATGGTATTACCCGTTGGTGTACACATGGGACGCTTGCTGGTCTTTCTTCTTATGTCAAGGAAGCATATATTGAATGGTATCAGACACAGACAGAAACTGTGGATTATCAAAAACAACAGATTTGTTGGATTCGGGATATCCAAAAACTCAATGTACAACGTGCACCAGGCAACACTTGTATGTCTGCATTGAAAAATCCCAATGCCACTAATAACAGTAAAGGATGCGGAGGTGTTATGCGGGTTGCTCCTGTAGCAATGCTAATTGCCGCAGAGAAAAGCAGGGGGCACAATGTTTGGGAGGAAAATGCTGTGCAGAAATTGGCTGCCCAGTGTGCTGCCATTACGCATAAGCATCCTATGGGATATATTAGTGCCGCTGTATTTGCCGATATTCTTTTCCAAATATTTACGAGCAAAGACTCCATTACGACCGGAGAGCTTGTGTGGTTTGTGGACAATGCGATGTTCCATGCTCGCCATATTTTTACCAGCGAGGAAGAGTATGTGGAATGTTTCAAACTTAATTATCTTGTAAAAAATGTCATCAGGCTAAACCAATCCCCCATCTCGGACCATGATGCAATCCGTCAACTTGGTGAAGGCTGGACAGGTGACGAAGCACTATCCATTGCTTTGTTTTGTACGTTACGTCACATTAGCGACTTTCGTGCGGCATTGTCAGCAGCTGTTAACCATGATGGCGACAGCGACTCTACTGGTGCCATTTGTGGCAATCTAATGGGGGCAATAGTTGGGAGTGATGTGTTTGCATTCCCGAATTTGCAGAAGTTAGAACTGAAGACTTTGATACTAGAAATAGCCGATGATATTATTAAAGGCTGTCCTATTAGCGAATACCATTCACCATCTAATGAAGAAGAAAAGCGGTGGGAGAAACGCTATGTATTTGGCGAAGATTACATTACACCTTTTGACCGCCTCTTTCGGCGGCGTCGTTTTTACATCGAATTGCCAAAAGCAGTTAGAATGAAGAAAGCATATCGCCTGTTAAAAGAATTAGACGGTAATCAAGATATAAGCGTAAAATGTAATAAGGCTTATGAGATGGCTTTAGCGGTATTTGATAATGAAGATTTCAGTCCTATAACTAAACTTCATTATGGAGGTGTTGTCAATGGCCAACCTGATTATTATCATTCCTGCAAAGAATATTTGCCAGCTTACTGGTGGGGGTGTAAAGACTCCAGATATTCCCCACAATGCAATAATCAGATCTTCAAACTTAACGTGAATTGCTTCAATGGCAAATCCCCGATTATTGCAGTGAGGGATGATTGTGGCTGCCAAAAATTTGATTTGGCTTTATATGCGTATCAACTGAGAGCAGGACTTGAACCTTTTTCAGATGCTGGTCTTCATGAAAAATACCCAGAATGGCTTTTCTTGAAGATAAATATGGCTAATGCAGATTCCGAAGGGTTTGCAGTATTTACTAACAAATTGGAAAAAGAATACACAGTCGAGATTGCACATCTTGGAAGTGATGGAAAATTACACAGGATTTATCTGTTAAATTATTAACTGCCTTTGAAGCGTTTCTTTGTCATAACAATATCAGTTATGCTGTTATCAGTGATTTTTGCTTCAGCATTACATGCTCAAACCAAGAGAGCTATTGTCATTGGCATCGGCGAACAGGAGGATAAGGCCTGGGGAAAGATAAACGGTGACAGGGATGTGCCTTTTGTGGAGGAGATGCTAAAGAACGCGAAGTTCAAGACGGGTAATGTTAAGAAGCTCGTGAATCAGCAGGCAACAAAGTCGGCTATCGTGAATGCCTTCAAGGCCTTGGCATCGCAGTCTAAGCGTGGAGATGTGGTATATGTACACTTTTCGGGGCATGGCCAGCAGATGAAAGATGTGCATAACGATGAGAAGGACGGACTGGATGAGTGCTGGATTCCATACGATGCCTACCGAAAGCCATGTGAGAAAGACAAAGGTGAGAAACACCTCACGGATGACGAGGTGAACTACTATCTGAATGCCATCAGAGACAAGATTGGAGATTCGGGCAAGATGCTGGTGGTGATAGACGCTTGCCATAGCGGTGATGCAACACGTGGTGATGAGGATGAAGTGGTGCGTGGCGTGGAGGACATATTCGAAGCCATCAAGTCCTTTATATGGGGGACATCTGCGGATAATGGCAAGGCGGATGTAAATCCAAACGCAAAAGAGAATAAGGAAAGGTGGATTACCATCAGTGCCTGCAAAAGCGACCAAGTGAACATTGAAATGAAAAGTCCAGCTGTGGGCAAACTGACCTACGCAATATACAATAAGGTCAAAGAAAACACTGGGAATGACAACGATGATTTCATCAAAAGAATACGGAAGTTTGTCAATTCCAATACAGGCAGCAGACCTCAATATCCAGAAATGACTGGCGAGACAGATAGATATAGAATAACAGACATCATACAATAATGGCAAAAACAATACAATTTCGAGCCCACATACAAGAGAATGAAGCACGACTTGTAGCGGGTATGGCAGACAAAAGGCGGCGCACTCAGTACGAGCTGTACGCATACTGTTCCGATTACTTTTGGGACAACTACAGGGGTGTGTTCTTCGCCGAAGAAAATGTGGCGGCAGAGATTCTACAGAACACCTTTATTGCGTTTTGGGAAAACATTGAAAGAAGGAAGCTATATGTGGAGGATGGAGTCGTGATGGGGAAAGACAAAAAGCCCCTTAGCGGCAGCATCCTCACCTACTTTATGAGCATAGCCCGAAACAAGTATTTAGAATACGGACGTGAGCATCCTGTATATGCTGATCCCGAAACAGAATTAGGACGGTTGCTAAGGGCTGAAGGGTTCGACCCTAACGAGTATATAGACATGCTCTATGATTCAGGTGAGAACTTGATGCTTGACATTATTGCGAATGTCATATCACACATGTCACAACGGTGCAGTGAAATACTCACTAAGTTCTATTACGAGGAGAAGAAACTGGAGACTATCCTGAAGGAAATGCCAACAATAGAATCATACGATGCCTTAAAGACGAAGAAAAACAAGTGTATGAACTCTTTGCGAAAATCGGCAAGGGAAATATACAAGAGAAAGATAAACTCATAAAGGACTACAGATATGGACGAAAAGTTTCAAGACAGAATAGACAACTACCTGCTTAACCGCATGGATGATGCCGAAAAGACGGAGTTCTTGCGTGAGGTGGAACAAGATGAAGAGAAGAAGGAACAACTGGAGTTTACACAGGACGTGAAGGACTCTATCAGTAGCCGTGAAGAGAAATTGCAGGCACTAAAAGAGTTCCAACGACAGTATGAACAAGAACGAAAAACTGCTGCTTATCATGCTACAGGTACTAAACAAGCAGCATGTTATTGTCCTGCTCCAAAGGTTGCAGCAACAGAGCCAGTGCGGTCAAAGAAGAAGATATGGCTGTGGATTTCTGGTGTGGCAGCTGTGCTTGTTGTAGGCTTCCTTGCCATCAAGCCAATGTTTGATTATGAGCCATCTCCTAACTATAATGGGGCACCTATGGAGCAGATGCGTGGAGGAGACGATGTGTTCAGTCCAGCCCTGGCAGACAGTACGGACAACGATACAATTAAGATTAATATCGAGAAGAAGGTAAATCCTGATGAATAGAATCATAGTGCTCGCATTGTCGCTTCTCTGCATGGTAATGCAGCTGAAAGCGCAGGCCTTGTCAGAAGAAGATGTGTCTGCAAAAATGTTTCACGCGTTTGAACTGAACAAAGCCGGTAAGAAGGCAGAAGCACTTGAGTTGTTTTTGTGGGTTGGAGAGAACACCAAGCTACAACGCAACGAAGGCGAGCGACAAGTGTACGTATGCAGTCAGACCATGGCTTGCCAGTGTTATGAACTGCTTGGCAGGTATAAAGAAGGGTATATGTTGGGAAAGAGCTTGCTTCAAGGTGAATTGAATGATGAGGAAAGGAAAGACATCGGTCATCTCTATGCCTTGAACGGCTATATGTATGCGTGTGATTTTATCAAGCGTGATGAAAGAGGGCGTGCAGATTATATGCGTGGCAGAAGCATCCTTGAGGAGATAAAGCCATACGCAGAGGGTGAAGTCAGGAACTATTTGTTGCCCAAGATACCGTTGACATGGTATTTTGAGGGTACGGATTACTTTGTTGCACAAAAGTTTGAAGAGGCTTTGAATGCATACGATACAGCTTTGGCAGGCTTTCAAGAGTTGGGTAAGAAAAAGGATATACTCTCCACTTTGAAAGCTATTGCATCCACCAAGTATCATCTTTGTGACATAACGGGAGCAGATAAAGCATTTCATGAAGCCCTGATGTTGGTACGGAATACAGAAGACACATCTTCCCAAATGGATATACTGCAAGAATTGTGGCATCAGAATTACGCTGTCGGAAATTTGGAGCAGGCAAGACTTTATGCGGCAAGCATGGATTCTCTTATGGAAAATACTTCGGACTCTAATGCCAGATACACATACTATAACAAGAAAGGTAAAGAAGCTCGGAAACAAGGGGAGCGCAGAATTGCTGAACAATGGTTCTTAAAGGGAATGTCGATAGCTGAAAGTAAAAGTCATAATACGATTTCCGCAGAAAGGTATATATCGTATACTAACCTAAGGGACTTGTACGCTGAAGCCAAGCAATACGAGAATGCACTTGTATATGCAAAAAAGGCATTGAAAGAGCATCAAAGACTGACTCCTGCAGACGATTATACTTTCTATCTCCCATATATGGCCATTGCGGAAATATACAAACTGAAGGGAGACAAGACAAATTGCTATGCCTGTATCGACTCGCTTTTCCTAAGTGCTCCCCGAATGGATAGTCCTAAGGAACTGAGCTGGCTATACATTACAAAGGCCGGTTGTTGTGCAGCATTCAATGATTATCCCGCAGCATTGGCTGGCTACAAGAAAGCAGATGAGAAACTTGCTTCAAGGTATCCGCAATCAGATGCCAACAGGGTTTCCTTATTGGCTCTGATTGGAGGAGTGGAACATAAGCTTGGGAATTATGCAGAATCTGAGCGGCTATACAGATTGTATGCGGAAGAAACGACAAGTCAGCACGGAGAAAACAGTACAGAAAGCCTCAATGCACAGATTTATCTGGCAAATGCGGAAGGTTTTGCCGGCCATGCTGATTCCGGATGTTCTGATTACACGATGGCGGCTGTACGGTTGAAGAAACTGATGAAGAGACAACTGCCATATATGGGTTCGCAGGAACGGGAAAGTTTCTGGAGTCCGTTATCATCTTTGTTCACAATGATGACACCATACGCCATTGAAGCCAACAGATACCAGGACGAGTTTACCGCCAGTTGCTACGATGCGCTTGTCATGTCGAAGTCTTTCCTGCTGGAGTCAGAGCGCTCGTTGTTTGACGTGGTGAAGAAAGAAGGAACGGATGATGACATGAAGGACTATATGCTGCTTACCTTGATGAAGAAACAAATCAAGGAGTGGGAAAAGGACTATGCGCATCATGCTGACAGTATATTAAGTATGTCTCAACGGGCTGAGAAATTGGCGGTACGTTTGGCTGAACGATGCCGTAGTTTCGGCAATATCACACAGTTCATGGATATAGACTATGCGACAGTCAAGAGTGCTTTGAAGACCAATGAAGTGCTCCTGGACTTTACGGATTATGTATCAGAAACTGTGGGGCGAAAATATGCAGCCTATATCATTAACAAGGAGGATAAATATCCATTGGTGAAATACCTATTTGCCGAAAGACAGATAGACTCGTTGGGCATCACCCGGCCAGACATGTATTATCATCAGGACTATGCCCTGGATGTGTTGAGACTACTATGGGAGCCGTTGAAGGAACACATAGCAGAAGGGACGACTGTCTATTATGTCCCATCACAATTACTGTTCCAAGTGTCATTGGAGTCATTGCCACTTGCTGACGGAACGCTTTTGGGTAGCCATTACAACTTCGTAAGGTTGTCTTCCGCAAGGGAACTGGTAAAGGCACAGTCGCCAGTCTTGGCATCTGCACCGCATTCTGCCGTACTATATGGCGGACTGCAATATGACCTTCAACCGACAGCGATGGCTGAGGAAGCAAAGAAATATGACTTGACGGATTTGTTGGTGATGCGTGGTGATATGGTTCGCGGGGATTCCATCTTCAGTGAACTGCCAGGCTCCATGCAGGAGATTATGCAGATTGAGGCCCTGCTGAAAGCCAACAAATGGCATGTAACACCCCGAATGGGAATGGAGGGAACGGAAGAGTCGTTCCTCAGTATGCACGGCAAAGCTCCCCAATTGTTGCAGATAGCCACTCATGGATTCTATTATACTCCTGAACGCGCTGCTCATGTAGATTACCTGAAAGGTTACTCTGATGCCATGATGCTCTCTGGTATTGTCCTCTCGGGAGGCAATGCGGCATGGAGGGGCAAGGAATTGCCTGATGGCGTATTGGGAGGTATTCTAACAGCCAACAACATCGCCCGTCTCGACCTGAGCGGCACAGAGATGGTTGTGCTCTCAGCCTGTCAGTCTGGCCAAGGCAAGGCAACCTCCGAAGGTCTTTACGGCTTGCAGCGTGCCTTCAAGAAATCCGGTGTCGGCACTATGGTCATGGCTCTATGGAGTGTCAGCGACAAGGTGGCTACAGAATTTATGACTGCATTCTATGAGCAACTCGCATCCAAACAGTGCAAGTGGAACAAACGTCAGGCATTCGAAAACACAAAGTCCATCATCCGGGCGAAATATCCCGACCCATTTCATTGGGCTGCATTTGTGATGCTGGATTGAATTTATTTCTTTTAGTGGTTACTTCCCAAAGGATTTTCTCATAAACAATTAAAGAAACAATAATAACAATTGGAAGTTGCGTCCGACACGGATTAAAGGATGGTAGAACATGAATTATCAGTTGATTAAATACTACAAAGATACTTATACAGACGATTTTAATAAGTATTTTCATCAGGAGTGCAATAGTGATGATATCATAGTGTCAACACTTGTCCCCAAGACGATGGGGTATCCAGCGAAAAATCCAAGTGAGAGCATTTTTTTCGCTTCTATCACTTGGTTTATTTCACTTATACCACAAGTGATTGGAAAATATTGTGGAATGAATGCGATGTTATATTTTCATAGAGTTGCAGAATGGCCTGTTCTCTTAGAAAACAACAATATCATTCATCCTTTTCATACGCTTGCCTCGTCTATGCTATTACCAGAAGTGACTTGTTATAAAATGGCAAATGTATTGAATGACTGTGAAGAATTCATGATACCATCGCTTCGAACTCTTTTACCAGAGTTGTTCAAGTTGTTTCCATATAACATCAGTGAACATATAAATGAAATATCTAATGAAATATCACAGATTACAGCTACTTTTAAGAACGAATTAAGAGTGCCGCATAAATGGCCTTGGTTTGACAGAAAGGTATCTAGTATATATCGTCCTTTTCCTATTTATTACTACAAATTCGGGGAAATATGTTCTTATATTATTAATGATGAATCTTATTTGAAAAAATCGCCATACTATCAATATATAAGTCGTTATTTCATTGACATAGACAAATAATATCGAATTATACTATCTACTGAAACTGCACCAGTCAACAAGTTTGATTAGGTGCAGTTTTTTTTTATTGATAGATATGGTTACTTATCACGCTCATATACCATAAAGAGTATAACAAACATTATTGAATATGAGACAAGAAGAAATAGTGAATGAAATTAGAAAGAAGTGTGGACACGTAGAAATGCTACCGTCAATGGGGTGGCACTTTATCTACCGCGACAGACATTTCTTTTATATGACTGGGAGAAATGAGGGTATGATACGTTTTTGTGTCCCTCATTTAGTAAAGGCAAATGAGTATGATACCGAATTGTTATCGGATGCTATCAATGAGACAAACAGAAACGTGAAATTTATCAAGGCTGTCAAACTTGACTGTGGCAGTGTTTCATTGGATTATGACCACAAGACGACATCAGATGAATCGGCAGATACGATTGTCCCTCATATCATCAATGCCTTGGATTTTGCCTCTAACTATTTACTCAACAAACTGAAAAGGACATGAAAAAGTTAATCTCAATTATAATCATATCGCTTAGTTTTCTGCCTCTGGTGGCACAGAATGACTACTATATCAAGCAAGCCCAATCATATCAGCGTGAGGCGGAATACTACACGAAGCAGGCATTGGGCTATGAGCGAGAAGTCGATTACTACAATCGACAAGCACAAGGTTATCTCAGAGAGGCTGAATACTACTCGAAGCGGAAGAACTACGATAGTGTGAAGACATATCAGCAACGGGCAAAGAATGCCACGGACAAGGCAGAAGATTACGCACGAAAAGCAAAGAATGCACGAGAACGTGCTCAGGACTATATGAGAAAGGCAGAGTATGCGCTGAAGAGAGCAAAATAATTTCTCCAAAGTGGTTACTAATCCTAATAGCCTTTCATAAACAGACAAAGGAACAATAATAACAAACTTAGAAGTTTCTCCCGATGACGTATTAGGGTATAAGACAATGAAGAAGTATAAGAATAATGAGACCATTGTGGTCTTGGGAGCATCATTCAATGGTGTGAAAGAAATGATAGAACACGCAAGAAAGCGAATGCCAAAGGATGGTGTGTATGTGGGTGAAGATTCACAACTTTATCCTTGCTTTGACAGCGAGGACTATATGTATGAGAATCGCTATTTTACCAATTTGGTTTTTGCTAAAAGCATAGAGGAAATAGACGAGAAACTACGCATACTGAAGCAGGTGGAAAGATATGGCAACTACAATAAGCTGAATAGCGAACTTCATCCAATGGCTTATTGGCAGGGCGACACTTGTCATGATGTGCTGTTGACGGATAGGGACGAGGAGTAATCTGTCATAGTTTTGATGTTGGTAATAAATATTAAATGAAACAGTTATGCAGAGAATTGACCGTAACACGATGGAGGCTGGTGTTGAGAGCATCTTCAA
>OBLI01000786.1_pt1 | contig 33130 bp, 28 predicted proteins | sample 1519701 | NCBI WGS metagenome assembly OBLI01 (sample SAMEA3663005, study PRJEB22513) | pig gut metagenome | biome: pig gut; feature: pig-associated habitat; material: faeces | place: France | collected 2012 | reverse complement strand
ATCGAAGCTCTTTTCTGCGACTGCTCCTGCGTTCCAGTGTTTTGGATAATTGCATTCATATTAAATGTGATGAAAAACTATCCAAAATCGTTGCAGGAGTTAACTCGCAGAAAAAGCTGAGAGAAAGTCGGTATCGTTCAAAGTCCGTCATTTTCAAATGAACTACTGCTAATTTTTTATCGTTACTTTATCATCCGGTATCGTCCATTTTAAAATCTATCTGATCACGACAAACCCGAATTTGTATTATAGTATATGACGAGTGCAAGAATGTAATTGGTATTCATATAAGGAACAGGTATACTATAATTATGTTTAACATAGTAAATGAAAGTGAAAAGTAAAGAAAAGTAGAGAAAAATACAGAAATCGCTTGACCTTCCACTGTGTGGAAGCTGTATAAGTAGTGTGTCAGATGAAGGAAAGGGTGTTTATTAGTTATGAAAATCAAGCAGGCGGAAGAACTCGCGGGAATCACAAGTAAGAATATACGCTTCTATGAAGAACAGGGATTGCTGCAGCCGAAACGTTCCGAGAACGGATATCGGAATTATACACAGGAAGATGTAAGTTGTTTAAAGAAGATTAAACTTCTTAGAAAGTTTGGAACGCCACTTGAAGAAATCCACAGACTTTTTCAGGGAAAGAGTTCAATGAAAGAATGCCTTGAAAAGAGAGAGGAGGCTTTGGAAAGGGAACAAAGGAGTGTGGAGAAGATGCGCTCGCTGGCGCAAAGGATGCTTGCAGAGTGCAATTCTGTTGACAGGATGGACACCGATTTCTGGCTGGATGAAATAGAAAAATTGGAAAAGGAAGGGACTGATTTTGTGGATTTGAATAAGATCGATATTCACAGAAAGAAAAAGCTCGGCGCGATTGCGGGAGCGGGTGTGACAATTTTATTTATGCTTGTAACAATCGCGGGTAATATCTGGATATTGGCAAATGATCCGACTTATCCGATCGGCATATTCTTATTTGTCCTGATTCTGTCGATGATTGTGCTCGGCGGAGTCCTTGTGGTAGTGGTAAAACGAATCAAAGAGATAGAAAGAGGAGAAGAAGATGAAGCTGCTAAGTATTAGTTATATACCGGGTTGCGAGATTGAAGCGTTAGGTATGGTAAAGGGAACGGTTGTACAGACCAAAAATATCGGCCGTGATTTTATGGCGGGAATGAAGACTTTGGTCGGAGGCGAGATCGTCGGATACACCGAGATGTTGAATGAGGCGCGCCAGATTGCGGTAAAACGTATGGTGGATGAGGCGAAGGCGCTTGAAGCCGATGCAGTCATTGATGTAAAGTACGGTTCTTCTCAGGTAATGCAGGGTGCGGCAGAGATTATCGCGTACGGAACTGCTGTACGAATCATAAAGGAGGAGAGATAGTTCGTATTCTGATTTAGATTGACGATTTTATGATAATATTTGACTATATTATCATATCGATCCGCTTTTGATTGCGATATAATCGTAGCATAGAATTGATAACGGAACAATGGACCGATCGGAAAGGTGAAAGATGTATTTCGAATATGGTGAAACAGAGATTGCGTATCTCAAGAGTAAAGATAAGAAGATGGCGGAAGTCATCGAACAGGTCGGCTTCATAAAACGAGAGGTTGACACGGATATGTTTTCGTCGGTGATCCATCACATCATCGGTCAACAGATTTCTACTAAGGCGCAGGCGACGATCTGGAAGAGAATGAGTGACAGCCTCGGAACCGTGAACGCAGAAACCATCTTAGAGGCAGATCCGGCACAATTACAGTCGTTTGGAATGACATTTCGCAAGGTGGAGTATATTCGTGATTTCGCGGATAAGGTACACAGTGGGGTGTTTGATCTGGAGGCAATCTCCGAAAGGAATGATCAGGATGCAATCAAAGAATTGTCTTCGTTAAAAGGCATCGGGGTGTGGACGGCGGAAATGATATTGTTATTCTGCCTGCAGCGGCCGGATATATTCAGCTTTGATGATCTCGCAATCCAAAGAGGACTGCGTATGGTCTATCATCATCGAAAAATTGACCGAAAACTATTTGAAAAATACCGCAGGCGATTCAGTCCGTATTGCAGCGTGGCAAGTTTGTATCTGTGGGCAGTATCCGGTGGTGCAATCCCGGAGATGAAGGATTATGCACCTAATCGGTAGAAAAAAAGAAAACTACAACGCACGCATCCATTACGGCAAAACCTTTTTTTCTACATCGAGGATACCATGTTATGAAGGAACAAGAAGGCCTTCGAGGTGGAATTGCCTTGACAAACTATGTGATGGAGAAGAAGATAATGAGTTGTTAATCAAGTAAAACTATGCTATGCTAAAAAAAATATTGGTACTTATTCTATAAACAAGGAGGCAGTACTGAATATGAAATATCATTTGCCGGATCGAATCGAGAGGGAACTTTGTTCTTTTGCTCAAAAATATTCTATTACCAAAATCGTACTGTTTGGTTCCCGGGCACGAGGAACGAATACAGAAAGAAGTGATATCGATATCGCTGTATACGGTGGAAGTTTTGATGACTTTTATTGGGATGTTAAGGAAAAAATACATTCTCTTCTGATGTTTGATATTGTACAGGCTGATGCACCAATTTCAGATGAATTAAAAGAAGAAATAGAAAAGGATGGAGTTGTGATCTATGAAAAAGTTTGATAACTTTACAAATTGTTTGGCGGTATTGGCAAATGCTGATTTTAAGATGGCTGAAACAAATGATATATACCGCACAGGAATTATCGGACAATTTAATCTTACTTTTGAACTTGCGTGGAAAGCATTACAGGAAGTTATGAGAATGCATGGTGTGGCAGAAGTTGCTACCGGATCTCCGCGCGAAATTTTGCAGCTTGCCTATAAATTCGGATTTATCAATGATTCTGAAATATGGCTGCTCATGTTAAAGAAGAGAAATACTTCTGTTCATATATATAATGAAGATGAAGTGGATGAAATGATAGTGCTGATACGTGACAGCTTTATTCCGGCTTTTGCTGCCCTTAAAGATACGTTGGCGAAGAAGTTGGTTGAAGCTGAAAGTGATTGGACGTAAGTTAATAGGAAGCTTGTCTCGGCATGAATGAAGGCTATAGATTTTACTGTTTCTGAACATAACAGTGCGTCTATAGTCTTTTTATTATGGCTATCGAAAAAAGCAGAAAGGGATTTTACAATGAGTAAATTAGAATGGGTAAAGAAAATAGTGATCATCGTGTTTGGTTCCATTGTTGCGGCATATGGCATCACCCTTGCATTATATGCCGGGTTTGGTGGTGCAACTCTCGCAGTCCTGTGGCAGGGAATTTCGATATCTTTTCATATCAGTATAGGTATGGCATCTATGATAGTAGCTATAATTATGATTATATTTACATTTTTCTATGACCGATCACAGATACATATTGGCACAATTCTTTATCAGATTGTATATAGTTTATGTGTTGACTTGTTTGCAAATATGCATGTGTACAGTACATATGTGTGGGTAAATGCGCTTATTATGCTGATGGGAGTAATGCTTTTTGCGATAGGGACAGGAATCTATGCGGCAGCCTCTTTGGGGCGGGGATCGTATGAAGCAGTAACATTTTCGTTTGCAGAAAAGAATGGCTGGCAAGTAAAAGTAGTGCGAATGGTTTTGGATATTATGATGGTTATTGTCGGCGTTATATTAGGTGGAAAATTTGGAGTATGTACGATCGTGACGATCATCATATCCGGACCGGTTATTCAATTTACCGCATCAAAAACAAAGCAAATATTCAAATTGTAATGGAATATAAATTTGTTTGGTGCTAAAATGAAAGCAAATGCAAGGAGGGATAACATATGCGAAATCAGGTTGTCAAGAAATTGGGCGCATTTGTTATGGCAGCAACTTTTGCCGTTGGTATGCTGGTGACATCGGTACAGCCATCCGATGCTGCGACAACAAATTTTCAGGTAAAGAAGGTGTCTTATTCCAAGGAATATAAGATGGATGATGGAAGTGTGTACTTTTCAATGAAAGGAAAGTTCCCTACCATTACAGATGATTCTAAAGTAGCACGCAAGATTAATTAGGTGCTGGAGAAAGAAAAGAATCGACTGATCCATCAGTATGATAAGGAACTTGCTGATTTTAAAAAAGAATATAAGTCGCAGGCTGCATATGATAAGGAAAACGGATATGCTTCTATTAGATGTGCAGATGCCGGTAAAGACCGGTCTGGATGTTATGAAGGAAGTGGAGAAAGCAGGACTTGCGCCGATTACCGTAATCTTAAGCTGATGCTGTTACCTTGAACAGCATCAGCTTAAGAATTATGAGGTCGCGTACAAAGTCGGGTTCAACGATGAAAAATATTTCTCCAAAGTATTTAAAAAAATCAAGGGCATGACACCCAAGGAATATCGTATGTCGAGTAAACAATGATAAGAGGAGAACATGTTACAATTTTTATTTCGCTATATAAAGAAGCATAAGTGGCAGTATATTGCCGGAATCATCACGCTGTTCGTTGTAGACATCGCCAACATCTTTATCCCGAAGATGACCGGTGTCATAACGGACGGCCTGACACAGGGAACAATTGCATGGAATGGAATCGTCCAAAAATTATGGATGATATTTGTGCTGGGGGTAACGCTTGCGGTAGGGCGTTTCCTGTGGCGCTATTTTCTGTTTGGGGCATCCAGACAGATTGAACGTGAACTTCGGGATGATATGTTTTCACACCTGACAACGATGGACGTGGAATTCTACAATCGCAATAAAACCGGAGATCTTATGACGCATTTTACCAGTGACCTGGATGCTATACGGCAGTCAATCGGTATCGCGGTCATCTGTGTCTTCGATGCGGTCGTAATGAGCCTTATGGTCATTATTCAGATGATGTATTACGTCAATATGAAGCTGACACTGGTTGCAATCATTCCGATGCTTATGATCCTGTTCGGAGAACTCTATTACGGAAGAATCATACAGAAACGCTATCTTGCACGTCAGGAGGCGGTATCACAGCTTACGGATTTCGTACAGGAGAGCTTTTCGGGAATCCGTGTCATTAAGGCTTTTGTGCGGGAAAAGGCGCAGAGATATGCGTTCCTGAAAGAAAATCAAAATAATATGGATAAAAACCTTGCAATTGCGAAGATGCAGGCAATCGTGATGCCGCTGCTCGATGTTATTACAGGACTCTCCAGTCTGGTTACGCTGGTTTTCGGCGGTTATCTTGCTTTAACCGGAAAAATCACACTTGGAAGGTTTGTGGCATTCAACCAATACATCAATATGCTTGTGTGGCCGATGCTGGCGTGCGGGCAGTGTGTGGATATGTTTTCCCGCGGCGGAGCTTCTTTAAAGCGTATCTATGAGCTTTTCCTGGAACAGACACAGGTGCATGACAGTGAGAATGCAGTGGATGGAGAGGCGATACAGGGCCATATTGTATTTCGGCATCTGACGTTTACGCATCAGGGAAGCGTGGAGCCGACTCTTCACGATATCAGTCTGGATATTCCGGCGGGAACACTGCTTGCAGTCGTAGGGCGTACCGGTGATGGAAAATCGACACTTGTGAACCTGTTACTTCATCTGTACAACACGAAAACGGGCATGATCAATATTGACGGCAGGGATATTAACGAGATTCCGATCAGGGAACTTCGTGAGAATATTGCATATGTGCCGCAGGACAATTTTCTCTTTTCCGATACGCTGCGTTCCAATATCGCATTCGGGTCCGAAGAGGATGATATGGATGCTTTGATCCATGCGACCAAAGCGGCCTGCATCCATGAAAATATCGTGCAGTTTCCGGATGGGTACGAGACGATCGTAGGGGAACGCGGTGTAACGCTCTCCGGCGGACAAAAGCAGCGAAGTTCCATCGCGCGTGCGTTAATGAAGAATGCGCCGATTCTGATCCTCGATGATGCATTATCGGCAGTGGATACGGATACCGAAGAGAAAATTCTCCTTAATCTGCGCAAAAACCGTGCAGGAAAGACAACGATACTCATTGCCCATCGTATTTCAACGGTGCAGGGAGCGGATAAAATTCTCGTCCTCGATGATGGATACGCCAGAGAAATCGGAACACATGAGCAGCTTGTGGCACGTGGCGGAATCTATCACGATATGGTGATGCAGCAGCAGTTGGAGGCAAAGAACGGGGAGGTGCGCGCATGAAACGATTAATGACTTATTTAAAACCGCACCGGTTTGCGGTACTGTTATCCTCGGTTCTTGTACTTTTGATCGTTGCGGTTGATCTGTACCGGCCGATCATTATCGGTGATGCAATCGACCAATATATCAACGGACCCAAAATGCCGATCAATACAGCGTTCCGTGGAATTCTTACGGCGGCTGGATATTATCTTTTCATGTTGCTTCTGGGCTTTGTGTTCAATGCCTGCAATACCTGGAATCTGCAGAAGATGGGCCAAAAAATCATCTATAGAATGCGTGAGAATGTGTTTACGCATGTACAGAGTCTGTCGCTTGGATTTTTTAATACGACGCCGGTCGGCAAGCTTGTCACAAGAGTGGCAAACGATACGGAGGCCGTCAATGAATTGTTCTCCACGATCCTTGTAAATCTGTTTAAGAATTCGGTGAAAATCATCGGATATGCGGTGGTGATGATCTCCATCAGCCCTAAGATGGCACTTGTTTCCTTCCTTTTGCTTCCGGTTGTAGGGGGACTTACGGTATTCTTTCGTAAGATGTCGCGCAAGGCGTATCAGATTACACGTAACCGGATCACGGATCTTAATACCTATTTGTCGGAACATTTATCCGGAATGAAACTGATTCAGATCTTTGCCCGTGAGGAGGAGAAAAAGGCGCAGTTTAATGAGAAATCTTATGGATTGTACCGTGCAAACTGGCGTGAGGTCATGACGTTTGCTACATTTCGGCCGATCATCTATCTGGTATCTGTTTTTGCGATGATCCTTGTGATCGGTACGGGAAGCCGTATGGTTCTTAACGGAACGTTGTCGCTTGGAACGCTTTTTATCTTTATCACATATATCAGTAATTTCTTTGAGCCGATCCAGGATCTGGCGGAACAGTTTGGAACACTGCAGTCTTCGATCGCTTCGGCGGAGAAGGTATTTGCGGTGCTGGATGAGAAACCTGCACTTGCTGAGCCACAGGATCCGGTTACTCCGGCAATCCGCGGGCGCATCGAATTCCGACATGTGTGGTTTGCATATGAGGGAGAGGATTATATCTTAAAAGATATCAGTTTTGTGATCGAGCCGGGACAAAAAGTCGCGTTTGTCGGTGCGACAGGTGCCGGCAAGTCTTCCATTCTGAATCTGATCGGACGTTATTATGATGTACAGCGCGGCGAAATACTGATCGACGGTGTCGACATCCGTAAAATTCCGACGGAGATTCTGCGCAGTGCGATCGGTCAGGTGCAGCAGGATGTATTCATCTTTACCGGTGATATCAAGATGAATATTTCTCTCAATAACGAGAATATTTCGATGGACGAAATCCGTGAAGCGGCGCACATGGTACACGCGGATTCCTTTATTGACAGGCTTCCCGGAGGTTATGACGCTCCTGTGACGGAGCGCGGAAGTACGCTTTCAGCAGGTCAGCGGCAGCTCTTGTCATTTGCCCGTACTTTGGTGTATCATCCAACTATCCTGGTACTGGACGAAGCAACGGCCAACATTGATACGGAAACGGAGAGTCTGATCACCAAGGGACTTACCGCTCTCATGGAGGGACGCACCACGATCATGGTGGCGCACCGGTTGTCCACGATCCAGCATGCAGACAATATTATCGTGCTTGATCATGGACAGATCATCGAGCAGGGAACACATCAGGAGTTGCTTCGCACCGATGGCCATTACAAAAAATTATACGAATTACAGCTCGTATAAATTCGTGAAATGTGTCAGGTTTTCGGGGAAAACTTGACATGTAGCGTCGCCCTTGCCGAAGGCAATTTTAAATGGGCTGATGTTCCAAAAAAGAAAGGATTCTCTTTGTTTGGAAAGAGAAAGTAGACTAATTTAAGATGTTGCCATCAATTGAGATGGTAACAACGTGCCATGGAAGAAACTTGCCACTGTTTTGCAACGCGGTACGGGCTGCATTCTCAAGTCCTCCGCAGCAAGGAACTTCCATGCGTACGATCGTCACTTCTTTGATCTCGTTCTCGCGGATGATCGCAGTCAGCTTTTCACTGTAATCAACGTCATCAAGCTTTGGACAGCCGATCAGTGTGACATGTCCGCGCATGAAATCCTGATGCATGTTAGCATATGCGTAGGCGGTACAGTCTGCGGCAATCAGAAGCTTTGCATTCTCATAGAATGGTGCATTTACCGGAGCCAGTTTAATCTGGCAAGGCCACTGAGCCAATGCCGAAGCTATGTGTGTAACCGGGGCAGAAGTGTCTGATGCCACGTGATTCAGCTTCTGCATGCGGGCTCCAGGACATCCGGAATGAACCGGGGCAGAGGCAGCAGCTTTTAACTGTTTGTTCTTAAGGACGGCCGCCTCATTATATGCGGCAGCTTCACGTTCTACAAATGTAATTGCACCAGTCGGACAGGTTGGAAGACAATCGCCGAAACCGTCGCAGTAATCGTCGCGAAGAAGTTTCGCTTTACCGTTTACCATGCCGATGGCTCCCTCGTGGCATGCATTCGCACAGGCGCCACATCCGTTGCATTTATTCTCATCAATTTCAATAATCTGTCGTTTCATTATAAAATCTCCTTATTCATTTAAAAATCTCTCTTGTATATCTTGTGTGTCTTTACACTACTCTTGCAGTATAGTAAAATAAGGACAGAAAATCGGTTGTTATAACAACGAAAAGAGGCTTTATGGGCAAAAATACAATGCCGTTGTTACAAAATCTGACGGAAGATGAGCTCGCATCCATCGTTGAAATCGGTGCGATGAGAGAGAACACGTTTGATAAAAATGAAGTTATTTTCCATGCCGGAGAACGGATCCGGGAGATCGGAATGGTTGAATCCGGGAGCGTGCTGATCGAAAGTAACGATTTGTGGGGCAACTGCAGTATTTTAAGCAAGATTACTCCGGGACAGGTGTTTGCGGAGTCATATGCCCTTAGTCATATGGCGATGATGGTTGATGCGATCGCAATCGAGAAAACGAAAATCGTTTTTCTGAATGCAGCGATCGTACTCGATGAAACGCATGCGGGAGCGGCCTGGCAGGCAAAGCTGCTCCGCAATATGCTTGCAATGACTTCGCGCAAGAATATTACGCTGTCAGGTCGTATCTTTTGTACAACACCCAAGACGATCCGCGGCAGACTTGCTATTTATTTTGCCCAACAACAGCTACAGGCGGGAGGGCTTGCGTTTGATGTGCCTTTTACCCGTCAGCAGATGGCTGATTATCTGAATCTTGACCGGAGTGCGCTTTCAAAAGAACTTGGTAAGATGCGGGATGAGGGGCTTCTTACGTTTGATAAGAACCATTTTATATTGTCTCCGAAAGGCGGATGGGAAACCGAGTAGAAGCAACTTTTTTGATGCATAGATAAGGAGGAAGATTATCATGTGGATTTTATATGCATTCGGCTCGGCTTTTTTTGCCGGAGTCACATCGATTCTTGCAAAATGCGGAATCAAACATACAGATTCAAATGTTGCAACTGCCATCCGTACCGTGATCGTTTTGATCTTTTCGTGGATCATGGTGTGGATTGTCGGTGCGCAGGGGGAAGTTACAGGGATTGATACAAAGACCTGGATTTTTCTGATATTGTCCGGTCTGGCGACGGGGGCTTCGTGGCTTTGTTATTTTAAGGCATTACAGCTTGGCGATATCAATAAAGTTGTGCCAATCGATAAATCGAGCACGATCCTTACCATCGTTTTGGCATTCCTATTTTTGCATGAATCGGTCACGGCCTTTAAGATTGCGGGTGTGATCATGATCGGTGTGGGAACTTATATGATGATTCAAAAAAAGGATACAGGAGAAGAAAGCGGAATCAAAAAGAAATCGTGGATTATTTATGCGTTTGGGTCTGCTGTTTTTGCGAGCCTGACATCCATTCTCGGAAAAGTCGGGATTGAAAATGTAAATTCCAATCTTGGAACGGGAATTCGTACCGTTGTTGTACTGATTATGGCATGGATCGTTGTGTTTGTGACCGGAAAGCAGCATACGGTTAAGAAGATTTCGGGAAAGGAACTTGGATTCATTTCATTGTCCGGGATTGCGACAGGTGCGTCCTGGCTCTGTTACTACAAAGCGTTGCAGGATGGTCTGGCCAGTGTGGTCGTACCGATCGATAAATTGAGTATTCTTGTAACAATTGCTTTCTCTTATGTGGTATTTCATGAGAAACTGACGAAGAAATCTTCCATCGGATTGGTTTTGATCGTGGCAGGAACACTTCTTATGATAAAAAAATAGTGAAAAATAGTAAACTTGTTCAAAAAATAATACAAGGCGGTATCAAATAAGGAAACGTTTTCAGTGGACAGATGTGCTTAAAGTTGTTACAATGAGGACAAAGGAGTGATGTCGTGAGAATTAGTTATCTGGCAGCTTTCATAGGAACGCTGATCATACTATTTTTTACAATTTCAAAATCATATTCGAGTCAGAAAAGTATAGCAAAAACACTTCGTAAGGTGCTGCTTGCGGCAGTGGTTGCTACAATCGCTAATATGGTTGTTATAATTCCAGTGTCGGAAACTGTTTGCATGTTCGCTTACAGTGTTTTTTTCGTGGGAATGAACTGGGCAATGTATTACATGATGGCATTTGTGATGGAGTACACAAACAGTGAGAATCTGATGAAGCATGGACCGTTTGTTTTTGGGGCACTGCTTCTTGCGGATTCTGTTTCTATGGTGTGTAATTTTTTCACGCATCATGCTTTTACGGCAACAAAGATGATACTTGATGATGGGGATGTGTTTTATCGGCTGAATTATCGGCAGCCGTATCATGTGCATCTTGTAATTACAAATCTGTTAATTGTTCTTGCAATCATAAGTCTTGTCGTTAAAATTGCAAAAACACCGCGTATCTATCGGTCAAAATATATATTTATTCTGATTATTCTCGTGTTTGTGGGTATTGCAGATATGATATATGTTTTCTTGGGCGGAATCATCGGTGTTTCTATTATCGGATTTGCAGCCGGAGGCGTGTTAATGTATTACATGTCTGTCATCTATGTGCCAAAGGGACTGGTTGACAGGCTGTTTACAATGGTAGTCCATGATATGATGGATGGAGTACTTTTATTTGATCTGGATGGCAATTGTATTCAGGCAAATGAGAGTGCCATTGCGTTGGTTGAACCGGAATACCGTGAAAATGCTGCGGAAGCATTTGAAATCTGGTATCAGAAGGAATTGCAGAAGCAAGTGGATGAAAACGGGCGCGATACCGTGATCAAAGTGGAAAACAAGACTCTGTATCTGCGGATTTTTCTGAAGAAGCTTCTGGACGAGGACGGAGCGGCGATCGGCGCGTTTATTGATATTAAGAATCGCACGCAGGAAGTCAATGATCTGCAGGCGGAGCGCTACCGTGCGACACACGATCCGCTGACGGGATTATATAATAAAGAATTTTTCTATGAAAAAGTTCGACAGAGACTGGATGAGCAGCCGGAGGAGCAATTTATCCTTATCTGCTCGGATATCGGAAACTTTAAGATGGTCAATGATGTATTTGGAATGGAATGCGGAGATCGGGTATTGATCCGTATTGCGAGAGCATTACATAAAATGTGCAAGCCGGATCAGATCTATGGAAGAATCGGTAATGACGGATTTGCGCTGCTTATGAAGAAATCAGACTACGGGGAGGAGTATTTTCAGAACGTTCCGCAGTCGAAGGTGTATGTTGAAAAAGATATCGAATATCCGATCCGGCTGTATCTTGGGGTGTATGAAATTGTGCAGAAAGACCTTCCGGTATCCGGGATGTGTGACCGCGCTAAGATGGCAATTGCTACGATCAAGGGAAATTATCAGAAGCGTCTGGCTTATTACGATGAGAAGCTGCGACAGAGTGTGTTGAACGAGCAGGAAATTATGGGAGAACTGGACGATGCAATCGCATCCGGACAGTTTCATATCTATCTGCAGGCACAGGTTAACGGACAGGGAGAATCCCATGGCGCGGAGGCGCTGGTCCGTTGGATCCATCCGAAAAAAGGCTATCTGCCGCCATCTGCGTTTATCGATATTCTTGAGAAGAACGGAGCTATCGTTCGACTTGACAGGTACATATGGGAACTTGCATGTCAGAAGTTGAGAGAATGGACGGATGAAGGACGGGAGGATATGTATCTTTCGGTGAATATCTCGCCAAAGGATTTCTATTTTATTGATATTTATGAGACGTTTACAAGTCTTGTAGAACAGTATGGAATTAATCCGGGGAGGCTGCACCTTGAGATTACGGAGACATCTGTGATGACCGATGTGCAGCAGCGAATTAAGATTATCGAGCGCCTTCAGGCGTATGGATTTATTGTTGAGATGGATGATTTCGGAAGCGGATATTCTTCATTGAATATGCTGAAAGAGATTCATGTCAATGTTCTGAAAGTGGATATGGTATTTCTTCGCAAGACGACGGAGATGGAGCGAAGCAGAAAGATTCTGCGCACGATCATTGCTCTTGCGCAGGAACTGGGGATGGAAACGATCGTTGAGGGGGTCGAGACGAGCGAACAGCTTGAGTTCTTAAAATCCATAAGCTGCGATATCTTTCAGGGATATTATTTTGCAAAACCGATGGAAGTATCTCAGTTTGAGGAAATCTATATGCGTTAGAAGTAAGTATCATGACAAAAGAAAGAGATTATTTTTTTGATAATATTAAAGCTGTATTAATTTTTTTGGTCGTACTGGGACATTTCCTCCTTCCGATTCATGAAGAGGGAAATGTTCTTGTTCTGATTAAGCGACTGATCTATGTATTTCACATGCCGCTTTTTGTTTTTGTATCCGGATATTTTTCCAAGAGAATCTATAAGGATGGTAAATACAATTTCAAGAAGATTCTGTATCTGATCAAGGCGTACATTCTGTTTGTTGTGGCAATACAGGCCGTCTATGCAATCAGCGGATTTCGAAGCTTCCGTAAGATTGATTTCTTTTCACAGAGCGGAGCGCCGTGGTATCTGTTTGCAATGATCGCGTGGTATCTTATGATCCCTCTGATACGAAAATTTAAGCCGCTGCCGGTAATCATTGTTAATATTGTATTGGCACTTGCTGCCGGATTCTTTAAGAATGTGGGAGACTTTCTGTGTCTTTCAAGGATCCTTGTGTTCGGACCGTTCTTCTTCCTCGGCTACTATATGGAGCAGCAGATGCTGGAAAAGGCGTTACGTCCGGCATACAAGAAAATTGTGACGGTGGCAGCCTTATCCATCTGTGCGGGAATTCTTCTGACCGGTTCAAAGATGAAAGATGAACTGGGAATGGTGTATGAGAATATTTCCTACTATGAACTTGACCGTCTGTGGGAAGGCCCGTTCGTAAGACTGGTGCTCATGATTGCAGCTTTTGTAATTTCATGGGCCATCCTGTTTTACATTCCGAGAGAAAAGACGGCGGTATCCTTTATCGGGCAGCGGACGATGCCGATCTATATGTTGCACCGTATATTAAGGGATGTTTTAATGTTTGCGGGAATCTATGATTATCTGGGAAATTGGGGATGGTTTGCACTGTTTGTGCTCATCTGCCTGAGTATCAGTGTCATTTATCTGCTTGCGAACCGGCACGTGGTCGATTCCGTGAACCAGGTGCTGAAGTTGCATATGAGAGAGTATAAAGTGTGAAAAAACAAGGGGCTGCAATTTGCAGCCCCTTATCTTAACTATGTAAGAAATTACTTTGTGTTCTTCTCGATATTCTGTTTCATCAGAGCACGAACTTTCAGTGGAAGACCGAAGAGGGTGATGAATCCGTCAGCATCGTGGTGGTCATACTGATCACCGGTTGTAAAGCTTGCGAGTGACTCGCTGTACAGTGAGTATGGAGAAGTTGTTCCGGCTTTGATGATGTTACCTTTGTATAATTTGAATTTTACTTCACCGGTAACAACGTCCTGTGTGGACTCTACGAATGCCTGAATGGCTTCACGAAGAGGAGTGAACCACTTACCTTCGTATACAACCTGTGCAAGCTTGTTGCCCATATCCTTCTTTGTGGCGAGTGTCTCACGATCAAGAACCAGTTCCTCCAGCTGATCATGTGCCTCCATAAGGATGGTTCCGCCAGGAGTCTCATATACACCACGGGACTTCATGCCAACGACACGGTTCTCAACGATATCGATGATACCGATTCCGTGCTTGCCGCCGAGACGGTTGAGCTCACGGATGATGTCGGAAACTTTCATTTCTTTACCGTTCACGCTTTTTGGAACACCCTTCTCAAATGTCATGGTTACATATTCCGGTTCATCCGGAGCCTTCTCCGGAGATACACCAAGAACAAGAAGGTGATCATAGTTTGGCTCACATGCAGGATCCTCGAGTTCGAGTCCCTCGTGGCTGATGTGCCATAAGTTACGGTCACGGCTGTAACTCTGGTCGGTAGAGAACGGAAGGTCGATTCCGTGTGCCTTACAGTACTCAATCTCAGATTCACGGGAATCCATTTTCCACTTGTCATCACGCCAAGGAGCGATGATCTTGATGTCAGGGGCCAATGCCTTAATACCAAGCTCGAAACGGATCTGATCGTTTCCTTTACCGGTAGCACCGTGGCAGATGGCTACAGCATTCTCTTTTCTTGCAATCTCAACGAGCTTCTTTGCGATGCCCGGACGAGCCATAGAAGTACCTAACAGATACTTGTGCTCATATACAGCACCTGCCTGTACGCATGGTACAATGTAATCATCACAGAATTCATCAACGATATCTTCAATATATAATTTAGAAGCTCCGGATAATTTGGCTCTCTCCTCGAGACCGTCTAATTCTTCGCCCTGTCCGCAGTTGATGCAGCAACAGATAACGTCATATCCATAATTCTCCTTTAACCAAGGAATGATCGCGGTAGTATCAAGACCGCCTGAGTAAGCTAAAACAACTTTTTCTTTCATAGCTTTTGTCCTTTCTTATGCATTTTCGTAAAGCTTATAAATCAAAACGCTTTATAATCTGTTCTCAATATACAACATAATAAGAGAATACGCAAGTGAAAAAATATACATAAATCCGTATAAATATACATAAATTTGTGAATATTTGCTATTTACGGACGGCGAAAGGTGTACTATATTATTAAAGTACACATTGCAACGTGGCAAATGAATAAAGCGTTGCAAGGAAAGAAGGATATAACATGATTAAAGTCGGAATTATCGGAGCGACCGGATACGCAGGTGCGGAACTGGTTCGCATCCTGATGAATCATAAAGAAGCAGAGATCAAGTGGTTCGGTTCACGAAGCTACATTGATCAGAATTATGCAGATGTATACCAGAACTTTTTTGAGATCGTCGATGCAAAATGCCTTGATGATAATATGGAAGAACTTGCTTCCCAGGTAGATGTCATCTTTACCGCGACACCGCAGGGATTCTTAGCCGGTGTGTTGAACGAGGAGATCTTAAGCAAAGTGAAGATTGTTGATTTAAGTGCGGATTTTCGAATCAAAGATGTTGCTACTTATGAAAAGTGGTACAAGATCGAGCACAAGAGTCCGCAGTTTATTGAGGAAGCGGTCTATGGTCTGTGTGAGATCAACCGTGACAAGGTAACAACGAAGACGCGTCTCGTTGCCAATCCTGGTTGCTATACAACCTGTTCCATCCTGACTGCTTATCCACTTGTCAAGGAAGGAATCATTGATCCGGATACACTGATTATCGATGCAAAGTCCGGAACATCCGGAGCCGGAAGAGGAGCAAAGACGCCGAACCTGTTCTGTGAAGTCAATGAGAGCATGAAAGCATACGGTGTCACTACGCATCGTCATACACCGGAGATCGAGGAGCAGCTTGGTTATGCGGCCGGAAAGGAAATCGTTGTTAACTTTACACCGCATCTTGTTCCGATGAATCGCGGTATTCTTGCTACAGAGTATGCATCACTCAATAAGAAGGCAGACGGCACATATCCGTCGTACGAGGAGATTAAGGCCGTATACGATAAATATTATGCAAAGGAACGTTTTGTACGAGTCCTGAAGCGAGGTGTATGTCCTGAGACCAAGTGGGTGGAAGGCAGCAACTATGTTGATGTCAACTTTGTGATCGATGAGAGAACGCACAGAGTTGTCATGATGGGCGCTTTGGACAATCTGGTCAAGGGCGCAGCCGGTCAGGCGGTACAGAATATGAATCTTCTGTTTGGTCTTGACGAGGCAGAAGGATTAAAGATGGTTCCTATGTTCCCATAAAGGAGAAAAGGCATCGCAGAAATTAGGAGGGAGTCGTTTTTGGCACAATAAGATGTGCAGAAAACGGAGCTTCAAAAGAAGGAAGTACAGGTAATGAAAGATTTTACATATAACATTCGGGTAATGACAGAAGCAGATTACGAAGAGGTTTATGCTCTGTGGATGGGAATCCACGGATTCGGAATCCGCTCCATTGATGATTCGAAGGAGGGGGTCAGCCGCTTCTTAAAGAGAAATCCGACAACGAGCATGGTTGCAGTGGCGGACGGCAGGATTGTCGGCGCGATCCTCTGCGGACACGACGGACGACGCGGCTGTCTGTATCATGTGTGCGTGCATGAAAATTACAGAAAGCATGGGATCGGTAAAGCGATGGCGGTAGCGTGTATGCGCGCATTGCAGGAGGAACAAATCAATAAGGTCAGCCTGATCGCGTTCAAGAGCAACGAGCTTGGTAATCAGTTCTGGAAAGGAGCCGGATGGTGTTTCCGCGAGGATTTGAATTACTATGATTTTCCGTTGAATGAGGCAAATATAACGAAATTTAATCAATAGAAATCCTTCAGTTCCGTGCGATGGAGCTGATACAAAAAAGAGAGAAAGTGAGAGCAGTTATGAGTGAGAATATGGATGCAGTTATGGAAAAAGCACAGGTGCTGATCGAGGCACTTCCTTATATCCAGCGTTTCAACCGCAAAATCATCGTTGTAAAATACGGCGGGTCTGCGATGGTAGATGAAAAGTTAAAGGAACATGTGATTCAGGATGTTACCCTTCTTAAACTGGTTGGTTTTAAGCCGATCATTGTACACGGTGGTGGTAAGGAGATCAGCAAGTGGGTTGCAAAGTCCGGAATGGAACCGGAGTTTATCAACGGTCTGCGTAAGACCGATGAGCCGACGATGGAGATCGCTGAGATGGTATTAAACCGTGTGAATAAGTCTCTCGTTAAGATGGTGGAAGAACTCGGGGTCAATGCAGTCGGTATCAGCGGTAAGGACGGCGGACTTCTTAAGGTTGATAAGAAGTTGTCGGACGGACAGGATATCGGATATGTCGGAGAGGTCAAGGAAGTGAATCCGAAGATCCTTTACGATCTGCTTGAGAATGATTATCTCCCGATCGTCTGCCCGATCGGATTGGATGATAATTACGATACATACAATATTAATGCGGATGATGCAGCCTGTGCGATCGCACGTGCCGTATCGGCTGAGAAGCTTGCATTCCTGACCGATATTGAGGGTGTATATAAGGATCCGAGCGATAAGTCAACGCTGATCTCCGAACTTTCCGTATCGGAAGCAAGAGAACTGATCACAGACGGATATATCGGTGGCGGAATGCTTCCGAAGCTGAATAACTGTATCGATGCGATCGAGAATGGTGTATCGCGTGTGCATATCTTAGACGGACGAATTGCACATTGCCTGTTGCTTGAAATCTTTACGAATAAAGGAATCGGTACGGCTATCCTCGGGGACAGTGACAACCGCTTTTATAATGAGAATGAAAAGTAACACCTCGTCTCAGCTGAGACAATAATAGGAGGTCCGGTATGCGGGCTGCCATTTGGGAAAGGAAGTTAAGTAATGAACAAACAGGAATATATCGACACTGCGGAGCAGGAATTATTACATACCTACAATCGTTTCTCACTTGTGCTTGATCACGGCGAGGGTGTGTACTTATACGACACGGACGGAAAGCAGTATCTTGATTTTGCGGCGGGTATCGCCGTATGTGCACTCGGATACGGTAACAAGGACTATAATGATGCGTTGAAGGCACAGGTAGATAAGCTTCTTCACACATCAAACCTTTATTACAATGTACCTACCATTGAGGCTGCGAAGAAAGCACTTAAAGCGAGCGGAATGGATCGCATTTTCTTTACGAACAGCGGTACAGAGGCAATCGAGGGAGCCATCAAGGCTGCCAAGAAGTATGCTTTCACAAGAGACGGACATGCAGGACACGAGATTATCGCGATGAACCATTCGTTCCACGGAAGAAGTATCGGTGCACTCTCTGTTACGGGAAATGCACATTATCAGGAGCCGTTTGAGCCGCTGATGCCGGGCGTAAAGTTCGCGGATTTTAATAATCTTGAGAGCGTAAAGGCACAGATTACTGACAAGACCTGTGCAATCATTATGGAAACCGTTCAGGGTGAGGGCGGTATCTATCCGGCGGAAAAGGAATTTATCGAGGGTGTCCGCGCACTCTGTGACGAGAAGGATATCTTACTGATCCTCGATGAGATCCAATGCGGTATGGGACGTACCGGCGAGATGTTTGCATGGCAGAATTACGGTGTGAAGCCGGATATTATGACTTGTGCGAAGGCACTTGGCTGCGGCGTGCCGGTCGGTGCTTTCTTTATGACACAGAAGGTTGCCGACAAGTCGCTTGCACCTGGAGATCACGGTACAACGTATGGCGGAAATCCATTTGTCGGAACAGCGGTATCAACGGTATTTGATCTGTTTGAGAAACACAAGATCCTTGATAACGTGCATGAGGTTGCACCTTATCTTGAGCAGAAGCTGGATGAACTTGTTGCCAAGTATGATTTCCTGACAACAAGACGAGGCATGGGACTGATGCAGGGACTTGTATGTACACTTCCTGTCGGTCAGGTATCGGCCAAGGCGTTGGAGCAGGGACTCATTATCATTACCGCAGGCGCGGATGTTATTCGTATGGTTCCGCCGCTTGTCATCGAAAAGAAACATGTCGATGAAATGATTGAGAAGCTGGAAAAAGCACTGTTGGCTGTAAAAGGGTAATTGATCGAAAAGAAAATGCTGTTGTCCGGATATGCGGATAGCAGCATTTTTATATTTGGTCATGGATAAAATCTATAATTGCGTTTGCAGAAAAATGAATTTTGCAGTTCACAATGAAATATACTTGTAATAATTGTAAAAAGTAGTTAAAATAGAGAGTGCATTGAGACTTCCTCTGCGCATGCCGGAGAGGAGACAAATATGAAAAATAAGATGAAAGCGTGTATGATCTTACTGTGTATGTTGTTGTGTGGATGTGGTGCATCGGACACCGAGACATATCTTATGACGACACAGGAGACGCAGATACCGGTGGAGAGCGATGCTTTACTCTCGGATACAGAAGATGTAACGGATAAGAGTGAGGCGCCGCTTCTTGTGTATGTCTGCGGAGAAGTTGCAAGTCCGGGAGTGTATGAGCTGCCGGCGGGGGCACGGGTGTGTGACGCAGTGGACGCTGCAGGCGGATTTACCAGGAAAGCAAGTCGCGATTACTGGAATCTGGCGGAAGCCCTGACTGACGGACAGATGATTTCTTTTCCGACAGAGGAAGAAGCTGCTGAGCGTAGAAAGTATGATACGGACGGAAATACATCGGCAGATACAACTTTTGCGGATTCGGAAACGGACGGCAAAGTTAATATCAATACTGCGGATGTAAATCAGTTGCAGCAGTTGTCAGGAATCGGGCAGACGCGGGCGGAGGCGATTGTTGCGTATCGCAACGAACATGGTGCTTTTGCCAGGGTGGAGGATATTATGAAGGTATCCGGCATCAAGAATGCGCTTTTTGAAAAAATGAGAGACGACATAACTGTCGATTGAGGTGTGAGATGGCAAAGAAAGTTCTCGTAGTGGATGATGAGAAGCTAATTGTAAAAGGAATTCGATTCAGTCTGGAACAGGACGGCATGGATGTGGATTGTGCATACGACGGAGAAGAGGCACTGGCGATGGCACGTGCGAATGAGTATGATATGATTCTTCTTGATATTATGCTGCCGAAGATGGATGGATTTGAAGTATGTCAGGCAATACGTGAATTTTCGGATATGCCGATTGTGATGCTGACCGCCAAGGGCGATGATATGGATAAAATCCTGGGGCTTGAATATGGTGCGGATGATTATATCACGAAGCCTTTTAATATATTGGAAGTGAAGGCGAGAATCAAGGCAATCATGCGCCGTACTTACGGTCCGCGTGAGAAGAAGGAGACGACTTCCGTGATCGTTAAGGGAGATCTTCGTCTGGATTGTGACAGCCGCAGGCTGTTTATCCATGATAAGGAAGTAAATCTTACAGCCAAAGAGTTTGATCTGTTAGAGCTTCTTGTGAAGAATGAGAATAAAGTATACAGCAGAGAGGATCTGCTCGGTCTGGTATGGGGCAAGGATTATCCGGGCGATGTGCGTACCGTGGATGTTCATGTGCGTCGTCTTCGCGAAAAGATTGAGGCGAACCCGAGCGAGCCAAAATATGTCCATACCAAGTGGGGGGTGGGCTACTACTACAGTCAGAAGTAGAATACGAAAGTAGAAAGGTTATTTCATGCATCGTAGCAAGCAGTTTCTGCAATTTATTAAAAGTTTAAAATTTCGATTAATTCTATTAACGCTTGTGATCGCGATTGTGCCGAGCCTGATCCTGTCATCGGGAATTTTACATTCCTATGCAGCGCGGGCTGTGGCTATCCGCGAGAGCGAGATCTTAAGTCAGGCCAAGATTCTGGCAAACCAGATTGCGACAAGTGAATATATGTCACAGGACAATGAGACGGAATCAAGTACGATTCAGGCACAGATCGACATGCTTACGACAATCTATGACGGACGTGTGATCATTGTGGACAAGAATTTCTGTGTGTACCATGATACGTATAATCTGGACGATAATAAGATTATTATTGCGGAAGAAGTTGTGTGCAGTTTCCGTGGTGAGGACATTACACATTATGACTCGGAAAACCATTATATTGAGATGACGATTCCAATCATTGATCCGAATGATGCGTCCAATACAGTGGTCGGCGTTATGCTGATCAGTGTTTCAACCGATAATATTCAGCTCAATCAGGCATATCTGCGACAGATTGCGACGATCATTGTTTTGGTTGTAACCATTACCTGTGTATTTTTTGCCATATTGATACTTCTTCATTTTCTGAAGCCTTTGCAGAAGATTTCGGATGGGATTGCGGCAATCAAGGAGGGGTATGGAGACGACTGTCTTCAGGTCAATGATTATTCTGAAACGATACAGATCTGTGAGCGGTTCAACCAGATGCTTGGACGAATGAAGGCCATGGATGATTCCCGTCAGGAGTTTGTATCCAATGTGTCGCATGAGCTTAAGACACCATTGACTTCTATGAAGGTTTTGGCAGATTCCATCAACAGTATGCCGGATGCGCCGAAGGAGCTTTATCAGGAGTTTATGGAGGATATCACAAACGAGATCGAGCGAGAGACAAAGATCATCAATGATCTGTTATCACTTGTTAAGATGGATAAGGCAGCAGCAGATCTGAATGTTTCTACGATCAATGTGAATGAATTGCTGGAACAGATTTTAAAGAGACTGCAGCCGATTGCAGATAAGCAGAGAGTTGAACTTGTGCTGGAGAGCTTCCGACCGGTTACAGCGGAAGTGGATGAAGTTAAGATCACGCTTGCCATCACAAACCTTGTGGAAAATGCGATCAAATACAATCGTAACGACGGCGAGGGATGGGTACATGTATCGCTGAATGCGGATCATCAGTATTTCTACTTAAAGGTGGAGGATTCGGGAATCGGTATTCCTGAGGAATCGCTCGAGCATATTTATGAGCGTTTCTACCGCGTAGATAAGTCCCATTCGCGTGAAATCGGTGGAACGGGACTTGGTCTTGCAATCACGAGAAACTCGATTCTGATGCATCGCGGAGCAATCAAGGTGCATTCGGTTCTTGGAGAGGGAACAACATTTGATGTACGAATTCCGCTGAACTATATTGCATAGGAGAATTCTATGAAGAAAAAGTTATTTGCCACATTGCTTTTGCTGGTAACAATGTTACTTCTTGTGGCGTGTGGAAACCAGAAAAAAGATGATAAATATGTTGCTTTTTATCTGAATGCGGATATGACAAAGATTGTCCCGCAGGAGGTTGAATTACAGGCAACGGATACGACGGGACAGATTCAGGAGCTGCTTCAGATTCTGCAGGAACAACCGGAGGATGCGGGACTTCGCCAGACGATTCCGAAGAATATAAAAGTTCTCGGGGTGACGGAGGTCGCGTACCAGGTAACCGTTGATTTTAATCAGGATTATTATGAACTGAATCCGACGGATGAGATTCTGATTCGTGCAGCAATAGCAAAGACATTGTTACAGTTGGGGAAATATCCGTATGTTCAGTTTACCGTGGAATCAAAGCCACTTGAGACTGCTGCAGGGACGACTGTTGGCGCAATGAGCGAGGACAGTTTTCTGGAGAATCCGGGTGAACAGATCAATTCCAGCCAGAAGACAACGCTTACGCTTTATTTCTCCAGTAAAGATGGAACAAAACTGGTTCCGGTGAAACGGGAAGTGCATTACAGTTCCAATATTTCTCTGGAAAAGCTGGTTATGGAGCAGTTGATGGAAGGACCTAAGACAAAGGGGATTCTTGCTACAATTCCAACCGGAACAAAACTGATTACAATTACCGTTGTAGACGGGGTATGTTATGTGAATCTTGATGAGACTTTCCTGAATCAAAATCAGGAGATTTCCGAGCAGGTTGTGCTCTATTCGATTGTTGATTCGTTGACGGAACTGTCGAGTGTGAGCAAGGTACAGATTTCCATCAACGGAGATACAAGCGGTAAGTGCCGTTACACGTATGATCTGTCGCCGATGTACGAGCAGGATCTGAGTATGGTAGACAGCGGAGAGGAAGAGGTAGATTCAACACAGTGAGAAAAAGACCGATCACTTTGCTTGCGTGTATGTTTCTGACCGGTATCTTGTGGAAGTGGACAGGCCTGATCCTTAGTTTGGGGATCGGCCTGTTGCTTTATTTCTATGCAACCCCGTGGAAGGAACGGGGGATACGATTTGCGGTGCTTGTTGCGGGAATGCCGGTGATGCTTTTGCTGGGAGCGCTGTGTGTTGAAAAGCAGGATGCTTTTCGCAGCGTATATTTATCTGTGCTTGAGGAAGGACAATCGGTTCGACTCGCAGGCAAAATTAACAGGGTAGAAGAAAAGACAAATTGCTTCTACTACTATCTTACCGATTGTTCTGTGGAACAATCCGATCATTTGATGCCATGCAACGATGTTTTGGCATACGTGTCTTCCGACGATTATTCTGTCGGACAAATCCTTATTTTACAGGGAACAATTTCATTATTTGACGAGGCGACAAACGAAGGACAGTTTGATTCCCGTGCGTTCTATAGAAGCCGGAAGATTGATTTTGGTGTGTGGGTGGATTCGGTGGAACGGGTGGAAGGAAAGTCGGATCGCTTTCGTGTATGGCTTTCGCGGGTACGCGTGGAACTGGGAATTCCTTTGTCACGGTACGCCGATGATGATGGCGTATTATCTGCGATGCTTCTGGGCGATAAGACGTCGCTGGACAGTGAGATTCGGTCTCTTTATCAGAAATCCGGGATTGCGCATGTGCTGGCAATATCCGGGCTTCATATCTCCCTTCTTGGCATGGCGCTGTATCGACTGCTACGGCACCGATGTGGACTGACTTATCTGTGGGCGGGGATCGTGGCGGCATCGTTTCTGGTGGCATATACGCTTATGACAGGGAACGCTGTCTCGGCGCGCCGTGCCACTGGGATGCTTATTGTTTATCTCGTCGCGGATCTGCTTGGGCGTTCCTATGACATGCTCAGTGCGCTCAGTCTGATCGTCATACTTTTATTATGGGAGAATCCGTTTCTGGTGACAAACAGTGGATTTCAGTTCTCGGTTGCAGCAGTTGTAGGAATCGGCGTGGGGCAAGGTGTGTTGGTGCCGCGGGGGAGATGTTATGGCTCGCATGGGCGGGGAAGAGACTGGTTGGGGAAACAATGGTCAGGTATGATGATCAGTATCTCGATTCAATTGTTCACAATACCGCTTGTTGCCTATTATTACTATGAGATTCCGGTGTATGCGATCCTTCTTAATATTCCGGTGCTTGCATTGATTCCCTATGTGCTGGGGCTGGCTGTATTTGGCTCATTGACCGGACAGATCGCTTTTTTACAGCCGTTATCATTTGCCTTGTGCCGTGTGTGCGGGTGGGTACTGCACGGTTACCGGTGGCTTTGTGATGCCTCGTTGCTGCTTCCGGGGGCGCGGATGATCGCGGGAAAGCCGTCAGATGTCAGGATGGTCGTGTATTACTGTCTGCTCGGAGTGTTTTATTATGTTCTCTGGTGTGGGATGAAGAAAAAGCAAAGACAAATGTGCACGAAAGGGGCGCAGGCAGAAAAACAAGAATGGATACGCAGCTGGTTTGGATTTGGCTTAGGGTTAGTGCTAGTGCTTCTTCTGACGTTTCTTTTTGTCAGGGGAAAGCCGGAGTTTGAACTGGATATTCTCGATGTCGGGCAGGGCGATGCAATCTATCTTTGTGCATCAGATGGAACCAACTTTATGATTGATGGCGGAAGCACGGATGTTAAGAAGGTCGGAACGTATCGCATTTTACCGTTTCTGAAAGCGAAGGCAATCCGAAAGGTGGATTATTGGTTTGTCAGTCACACGGATGAAGATCATATTTCGGGTCTGGTTGAAGTGATGGAGAGTGGATATGCTGTTGGAACGCTGGTTTTGGCGGAGGCACAAAAAGAGGATGAGAAGGCACACCGGTTGGCAGAACTGGCTCAGAAGAATGGAATTCGGGTGTGTTATATGAAGGCCGGTGATGTATTGGGAACAAGGAAAGAAGATGTGGTGAATGAGAGGAATCGCGCGGAAACTTTTAGAATCGAGTGTCTGTATCCAACGAACAATAATGATAGCGAAGATGTCAACGATCGCTGTCTTGTGCTGTATTATGAAGATGAGAATTTCAGCGCCTTTTTCGGAGGGGATATTTCGTCGGAAGTTGAGGAACAGCTTGTTTCAGCTGGTAAATGCAGACAAACAGATGTGTTGAAGGCTTCGCACCATGGCTCAAAGTATTCGAACAGTGATGTTTTGTTACATGCACTTCATCCGCGTCTGACAATCGCATCGGCCGGCAAAAAGAATCAATACGGGCACCCGAGTCCGGAAGCGATTGCACGAGTTGGCGAGAGCGGCAGCGCATTTTACAGTACGATTGACTATGGACGTATCCGGGTTCGATTTGTGGATGGAGAAATGGTGGCAGAACCATATCGCAAATGCCTGTAATAAAATAAAATTGTATTGCAGGAATGGAATCGTTCCGTCGGACAATTTGATTCTTACCTATGAAACCAAGGAAAGTCCATTGGACATCGAAACCATTGAACCAATGATAAAAGAATATTTCGTATAGGTGTATGTTACGACAGGTCAGAATTATAGCGTGAGCGGCTAGACTGAGAAATGTACGTGAAATAAGTTGATGGGAAAAATGTAAGAAATATATATTTGACGGGGTTACCTGTCTGCCATACAATATTTTAGGAATATGTATAGATAAACTCGAATATAATTACCTGTTTCATAATCGTAATATATAAGAATGGAGAATGTGGAAAATGCATGAATTAGATTATAGCAACTTAGAACGAAGCCTGATCGACGTGATCAAGGAGGAACAGGCGAAGCTGGGATATTACAGAGAGGATATCCGACTGTATTATCCTCTCAGTTCATTGAATCACTTTTTGGGAACGGATGTAAACGCAGATAAAATGCAGAAAATCCTTGAGGGAACAGGAGAAAATGTCGATGAGACACGCAATATTGTGGAGGGCAAAGAAGCAGGATCTGCCACGGCGGAACCAATTGTGGCGGGCATGAATGCAAGGCTTTCCGACAAGCTGGGAATGGTGGAAGTATCACACAGAGGCGATCGTTTTTGTTTTCACATTCTGCCGGAAGGGGTGGAGTATGTGCATGAGAACACGAAGGAGAACGAGTTTATCCGTGAACTGGTAAATCTTGTGGCAAAGCATGGCTGCACGATCGATCAGATATATGAACTCTTTACTGCACACTCCGATCGGGTGGGCAGAGAAAAGATGGATAACGGAGAGTTTGACGAGCGCATCTGGTTTCAGGATGATGCGGATGATCCGTATTACTATTGCTTCAAGCAGGAAGGCGGGCATATGATCTATCACCGTTTTCTGCCGGAAGACTATGAGGATTTCGAGTTTTGATATGATTCTTAGATGAATGGATGTAAGTACATAAGAGTGCAGTGAAAGATAGTACAGTGATAAGGGGCGTTGATTTTGAAAAAAGAGACCTTTCGTTGAGGAACAATTCAGACACAATTTGATAAAACAGATATAAAAAGGCTATTACTTTGAAAAAAAATTTAAAGTAATAGCCTTTAATTGTTTGTATAATGTTGATTTAGAAAGAAAAATATAATAATTGTAAATACAAATATAATATAAATATTGTAATTGACATATTATCAGAAAACTGATAAAAAATAACTATTTACAGATAACACTTCACAGTAGTAAAATCAAATACAAGAAAAGCGTATGCGGTGTGAGTGAAAACAGACATCAATGAAACAAAACCATTTAGAACCGAGCAGTTCACATTGCAGCAATACAATTCAGAAAGGAACAGTCCTATGAAAGAACAGTGGAATGAGAGTACAGCAGTAGCCAAGGGATTATACGATCCGAGTTTTGAACATGATAACTGTGGAATCGGTGCTGTTGTCAATATTAAAGGAATTAAGACCCACCAGACGGTTGAGAATGCTTTGAAGATTGTTGAAAACTTAAAGCACAGAGCCGGAAAAGACGCAGATGGTAAGACCGGAGACGGTGTTGGTATCCTCTTACAGATTTCCCACAAGTTTTTCAAGAAGGCAGTGAAGCCACTTGGAATCGAACTTGGAGAGGAGAGAGATTACGGTATCGGAATGTTCTTCTTCCCGCAGGATGAACTGAAAAAGAATCAGGCAAAGAAGATGTTCGAGGTTATCGTTGAGAAGGAAGGCATGGAATTCTTAGGTTGGAGAGAAGTGCCGATCCATCCGGACAAACTTTCCGATAAAGCAAGAGATTGTATGCCATGCATTATGCAGGCTTTCGTAAAGAGACCGGAAGATGTGGAAAAAGGCCTTGATTTCGATCGTAAGTTGTATGTTGCGCGTCGTGTATTTGAGCAGTCAAATGATGATAGCTACGTTGCTTCTTTATCAAGCAGAACCATTGTTTACAAGGGAATGTTCTTAGTTGAGCAGCTTCGTCAATTTTTCTCTGACCTTCAGGATGAGGATTACGAATCAGCGATTGCAACCGTACATTCAAGATTCTCTACCAACACAAATCCAAGCTGGGAGAGAGCACATCCGAACCGTTTCATTGTACATAACGGAGAGATCAATACCATTCGCGGTAACGCAGATAAGATGCTCGCACGTGAAGAGACGATGGCTTGCGGAAAGCTTCGCGGTGAGTTCCAGAAGGTCCTTCCGGTTATTAATACGGAAGGTTCTGACTCAGCAATGCTTGATAATACATTGGAATTTTTAGTCATGTCCGGCATGGATCTTCCGCTTGCCGTCATGGTTATGATCCCGGAGCCTTGGGCTAATAACTCGATCATGAGCCAGAAGAAGAAGGATTTCTATCAGTACTATGCAACGATGATGGAGCCATGGGATGGACCGGCTTCCATTCTTTTCTCCGATGGAGATATGATGGGTGCGGTACTCGATCGCAACGGACTTCGTCCTTCCCGCTACTATATTACAGATGATGATTACCTGATCCTTTCTTCCGAGGTCGGTGTACTTGAGATCGATCCGACCAAGATCGTGACAAAGGATCGTTTAAGACCTGGTAAGATGCTTCTCGTTGATACCATCCAGGGACGTGTGATCGATGATGATGAACTCAAGGAGAAGTATGCAAGCAAGCGTCCTTACGGTGAGTGGCTTGACAGCAACATCGTTATGTTAAAGGATTTAAAGATCCCGAACGAGCGTGTCCCGGAGTACACCAAAGAGGAGCGCCAGAGAATGCAGAGAGCATTCGGTTATACGTACGAGTCTCTTAAGGATTCCATCCTGCCGATGGCAAAGAACGGAATCGAGGGAACGGCTGCAATGGGTACCGATACACCACTTGCTGCACTGTCCGGAAACCGTGAACCGCTTTTTAACTACTTTAAGCAGTTATTTGCGCAGGTAACCAACCCGCCAATCGACTCCATCCGTGAGGAAGTGGTCACATCCACAACTGTTTACATCGGAGCCGGCGGTAACCTGCTTGAGGACAAGCCTGAGAACTGTAAAGTCCTTCGAATCAACAACCCGATTCTGACCAACACGGATCTTATGAAGATCCGCAGCATGAAAGTCGACGGATTCAAGGTTGAGACTATCTCAATTGTGTATTATAAGAACACCAGCCTGGAAAAAGCGGTAGAGCGTTTGTATATTGAAGCCGACCGTGCATACCGTGATGGTGCAAACATCCTGATCCTTTCAGACAGAGATGTGGATGACAACCATGTTGCAATCCCTTCACTTTTGGCTGTATCTGCGTTACAGCAGTATCTGGTTAAGACCAAAAAACGTACTTCGCTTTCTGTGATTCTGGAGTCCGGCGAGCCACGTGAGGTTCATCATTTTGCTACATTGCTTGGTTTCGGCGCGAGTGCAATCAACCCGTATCTTGCACAGGATACCGTTAAACAGCTGGTTGACGAGCACATGCTTGACAAGGATTACTACGCAGCCATCGATGATTACAACCATGCGATCATCACCGGTATCGTAAAGATTGCTGCTAAGATGGGTATCTCAACGATTCAGTCTTATCAGGGATCAAAAATCTTTGAGGCAATCGGTATCGATAAAGCAGTCATTGATAAATATTTTACCAACACAGTCAGCCGTATCGGTGGAATCACGATCAAAGATATTGAAAATGATGTTAATACATTGCATTCTGCAGCATACGATCCGCTCGGACTTGAGACGGATGTAACGCTGGATAGTAAGGGACGTCACAAGATGAGAAGCGGAGCAGATGCACATCTGTACAATCCGGCTACGATTCATTTACTGCAGCAGTCTACACAACGCGGTGATTACGAAATGTTCAAGCAGTACACCAATCTGGTCGATGAGGAACAGAAGCATACGAACCTGCGAGGATTGATGGATTTCAATTATCCAAAGAAAGGTGTCAAGCTCGAAGAAGTCGAGAGTGTTGATTCCATCGTCACACGTTTTAAGACCGGTGCGATGTCATATGGTTCTATTTCAAAGGAAGCACATGAGACACTTGCCATCGCAATGAATCATCTGCATGGTAAATCCAATACCGGTGAGGGTGGTGAGGACAAAGATCGTCTGACCATTGGAGCAGACGGTAAGAACCGTTGTTCTGCGATCAAGCAGGTTGCATCCGGACGTTTCGGTGTAACAAGCCGCTACTTAACAAGTGCACAGGAAATTCAGATCAAGATGGCACAGGGCGCAAAGCCAGGTGAGGGCGGACATCTGCCTGGCAAGAAGGTATATCCGTGGATTGCAAAGACCAGACTTTCCACACCGGGTGTATCACTGATTTCTCCGCCACCACACCATGACATCTATTCCATCGAGGATCTGGAACAATTAATTTTCGATTTAAAAAATGCCAATCGTGATGCGAGAATCTCTGTTAAGCTCGTTTCAGAAGCCGGCGTCGGAACGGTCGCTGCCGGTGTTGCCAAGGCCGGTGCACAGGTGGTACTGATTTCGGGATACGATGGAGGAACCGGTGCCGCACCAAGCAGTTCCATTCATAATGCGGGACTTCCTTGGGAGCTTGGACTTGCTGAGACACATCAGACTTTGATTATGAACGGACTTCGTAACAAGGTTCGTATCGAGACCGATGGCAAGCTGATGAGTGGTAGAGATGTAGCAATCGCTGCATGTCTCGGTGCCGAGGAATTCGGTTTTGCAACCGCTCCGCTCGTAACCATGGGATGTGTTATGATGCGTGTATGTAATCTTGATACATGTCCGGCTGGTATTGCAACGCAGAACCCTGAGCTTCGTAAGCGTTTTGCAGGAAAGCCTGAGTACGTTGAAAACTTCATGCGTTTTATCGCTGAGGAACTTCGGGAGTATATGGCAAAGCTTGGCTGCCGCACGGTGGACGAACTTGTCGGAAGAAGTGACTTCTTGAAGGTACGTGAGGATTTATCCGAAAGAGAGTCAAAGTTAAATCTTGATAACATTTTAAACAACCCGTTTGCCGGTACAAAGCAGAAGGTTATCTTTGATCCGAAGCAGGTTTACGACTTCGAACTGGATAAGACAAAGGATATGACAGTTCTTATGAAACAGTTGATGCCGGCTTTGGAGAAGAAGCAGAAGAGAATGATCGATACAGAAGTAACGAACGTCAACCGTTCTCTTGGTACGATCTTTGGTTCCGAGATTACAAAGGCATACGACGATACCCTTGAGGATGATACCTACATTGTTAAGTGTAATGGTGCCGGAGGACAGAGTTTCGGTGCTTTTATCCCGAAGGGACTGACACTTGAACTGGTCGGAGATTCCAATGATTACTTCGGTAAGGGCCTGTCCGGTGGTAAGCTGATCGTTTATCCGCCAGCAGGAGTTAATTATAAGAAGGATGAGAACATCATCATCGGTAACGTTGCTTTATACGGAGCAACAAGTGGTAAGGCGTTCATCAACGGTGTTGCCGGCGAGCGTTTCTGTGTTCGTAACTCCGGAGCAACAGCGGTTGTTGAAGGTGTAGGCGATCACGGATGTGAGTATATGACCGGTGGACGCGTCGTTATCCTTGGTAAGACTGGAAAGAACTTTGCGGCCGGAATGAGTGGTGGTATTGCTTATGTTCTTGATGAGGACAACGATCTGTACATGCGTACGAATAAATCGATGGTATTTACAGAAGAAGTTACGAATAAGTACGATGTCTTAGAACTCAAGGATATGATCAAGGAGCACGTAACGCTGACCAACTCCGAGAAGGGTAAGGAAGTGCTTGATAACTTTAGTGAGTATCTGCCGAAGTTCAAGAAAGTCATTCCATACGATTACAACCGTATGCAGATGGCTATCGTGCAGATGGAAGAAAAGGGTCTGAATGCAGAACAGGCACAGATCGAGGCTTTTTACGCCAGCACAAGATCATAAGGAGGGAAGAATACGATGGGAAAGCCAACAGGATTTTTAGAATATGAGAGAACCGAAGCTCGTTCGGTGGAACCAAAGGAACGAATCAAGAATTTTAATGAGTTCCATATCTTCCTTTCCAAGGAAAAGCAGCAGGAGCAGGCGGCACGTTGCATGGATTGCGGTGTTCCGTTCTGCCAGTCCGGTATGACGATCGCCGGAATGACTTCCGGATGTCCTCTGCATAACTTAGTTCCGGAGTGGAATGACTTGGTTTATTCCGGCAACTGGCAGCAGGCATACAACCGACTCCACAAGACGAACAACTTTCCGGAGTTTACCTCACGCGTTTGTCCTGCTTTGTGCGAGAAGGCATGTACATGTGGACACTGGGGCAATCCGGTAACCGTTCGTGACAATGAGCACGGTGTTATCGAGACAGCTTATAAGATGGGTTATGCAGCACCGCATATCCCTAAAGTGCATACAGGAAAGAAAGTTGCTATCATCGGTTCCGGTCCTTCCGGACTGGCTGCCGCTGATCAGCTCAATCAGAGAGGACATGAGGTTACGGTTTATGAGCGTGACGACCGTGTCGGAGGACTTCTGATGTACGGAATTCCGAATATGAAGCTCGAGAAACAGATCATTGACCGCAAGATTAATGTGATGAAAGAGGAAGGCGTCAAGTTCATCACAAGCTGTAATGTCGGCGTGGATGTAAAGGCTGCCGATCTTATGAAGCAGTATGACCGTGTAATCCTCTGCTGTGGTGCAAAGCATCCGAGAGATATTAAAGCAAAAGGCAGAGAGGCTGAGGGTATCTACTTTGCAGTGGATTATCTTTCACGTACAACCAAGAGTCTTTTGGATTCAAACTTTAAGGATAACAAATATATTTCAGCAAAAGGCAAACATGTTGTCATCATCGGTGGTGGTGATACAGGAAATGACTGTGTCGGAACCGCCATCCGTCAGGGCGCAAAATCTGTTACACAGCTTGAAATGATGCCGTGCCCACCAACCGAGCGTGCGGCAGACAATCCTTGGCCGGAGTGGCCGAAGGTCTTAAAGACTGATTACGGTCAGGAAGAAGCAATCGCCTGCTTCGGAACGGATCCGAGAATCTATCAGACGACCGTTAAGGAATTCCACAAGGATAAGAACGGAAAGTTAAACGGCCTTACGATCGTAAGTCTTGAGAGCAAGGTCGATGAGGCAACCGGTCGCAGAAACATGGTAGAAGTAGCAGGATCGGAGAGGAAGATTCCGGCAGAACTCGTTCTGATCGCAGCCGGATTCCTGGGAACCGAGGATTACATCGCCAAAGCTTTCGGTGTGGAACTTAACCAGAGAACAAATGTTGCTACAGAGGAAGGACACTATGCAACAAACATTAAGAATGTTTTTACTGCAGGAGATATGCATCGTGGACAGTCACTCGTTGTATGGGCAATCCGTGAGGGAAGAGAAGTCGCACGTGAGGTCGATGAGAGTCTGATGGGATATTCATACCTCTCCATCCAATAGGGGGACAAATTCGGGTTTGTCGTGATCAGACAGGCTTTCAAAACGGACGATACCGGATGATAGATTTATAATAGAAAATTAGCAGTAGTTATTA
>OBLI01000785.1_pt1 | contig 33154 bp, 26 predicted proteins | sample 1519701 | NCBI WGS metagenome assembly OBLI01 (sample SAMEA3663005, study PRJEB22513) | pig gut metagenome | biome: pig gut; feature: pig-associated habitat; material: faeces | place: France | collected 2012 | reverse complement strand
TCGCCGCGGTCGAGATTGCGGTAGCCCACGGCTTCGGCAATGTGAGGCATGAGCACACGCTCGCTACCATCGAGATCGGCGATGGTACGAGCCACTTTCAGTATGCGTCCGTAGGCACGCGCTGAGAGTTGCAGACGCTCCATGGCCATACGCAACATATCCAAAGACTCAGCATCGGGTTCGGCATACTGGTGAAGCATGCGCTCGGTCATCTGGGCATTGCAATGGATGCCCTTGAAATCCTTGTAGCGCACCTCCTGGATATGGCGCGCTACCACTACCCTCTCGCGTATGGCGGCAGAAGGCTCTCCCGATTTGAGCGTAGACAGTTCATTGAAGGTGACAGGCTGTATTTCGCACTGGATATCGATACGGTCGAGCAGAGGACCGCTGATTTTCGACATATAACGCTGTATCTGTCCTGGTGTGCAACGGCACTCATGCGTAGGATCGCCATGATATCCACATGGACAGGGATTCATGGATGCTACAAACATGAATGAACAAGGGTATTCAACAGTATAGCGGGCACGGGAGATGGTGATGAGACGGTCTTCAAGCGGCTGGCGCAATACCTCCAGCACATTTCTGTTGAACTCGGGCAACTCATCACAATACAGCACACCATTATGAGCAAGTGATATCTCTCCTGGTTGCGCCGTGTTGCCTCCTCCCACCAGTGCCACTGGCGAGATGGTATGATGGGGCGAACGGAAAGGTCGCTGCGAGATGAGTGTGGTGCCACTGCCCAACTTGCCTGCCACACTATAAATCTGTGTGGTTTCCAGACTCTCCGACAGCGACAGTGGTGGAAGGATAGAAGGCAATCGTTTGGCCATCATAGACTTACCGCTGCCCGGAGGTCCTGTCATGATAAGATTATGCCCTCCTGCCGCAGCCACTTCAAGAGCACGTTTCACGGACTCCTGTCCGCGCACATCAGCGAAGTCGGCTTCAAACTGGCTCTGCTGCTCATAGAAGATGCGGCGTGTGTCTACCTGTTCGGGTTGATAACTGCCACCCTGCAGGAAGTCGATAACCTGACAAATATTATCCATGCCATACACCTCAAGATTGTTAACCACGGCAGCCTCACGCACATTCTGGCTCGGCACTATCAGTCCCTTGAACTTGCTTGCCCGCGCCAGAATGGCTATGGGTAGCGCACCCTTTACAGGTTGGAGCCGTCCGTCGAGTCCGAGTTCCCCTATCAGCATATACTTATCGAGCAGTGTAGAGTCAATTTTATTGTCGGCGGCAAGCAGTGCTATGGCCAAGGGTAGGTCATAGCCGCTACCCTCCTTGCGCAGGTCGGCAGGAGCGAGATTGATGGTAATGTCAGCCAATGGTATGCGATATCCGTTGTTAGCCAAAGCAGCGGCAATACGGTCGTGGCTCTCCTTAACAGAGGTGTCGGGCAGACCAGACAAGCGGAACATCACTCCACGGGTGATGCTCACCTCTACCATTACCGTGATGGCCTGCAGTCCGCTGATGGCGGCACAATAAGTCTTGACTAACATACGAATACTATCAAAAAACTATGATTATTTCAATCAAACCACGATTATTTCAATCAAACTATGATTATTTCAATAATGAGGAGACACGCTTTTCTATTTCCGAAGCGTCGCTACTGCGCAATACTATCTTACCCTTGGAGTCGGCAACGATGGCCTGCGACACCGACATGAGACCCGTGCGCTGGAGTTCAGGACTGCTCCACATCATGCCATCGCAAATGGTGCGCCATTTGATGCTGTCGGCATCCACACGCCGCTTGTATACTTTCTTGTCGCCATCGAGACAGATGCCCACAAGAGTGACGTTATTAGGATTATTGCGATAGAGTTTGCCGAGTGCACGCTGCATGTCGAGAGATTCATTGCTCCATGTGGCCCAGGTATATACTACTGTGACCTTGGCGTATGGGGATTTGACAATATCTGGAATGGTAGCACCAACAACCGACTTGGCCAACTGCGCCATGGTCTTGGCATCGGCAGGCGACCATTGATTATCATTGTCTGCGGGTGCCATTCGCTTGAGCAAGCTGGCGGCCTTGGCATAGTCAGCCTCAGGATGCTCAATGAGATAACGGCGAATGAGATAAGCACTCACTGGCGACTTGGGGTTGTTGGCCACAAACTGTTCTATCTGCCCCACGATCTGCTGATGAGACATAGATGCCGTGGCCTGCCTGAATTCAGACATCAACTTATTATCGTTGCCACCTTTTATCTCCATCTCGCGCAGATGCGACGCATCGCCACTTATGGTTACCTTGGTGCCAGGAGCGGCAAACACGGGTTGCTCAGAGAAATTGGGGAAGAGCATGACGAGAGTGGTGGGCACAACCATATCACACTCGTAGGCAAAACGCCCATCAGCCACCTTGATGGTATCTAATTTTGAGTTGATGGCGTAAGGGGCATATACATAGAACTCACCCTGATTGAGGTGGCGGAAGCGCCCCTCAAGACGGAACCGTCCGCTGGGCACACCACACGACACCACTATCAGGGTGAGCAATATCAGTATAGATGATTGTTTCATCTGATATTGAGGAATTCGAGGTCTTGTGCTGCCTTGTCCTTGAGCGAAGGATCTTTGGCAAACGCACTTTCGAGTGCTGCTGCGGCAGCCGACTTGTTACCCTGGCGTGCGGCCAAGATAGCCTGGAGGTAATGGGTGTTGCCATCTGGTTTGGCTATTCCATTAAGTGTGGTGGCAGCCTGAGCATAGTTGCGGTTGAGGATTTGGGCCAGTGCAGCACTATTACTGCTGATGCCCTTGAAATACTGCTCAGCCAGTGGATAGTTGCCCTTGGCGAGGGCGAGATTACCGAGAGCCTCCTTCACACCATTGGCTTCTGCCGACTGTGCGAGATACTGCTCAGCCTCATCCACCTTTCCATTGGTCAGCGACATAAGTGCGAGATTGGCGGTAGCCTCAGCATTCTTGGGGTCTATGGCCTGTGCCTTCTGGATATATTTCTTTGCCTCTGAATAATTACCCTTGGCATATTCGATGGCAGCGATATTATTATAAGCGCGACAGTCGTTAGGATAGATAGTAGTGGTCTGCTTGTATATCTGCTCCTGGCGGTCGAGGTCTTCGGTGAGTGTGGCGGCATAAAGCATCTCATCCACGCTGAGTTGTGTGGCATCGGAAGCTAACTGAGCCTCTATCTGCTCGTCGTCGCGACCGATAATCTCATAGTTGATGGTGAGGCGTGCGCGGCGCAACTGAGGCAGGATGCCATCGGCAAGTTCACGGAAACCAGCGCTTATGTTCTTGATCTGCTGCTCGCGCTCCTCAGGATCCTTATACATCGAGAGCACACGCAGTATGACATCCTTGTCCTGGATGTCAGAGGCACCCACCAACTGCTGGAATCCCTCCCAGTCTTGTGCTGTATATTTGGCATCTATAGGACTGTCTACATTTGACTGCTTCATCTTGTCGTTGAGATATTTCTCTGTAGCCTTCTGACGTGCGTCAGCCAGTTTCTCATTGAGTTTGAGACCACCATCAGGAGAAGCATAGGCAGACACCTCGATGCCGCTCACGTTGAGCCCTTCTGGGTCCTGTCCGATCTTCTGTATGAGTTTTACAAACTCGGTGACAGAGTTGTTTTGCAGTTCACTCTTGCGTAGTGTGGCTTGCTGTATGAGGAAACGGATGTTGGCCTCGAGATGCTCTTCGCTTACTCGCTTGAAGCTGTCGGGAGCGATGCATGGTGCTGCACTCTTGACGGTGGAGCGATAGAATTCAGATGTGGCCACCACTCCGTCTGCCACCTTCACGGCTGGCAGGTCTACCTGTTTCTTGCCGAGCATGGCATCGAAGACGAGATAGAGTTCGCTCTTTTCCATTCCATTCTCATAATTGAATGTAGACTTGAGGGGGAATGTTCCTCCGAGGAGGTAAGAGATGACCTGGTCATTGCCAGCCACTTTCTCTCCCTGCAATGTAGTGCTACTGCCGCGCACTGTCTTGTCTGCATATCTCAACTCTGGTGTGATGGTTATTACCGCTTTCTTCTTCATGTATTTTTCTGGAATCATGCCATTCACGACAACGGCCACGTTGCCAGCATGAGACTCCAAAGGATTAGGTACAGCCTTGAAATTCTCAGAACCTAACTCTCCGAGTTTGGAGCATGAGGCCAGCAGCATTGTAGCAGCTGCCGACAGAATAAGGATGTTTGTTTTTTGCATATCAGAAAATATTTGGATTTTTAATGTGCTTTGGATTATTAATGTATTGCAAGGATTCATCTGTTATCCTTTGCATGCATTGAAGGGTGCCGCGAGCGGGACTCGAACCCGCACGACCATCACTGGCCAAGGGATTTTAAGTCCCTCGTGTCTACCAATTCCACCATTGCGGCAGCCGTTGCAAACAGACCTGTTGTGGCTATTGCGCTGCAAAGGTATCATAATTTATCGAACAAAACAAGTGTTTTCACACATTTTAATACTCATTACCTCTGCCATAACGGATTTTTTGCCTACTTTTGCAAAGAATATGATTGAAACGCCTTAATAGGACAAGGTGGAAAGACCATAATAGCATGCAATAACAATAAAATATTTATAGAATCATGGAATCAACAAAGACTATCCTCGCAAAGAAACTGCTCGACATCAAGGCAATCAAAGTGGAACCCAACAACCCCTTTACATGGGCATCGGGATGGAAATCGCCATTCTATTGCGACAACAGAAAAGCGCTCTCTTTTGCTGCACTGAGAAAATTCGTGAAACTGGAGTTATGCCATTGTGTGATGGAGCATTTCCCCGAGGCAGAGGCTGTGGCTGGCGTGGCTACTGGTGCCATAGCACAGGGTGCCTTGGTGGCAGACGAACTCAACATGCCTTTCGTTTATGTGCGTAGCAAGGCCAAAGACCATGGCATGGGCAACCTCATAGAGGGTGAGCTCGCCAAGGGTGCCAAGGTGGTGGTAGTGGAAGACTTGATTTCTACTGGTGGCAGCAGCCTCAAGGCCGTGGAGGCTCTTAGGGCATACGGTGTGGAGGTTGTCGGCATGGTTGCTTCTTATACCTATGGTTTCTCCGTGGCAGAAGAGGCTTTTGCCAAGGCAGGAGTGAAACTTGTGACCCTCACCGACTATGAGCACGTGGTGGAGCAGGCTCTCAAGACTGGCTATATTAAGAACGAAGATGTGGAACTGCTCCATCAGTGGAGAGCAAATCCTTCTGAGTGGATGAAATAACCATGGCGGCACGGTATATAGATAAAAGAACAACAATAGATTATTTCTACAAGAAAGCAATTATAACATGAGTAAATCCCGATTTGAAAGTAGCGTGAAAGCTATACCATACGCCCAGCAGAGGGTGTATGATATGCTCAGCGACCTCAACAACCTGGAGAAGATAAAAGATAAACTGCCCGAGGATAAGGTCAAAGACCTCAGCTTTGATGCTGACTCACTGAAAGTCAAATCTCCCGTGGGCGACATATCAATGCACATAGTGGAGCGCGAGCCTGCCAAACTGATAAAGATGCAGACCGACAACTCTCCCATCCCCCTCACCCTCTGGATTCAACTGCTGCCCACGGGCGAGGAGTCGAGCAAGATGAAACTCACCCTCGAGGCAGAAGTGAACATGTTTATCAAAGGCATGGTGCAGAAACCTCTGACAGAAGGTGTGGAGAAGATAGCCGAAGCCCTGGCGATGATAAGATACTAAGCCCGCACACAGAGGTTTGGAAATGGCCAACAGCAGTGGGCAACAGATACCGTAACATCAACAATAAACTTATAGAAATGAACAAACTCTGGGAAAAGGATTTTGAGGTAAACAAGGAGATAGAGCGTTTCACCGTGGGCAGAGACAGGGAAATGGACCTGATGCTGGCCAAATACGACGTGATGGGGTCGATGGCACATATAACCATGCTCGAGAGCATAGGCCTCATAGGTAAGGATGAACTGCCAGTGCTATTGGGCGAACTCAAAAATATCTATGAGATATGCCAACGTGGGGAATTTATCATTGAAGAGGATGTGGAAGACGTGCACTCGCAAGTGGAGATGATGCTGACTCGCAAACTCGGCGACATGGGCAAGAAGATACACAGCGGCAGATCGCGCAACGACCAAGTGCTCCTCGACCTCAAACTCTTTACCCGCAACAGACTGAAGGAACTGGTAAAGAAAGTAAGGATACTCTTCGACCAACTCATCGAAAAGAGCAACCAGTATAAGGATGTGCTCATGCCGGGATATACACACCTGCAGGTGGCCATGCCAAGCTCATTCGGACTGTGGTTTGGCGCTTATGCCGAGAGCCTCACCGATGATATGATGATGCTAAATGCCGCATACAGGATTACCAACCGTAACCCTCTCGGTTCGGCTGCTGGATATGGGTCTTCATTCCCGCTCAACCGCACTATGACCACCCAACTGCTGGGCTTCGACACCATGAACTACAACGTGGTCTATGCCCAAATGGGCAGGGGTAAGATGGAGCGCAACGTGTCGGCAGCCATGACTTCCGTGGCCGCCACCCTGTCGAAAATGGCTTTTGATGCATGCCTGTTTAATAGTCAAAACTTCGGTTTCGTTAAATTGCCGAAGGAATGCACCACAGGCAGTTCCATCATGCCGCACAAGAAAAACCCTGACGTGTTTGAGCTCATCAGGGCCAAATGCAACAAACTGCAGGCTCTGCCACAACAGATTATGATGATTACCAACAACCTGCCCGTGGGTTACTTCCGCGACATGCAGATAATGAAAGAGGTCTTTATGCCTGCTTTCGACGAACTCAACGACTGCATAGACATGGCTGCATATATCATCAACAAGATGGAGGTAAACAGGCATATACTCGACGACAGCAGATACGACCCGATGTTCTCAGTAGAAGAGGTCAACAGGTTGGCAGCCAGCGGCATGCCTTTCAGAGATGCCTACAAGAAAGTGGGCATGGACATAGAGAAAGGGCAGTTTATAGCCAATAAGGATATACACCACACCCACGAAGGCAGCATTGGCAACCTCATGAACGACGAGATAACAGCCCTCATGGACAAGTGTATGGCCGAATTTCATTTCGAGAAAGTGGAAGAGGCAGAAAAAGCTCTGCTGGCATAGCATAATACCAAAGAGCTCTGCTGGCATAAAACCAAAAGGATGATATAACATCTATCTGCATGAAAGGAACAATATCCAATATTACCAAAAGAATTATCAGAACCATCAAGGCCACACAAAAGCCAAAGATGATTCTGGTTTCTTTCATTGCACTGACGGTTATGCCTGCAATGCTATTATCAGGTTGCGACGATGCTGAAAACACACATAGCACAGACTATCCATGCCGGTTCACCTTCGACATGTCGCTACATCAGACCAGCGTGCTCACCCGCATCATCGACAATCCTGGTCTGTATGTAGGTGTGAGCAGCAGGAAAGTGAAAGGGGTTACATGGTTGACAATAGAGCCCAATCATGGCGACAAGGAAGACTTCCCACTGACCACCGAACGCGAGAATTATTACTCTTATGACAATATGGGTGCGGGCAATAGCCTGATAGTGGGATGTAGCAATTTCAATGGTCTGAAAGCATACGACCGCCAATGCCCCTCATGCCTGAAGAGCAGTAGAAACCCTGTATACACCCTTGCTTTTACCGGCAACAGGCAAAAGATGGAGTGCAAGGCCTGCGGCAGGATATACGAACTGGAAACGGGTCAGAGCAATGACGGTGTGAGACTGATGGAATACACCCCCCGGGTGTCTGGAAGCATACTAACAGTTACCAACCTTTGATTATACATATAAGGTGGGTTCTATAAATTAGCATCATCGCTAATAATCATCATCTTCTGGCAGTCCCTCGGTAGTATCGATACAGCGAATGAAATGGGCATAAGAGAAGCCACGACCCATGGCAAAACGAAGGAGACGACGGTTGCGGTCGGCAGGAGATAAAGAGGATAATGACCGCATGCGCGACTTGAGCAATGTGCCCAGTTGTCTCACCCACTCCTCGTCGTCTATGGCCGCGAGCACCTCACTACGTATGTCGTCAGGAATATGCTTCGACCATAACATCTGGTCGATCTTGCGGGGCCCCCAACGGTCATAGCGCATTTTGTCGTTGGCATAAGCCTCGGCATAACGGCGGTCGTCAACAAAGCGCGCCGATAATAGTTTTTCCATCACTTCGGCTATATCCTCTTGGCTCATCTTCCACTGACACATCTTGCGCTCCATGTCATAACAGCACTGCTCACTACGCGAACAGAGGGCAGACAGACGCAACAGGGCATCGTGGGCACTAATGGGTTTCACTGGCATATCAACAGTCTCCTTTCTTTTTCTCTGCACATACAAAACGATTATTACCGTATATATCATCCAGCGCCACAGGGCATTCATAACCCATATCTTCGAGCATTGCTACCACATCATGGGCATAGAGGGCGTTGACCTCAAAACAGAGATGACCACCGGGCTTTAGGGCATCAATGGCATAAGCACCTATGCTGCGATAGAAAACCAATGGGTCATGGTCGGAAACGAAAAGAGCCAACTCAGGCTCATAGTTCAATACATTGGTATGCATAGTCTTGCGCTCGCTCTGACAGATATAGGGAGGATTGCTCACCACGGCATCCCAACGGCAATGATGGTGGGGAGGGCACAAGGCATCCTGGTAGAGCACCCTGACAGCAGCACCCAAACGGGCTGCATTGTCTGCCGCCACACGCAGTGCATCAGGAGAGATATCCCATGCCTCCACAGTGCAACGGGGAGTGCCAAGAGCCAGGCTCACTGCTATGCAACCGCTGCCAGTGCAGATATCCAGCACTGATGGCGATGAGCAACGGGCAATGCGCTCTGATACAATCTGACACAACTGCTCGGTCTCGGGACGTGGGATGAGAACACCAGGACACACAGAGAAGCGATGACCGCAGAAGCAAGCCTCGCCCAACACATACTGCACTGGTTCACCCTGCTCCAAACGAGCCATGGCAGCCTCAACGCGAGCCGTATTATCTGCCGACAACTTTTCCAAACCGCCACACATGGCATCCGCCATAGACATGCCAAACCACGACTCGAGCAGCATGCTCACCATGGCGCGAGACTCTCCTTTGGGATATAAATGATGGAGCCTTTGGCACAACTTGATATATTCCATAATGCAAAAATACAAATAATTATAGGAATATGGGGCAAAAAAGGTTTATTTTTTATATATTTGCACCCGACATTTGTAATAATTCAATAAAACAACCCTATTATCCAGTCAACAACAGTGGCAATCATGCAAGACAACAATTCATACGACACAGAGAGAAAGACAGAAAACAACGCAGCCAATGGTCTGTTATATGAGTCAAAGATAGACGTGGCGGTGCTGATGCTCTTTTTCAATCGTCCAGACAAACTGCAACTGGTTTTCAACGAAGTGAAGAAAGCACGTCCCTCACGACTGTTTCTCTATCAGGATGGTCCGCGCAACGAGCAGGATATGGTGGGCATCATGGCATGCCGTAAGATTGTGGAAGACATAGACTGGAAATGTGACGTGCAACGGCAGTTTCTGGACACCAACCAGGGTTGCGACCCCTCCGGACACAGGTCGCAGAAATGGGCTTTCTCCATGGCAGACAAATGTATAGTGCTTGAGGATGACTGCGTGCCCTCGCAGTCGTTCTTCCCTTTCTGCAAGGAGATGCTCGACAGATATGAGCACGACGAGAGGGTGGCGATGATAGCGGGATTTAATACCGACGAGGTTACAGACTACTGCCCCAACAGTTATTTCTTCACCTCCGTATTCTCAATATGGGGATGGGCATCATGGCGCAGGGTGTTTGAAAAGAGGCAGGAGGACTATGCCTTTATCCGCGACCACTATGCCATGACACTGATGGAAAAGATGGTGGACGACCGCAAAATGAGAAAAGATATGACTACCATGATGGGCGACCATGCTCGCTCGGGAAAGGAATATTTCGAGAGCCTCTTCTGGAGCGCCATGATACTAAACTCGGGACTAGCTATCATGCCCAAGGTAAACATGATAAACAATACTGGACTCACCGCCGACTCAACGCATTTCTCAGCATCATTGGCCACTACACCACGCGGACTGAGACGCATCTTTACTATGAAAAGACTGGAGATGGAATGGCCGCTAATACACCCACAGTATATGATTGAAGATGTGGGATATAAGCAGCGACTGTATAAACGTATGGGGTGGAACCATCCCTGGATAAAGATTGGCAGGTCGCTGGAGGAACTGATGCTAAATATCAGATACGGCAACTGGAAGGTGATAACCAAGGCCATTGCCAACAGGATAAACAAAACTCTGGGCAAGAAAAAGCACGGATAAGAGTACGGATAAGAGTATGGATAGACATTCTAACATGAGCATGAAGAGACAACTGTCGGTATTCGACTTTGACGGCACCATAACCTACGGCGACTCTTTCGTGGCCTTCATACGCCACGTGTTTGGTCTGATGCCTATGCTGGCAGGCTTTATGCTTTATGCCCCGCTCATAGTGATGATGAAACTGCGCATGTATCCCAACTATAAGGTGAAGGAAAAGGTGTTTGCCCATTTCTTTGCTGGCATGAGCATAGACACTTTTAATGACCACTGCAAACGTTTTGCACATAGCCATGGCCACATGCTCCGACCCGCAGCCATGCAGGAGATAGATAATGCCCTGGCCCAGGGCAATGAGGTGGTGATAGTGAGTGCCAGCATGATCAACTGGGTGGGCTGCTTCTTTGCATCACGCCCTGATGTCAAGGTGATATCGACAGAGATAGAAGTGAAAGACGGACTGCTGACAGGACTTTTCTCTACACCAAACTGCTATGGCGAAGAGAAAGTGCGACGTCTATCAGATTATGTAACACAGTCAGATAATATTACTCAATCAGACAATACAACACATCCCGCCGATATAATAAAAAGGAAAGACTGCTATATCATAGCATACGGCGACAGCAAAGGAGATAAGCAACTGCTGGCTTATGCCGACGAGGGTCACTATCGTCCGTTTAGATAATCGGAGACTGCAATGGATTATTGCCCTATGGGGTCAGCAATAGATGATAACCACATGGGGTCAGCAATAGATGATAACCCCGAAGGCCAGCAACCATACTATTGTTATCGACTGCATGAAACGGTCACGGAGCATCACACGGGTGGGACTGCCGCTCTGCTCAAACACCAGCGTGATCTGCAGATACCTAAGTATGCCCACCACCACTGGCAAGCAGGTGAGATAAACAAAATCATTATGGAATCTGCCCGTAACCTCTGGCGATACCGTATACATCACATAGCATACCACCATGACAGATGCCAGCACTGTGATGGCCTGATTGATGAATGCTAGATTATATCCATGGGTGTTCTTGCGCGGTGCTATGCCCGTGACTTCCATCCTTAGCACATCATCGCGACGCTTGGCAAGAGAGAGAAACAAGGCTAGAAGAAAGGTCATGAGCACAAGCCACTTACTGGGTTCGATGCCCGTAGACACTCCGCCTGCCATAACCCTCATCACAAAGCCCAATGAGATTATGCACACGTCCAAAATGGCATATTGCTTCAGTTTGGTGCAATAGGCTATATTTATAAGCACATAACCGGCTATGATAACTGCCGTGAGCACCCTACCCTCGCCCAACAGCAGGATGGGGACCACCGACAGAAGGAGCATGAATGTCATCATCAGATAAGCCTGCGCAATGCTCACCGCACCCGAGGCTATGGGGCGATGGCACTTGACAGAATGGTTGCGGTCGGCATCCACATCTATGATATCATTGAGACAATAGATGGCCGATGCTGCCAGGCTGAAAGCAATGAAAGAGAGAAGGGCACACCGCATGCTGCCCATATCATTGAGATGGCCACCAAAGAATACGGGGATGAACACAAAAAGATTCTTAACCCACTGATAAGGACGCAATAGCCTGAATAAAGATGATATGGTCATGATTAAAAACTTATTTATTTCTGTTTGCTGATAATCTGGCTGACTAAATAACTTATTATGATGGTGACCACAAGATAGAGGAGCAGACCGCCATACATCTCGTCGCCATGACCATAAAGACGGATAAACAACTTGCGCAAGGCTGGATGAACCACGAATATGGCTGCCGACACTCCACCCAACCATACCAATGGCGGCATCATCATAGATGGTATGCACTTGACTAATGCTACGGCAAACACCACTACCAACACGGGCATCAGCATCCACAGATGGAAATTACAGCACATCTCAAGTAGCATGTATGTAGAGATGATCACTGCTACCGCCCATATCCAACGCCTGTGCTCGGCACTCAACCACGATATGATGGTTTCGTTGAGATGACGGGCCACCAGTATGCCCATGCCAAAGGGTAGCATGCCGCCTATGCTATTGTATCGCAACCACTTGAGCGTGTCGCCAGTTTCATCACACAGCGACTGAGCCACATGGCATATTATGACAAAGGCTATGACCACCCACGACTTGCGACCACGTAGCAGGAAGGCATAGATAACATACAACTGCATCATGAGACCAAAAAACCAATACGGACCGGGCCAGATGATATGACTGGGACCAGGCAGAAGATTGATTACCATGAGCAACTGAGCCACTATGTTCTCGGGAGCATAATGCCAACGGCCAGGAGTGAGGGCATCGATGACCACAAAGAAAGCAAAGCCTATGGCCATCATCTTGAAAAGTTTGACATAGTTGCGACGCAAGAAGATCCAAGGACTCCAAGTCGCACCAGTGCCCTCCATCTGCTCGTATTTGACTACCAGTCCATAACCGCTCAAAAACAAGAACACTGGCACACCATAATGCCCCCAATAAGAGAGGATATGCACAAGAAGCATGTCGGCACCCTCGGCCAATTTATACAAAAACAACTGACTGTTGCCTATATCAAAGATATACTCGTTTTCCTTGACCGCAGGCGCAAGCCAATGGCAATAGTTGTGCATGATAATGGCAATGATGGCAAAAGCCCTCATGGCCGCACACTCTGATTTGCTGAGAAATTGTGGATGGTTCATATTATTATCTCTTCTTAGTAACTTGCTTTGCCCGCTTGCTTGATAGGTTACTTGACTCTTGCTTTGATAGTTGCTTTGACTCTTTTTTGCTCTCGAGCCTCAGCTGGTCATAGTCGAAATGGTCTTTTATCAACCTACGTCGCGACATATTGAAACTGGGGCTCAGTATGTTTCTGCTGTCGCGATATTCGGGGCAATGGATGCCAGCCAGATAAAGGAGCAGGTGCGATAGGTCGTCGGTCATGAATGGTCTGTCTGCCGCCGCTTTGATCATCTGAAATATATCGGGATGGGACTGGCGATAGGCAGGTGAGCACCATATCCAAAAGGGAATCTCAAACTCCTCCTTAGCCAGTCGGTAGTCTACTTCTGACGAATGGAGCCTGCCGAAAAGGCTCTTGTCATCACCGAAACATTCCTCGGCATGGTCGGGCACGTATATAACTATGGCATCCTTGTTGGCCAACCGATCGAGTAGCAATCCGATGACCGAATCATTATATAGGGTTGCATTGTCATAGTCGGCAAGTATCATCTTGTCGCGCTTGCTTAGTTTGCGCTCTGGATAGTTTCTGAATGTAAAGGGTTTCTGCTTCTTCGGATAACGGTCATGATAGGTCACATGCTGCCCCATGAAATGTAGTATCACGAGATTGTGCCCCACGGAATCAGTTGCGCCGACATGCTCACGAGCATCATCATCTATGGTATCAGATGGGTGGATGCCAAGGGATGTCAGTTGGTCGAAATCCTTTATAACCCCATCGTCGTATGGGTGTAGGCTATTGTTGCGAATATCAAACTGCGACTTACTAAGCAGTGGATTATTCAGAAAGAAACCGCCGCTGAAATCATATACGGCCTCTTTGGCGCGGGGAAGAAACTGGTTGGTTATGAATGTCACCTTATACCCTGCCTTTCTGAAGAGTTGCGGGAAGAGAGGATAGTCGCACCATGCTCCCTTGTCGCCCACACCATGCAGCGAGAAGATGTTCTTAAACACAAAACTGGTGAGGTTCCAAGGAGCCACCACATCAGTGAAAGCAGTGAGATTGCCCCGTTTTTGCCATTCCAACTGGCGAGGTGTGGTGGGCAGCGGATAATCGTAAAGTTGCGAGTGATGGCGGTTGTAACTCTCACCTATCACCAGGATTATATTGGTGCTTGTATAAGAGCAACTGTCTATGGTCACCTTGTCTATGCCTTGAATGAGTCGGTCAGTCTGCTGCGATGCCAGCATGTTGGCATAGATGCTAAATGCCAACCTGTAGACAGGCAGATAGTGTACCGCCTTATGGTCGCCAGTGAGGGCATGCTCCACCTCGCCAATGTCATGGCATGCCCATAGTCTGGCCACAGCCTGTTTGTTGGGCAAGGCCCTTATGGTGCAGTCTATCAATGTGGCGGCAACAACGATGGAAGAGGCTACGACTATCAGAGGTCGCCATTCGGCAAAAGGCATGAACAACCGCCTTATCCTGCCACCCCACACTGCCAATGCCACATTGACAATCATTATTGCCAATACTATGCCCACTTTACCACAGAAGACATCAATGGTGAGATAAGAAGAGAGAAACTCGCTGGCCTCATTGCTATTGGTCTCGCCAATCAGCAGAAGCATGGTGGGAGTGATGCTGGTATGGAAACGTTCAAAACAATAGACGTCCACTATGGTAACCATATACATCAACACATATAAGACCCTGCGTACCCATTTGCGCAAACTCTGAGGCATGATGGCCAGAAGGGTGCAGAGAAGATAGAGGTCTACAAATAGTTCCTCCGACACATATTCATAGATATATGCGCCCTTGGCTGTGGGCAGTTCCATCTGAAAGCATGCACAGCCCAACAGAAACATGAATATAAAGAAGAGTGGAGACGATGTGAGTGGTTTGAGAACCACTGCCCCCGCTTTTTCCGCTAACTGCAAAATATCTGTTACTGATACCGACATATCTCAAATATAATATCCATGATGATAGATGTATTCCTTGACACACGGCGGCACCATGCCGCTTATGTCCTGATGGCTGTGCACCATATTGCGAACCATAGTACTGCTGATGTCAAGTAGTGGTGTGTCTACAAATACCACATCGCCAGCTGAGGGAGCCACTGCCTGTACTTTGCCTATTGAAGAAGTCTTTGGCTGCTCGCTTCGACGCGGATATACGGCTATGCGATAGTGCTGCAATATCCACTCATGATTGCGCCAGAGGTAGAAGCAATCCCAGTTGTCGCCGCCTATAAGCAGTGTAAACCGGTGGTTGGGGTGGCACTGCGAGAGCAACTTGAGTGTGTCGGAGGTATACGACGGCACGGGCATGGTCATCTCTATATCACTGGAGACCAGTGCGGGATGGCTACTGAGAGCCATGTCTACCATCTCCAGTCGTGCCTTATTGTCGAGTAGCGAGTGGGCAGGCTTGAGCGGGTTTTGGGGCGACACCACAAACCACACCTCGTCCAATCCGAGCAGGTCTTTGATAGACTCTGCCAACCGGATATGGCCATTGTGTATGGGATTGAAAGAACCGCCAAACAAACCTATCTCCATCACTCGAGGAATTTGGTTATTATATCGTATGCCTCCTGCTGGGCTTTCTCAAGGTTGTCGTTGATAACCACATGGTCGAACTTGTCGGCAAAGGTTAGTTCATACTGTGCCCTCGCCAGGCGCTGCTCTATCACCTCGGGAGCATCTGTGCCCCTATGCTCGAGCCTGCTGCGTAGGGCTTCGATGGATGGAGGCTGGATAAAGATGCTGCAAGCCTCGTGGCCATAGTAATTCTTTATATTGCAGCCACCCTTGACATCCACATCAAAAACCACGTTCTGACCAGCGTCCAACTGACGGCGCACCTGACTCTTGAGAGTGCCATAGAAGCGGTCGGTATATACCTCCTCATATTCCAAAAACTCATCATTGTCTATTCTGAGTCTGAATTCCTCAGGGGTGAGAAAGAAATACTCTACTCCGTTTTGTTCGGTGCCACGCGGTTGGCGACTGGTGCATGATATGGAGAATGCCATGTGGAGTTCAGGATGAGCCATGAGCCAATTGATGATGGTGCTCTTGCCCGAACCGCTCGGTGCTGAGAATATGATCATTTTTGCCATAACGAGATAGTATTTATTGAGGTTATCCTACAGCACGTTGAGCACCTGCTCCTTTATCTGTTCCAGTTCATCCTTCATCATCACTACTATGTTTTGCATCTCTGCCTGATTGCTCTTTGAGCCTGTGGTGTTGATCTCCCTGCCCATTTCCTGTGCTATGAAACCCAGTTTCTTACCCTGTGCCTCAGATTCTGCCATGGTCTCGCGGAAGTATTTCAGATGGTTGGCCAAGCGCTGTTTCTCTTCGCTGATGTCCAGTTTCTCGATATAATAGATGAGTTCCTGCTCAAGGCGGTTCTTGTCGTAGTCAACTTCAGGAATGGCACTAAGGCCTTCTACAATGCGTGTCCTTATCTTCTCCACCCTCGACTTCTCATAAGGCTCTATATCACTCATCAAGCGGGCAATATTATCCAGTTTCTCCTCAAACTTGCGACTGAGAGCCTCACCCTCCTGCTTGCGGAAGTCAACAAGGCTGGCCACGGCAGCCTCAATGGCCGTAAGAGTTACTGCCCACTCCTCATCGCTGAGCACTTCTTGGTCGTTGCGTGCCATCACATCTGGCATTCTCAGCAGCAGGGCAAACCAGTCGTTGGGTTCGGGCACACCAGTATTGGCGGATATAGTCTTGATTTGATTGTAGTAGTTATTTATGAGAACCCCATTGATGGGAGCAGCATCGGCATCGGCATCCTTTTCCACCCATATAGAGAAGTCAACCTTCCCTCTTACGAGCGACTTGGATAGCAATTGCCTCACCTCCATCTCTTTTTCTCTGTATACGGGTGCCATACGAGTGGACAAGTCAAGGGTTTTGCTGTTTAGCGACCTTACCTCCACATTTATTTTCTTGTCTTTGTAGTTAACGACAGCCTTGCCGTAACCAGTCATCGATTGTATCATAATCTATCGTTGCTATGTTTAAAAACGGTGCAAATATACCACTTTTTCCCGACATCTGACAATTATTACGGCAAAATTGCTAAATGTGGACCACAGATGTAGTTAATTTCTAAAAAAAATGGTTGCGTTCGGAAAAAAATACGTATTTTTGCATTTCAAACGAAAGAAACAAAATATGTCTTGCATATTACATATAGAGACAAGCACAGATGTCTGTTCGGTAGCATTGAGCCAAGATGGTGCTTGCATTTTCAAGGAGATAGATAATGAAGGGCCCAATCATGCCGTGAAACTTGGCGTGTTTGTGGATAGCGCCATATCATTTGCCGACAGCCATGCCATACCCCTGGATGCAGTGTCGGTGAGCGGCGGACCTGGGTCTTATACTGGTTTGCGTATCGGTGTGTCTATGGCCAAAGGCATCTGCTATGCCCGCGACCTGAAACTCATCTCTGTGCCCACACTTGAACTGCTCTGCGTGCCCATACTGCTCACCCACGACGAGATGGAAGACAACGCATTGCTGTGCCCGATGATAGACGCCAGACGCATGGAGGTATACTCTGCTATCTACAGTCGCTCGCTCAAACAGGTGAGAGAGGTGGGGGCAGACATCATTGACGAGCACTCATACCAGGAGTATCTTGACCGCGGACCTGTGTGGTTCTTCGGCAATGGATCAGAGAAATGCAAAGAGGTAATCAACCACCCCAACGCACATTTCATACCCAATATCAAACCAGATGCCGAATGGATGATGCCACTGGCGGAGAAGCGCATGGCATGCGAACAGTTTGAAGACACTGCTTATTATGTGCCTTTCTATCTGAAAGATTTTGTGGCAAAAATGCCGAAAAAACTTGTGTAAACAACATTACAATGAATATCAAAGGATTAGACTACAACACACAGCGTGACCCACTGCTCATGCCGGAATATGGTCGCGAGATTCAGAAGATGATAGACTATGCTGTGACCATCGAAGACAAAGAACAAAGGCAGTTGTGCGCAGAAACCATCGTTAGGATGATGGCCTCAAGGCTGACACAGCAACTCAACAACGAGGATATGGAACAGACTCTCTGGGACCATCTCTATATCATGAGCCACAAGCAATTGGACATCGAATGGCCTTATGACGTGTCGAACGCCGAAAAGATCAACCACAAACCGCAGCCACTCAAGAGGGTGTCGGGCAATGTGCGCCTGCGCCACTACGGCAGATTGGTGGAGGAACTGTTTGAGAAACTCAAATCAATGCCAGCTGGCGAAGAGCGCGATGCACTGGTGAGTCTGACCGCAAACCAAATGAAACTCGACCTGGCAATGTGGGGACATGGTTCCATGGATGATGAGCGCGTGGCATCCGACATCGCTGCATTTACAGATGGTGTCATACAATTAGACCTCAACACTTTCGTCTTTGACAAACTGACAGCCGTGGACAATGGCGATAGCAAGAAACGCAAAAGAAAATAAACAGAAAGCCATCATTCACTAATAATTATTATCAACATGGCAGCATTCATCATCGAAGGCGGACACAGACTCAGCGGAAGCATACAACCGCAGGGAGCCAAAAACGAGGCTCTCGAGGTTATATGCGCCTCTCTGCTCTCGCCAAGCGAAGTGATTATCGACAATATTCCTGATATCAGGGATGTCAACAACCTCATCCTGCTACTCAAGGATATAGGAGTGGTAGTGAGGAAACTGGGGCCATCCCAATATTCTTTCTGCGCTAATAATGTCAATCTCGACTATCTCAATAGCGATGAGTTTGTGCAGAAATGTGCTTCTCTCAGAGGTAGTGTGCTGATGATTGGTCCGCTACTGGCACGCTTCGGATGGGCTGTAATAGCCAAGCCCGGTGGCGACAAGATAGGACGCCGACGCCTTGACACCCATTTCCTCGGATTCAAAAACCTGGGAGCTTCGTTCTCTCACTGCAGCGACCGAAACGTGTATAAGATCAAGGCAGACAAACTCAAGGGATGCTATATGCTTCTCGACGAGGCTTCCGTTACTGGCACCGCCAATATCATCATGGCAGCCACCTTGGCCGAAGGCACCACCACCATCTACAATGCTGCGTGTGAACCATACATTCAGCAGTTGTGCAAGATGCTCAATGCCATGGGTGCACACATAAGCGGCATAGGTAGCAACCTGCTAACCATAGAGGGAGTAAACGAACTGCAGGGTACCACCCACCGCGTATTGCCCGACATGATAGAAGTGGGTTCGTTTATAGGCATGGCAGCCATGACAGGCGACGGCATACGCATAAACAACGTGTCGGTAAAAGACCTGGGCATCATTCCTGAAGCCTTCCGCCGACTCGGAGTGACCGTTGAGATAGACGGCGACGATATCATCATACCCAAGCATGACCATTATCAAATCGACTCGTTCATAGACGGCACCATCATGACACTCGCAGACGCACCCTGGCCAGGACTCACCCCTGACCTCCTCTCGGTGCTCATCGTGGTGGCCACACAGGCCAAGGGTAGCGTGCTCTTCCATCAGAAAATGTTTGAAAGCCGACTCTTCTTCGTAGACAAACTCATAGACATGGGGGCACAGATCATACTCTGCGACCCACACAGAGCAGTGGTTGTGGGACACGACCATGCTTTCCGTCTGCATGCCGGCAGAATGGCGAGCCCAGACATCAGAGCGGGCATAGCACTGCTCATTGCTGCTATGAGCGCCGACGGCACAAGCCGCATTGACAACATAGAGCAAATAGACCGCGGATATGAGCATATAGAAGAACGACTCAATAGTCTGGGCGCACATATCATGCGCATCTGACAACATAACAAGAATATTTTATGATCAAGCAGGACGACGTATACAAGATTGGACGAATAGGCAAACCCCACGGCATCAAGGGAGAGCTAACCATGATGGTAGAGGACGACGTGTTTGACCGCGTAGAGGGCGAATACCTTATATTGCTTATCGATGGGATACTGGTGCCCTTCTTTATCGAAGACTATAGGTTCCGCAGCGAACAGTCGGCATTGGTCAAATTCTGCGATATCGATACTCAGGAGCGAGCATCGGAACTGACAGGATGCGATGTATTCTTTCCCAGAAGTCTGTCTGACAGCGATGATACCGACACCCTGACATGGCAGGAAGCCATAGGATATCAGGTGGCTGACGACAATAGCGGCAAGACCCTCGGCACCATCTCATATATAGACACATCCACTGCCAACACGCTGATAGAACTCGATAATGGTATGCTCATACCAGCAGCCTACGAGATTATCAAGGATATAAACACAGAGCAACGACTCATCACCATGTCATTGCCCGAAGGGCTTATGGAGATATGGCAGCAAGATAATACTAATGATGATCAAGGGGATGACATGGATGACAATGACAACCCAAAGGAATAACAAAATGAACAACAAAGCACCACGACAGATAGCAATACTCGGTTCAACAGGCTCTATAGGTACACAAGCCCTACAGGTGATAGCCGAGCATCCAGACAGATATGAGGTTTATTGCCTCACTGCCAACAACAGAGTGGAACTGCTGGCCGAGCAGGCTCGACGCTTCAAGCCAGCAGCAGTAGTGATAGCCAACGAGGCTCATTATGACCGTTTGTGCTCATTGCTCGCAGATTTGCCTGATATCAAGGTATATGCCGGCAAGAAAGCCATAGACGAAATAGTGGAGGCAGGACCCATAGACATGGTGCTCACTGCCATGGTGGGCTTTGCCGGTCTATCGCCCACCATACATGCCATCAGGGCACATAAAACCATCTGCCTTGCCAACAAGGAGACCCTCGTGGTGGCAGGAGAACTGATCAAACAACTGGCCTACGACTACCGTTCTGCCATACTGCCCGTAGACAGCGAGCATTCGGCCATCTTCCAATGTCTGGCTGGAGAGGGCGACAACAAAATAGAGAAACTACTGCTCACAGCCAGCGGAGGACCATTCCGCACATTCTCTGCCGACCAGTTGAAAACGGTGACCAAGGCAGACGCCCTTAAACACCCTACCTGGGACATGGGTGCCAAAATAACAATAGACAGCGCCACAATGATGAACAAGGGCTTTGAGGTAATAGAAGCCAAATGGCTCTTTGGTGTTGAGGCTTCAGAGATAGAAGTGCTCGTGCATCCACAGTCTATCATACATAGTGCCGTGCAGTTCTGCGATGGTGCTGTAAAAGCTCAATTGGGAGTGCCCGACATGCGACTGCCAATCCAGTATGCCTTCTCATACCCCGACAGGCTGCCGCTATCGTCAGAGCGACTCGACTTCTTTGCACATCCTCTGGAGTTCTACCGTCCAGACACAGAGAAATTCAAATGCCTCGATCTGGCTTTCACAGCCATACGCACCGGAGGAAACATGCCATGCATACTCAATGCCGCCAACGAGATAGCCAACAGGGCTTTCCTCGAAGATAGATGCTCATTCCTCGATATTGCCGACATTATTGAGCGCACCATGCATGCCACCACTTTTGATGCCAACCCCACATACGAAACTTATGTGGCCACAGACATGGAGGCAAGAAGAAAGGCAAGCGAAATGCTCAAGTGTTAAGAATGACAATTCATTTGATTAGATTTCATAGAGTTTACACATTATTTATAATATAGGAGAACATAAAGACAAAACATGGAAATATTTATCATCAAGGCATTGCAGTTTATGCTTGCCATCTCACTGCTGGTACTTCTGCATGAAGGCGGCCACTTCTTTTTCGCCAAACTCTTTGGTATACGCGTAGAAAAATTCTACCTTTTCTTCAACCCTTGGTTTCACCTGTTTGAATACAAGCCACGCAATAGTGATACCACCTACGGATTGGGATGGTTGCCATTGGGCGGCTACTGCAAGATAGCTGGCATGATAGACGAGAGTTTTGATACCGAACAGATGAAACAACCTGCACAGCCATGGGAGTTTCGCTCACGTCCGGCTTGGCAGCGTCTGCTCGTGATGATTGGTGGAGTGCTGGTTAACTTCATCACTGCCCTGGCTATCTATGCCATGATACTCTTTGTGTGGGGCGATAGTTATGTGCCTGCCAAGGATATGACCCATGGTATCAAATTCAACCAAGAAGCCAAGAGCATGGGATTCCGCGATGGCGACATACTGATAGGCACCGACAAGGCTACATTCAAACAATGGGGAGGAGATATGATTCGCGACCTGTCGAAGGCCCAGCGTGTAGACATCATCCGCGACGGCAAAAGCATGTCGGTGAATATAACCAAGGAACTGAGCATGCTCGAGATGGTAAACAGCAATCCGCCTTTTGCCACACCTCTGCTGCCCAACACCGTAAACACCATACTGCCTGGAAGCCCTGCAGAGAAATGCGGCATCGTATCGGGAGACAAGATTACATCCATCAATGGCAAAGCCATCAACTCATGGAACGAATTGACATACGAAACAGGGCAACTGGCATACTCGCTGTCTGTCACCCCTGCCGACAGCATCAATATACGCACGGTGACCATCACCATTGACAGAGCAGGAAAGGCAGACACACTGAAGACCATGCTCACCGCCGACCTTAAGTTAGGCATCACTCCACTGCTCCTTTATGATCTTTACAAACCGGTGACCGTAGAATACGGATTATTCGAAAGCATACCTGCAGGTGCCGTTTATGGTGTCAACGTGCTCAAGGGATATGTGGACGACATGAAATATGTGTTCACATCAGAAGGTGCTAAGTCTATTGGTGGTTTCGGCACCATCGGCAACCTCTTCCCAGCATCTTGGGACTGGTATCTGTTTTGGAAGATGACCGCATTCCTCAGCATCATACTCGCATTTATGAACATACTACCCATACCGGCACTCGACGGCGGACATGTGCTCTTCCTGCTCTACGAGATGATAGCAAGACGCAAACCCAGCGAGCAGTTCCTCATAGTTGCAGAATATATCGGTTTCGGCCTGCTCCTGCTCCTGTTGCTCTATGCTAATATTAATGACATTCTAAGGATGCTCAATATCTTCTAAGAATAAATAGAGAAGAAAAATATAACAAATACAACCAAAATATCAGAATATAAGCAGAAACCATAGTTTCACTTATATTCTGATATTTTTTATTGTTGTTTTCGCACACTCGTTAACCATCAGCAGAAACAAAACCAAAATATGCCTCATTTACTATCCATTTGCAATAATAATATGTAATTTTGCAACCAAATTGAAAGTATTTTATACGAATTTCAAACTATAAGCAACTAAATATGGCAAAAGGATTGTATAATGCAGACTATGAGCACGACGCGTGTGGTGTGGGTATGGTTGTCAATATCCATGGCAACAAAAGCCACGAACTTGTAGACAATGCCTTGAAGGTATTGGAGAACATGCGCCACCGCGGTGCTGAAGGAGCCGACGGCCGTACTGGCGACGGTGCGGGCATCATGCTTCAGATTCCACATGAATTTATTCTACTACAGGGAATCCCCGTGCCCGAAAAGGGCAAGTATGGAACAGGACTGGTATTTCTGCCAAAAAATGAAAAGGAGCAATCTGCCATCCTATCGGTGATGATAGAGGAAATAGAGCGCGAGGGACTGTCGCTCATGCACTTGAGGAATGTTCCCACCAACCCCGACTGCCTTGGAGAGTCGGCACTGAAAGCTGAACCATCTATCAAGCAACTGTTTGTGACTGGAGTAACCGACGACAAGGTGCCTGTATTTGAGCGCACCTTATATATAATAAGGAAAAGGATAGAAAAGAGAATCTCTCACAAGGATTTCTATATCTGCTCGCTCTCAAGCAAGAACATCGTATACAAGGGTATGCTCTCGAGCCTACAGCTCAGACAGTATTTCCCTGACCTGACAAATAATTATTTCACCAGCGGTTTGGCACTCGTACACTCTCGCTTCTCCACCAACACCTTCCCAACATGGAGTTTGGCACAGCCATTCCGACTCCTCTGCCACAATGGTGAGATCAACACCATACGAGGCAACCGCGGATGGATGCAAGCACGAGAGAGCGTGCTCAACTCGCAGGCACTGGGAGACATCCGTCAGATCTCTCCTATCGTGCAGCCAGGCATGTCAGACTCTGCCAGCCTCGACAACGTGTTTGAGTTCTTTGTTATGAGCGGACTCTCGCTACCCCATGCTATGAGCGTTATGGTGCCAGAGAGTTTCAACGACAAAAACCCGATATCCGAAGACCTCAAGGCTTTCTATGAATATCACTCCATACTCATGGAACCATGGGACGGACCTGCCGCACTGCTCTTCAGCGACGGACGCTACGCCGGCGGTATGCTTGACCGCAATGGTCTGCGCCCTGCACGCTATACCATCACAAAGAATGATATGATGGTGGTGGCAAGCGAAGTGGGAGTAATGGATTTCGACCCAACAGAAATAGCCGAAAAGGGACGTCTGCAGCCCGGCAAAATACTTCTCATCGACACTCAGGAAGGCAAGATATACTACGACGGAGAGATAAAGGAGCGTCTCGCTGCCGCCCATCCCTACCGTCAATGGCTGTCTACCAACCGCATACAGTTGGAGAAACTCAAGAGCGGAAGAAAAGTGGACAACAGCGTTGATGACCTCATCAGACGCGAGATCATGTTTGGCTATGGCGAAGAAGATGTCAACGGCACCATTGTGCCCATGGCCACCTACGGACAGGAACCAACAGCCGCTATGGGTAACGACACCCCATTGGCAGTGCTCAGCGACAAACCGCAGGTATTCTTCAATTATTTCCGCCAGCAGTTCGCACAGGTCACCAACCCCGCTATAGACTCAATACGCGAGGAACTGGTAATGTCGCTCACCGAATATATCGGACGTGTGGGCACAGGCATCCTCAACCCTGATGAGACAAACTGCAAGATGGTACGCCTGCCACACCCTATTCTCAACAACACACAACTCGACATCCTCTGCAACATACGATATAAGGGATTCAACACAGTGAAACTGCCCATCCTCTTTGAATGTGCAAAAGGAGAGGAGGGACTGCGCGATGCCCTCGACCAACTATGCAAATCAGCAGAGCATAGCGTTGACGACGGATATAACTATATCATCCTGACAGACCGCGATGCCGACGAGACTCATGCAGCCATACCATCATTGCTTGCCGTGAGCGCCGTTCACCACTACCTCATCTCTGTGGGTAAGCGCGTGCAGACAGCTCTTATCGTAGAGAGTGGAGAAATACGCGAAACCATGCATGCAGCCCTACTGCTGGGCTATGGAGCCTCGGCTCTATGCCCATACATGACCTTCGCCATACTCGACGATCTGGTGAAACGCCATAAGATACAAGAGGACTACAACACCGCAGAAGCCAACTACATCAAAGCCGTTAAGAAAGGACTCTTCAAGATAATGGCCAAAATGGGCATCTCTACTATCCGCTCATACCGCGGTGCAAAGATATTCGAGAGTATCGGACTATCCGAGAGCCTACTCAAATCATATTTCGGCACAAGCGTATCAACAATTGGTGGCATCGGCCTCAAAACCATTGCCTCCGATGCTATCAAGATGCACGATGCTGCATTCAGCAGTGACCTGCAGACCGACTTCCTACCAAATCTCGGACAGTTCCACTATCGCAAGGATGGTATCAAGCATGCATGGAACCCAGAGACCATTGCTACCCTGCAGTTGGCCACCCGTACAGGCAACTATGCTAAATACAAGGAGTTTACACACCTCGTTGACGATAAGGAATCACCAATATTCATTCGTGACTTCCTCGACTTCAAGCGCAATCCTATCAGCATAGACAAGGTGGAACCCGTAGAGGATATAGTTAAGCATTTCGTGGCTGGAGCCATGAGTTTCGGTGCCCTCTCCAAAGAGGCTCATGAGGCCATCTGCCTTGCCATGAACAAGTTGGGCGCACGCAGTAATACAGGTGAAGGTGGAGAAGACAGTGAGCGTTTCCACTCGAGCATCGATGGCATATCACTGTCGTCAAAGACCAAGCAGATAGCTTCTGGCCGTTTCGGTGTGACCACCGAATATCTTGTGAATGCCGAAGAACTGCAAATAAAGGTGGCACAGGGAGCCAAGCCTGGCGAGGGTGGTCAGTTGCCTGGTTTCAAGGTTAACGAGATCATTGCCAAAACCCGCCATTCCATACCTGGCATCTCGCTCATCTCACCACCACCACATCATGATATCTATTCAATCGAAGACTTAGCTCAACTCATCTTCGATCTCAAAAATGTCAACCCCAAGGCAGCCATAAGCGTCAAACTGGTGGCTGAAAGCGGAGTGGGCACCATAGCAGCTGGCGTGGCCAAGGCCAAGGCCGACCTAATAGTGATATCGGGCTCTGAAGGCGGCACAGGAGCAAGCCCTGCCTCCAGCATGCGCTTTGCGGGCATCTCTCCAGAGATAGGCATATCCGAAACCCAGCAGACTTTGGTCAAGAACGGACTACGCGGACATGTGCGTCTGCAGGTAGACGGTCAACTCAAGACTGGTCGCGACATCATCACCATGGCGTTGCTCGGAGCTGAAGAGTTCGGCTTCGGCACACTGACACTTATTGTGCTTGGTTGCGTGATGATGCGCAAATGTAATCTCAACACCTGTCCGTTGGGAGTGACAACTCAGAACCCAGACCTCCGCGCCCACTTCATAGGCAAATATGAGTATCTGGTAAATTATTTCACCTTCCTTGCACAGGAAGTGAGAGAGTATCTAGCTGAAATGGGATACACCCATCTCAATGATATAGTGGGACATACTGAACTGCTCATCAAGCGCAAGGCTAATGACGAGAAGACCGCAACTCTCGATTTCACCCGTCTGCTGGCCAAGGAGCAGGGCAACAGCGCCATGCATCACACCACAAACCAAAACCACACCATCAATGATGTGCTCGACCGCCAGATCATACGTGCTGCACAGAAGGCCATAGACAATAAAGAAGAGGTAAACCTCGACTATGCCATCAAGAATACCGACCGTGCCACAGGCACCATGCTCAGTGGCGAGATAGCATCACGATATGGCGAGACCGCACTGCCCGATGATACCATAAACGTGAAGTTCAAGGGTTCGGCAGGCCAGAGTTTCGGAGCCTTCCTTGTAAAGGGTGTATCCTTCAAACTCGAAGGCGAGGCCAACGATTATTTCGCCAAGGGACTGAGCGGCGGACGCGTGTCTATCCTGCCTCCCACACGAAGCAATTTCTCTGCCGAAGACAATATCATTGCTGGCAATACAGGACTCTATGGAGCCACCAGCGGCGAATTGTATATCAATGGTAAGGTGGGTGAGCGCTTCGGTGTGCGCAACTCTGGTGCCATCGCCGTGATAGAAGGAGCCGGCGACCACTGCTGCGAGTATATGACTGGCGGACGTGTGGTTGTGCTCGGCGAGACAGGCCGCAATTTCGCTGCCGGCATGAGTGGCGGTGTAGCATACGTATGGGACAAGAACCATAACTTCGACTATTTCTGCAATATGGACATGGTGGAAATTAACCTCGTTGAAGACAGCAACTACCGCAAGGAACTGCACGAACTCATCCGCCAGCACTACCTATATACAGGTTCTAAACTCGCCCGCACCATGCTCGACGACTGGCAGCGGTATGTGGAGGACTTTATACAGGTGGTACCTATCGAATACAAGCGAGTACTGCAGGAAGAGCAAGTAAAGAAACTTCAGCAGAAGATTGCAGACATGCAGAGAGATTATTGACATTAATAAACCGATTACAATGGGAAATCCGAAAGCTTTTCTGACTATTCCGCGCCAAGAAGCGGGATACAGGCCAATACACGATAGAATCAACGACTTCACAGAAGTGGAGCAAACACTAAACAGCAAAGACCGCCGCACCCAAGCCAGCCGTTGCATGGACTGCGGAGTACCCTTCTGCCATTGGGCATGCCCACTTGGCAACAAACCACCAGAGTGGAATGATGCATTGTATAAAGGCGATTATGAGTTGGCATACCGTCTGCTCAACAGCACCAACGACTTTCCTGAGTTTACAGGGCGCGTATGCCCTGCCCTCTGCGAGAAAGCTTGCGTGCTCAATCTCATGAACCATGAGCCAACCACCAACCGCGAAGACGAGGCTGCCATCACCGAGATGGCTTTCCAAGAGAATTTCGTAAGAATTGCCTCTCCAGTGCGCAATGGTAAGCGTGTAGCTGTGATAGGTGCTGGCCCTGCCGGTCTTGTGGCTGCCAACCGCCTCAACCTACATGGTTTCAGCGTGACCGTATACGACCGCAATGAGGCTCCTGGCGGTCTGTTGCGCTACGGCATTCCCAATTTCAAACTCAACAAACTGCTCATTGACCGCCGCATGGCTGTGCTCAAGGCCGAAGGTGTTGTGTTTGAATGTGGCCAGGATATAGACGTAAACCATCTGCCTGAGGGTTATGATGTATATGTCATAGCCACGGGCACTCCCACTGCCCGCGACTTGAAGATACCAGGACGCGAACTCAAGGGTGTATATCTGGCTCTCGAGATGCTGGCCCAGCAAAACAGGGTGCTGGCAGGCATGGAATTCAAGAAAGACGAGTTGGTGAATGCCAAAGGCAAGGATGTGCTGGTAATAGGTGGTGGCGACACTGGCAGCGACTGTATAGGCACTGCTCACCGTCAGGGTTGCAAGAGCGTTACCCAGATAGAGATCATGCCACGCCCCGTAGAAGGGCCCGAAGATCCTCAGAACCCATGGCCCAACTATCCCCGTACCCTCAAGACCACATCCAGTCATGAAGAGGGTTGCACACGCCGGTGGAATATCAACACACTGGAATTCCTTGGCAAGGATGGTAAGCTGACAGGAGTGAAGGTGCAGGAGATAGAATGGAAGCCAAATCCCGAGGGTGGCCGCCCCATCATGGTACCTGTGGGCAAGCCAGAGATCATAAAGGCAGAAATGGTATTGCTGGCCATGGGTTTCCTCAAGCCCGAGCAGCCCACCTTTGCCGACAATGTATATGTGGCTGGAGATGCCGCAAGCGGAGCCTCATTGGTAGTGAGGGCCATGGCCAGCGGAGCTGAACAGGCCAAAAAGATTATTGAACGATTCGGATAATAACAACACTCACATTTCATCTCATACAACACAAACAGATATTACAACACAGGCATAAAAACAGGAGGGTGTGGCAAAAGAATTATCACACCCTCCTTTTCATTCTACTTTTATATTGCACCTTTTACATCTCTTTTCTTTAGTAATGTGCCTTTTCCATCTCTTTTCTTGGAAATAAGACTATTAATTTGTAATTTTGCAGCCAGAGAAAATTATCACCATGGCTGCGGCAATGGTTCGTTGTCAATGTATTATTAAGTATTTATGTCTGATAGAATAACAACAATGGAGCGCGGCATGCAAAGGCGCACCGAACGGCTGCTGGGCTGCGATAATCTCGCCAAACTGCAGAAAACAAAGGTACTGATATTCGGAGTGGGCGGCGTAGGTTCGTGGTGCGCCGAGGCTTTGGTGCGCAGCGGCATACGACATATCACCATTGTTGATTCCGACCGTGTTTGCGTGACCAACTGCAATCGCCAACTCATGGCCACAAGCAAGACCATAGGTCAGGTAAAAGTGGAGGCCCTGCGGTCGCGATTGCTTGACATCAACCCCAATGCCAACATCACTGCATTGCAGAAAATATACAATGCCGACAATGCTGCCTCTTTCAATATGGAGGAGTATGATTTCATCATAGATGCCATCGACTCACTGGCTGAGAAGACAGACCTCATAATGCGCGCCACCTCCCTTCCCGACCATATCACCTTTATATCATCCATGGGTGCCGCCCTGCGTAGCGACCCATTTATGATACGCAAGGCTGAGTTTTGGAAAGTGCAGGGCGACCCTCTGGCCCGCGCCATCCGCAAGAAATTCAGACACCAGAACATCAAGCCTGCGCGCAAGTTTTTGTGTGTATACAGCGAAGAGAAGCCCAAGGACAATCTCGGGCAAGACCATTCATGTGGCACACCCGATTGCATTTGCAACAACACCAAATGGAACTCATCAAAGGCCCAAATCAATGGTTCACTATGTCATATAACCTCAATATTCGGCATGTCCATAGCCGGTATTGTGGTAAACACGGTCATTGGTGAATAACGGATGTAGGATTATATCATTTACACGTGAGAAAGCAATTCGCTGCCCTCACTTATTCAGAAAAACCGCCCGCTCCATAATTGCCTCAGGAACTCTTCTGCGGGCCATATCTCTATGCCATCATCGGTCATGCGTGGGGATTTGTCATGCGAGATACAGATAGAATGACACTGCGGATGCTCTTCACGCAATGCCCTAAGTCCCTTCAAATGCCTGTTCTGCACCTCCTCGCATGATTTCACCTCTATGGCACACTTTACGTCATGGCTATATGGCTCAAATACTATGATGTCCACTTCAAATCCTGATGAGGTACGCCAATAAGCTGCCTGTAAGTCCGACTCACTGTAACTTAGGTATGCTATTGTCTCCTGCAACACAAGGTGTTCAAGGGCATGGCCATAGTCGATACTTCCTGGTAGCAGGTTGCGCCGATGTGTAAGATAATTTACAATTCCTATATCGAAAAGATAGAACTTCGGTGCCTGAATCAACCGCCTCTTGACAGTTTTGGTATAGGCAGGCAGTTGATAGCCCAGTAGAGTCTCTTCGAGTATCGAGAAATATTCCTTAACAGTAGGAGCACTCACACCACAGTCGGCAGCAATGTTCTTGTAGTTCAGAATCTCACCGTCATTGATTGCCGCAATTTCAAGAAATCTTGTAAATGACGATATGTTCCTTGTCAGTGCTTCCTCCTTAATTTCTTCACGCAGGTAATCACCCACATACGACTGAAGCCTCTTTGCAGGATTGTCAATGAGATAATGACGAGGAAGCATTCCGTTGTTGATGGCTCTTGAGAGGCTGAAGTCAGGGATTTCAGCACTTACAAATGGGAACAGCTGCTGTCTTATTGCTCTGCCGCCAAGCAAGTTCGCCCCGCACCGCCTGAGTTTTCTGGCACTTGAACCACTTAGTATAAAACGCATATTACGACGTGACATAAGCCAATGGACCTCATCGAGCAATTCCGGGATTTTCTGAATCTCATCAATTATCACTAATGTATCACTGTCAATCATGTTCAGTTCATTACGGAGCAATGACGGTTGTCTTCTGAATCTTTCGTAAAGGTCAGACTCCAGAAGGTCATAATACTTCGCCTCTGGAAAACGCTGCGTCAAAAGAGTGCTCTTGCCTGTTTGCCTAGCTCCCCATAAGAAGACACTGTCCTCTGATTCTTCTATTTTTATTTTTCTTTCTATCATATTGCTTAAAAGACTGATATTGTGCTACTTGTATGATGACAATTAAAAGTTGTACTTTCGATTATCATGATAATTAAAAGTTATACTTTCGATTGTCATGATGCAAATATAGTTGTTTTTCGTTATTTAAGCAAACTTTTGAATAGAAAAAACTAATAATTAACAAGTTTTATTCTCTTCATTATTCCACCACCACCTGCGAATCGCAGGGGCAGGTTAATCGACCCGAAATAGTGAGCCAAGGGACCTGTCCCTATGACCCTGTTTCAACGATACAAATAATAATTGTAATCAAAAATATTTCGGGCGGAAACTTGATTTTTCTTTATGTTTCCGCCCGAAATAAGACCTCAAAAGTAACATTTATATTGCTTTTATCATCTTATATATAAAAGAATGGAAATGACATGTATTCTGCATAGCTGCATTAGAGAAAACTATACCATCCTTCTTAATTATGCCATTTGCCTTATGGGCATGACCAAATAGATGAAGTTGAGGTTTTACCTGAAATACCCTTGTTCTCAACGGAGCATTGCCCCAATGCGTACCATCTGATTCATCGAGAATCATCACCGGCGGTTCGTGAGTGATAAGAACATCTACATTGTTAGGTATCAAATTCTCTGCGTGATTGAATGCCAAACCGTAGAATTTAACACCATCAATCACGCATTCCTTATCTTGAAGGAAATAGACATTATCGGGCAAGTCCTCTATATCGTTGGCATCCCAGAGGCAAATGTCGTGATTGCCTATTACAAATACCTTAGGGAGTGTCGTTAAATATTAAGATTATTTATAACTATCTAATCCTCAATGTGATAGAAATTTTGTACCTTTGTAGAAGATAAGAAAAATCCCCCAATCACCCTCAGAAAGTGAAAAATTGGGGGAATCACAAAAGTGATACGATGGCAAAGGTACAACATATTTCTGGAATAAGCAAGCGAATACCGTTCGAAGGGTTCGATTTTTATGATTTATTTCGAGTTACGTTTGAAAACAGCGAACTTGGACGTATGAAACGGCTTCTCCCTCTTCATGAGATGGCAGTGAACTTTGGTTTGGTGAGCAACCATCCAGTACGTAAGCGTGGCCGGAAGTCCTTCTTCTCCCCGGAGGGTAAAGTTGCTCTGATGTTCCTGAAGATGTACACCCAGCTGAGTGCCCCGAAACTGCTGGAGCAGTTGAACGGCAACGTCCACTATCAGATATTCTGCGACGTGTACGTCAATCCTCTGTGCCCCCTGACGAACTACAAGCTGATAGATGACATCATCTCCGAGCTTTCCGACAAGCTGAAGATCCAGCAACAGCAGAACATACTCGCGGATGCATGGAAACCGTACATGAAAGAGCTTGATACATTCTACACAGATGCGACATGCTATGAGAGCGAGATGCGGTATCCGACGGACCAGAAGCTTCTGTGGGAATGCGTTGGGAAGTCATATCGGATGATGTGTGATGCCTGTCAGCGTCTTGGCATCCACCGTCCGAGGACGAAGTACCTTGACGTGGAGAAGGCGAACATGGAGTATGTGAAGCAGCGCAAACACAAGAAGTCACAACAGCGCAGGATTATCCGCCGGCTGTTAAACCTGCTGGGGAAGATCCTGAAGGAAATACGAAGGATGATGCGCGA
>OBLI01000783.1_pt1 | contig 33236 bp, 26 predicted proteins | sample 1519701 | NCBI WGS metagenome assembly OBLI01 (sample SAMEA3663005, study PRJEB22513) | pig gut metagenome | biome: pig gut; feature: pig-associated habitat; material: faeces | place: France | collected 2012 | reverse complement strand
ATAATATATATATAATATTATATATATATAAAGATATAGATATACCTATTCAGATGGGATCGATAGGGGTGAGGGGTAAAAAAACGAACTGTCATTTGTCATTTGTCATTGGCGAATAGAAATAACCGAAAAATTTGGTAGTATCAGAAAATATATTTAATTTTGATGTAAAATTAAATGTAAACCGAAAAGAGTAGTAACATGATGACACAAGGACAATTATTAGGCTTATTCCCTAAAGAGGCGAACATCGACCGCTACAGAACCGCTGTCGGCAATAAGATCAATACCCCTACGCACAACGATACGGTCTTGACACAGAAACACTGCGAGTTAGCAATCTGGGCACTCAAAATAGACCTGAAGAATGTGCGCACTGGCTCTCCGCTTTGGCAGCACCTCACCTGCCTCATTTTCCTCATGCAGGAGATGAAGAAAGCTTGGCAACCACTTTCTGCGCAGCTTAGAAAACTGACGGAGATGGCTCAGCAGTTGGAGAACGAGCTGGAGGAGGAAAAATCGGCAGCCGGTGCAGCCAGTGGCAGCCACGATGTGCACATCCATGCCAATATGGTAACTCTCAACGATATTCATCACAACGATAATAACAACACCCAGATTCATTCATAAACCCATTAAGCCTATGCAAATCATATTTCAAGGTAATCCGCAGCAGGTCAACGTGACCGAAGTCAGCCACAACCAAGTGGCCAACGTAACCATTGGCGCAGCCGGGGCAAAGCAACAAGCGCCACAAGCCGAGGAGCCGGAGGAGGCTCCCTGCGAAATCGTGCCCGACCCTCAGGAGCAACAAGCCGAGAAGGATGCGGACAGTCAGGCCTCCCAGAAGCCTACTCCTTCCAAGGCAATCACCCGGCTGAACCGGCTTTCCCCCAAGGAAAAACAAGCCATAAACTTCTTGAAGCAAGCGGGGTTCTTGGATAAGGAGTACGAGTTCTATACTGAGGATGCGGCCCAAAACAACAGCAAGTTGCGCTACCTGACCACCGCTCAGCGAGCGATGCTGGCCAAGACCGTGGCCACGCTGTGCAATCCGCATCAACCCTGTCAACAATACATAGAAAAGTTTTGCAAGGATTTCTGGAGAATGCCGGCAAACAACCATACGCTTAGCACTGCGCTTAGCAAATACAAAGACTCGACAGAAGGGCAAGCTTTCCAGCAAGAGCTCGACCAGATTCTGCTGCCCATGAACAAAAAAGCTCGATAAAGCCGATCTTCCATTATTTTGCTTATCTTCGCAACAGAATAACGATATAAACAGGTGAGCGCTATGAAATACCCGATTGGCATACAGAGCTTCGATCAGATCAGAGAGGATGGCTATGTCTATGTAGATAAGACAGAAATGCTCTATAAACTGAGATGTTATAGGGCTTCGCTTCAGCAATATCTTGCAGTAGGCGCATAGGCAGACAGGTCGAGTTTATCAACTACAAGGCCACTCGGCAGCGTCCACTCCCCATGCGCTATCAGAGCGGCTACCTGACGATCAACAACTTCGACTATCGCCTCGCCCGCTAAACATAGGGTTGTATTTTCTTCTACCGAAAAATTAGCTTTCCGGTCACACAAGCTATAGGCTCATACCTCTTATAATCAAATAGATGAACGCTTCATATAGGGAGGCCCTATCTCCCTATGCCTTCCCCTATTGCCCACCCTAACAGTATAGGTTACGCATCTCTCTCGTCGTACTTTTGCTCTCGCAAGAAGCTAATAAGCAGTTGCTTACGAAGCTTCCGGCATAATATTGTTTTATTCATTATTTAAAATCTTTTTGATCATGAGCAATGAGATGAAGAACATGCCGCAAGGCAACAGGGAGGCAACAGGGAGAATGGGCATCGCCACCAGTATCAGCGCAACCGTGAATGTCTGCACACGGGAACTATTTTGGCAACAGGTGCGTTCGGCACAAACGAGCCGCAGCTGCGAGCAATTGACTGCTCTCATCGGGCAGCTGCAACGGGGAGAGATCGACGACAACAGCTACAACGACCAGAAGGCGAAACTGAAGCGACGCCTCCCTATCCTCACGCCACACGCCACCTTCGTGGATGGCAAGCGCAAGAACCAAGGGGCTATCCCCTCCGGCTTCTGCATGTACGACAAGGATCACCTGGCTGATCCGCAGGGCTATTACGACACGCATATCAAGGGGCATGAGGCGAAACTGGGCATCCTCTTGGCGCACATCACCCCCTCCGGCTTAGGGCTGCGACTCGTCTTCCGCCTCCCGCAGGGGCTTACGTTAGCCGAGGGGCAGCAGGCGATGGCTACCTGCTTGGGTGACCCCGATTATGACGGCAGCGTGAAGGATTATGCCCGTTGCAGCTTCCTCGTGTGGGAACGCTACCTGCTCTACATCGACGAGGAGGGGCTGTTTTCCCCCGGTGTTTCCCAACCACTCCCGACGGTCACGCTCCCCGTACCTGTCCGTGAGGCAGCTCCACTTCCCGAGCCGGAGAAGCCCGTGGATGCCTTGGCCGCCGATGAGACGACAATCGCCAAGCCTTCCACCGACGAGGCGTTGAACTTCAAGGGCATCCCCTACGACAAGATCATCGAGGCTTGGTGGGCACAAGAGGGCGGTGAGCCAGCGGAGGGCGAGCGCAACGTCAAGCTGCATCGCTTAGCCGTGAACCTGCGCTACATCTGCGACAACCGCAAGGATCTGCTGCTCAAGATCATTCCGAGCTATGGATTGAGCGACGACGAGCTACGCCGAGTGGTGGAGAGCGCCACGACCAACGCCCTCATGCCCTACCTGCCCAAGCGGATGCAGACGGCTCTCAACCGGGCACGGCAAGCGACACGCACCGCCTGCCTATCCGACGACGACGAGGCGTTGAAGGCCCTCATGACCCCTCCGGCCATGCCACACCGACTGCCGCCCTTGGTGGAGCTGTTGCTGAGCAATACGCCCGCTATCTACCAACCGGCGGTGGCCAATGCCATCTTTCCCTCCTTGGCGGCTCACCTCCATCAAGTCGAGTTTCGCTACATCGATAACGTGTGGCACGAGGCGACGATCATGGCGCTGCTGGTCGGTGGGTCAGGTGCCGGCAAAGGCTGCGTGAACAAGCCGATCGACTATATCCTGGCCGATATTCGCGAGCGAGACGAGAAGAACCGGGAGCGTGAACGGGAGTGGAAGCGAGAGATGACCACGGCAGGTGCCAACAAAGACAAGTCGCCACGTCCCGAGGGATTGGTCATCCAGGAGCTGGATCCGGATTGCACCAACGCCGCCTTCGTGCAACGCCTGATCGACGCGGAGGGTCATTTCCTCTACGCACGCCTCAACGAGCTGGATCAGTTCGACGCGTTGAAGGGCAACGGGGGCAGTCGGCAGGAGCATTTCCGCATCATCTGCTTGGCGTTCGACCCCGGCAACCGCTACGGGCAAACCCGTGTGGGCGAGCGATCGGTCAGTGGCTCCGTCTGCATCCGGTTCAACTGGAATGCCTCCACCACGCTGAAGAAGGTGCGCAACTACTTCAAGCAGGTCTTGATCGATGGCCCGATTGGCCGCATCAACTTCGCCTACATCGAACCGCAAGACATCGGAGCGAAAATCCCCATCTTCGGCACCTACGACGAGGCGTTCGAGCTGGCGTTGAAGCCCTACATCGACCGACTGTTAGCGGCCGGTGGCGAGGTGGATTGCCCCGGCCCCTTCCGCTTGGCGAAACGGCTGAGCAACGAGTTGGCCAACGAGGCATCACTGACGCAAGACCGGGATTTCTGGGAGCTGTCGCAACGGGCGAATGTGATCGCCTACCTGAAGGCCTGCGTGCTCTACGTGGCCAGTGGCGGCGAGTGGGATAAGCGCTACAACGACTTCATCCGCTGGAGCCTCTACTACGACCTCTGGTGTAAGATGAAATTCTTTGGCGAGGCCATCCGCAAGGAGAACGAGGGGAACAGCTTGGTCACCAAACCGGGGCCACGCAACCTGCTGGAGCTGCTGCCTGAGCGATTCACCTACGACGATGCCGTGCGGGTTCGCCGAGAGGATGAGCGACCGGTGGAGCAAACCAAAGCGATGCTCAACCAATGGGTGCACCGTAAGTTCATCACCCGATTGGAGGATGGCTCTTACCGCAAGACCGAGAAAATGCGTAACGATTGAATCACCTAAACAAAAGATTGATTATGGAAACTGCCTATTACTTTAAGCTGCGTCGCATCGCCTACACCACGGACTTCACCGACGGCATCCTGTTCGACGAATCGGGGAATCGCCTGTCCGACACTTTAGAACCTCCCTCTCCTCAGCTGCTCTTAGCCGAGCGGCGAGAGGGGAAGGGGTGCATCCCCTCAGGTACCTACCGGCTGCTACTGACCCGAAGCCCCAAGTTCGGTCGTTGGTTGCCTCTGCTGTGGAAAGTGCCTGGATTCACCGGCATCCGCATCCATGCGGGCAACACGGTGGCCGACACCCAGGGTTGCATCCTCCCGGGTGAGCGCATCGCTCCCGGTCAGTTAGCGCATAGCCAAGCGGCCTTGAAGCGCATCCTTGCCGTCATCACCGCCGCCCAAAAAGCGAATCGGGACATCTATCTGCGGGTAGTGGAGTGATCCACCTACCTCCGAGCATCCGTCACCCCTCCAATGACAAATGACAAATGACAGTTCGATTATTGGACTACGTCAGGCACGATTGGGGAGGGTGGCGTGTGGATGAGAGAGATACGATTGAAACCTATTTGGAATTTGACGATAGAAGATTCACGGTCTCCATAAATTCAGCAGCGATCTCTTTGAGATGAGGATTATCATTTCTCACGATAATCGAGGCGAAGTTCCAGATTCCATCTCCATCCATGATGGAAGATGAAAGTATGGAAAAACCCTCTTTTGTAATCGTATGAGGAGAGCCAATAATCGAACAGGCGTTTTCGCATGGCTTGTTTTCCATCGCCCGTCTCACATATATAGAGAAGAGTCGATTCATTGGCTCGAAAAAATTCCTCAATAATTGCCATGATGGTATCTCTTAATTTGGTATCACGAGGCGATTTTCTGTTGTTAAGATTGGCTATGATAAACTGAACAGTTTCGTTTGAGATGAACAAATCATCCTTGATAAAACTTATAGAATAGGCCACACCATAATCGGTATAGAAATGGTAGGCATGAATAAAAGGGCCATTTTCTACACGATAAGGTGCTGAAAGATTTATTTGATCACAGGATAAAGGATTCATCACCAAACTGTAAAGCTGACGGCTTCTTTGCCTGTCCGTTCCTTGTACTCCTGCCTCATGCTTTTCTCCAGCTCCTGGATATACGCTTTCTTACGCTCCTTGGAGGCTTTGAATTTCTTTAATGCTAACTCCCGCTTCTGCAACAAATCAGTATTCATAGTCTTCACTTTATTATTCGTAGCGAAGATACAGCTTTTCCTGTTCATGGCAAGTTTATTTGAATTGTTTGATGCAAAATATTTTTCTTCAAGCATCTGAGAGTTGTTGACTGTATCAAGGCCTCTCCTTAGCCGACCTATAATGGCCAGGCGCAATCCAAATGACAAATGACAGTTCGATTATTGGGACAAGGAGAAGAAATACCTATACAGCGGAGCGATCATGAGCGACTGACAGAGTTGGTTCTGATCTAACATACGCCGCACCTCTTCTGGGCGCATGAAGAGGACGGTCAGCTCCTCGGTCGCATCCATGTCTGTTCAACAAGTATTGGTCGGTTTAAAGCACAAGCGCCTCGCCTCGCACATTTAGACAAAGAAAAACCGCAAAGCGAACGGGTGGCTACCCATCGCCTTGCGGCTCGTTTCATGCTATTCCAAAATTCCCCTTGAAGCGGCTTATTTCAGCAAGGAGCAGGGGCAAAGGTGATCCTTCTCGATATCCTTGAAGTAGTTGTAGGTACCGACCTTTAACTCAGCGCAAGCGGCCTCGTCGCAAACGATGATGCCCTTCGGATGGAGCTGCAAAGCTGTGATAGTCCACATCTGATTGACCGCGCCCTCCACTGCTTGCTGCAAAGCACGAGCCTTGTTGTGGCCATTCACCATGATCAATACCTCCTTAGCGTCGAGCACCGTACCTACACCGACCGTAACGGCAGTCTTCGGCACCTTGTTCACGTCGTTGTCGAAGAAACGAGAGTTGGCGATGATCGTGTCTGTGGTCAGCGTCTTCATACGTGTGCGAGAGCTGAGGGAAGAACCCGGCTCGTTGAAGGCGATGTGTCCGTCAGGGCCGATACCACCCAAGAAGAGATCCACGCCTCCTACGGCCTTCATGCGAGCCTCATAGCTGGCGCACTCTGCCTCCACATCCTCGGCGTTGCCATTGAGGATATTCACGTTCTCCGGCTTGATGTCGATGTGGCTGAAGAAGTTGTTCCACATGAAAGAGTGGTAGCTTTCGGGATGCTCCTTCGGCAGGCCTACATACTCATCCATGTTGAAGGTAATCACGTTCTGGAAAGAGACTACTCCCTGCTTGTTCAGCTCGATCAAGTGTTTATACATGCCCAACGGAGAAGAGCCGGTAGGCAATCCTAAAACAAACGGCTTCTCAGGGGTCGGGTTCGCAGCCTTGATCTTCGCAGCTACATAATTCGCCGCCCACTTGGAGAGTTGCTCGTAATTCGGTTCAATAATAAGTCTCATAACAATTGTATTTAAAGATTTGAATTGGTTGTCTTGTGTGTTAGCTCAGTTTCTTCGCCATCGCCTCGCCCAACGCATAGCATGCCGCATAATCAGCAGCGGTCATGCCCTGCTTTTGCTCAGCCGGTGTGCCCACGGTCTCCCACTTCATCTTCTCGCCAAAGGCAGCCAACCGTTTCACGGCGGCACCTGCCCAGGAGAAGGAGCCAAAATAGCCGAAGAGGCGGTTCTTCACCTCACGCAGCTCAATCTTGCTCAACACAGCCTCCACCTCGGGGAAGAGCTGGTTGCTATAGGTCGGGCTACCGACAATGATACCTTTATAGCGGAACACATCAGCCAGGATGTAAGAGGCCGGTGTCTTGCTGACGTTGTGCATCACGATACGCTTCACGCCATTGTCGGCCAAAGCGGAAGCGATAACCTCCGCCATCTGCTCGGTGTGTCCGTACATGCTGCCATAAAGAATCACCACACCATCCTCTGCCTCATAGCGACTCAGGCGATCATAGATACCTACAGCCTTAGCCACATGCTCCTGCCATACGGGACCATGCGTAGAACAAATTGTCTTGATCTCTAACGCAGAGAGCTTCTGCAACGCACGCTGCACGGGATTGCCATACTTGCCGACAATGTTGGCGTAGTAGCGTACCATCTCATCCCAATAATGGCTGCAATCCATATCCTTATCCACAACCGCACCGTCCAACGTACCATAGGAACCAAAGGCATCGGCGGAGAAGAGGATCTTGTCGGTCGCGTCATAGGTGACCATCACCTCCGGCCAGTGCACCATCGGTGCCATATAGAAGCTGAGTTGATGCGCACCCGTATTCAATGTATCTCCCTCTTTTACCTCATATAAGCCGTCGGTAATACCGTGGAATCCGGCCAACATGCCAAAGGTCTTGGTGTTGCCCACGATCTTCACGTCCGGATATTGCTGGCGGAGCAGGCGAATGCTACCCGCATGGTCCGGCTCCATATGATTGACAATCAAATAATCTAACGTGCGTCCCCGCAAAGCCTCGGCCACCTTCTTCAAGAAGAGATCCGAATAGCAGACATCGACGGTATCGATCAAGACCGTCTGCTCATCGACGATCAAGTAAGCGTTGTAAGACACACCGTAGGGCAGCGGCCACATGTTCTCGAAAAGGGTCTTTTGGCGGTCGTTTACACCTACATAATAGATTTGATTTGCAATTTCTTTCATCAGAATTACTGCTAATTAGTTTGAATTATGAATTTTAATAGAGATAGGCGAGACTTAACCCTTGGCTTTTCGCAAGGCACGCCACACAAAATAGGCTCCGGCCACCACGAAGGGAATGCTCAGGAGTTGTCCCATATTGAGCCACATACCCGCCTCGAACGCCTCTTGGTCGTTCTTTACAAACTCAATGAAGAAACGGGAGCCGAAGATGCAGATCATAAAAATGCCGAAAATCAGTCCCTCCTTCTTCCAGGCCTCCTTACGGAAATAGAGCCACATACACAGGGCAAACGTCAACAAATAACAGATTGCCTCGTAGAGCTGCGTCGGATGACTGGGGGCAGAGAAGATCGGCTCCGCTCCTTGTCTCCAAGCGTGCATATTCTCGATGAAACGGAAAGCCCAGGGTTGATCCGTCGGGTGGCCATAGATCTCATGGTTCATCAGGTTGCCCAAACGAATCATGGCCGCCACTAAACCGGTCGGTACCACCAACTTATCAAAGGTCCACATCATCGACCGATGGCTGACCCGCTTCGAGAAGAAATAGATCGCAATAATGATACCCAACGTACCGCCGTGGCTGGCCAAACCGCCCTCCCAGATCTTCAAGATCTCCACGGGATTCGCCAGATAGTAGTCGGGCGCATAGAAGAGGCAATGCCCCAAGCGCGCGCCAATCACCGTGCCTAGCATGGTGTAGATCAAGAGCGAGTCGATCCACGCAGGAGGCAGCTGCTCTTTCTTCCACATCCGCTCCACAATCTTATAGCCTATCGCGAAGCCTAACGCAAAAGCCAAACCATACCACCGGATCTCACGGGATCCGATGGTAAAGATAGCCGGGTCGGCTGTCCAGGTGATAAAGTCGAGCATCATGTTTATACCAATCGCCGGATCAGGCTCTCCCGATCACCATACAACATATCAATGATAGGCAGCTCGATCATCGTGTAAGCGCCAGGTTGCTGCTTCAAGCTCGCCCGAGCCACAGAAACCAAGATCTGGGCGGTCAACGCCGGGTTGTTGATCTTCATATCGAACTCGATCAACTGGTTCTGCGTCTTGCCCGATACGCCCTTACGCACCAAGTTCACGCCATGACCCATATCCAAGAGGTTATCCACGCACTCCACCTGCATCACGTGCGTCTCGTCGTGCGCAAAGTAATCGTCAGCCTTGATCGCCGCAGCCACCTGCTTGAAGTCGTAACCCTCTTTCACCTCAATATAAACCATCCGACGGTGAACGCCTGTACCCAAGGGAATGGTCATGCTCAAAGCGGCCTTCACACCCTCGATCGCCTTCACGGCTACCGTGTGACCCATGCTCATACCAGGGCCAAAGTTGGTGTAGGTAATACCTTTCGGCACCATCGCCTCCAACAGGGCACGTACCACGGAGTCGCTTCCCGGATCCCAACCGGCCGAAATGACCGACACCGCATTGTGCGCTTTCGCCACGCTGTCTAACGAACGACGCAAGTCAGCGATGCCCGTGTGAATATCGAAACTATCCACGGTATTGATACCCATCGCCAGGATCTCCTTCGCATGCTCCTCGACCTTGCGGGTCGGCGTAGCCAAGATAGCGACATCCACATCCTGCAATTTCGTGATGCTATCCGTCACTGTGAATGGCTTCAACTCAGCGGGGACATCATTCGGATTGCGACGAATCACACCTGCCACCTCAAAATCAGGCGCGGCCTCTAAGGCCTCTAACACATATCTGCCAATATTGCCATATCCGACAATGGCAGCTCTAATCTTCTTCATACTTTAAAAATTTAGCTTTTCTCAACAGTGCGCAAAGTTAGCTATAATTTGCTTTCTCACAACAGCGCACCATTTTGTTTAAAACTATTTCGCACCCCCGCTGGTTCGCTTAATCCTTGCGATAAGAATCGGGATAGGTCGTCACCTGCTCCACGCCTGCCGCTGTGCGGATCCAAGTCTTGAAGCTCCGCTCGCCCTCCGTCAGCTGAATAACGCGTGCGCCATTCGGCAGGTGGTTATACACCGTGTTGCCACCGGTGTAGCGACCGTATGCCAGCAGTACATCCTGCCAGCAAACCGCATAATCGTCGTCATGGTCATGCCCAACGAAGACGCCCATCACGTCGCCCTGCTCCTTCATCGTTGTAAAAAGGCCGGAGTTGAGCGCCGGGGCGCAAGCCTTCTCCCGACGGATGCCATAACTTTGGGCATTCTCATCGGAGGCCGCCTGATTGTATTCAGGCAGCGGAATGTGGAAAAAGGCCAAGGCAGGAAGCGGCTTACCACTGTTAGCGGCGGTGAAACCACTACTTCGGCGGGCATACCAATCGATCTGATCCCGCTTGATGTAGTCATATCCCTTCACTCCCTCAATGGAGCTATAGGCATTCGAGTCGATGCAGTAGAGCGTCAAGGCTGGCTGATCGCCCTTGGAAGCCAACACGGGCAGCACATAATTGCCCACACCCGATACGGCCGGCTCCTCATCGGCGGTCAAGCAATAGGGCATGGATTGAGCAAGCTGCAACAGCTCCTCCTTCGTGGCTCCCTGCTCGTCATCGTGGTTGCCAAACACCGTGGCAAAAGGTACCTTCAAATCGACCAACGTCTGCAACACGTTACGCATATTGTCGATAGCGGGCGGACTAAAAATCACATCACCGGTCAAGATTACCAGATCGGGCCGCTCGTCGGTCACCACCTGTTTCACCCGCTCGAAGGTGATTTCCGAACGAGGGTCTTGATGTTTCACATGCAGATCAGTGAACTGCACAATCTTAAATGTTTTATCAGCCTTGAAACGCAAGGTCGGTTTCTGAGCGAATCCCGCTACGGGAAGGCCGGCTACCCAACAGAGCACACCGGCCATAAGCCATTGTTTAATATTCATATCTTCCTTATTTTACTGAATTAATCTTTTGCAAAGCAATCATCAAAGGCATGGGCCGAGGGAGCGAAATCGATCCGCTTCACAAACGCACAAGACTCTTTAGCCCCGTGCTCCCGATCCATCGCACTATCCTCCCACTCCACAGAGAGCGGTCCATGATAGCCGATCGCATTCAAGGCCCGGATAATCTCCTCGAAGCAGATCCTGCCCCGCCCGACACTACGGAAGTTCCAATAGCGACGGGGATCGCCAAAGGTCACGTGCCCACCGAACACACCGACCTGCTTAGGCTGGTCGCTCCAATAGACATCCTTCATGTGCACATGGAAAATCCGCTCGGGAAACTGGTAGATGAAATCCACATAATCCACCCCTTGATAACCCAGGTGGCTGGGATCGTAGTTGAAGCCAAACGCCGGATGATTGCCCACGGCCTCCAACGCCCGACGCGCGGAGAAGGTATCGAAAGCAATCTCCGTGGGATGCACCTCCAACGCAAATCGCACGCCCAACCGCTGGTAAGCATCCAAGATCGGCGTGAACCGACGAGCGAACTCGGCATAGCCCGCCTCGATCATCGCCTCCGTCACAGGAGGGAAGGCATAGAGGTAAGCCCAGATAGGACTACCCGTGAAACCCACAACCGTATCCACGCCCAATTGCTTAGCGGCCTCCGCCGTACGGATCAACTCCTCAGCAGCACGCTGATGCACCCCCTCGGGATCACCATCGCCCCAAATATAATCCGGAAGGATGGCCCGGTGACGTTCATCGATCTTGTCGCACACCGCCTGCCCAATCAAATGGGTAGAGATGGCATACAACTGCAGGTCATACTTCTTCAACAAATCCTTGATGCCTTGGTAATAAGCGGGATCGGTTTCTCTAACATCCACATGGTTGGGAAGCCCCAATTCCACACCGTCATAACCAAAAGCTTTCGCCTTGCGGCATACCTCCTCTAACGGGAGGTCACCCCATTGCAGGGTATATAAGGTAACTGGTCGTGCCATAGCTGGTAATTTAATTTAGTCGGTCAATAAAATCCATTTTTGATTGCTATTTTTTGTAGATACAATCGCATCTATAAACTGCATGCCTCGCACACCCTCTTCAACGGAGGGGAAGTCTAAATCCTCGGGCCTCGGCTCCTCACCCGCCAAGCGGGCTTGCAAAGTGGCCGCAAAATGGCAATAGAGATTTGCGAAAGCCTCCAAGTATCCCTCCGGATGACCTGCCGGGGTACGGGTATTGGCCGTAGCGCAAGCAGAAAGCCCCGCACCTCCCGTACGAATCACCTCGGGCTGCCGATCGGGCCAAAGCATCAACAGCGTGTTGGGCTCTTCCTGATGCCATTCCAAGCCTCCCTTCTCCCCATAAACACGAATGCTCAAGCTATTCTCTTGTGAAATCGCCACCTGGCTGGCCATCAAGACCCCTCGTGCGCCACCCTCGTAACGTAGCAAGGCGGCACCATCATCATCGAGTAACCGGTCGGGCACAAAGGTATGCAACTCACCACAAAGTGCCTCCGTGCGTAGCCCCGTGATATATTCAGCCAAATTAAAAGCATGCGTACCAATATCGCCCATGCATCCCGCCTTACCCGAACGCTTGGGATCGACCCGCCAAGCCGCCTGCTTGTTCGTGGCCGAGCAATCGGTGTAGAGCCACCCTTGCGGATATTCCACATAGACCAACCTGATCTTACCCAAATCACCCCGGCGAACTCGCTCGCGAGCCTCCTTCACCATGGGATAACCGGTATAGGTATGCGTCAGCAACAACAACCGGCCACTCTCTTTCACCTTGTCTCTGAGCTGATTCGCCTCATCGAGGGAGTAGGTCATCGGTTTATCCATCGCCACGTCGAAGCCCTTCTCCAACGCCAGCATAGCCGGAGCGAAGTGCATATCGTTGGGCGTGACAATGGAGACAAAATCCATCCGCTCCCCTTCCGGCAAGGCTGCCTCACGCTCCATCATCTCCTGGTAGGTAGCATAAATCCGATCCTCCGGCAAAAAGAGCGATCGCCCTGTCTCCAACGATTTCGCAGGAGAAGAGCTGAAACAACCACAGACCAGTTCAATCTGTCCATCCAAATTGGCAGCCATCCTGTGCACCGCACCGATAAAAGAGCCGGGGCCACCTCCGACCATCCCCATTCTGATTTTTCGCTTCATGGTATCCACTGTTTAAAAGAATATTCCACGTAATCTACTTCTAACGGCAACAAAACTAAGAAAAATTACCCCATCCAAAAAGTTTTTTCGCATCTAATCTTCCTTATTTGAAAACAAAATCGTTTCTTTGCAGCAATTAGATTATTAATTACCAAATAAAAGAACTATGAATAACGTAAATTTTAAGGCAATTGTCCTCTTATTGAGCTTACTGCTCAGTTGTACAACAGAGAATGAATCACCATTCGAAGAAAAACCAATCGCACTATCGTCACAACGGATTCCTATCAAATTTAAGCTCGATTTGGCGCAGGAGGTGTTACCGTTCCCTCAAACAAAAGCAATGCCAGATTTAGACATCACAGATCCGATTTCCAAAGCAGAAGGAGGAGAAGAAACATCCACCACAGATCCAACCACACCTGATATTGCAACACAAGAATACTATCAATATCTAGAATACATTGTCTATACGGCAGATTCCGACATTCCACTGAAACAATCCCAATTCGGTCTTCAAGATGAAGAAACGAACGGCATTACAGCTTCCGTTATAGATTCGTTACTTCCTGGTAAATATCACTTCTGCTTTTTAGCCCACTCCGATACACAAGTCACTTTCAATGAGAAAACTGCGACGTTCAAAAGAGTTGGAGACACTTTCCATCTTTATACAACGATGGATATTGCAGAAGGGAGTGTAGTATCCCAAACATATCTTCTCAAGCGCATCGTTGGCCGTATCGAGTTTGTATCCACTGATAAAGTGGCAGATAACTTAGCCTCTTTCCAGATCAGCGTCGAGAACTATCCCTTCTCCATCGATCTCGCAACTGGCATAGGACGCTCAAGTAATAGCAAGTATATGCAAACAGATTCATTCACTGACGAACAAAAAGGACAAAACCGCCAAACCCACAGTTTCTTCTCATTTCAACCGACAACAAGCGAACAGTTAATCATCGGCCTGATCGCGAAAGACAACGAAGGAAACGTCACACGTGTGCGAGAAAACATCCAATCAACTCCGGAATGGAATCGCATTATCCGCTATACCGGTGTGCTCTATACACCCAAAGTATCCGAAGACAATTTCCAGATCGAGATCGAAAAAGAATGGAATACGGATATCCAGGATGAGGATTTAGGGAAATAAAGCATAGATAGTCCGTATAATCCGTAGCTACGACGGAAGCAGGGGCCACCTCCCCTACCCGTCGTAACTAACGGAAATTAATCTATAATCAGCTTTTGGACAAATCGTTCACCTCGCCGTTGCATCCAGACAAGGCAAATCCCCGAAGGAACGGATAACTGTACGGCATCGCTTAGCCAACCGTGATAGAGCGTACGGCCTTGAACGGCAACGACCCATACCTCTAACGGCTCAGCACAGCATGGTTCGATATGCAGCACTCCGGCTTGCGCATAGAGCCGAACCACCTCCGAAGCAGAAGCAATCGAAGCATTGGCAGTCACACCTTCAACATATTTGGCGGTCACCTGTGGCAAAGATGCACGCAAAGAGGTTACATCCAATTCATAACGTAACGCTTTTGAGAGTAACGTCTCTCCACGATACCAGCCTAAGAAGGTATATCCGGTCACCTCCTTGGCCTGCAGACGGGCAATCGTACCTCGATAGCAAGCCACTTCTGCCCAACCTTTTGTTCCTCCATCCAACGTCAACTGAAAAGGTAACTCACGAAACTTCGCCACCAAGCTCTGGGTGTCATTCTCCACCATCAGTTGATATACCTTCTCCGCATCCTCAATCAGTTCACCATTCAGATACCAACCTTCAAAAGCATAACCCTCCTCAGGAAGTGCCGTCACCGTAATCTTCTGACCAGGGATGGCCAAGCCCTGTACCTGAATCTCACCATGCGAGGCCGCTCCCGACTCACCCTCGGGTTTAATGTCAACCGTAGGGGTATCAGGCGTGGTTGGCTCAGATGGCGTGCCGGGAGAGGTTGGCTTCTTGGAGAAGCGTGCCTCCACCGTCATACGAGCCACTTGAATCGTGAACGTATAGGCATATCGGGTTGAAAGCAATTGGCCATTGGCATACCAGCCATCAAACTGATAGCCGATATAGGGCGAGGCCTCCACCGTCACCTCACTGCCCAAGGTATAAACGCCATTGCCGCTCTGCGCCACATAGCCTCCTTCAGGCAGGTTGTTTTGCAAGTAGAGCCAAGCCGTAGCTTGTCCCGGCTCGGAAGGGCTGGCAGGATTCCAAGTATAAACCGCTGTGTAGTAAGCATGACTATTAGGCATGGTGAGAGTCAAGGTTGCCTTGTTGCCAACCCGCACACCTTGTCGCTCCCAGTGGCTGAATGCATAATCAGGATAGGCGTAGGCGGTCAGCGTCACCGACTGCCCCACCTCATAAATTCCCTGTCCACTTTGCGCAATCCAGCCACCGTTAGTCGGACTTGCAGTCGTGACCAATTTATAATAGCTACCACCCGGTTCAGCAGGATTTTCTTTCGGATTGAATTGCAACTGAGCCGTGAAGCGGCGGTTCTTCGTCACCGTGAAGGTATAACTCGACTCAGTCGTCAACTGAGCACCCTGCTCGTCCACCCATGCCACGAAATCATAGTCTTGATAAGGCTCCACAGAGATGGTTACCTCCGTGCCCGAAGCGTACATACCATTCCCTGTCTGACTGAAATAGGCGCATCCGGCTGGCGAAGAGGTCAACGTCACACTCAGCAGACCTGGCTCAGGCGGGGAATCAGGATTCCACGTCTGTGCCCGCAGCTCGGCGGCAGCTCCACTGAGGAGCCACGCCAAGAGCAGTATAATATAGGTATTCCACGTTTTCATACCGCTTATCGTTTAATGGATACTGTGGATGAGACACCCTCCGCTGTACGGATGATCAGGTAATAGATACCACTTTGTGGCAAAGCGATACCCGCTGCCGCCGTAGTCGCATCTCCCGTGAACCGCATCCGGCCATTCACATCAAACAAGCTGACTGTCGCACCCTCGGGCAAACCATTCAGCTGCAACTGATCGCCCGCCACCTGCCAGCTGAATCCCTCAACGACCTCAACACCAGTGCCTTTCAGTGAAGTACGCAGCTCGAAGCGGTTGTTGCAAACGCCTGCCTCAGCCGTGAAGGTATAACTGGTCTCTCGCAAGTTGCAAGAGGCACCCGTCTCTGTATCATAGAGGTAGAGATCGCTCGCCAATGCCTCCTTTGCGGAGAGCGTATAGCTGCCCTTCACACCGATGTAGCAACCTAAGCGTACCAAGCCGTTGCCAACCGGACGCTCGTTAATAGCCAACTGTTGGTTCTGCGCATCTAAGGAATAGAGAGAGGGGGCGTTGTTGTTCATACTGCTGAACTTCGCCGCATCCTTGCCCAGCTCATAGTCGGTAGAGGCGGCCTCGTTAAAGACCACGCGAGTCTTGTCGCTCAACGAGTCGTTCGCCAACTGCAGGTTGATTACCTCTCGGCCCATATCACTCCGCAATTCAGCCAGGGCCGCACGGGTCGTAGGCAGTGCAGCCACACGCCCCTCTGGCTTAAAGGTCACGCCTGATGTACTGCCGCTATGTTGGATAAAGAAGGCAGTCAGCGGAGCCAAATAAACGCCCTCATCATCCTGCGTATAGTATTCATAGTTCTGAAGCTGATCCGACCAAACCGTCACAGTACCATCCAATCCATCCGTAAACAATTGCTCCACGCTAAAGTAACAGGGGAAAGGATTGCCCACCAAGTTCCAGTTCGCATCAGCAGACACATTGGATGCATGTTTCTCCAAGGGAATGGTTACGGCTTGGCGGTTGAAAAGGGCTTCCATACCGGAGGTTGCGTTATAAGAATCCAATCCGCTACTTTGGGCAAACTGTATAATATAACCCTTGTTGGCCTCCATCGTCGCATCTGCTCCAAGTTGCTTCCAAGATTCCCCCATACCATTCGTTGCACGAACGGCACCATCATATTCACGCACAACAAACTGACAATCCCGCTTCAAGGTAATCTCAGAAAGTTTCAGATCGTAGGGGAAAGAAATGAAATACCACCGATTGCCAGACACGCTTGCCTGCACATTAATCTGTTCGGCTGTAACTGGAGATTCAACCAATAAAGAACCTTCTCGACTATAAGTAAGCTCTTTCAAATTCCAAGCTAAATTGCCTTTCACCCACAGACTACTGCCGTAGGGCCAAATCGTTACTGTTTGTCCATCCGCTTTATCTTGATCCGTAACCGTCTCACTCCAACCTTCTATGCCATATCCGTCCTTGGAAAATCTTGCCTCAATACTGCGATCCGTATCACCCATTGTAAAGCTATAGGTTGACTCACCTGACAGTTTTTGGTTATTCTCAAACCAGCCAGCAAAAAGACCATTTCTGTACTCATACAAGGAAGCAGTAAGCGTAACGGTTTCGCCCTCTTCGTAGGCTCCACCACCAGTAGCATAACCAGAGTCGTCATTAACTGTAACAGTCACCAAATACCCATACTCCACAATATTGTTTCCAAACGGAGACCAATAGGTATCAGCCTTATAGGTTGTCCCTAAGCCTTTTGGAACATAAACAGTACAAGTTGTTTTATTAGTTGATTCAAATACAGCGTTCCCTAACTCAACTTTTTTTTGAGATTTAAGTTTTATAGATTCAAATGAGGCTGTTGCAAAGGCCTTATTATTAATGCACTCTATGGAAGCAGGAAGCACTAAATTACCAGTAATATGACATTGATCAAATACAGCTTGATCTATATATTGAATAGAGGTATTTGCAAAATCAACTTTTGTTATTCCTGTATTATAAAATGCGCCATAGCCTAATCTTTGAATGGAAGATGGCAAGACTAATTCTTCAGGAATAGCTCCACATCTTCCAAAAGCATTATCTTCTATTACTGTTAGTTGGTGGCAAGATGATAGATCCATCTTGCTCAAATTCGAACAATCTTGAAAGGCATTGCTTCCAATAGTTTTTAATTGAGAAGGTAAATTAACAGAAACGAGATTTGTAAGAGCATGAAAAGCAGTATTACCAATACTCTCCAAATTGTCTGGAAGAATAACATTCTGCAAATAAGACAAATAGCGAAAAGCATCATTCGGCAACTTATTCTCTGCCATCGAAGCCTCACTCAGATCCACTTTGGTAAGCAAAGTCATCTGTTTAATCACCTCAAAGTCATTAGAATTCATTGGGCCTGAGACTTTCAGCTCTTGAATGGTATTCAGCGTAACGCCCAAATCCGTCAGCTTAGCGCCCAAAGAGCCAGCTGTTTCTAACACAACGGAAGTCCCTTCCGCACCGGTCTCAATTAACGTGTAATTTTGCCACACAGCAGTACGTTGATAAGACTCCAATGAGCCCTTAGGTACATAAACCAAAGCTTCATCCAATCCAATATCATGAGGAAGACCGATGGGAGTTTGATTCTCAAAAATAACAGATAAACGATTATAGGCATCCCCAAACGCTCTCTCTCCAATGCTCGTTACAGAATAGGGAACTGTAATTTGTTTTAAGTGTTTCATTAAATAAAAAGCCTCAGATCCAATCACAGCCACTGTATTAGGAATCCTAAATTCAGTTCCTTCCTTATTTGCAGGATAATAGATTAATTCTGTTTCTTCTTTATTGTAAAGGATACCATCATCAGAGAGATATGCTTGATTATTTATTTTGATCTCCTTCAATTCCGGCAATCTTAAAGACAACATACTTATTGATGATAAAGCTGTGCATGCCGTGAAATCTACCACTTCAATTCCAGTATTTTCAAAGGCATAATTGCCAATTTGTTGCAAGCCTGTTCCAAACACGATTGTTCCATTAAGGCCAGTTGAAGCAAATGCTGAAATACCGATTGATTTCAATTGAGAAAGAGACTGAAATCCAAAATCGTTTAAAGCTTCACAAGCCCAAAATGCCCGCTCATTTATTTCTGAAAGCGCAGTACACCCAACAACAATAAATGAAGATAAAGCTTTACACGAAGAAAAGGCCCCATTTCCTATTGAAGATAGGGCAGAACAGTTCGTCAGATCCACCTTATCCAATAAAGAGCATGAAGAAAAAGCAGTACTACCTATAGTTTTAAGCTTAGTGCATGCTGATAGATTAATTTCTTTTAAATTGTTACAAGCCGCAAAGGCTTCACTATATATTGTAACGAGCTTTGTACAATTTGATAAATCAACAAGGCTTAGGCTGGAGCATTTAGAAAAAGCACATGCCCCTATTTCTTTTAATTCGGTAGCTTTAGAAAAATCAATTGTACCCAAAGAAGTACATGTTCCGAAAGCTCTATATTGCAATACCTCAACACATTGCGGCAAAACTACTTTGGACAATTTATAGTTGTTCTCAAATGTAGCTTGGGGTATAATATTTCTTTCTTTTGTGTCACCTTCAATAGTTATCGATTCTTTAGGTAAATCACTAACCTCCCCCATATCCAGCACTTGCAACATCGACATACTTTTCAACGTGGCAAAATCTTCCGCAGTCAAAGGGCCCTTGATTGTCAAATGCGTAATGTTGTTAGCGTATTCGCCCAACGCACTTGAGAGAGACTCTGCAGTTTCACTCCCTGTCCCACTCAAATCTACCGTCATCGATGAGGAAGACGGTTCCTCTTGTCCCCAAACGCTGGTCCCGACACTGATCAGGAAAGCCAGCAATAGCATAAATCGCTTCATATCGTTTGAATTTTAATGATTAATTCATGGCTGATCGGCATAAACGTGGAAGGAGTTGGCGTTATATGAGAAAACAACAAAGCGCGGAACTATCGTTCATCATCGGTCTGAGGCTCTGCAATGCCCACTATGCAATAATGAACAATAGCTCCACGCTTGCAATGGGATATAGAGACCTCCCTTAAAAGGAAAGCATATATAGCAAAACAAGCGTAGAGGCTACTCTTCCATTATCCCGCATAGTGAAATTTTGCAGATTTCAGACCAAGATAATATCGGAACGCTTCTACGTTATGTCACATCATGTTACATGTAGCCACCGCTACACAAGGGCAAAAGTAGTCGGTATCGTCGAGACCACCAAACTTTCCTACTTCAAAGTTTCCATTGAAATACAATCTGCCCGATAGGGTTGCTTGCATTTTTGGGAATTTAACGTTCTGAGCAGCTTGAAAAAATTCCATTACTACGGAAATAAAATCACGTGCCTACGGAAATTTCGCCACGTAGTAACAGAAATTATTTTGCGTAGTAACGCGAAGGTAGCTCGCGTTACTACGAGATTTATTTTCCGTAGGCATGATTTTTTGTAGGCCTTACGATCACTTTTCGTTGCCCGTAGTTTCAAAAAAGATTGCCCGTGTTTTTTGGAAACATTGCCCATGGTTTTCGAAAACGACGGGCAACGTTTTTCAATCGGACGGGCAACGAATTTTGCGCTTACGGGCAACCGATTTTTAAGCGATCGAACCGCATAAAAAAAGAGCCCGACAACTATCTGCCGAGCTCCTTTTCTATCTGGACAATTCTATAGCTTAATCGTCATCACGATCCATGGCATTGAAATCAACCACAGCACGACGGTTCGAATAGATGCGATCGAAATCCTCTTTCGCACCTACGATCAACTTATCGAACTCACGCTGACCGGTACCTGCCGGGATCAAGTGACCACAGATCACATTCTCCTTCAAGCCCTCCAAGCGATCGACCTTTCCGTTGATAGCGGCCTCGTTGAGCACCTTCGTAGTTTCCTGGAAGGAGGCTGCCGACATGAAGCTATTGGTCTGCAAGGCCGCACGCGTGATACCCTGCAGGATCTGATTGGCTGTCGCGGGGATCGCATCACGTACCTCAACCAACTTCAAGTCGCGGCGTTTCAACATACTGTTCTCATCGCGCAGCTTACGCGCTGTCACGATCTGACCAGCCTGCAACGTCTGAGAATCTCCCGGATCGGTCACCACTTTCTTACCCCATACACGGTCGTTCTCATCCATTACCTCCAACTTATCGACTACCTGTTGCTCCAAGAAGCGTGTGTCTCCTGGATCAACCACCTCTACCTTACGCATCATCTGACGAACGATGACCTCGAAGTGCTTATCGTTGATCTTCACACCCTGCAGACGATAGACATCCTGTACCTCGTTCACGATATACTCCTGAACAGCCGTCGGACCCTTGATCGCCAAAATATCAGAAGGTGTGATCGCACCATCAGACAATGGCATACCGGCACGGATATAGTCGTTCTCCTGCACCAACAATTGCTTGGACAGGGGCACCATATATTTCTTCACCTCGCCCAACTTAGAGGTAACGGTGATCTCGCGGTTACCACGCTTGATCTTACCGAAGCCTACCTCACCGTCGATCTCAGCAACGACAGCGGGGTTAGACGGGTTACGTGCCTCAAACAACTCAGTGACACGGGGCAGACCACCGGTGATATCACCAGCCTTACCTACCGCACGCGGAATCTTCACCAAGACCTCACCTGCCTTCACCATATCGCCCTCCTCTTTCATGATGTGAGCGCCCAACGGCAAAGAGTAGTTCTTCAAGAAGTTACCGTTCTCATCCATGATGTGAGCTGCCGGTGCTTTCGTCTTATCCTTAGACTCGATGATGATACGCTCGGTCAAACCGGTTGTTTCATCACTCTCGACCTTGTAAGTGACGTTCTCCTCCATGCTCTCATACTGGATCTTACCGGAAACCTCCGATACAATCACGGCGTTGAACGGATCCCACTCGATGATCGTGTCGCCCTTCTTCACGGTCGCACCGTTCTCGAAGAACAGCTTAGAACCATAAGGAATGTTGTGGGTCAACAAGACAATCTTCGTATTCGGATCCACGATACGCAACTCAGCCAGACGGCTCACTACGACGAAGTGCTTCTTACCTGAAACCTCATCGACAGCCTCGACTGTACGCAACTCATCGATCTCCAACGTACCCTCATATTTAGAAGTCAAGCTATTCTCTGTAGCGATGTTTGACGCAATACCTCCGACGTGGAACGTACGCAAGGTCAACTGCGTACCCGGCTCACCGATAGACTGCGCAGCGATGACACCGACAACCTCGCCCTTCTGAACCATGCGGTTCGTAGCCAAGTTTCGGCCATAGCACTTCGCACAAACACCCTTCTTCGACTCGCAAGTCAATACGGAACGGATCTCTACGCTCTCGATCGGAGACTCCTCGATCTTCTGCGCGGCATCCTCACGAATCTCCTCACCGGAACGAACGATAATCTCGCCTGTGATCGGGTGAATAATGTCATGCACAGAGACACGACCCAAAATTCGCTCATACAGGGTAGCGATCACATCCTCGTTGTTTTTCAACTCGGTACAAACCAAACCACGTAAGGTGCCACAATCCTCCTCGTTGACAATCACGTCGTGAGAAACGTCCACCAAACGACGAGTCAAGTAACCGGCATCGGCCGTCTTCAACGCGGTATCCGCCAAACCTTTTCGAGCACCGTGGGTAGAGATAAAGTACTCCAACACGGAAAGACCCTCCTTAAAGTTAGACAAGATCGGGTTCTCAATGATCTGCGCACCCTCGGCACCACTCTTCTGCGGCTTAGCCATCAAACCACGCATACCTGAAAGCTGACAAATCTGCGCCTTAGAACCACGGGCACCGGAATCCATCATCATGAAGATAGAGTTGAATCCGTCGTTGTCTTCCTTCAGCTTCTTAATCAAAACGTTAGACAACTCGCTGTTGACGTGTGTCCATGTATCGATAATCTGGTTGTAGCGCTCGTTGTTGGTGATGAAACCCATGTTATAGTTGTTCATCGTCTCCTCAACAGCGTTGTAACCCTTCTGTACCAATGCCTCTTTCTCCTCAGGGATCAATACGTCGGCCAAGTTGAATGACAAACCACCCTTGAAGGCCATGTAGTAACCCAAGTTCTTGATGTCATCCAAGAATTGTGCGGTACGAGCCACACCGCAAGCCTTGATCACCCGACCAATGATATCACGCAAGGCCTTCTTGCCCAATACCTCGTTCACGTAACCTACCTCTTTCGGCACATACTCGTTCACCATCAAACGACCTACCGTAGTCTCGACCATCTTCTTAACCAACTGGCCATTCTCGTCGAGATCCTCCACGTAAACATGGATCGGAGCGTGAATATCCACCTTCTTCTCATTGTAAGCGATCGTTGCCTCCTCATTGCTGTAGAAGGTCAAGCCCTCGCCCAACGTACCCTTACGCGGCTTTGTGATGTAGTACAAACCAAGCACCATATCCTGCGAAGGCACGGTGATCGGTGCACCATTCGCCGGGTTCAAGATATTATGAGAAGCCAACATCAACATCTGAGCCTCCAAAACAGCCTCATTACCCAACGGCAAGTGAACGGCCATCTGGTCACCATCGAAGTCGGCGTTGAACGCGGTACAAGCCAACGGGTGCAGCTGAATAGCCTTACCCTCGATCAGTTTCGGCTGGAAGGCCTGGATACCCAAACGGTGCAACGTCGGGGCACGGTTCAACAACACCGGATGACCCTTCATCACATACTCCAAGATGTCCCAAACCACCGGCTCCTTACGATCAACGATCTTCTTCGCCGATTTCACCGTCTTCACGATACCGCGCTCAATGAGCTTACGGATGATGAACGGCTTATAGAGCTCAGCCGCCATGTTCTTCGGCAAACCGCACTCGTGCATCTTCAACTCCGGACCCACGACGATAACGGAACGTGCGGAATAATCGACACGCTTACCCAACAAGTTCTGACGGAAACGTCCCTGCTTACCCTTCAAACTATCGGAGAGGGACTTCAACGGACGGTTCGCATCCGTCTTCACCGCACTCGACTTACGAGAGTTATCGAACAAAGAATCCACAGCCTCTTGCAGCATACGCTTCTCATTACGCAAGATAACCTCCGGAGCCTTAATATCAATCAATCGTTTCAGACGATTATTACGAATAATCACCCGACGATACAAATCATTCAAATCGGAAGTAGCGAAACGGCCACCATCCAGCGGAACCAACGGACGAAGCTCAGGCGGGATAACGGGGATCACCTTCATGATCATCCACTCCGGCTTGTTACGTCCGCGAGAGGCACGGAATGACTCCACTACCTGCAAACGCTTCAACGCCTCGTTCTTACGTTGCTGTGAGCTATCCGTATTGGCACGGTGACGCAACTCATAAGAGAGGGAGTCAAGGTCCAAGCGAGCCAACAGATCATAAACAGCCTCTGCACCAATCTTGGCGATGAACTTGTTGGGATCAGTATCCTCCAGCAGCTGGTTCTCCTTGGGCAGGCTATCGAGCACGTCCAGGTACTCCTCCTCAGACAAGAGATCTAAATCAGCCACCGTCTCAGCCGCACCGGCCTGAATGACCACATAGCGCTCATAATAGATAATAGAGTCCAATTTCTTGGTCGGCAAACCTAACAAATAACCGATTTTGTTAGGCAAAGAACGGAAATACCAAATGTGAGCGACAGGAACGACCAGATGAATGTGTCCCATACGCTCGCGACGTACCTTCTTTTCCGTAACTTCAACGCCACAACGGTCGCAGACAATGCCCTTGTAACGAATACGCTTGTATTTACCGCAATGGCACTCGTAATCCTTAACAGGACCGAAGATGCGCTCGCAGAACAAACCATCGCGCTCAGGCTTGTACGTACGATAGTTAATCGTTTCCGGCTTCAAAACCTCGCCACTGGAATTCTCCAAGATCTCCTCCGGAGAAGCCAGGCCGATCGTGATTTTTGAAAAGTTACTCTTTATCTTGTTTTCTTTTCTAAAGGCCATATATTCTATTTATAATATAAAGAGTTATCTATATTGATGAAGTAGAGGGGCTTTTGACAGCCCATCTACCTCGTATTGTTGTTGAAATTAATCCAAAGTGAAACTCAAGCCGAGTCCTTTCAGCTCATGCAGCAACACATTCAAAGACTCAGGAATACCCGGTTGTGGCATCGGATCACCCTTCACGATCGCCTCGTAAGCCTTAGAACGTCCTACCACATCATCAGACTTAATCGTCAAGATCTCCTGCAGGACATGGGCAGCACCGAATGCCTCCAATGCCCAGACCTCCATCTCTCCGAAACGCTGACCACCAAACTGAGCTTTACCACCCAACGGCTGTTGCGTAATCAAAGAGTACGGACCGATAGAACGAGCGTGCATCTTATCATCGACCATGTGGCCCAACTTCAAGAAATAGGTCACACCGACAGTCGCCGTCTGGTCAAAACGCTCACCGGTACCACCATCATACAAGTAGGTCTTACCGTAGCGAGGCACACCGGCCTTGTCTGTCCACTCATTCAAGTCATCCAAAGAGGCACCATCGAAAATCGGGGTAGCGAACTTCACGTTCAACTCACGGCCAGCCCAACCTAACACGGCCTCGAAGATCTGACCCAAGTTCATACGAGAAGGCACACCCAACGGGTTCAAACAGATATCGACCGGCGTACCATCCGCCAAGAAAGGCATGTCCTCCTGACGAACGATCTTGGAAACGATACCCTTATTACCGTGACGACCGGCCATCTTATCACCAACCTGGATCTTACGCTTCTTAGCGATGTACACCTTGGCCATCTGTACGATACCAGTAGGCAGCTCATCACCAATCGTCAAGTCGAACTTCTTACGTCTCAACTCAGCATCCAGCTCCTTATATTTCTTCAGGTAATTCATGATTACCTGCTTGATCAACTCATTCTTCTGGGCATCTGCCGTCCACTTGCTAACCTGGATCGCATTGTAGTCCAAGTCCTCAAATGCCTTGCGCGTGAACTTCACGCCCTTCGGAATGATCTCGGTGTTCATATAGTCCTTCACACCCTGAGAGGTCTTACCGCTGGTCAACGTCATCAACTTATCAACCAGCAGGTTCTTCAAGGCTGCCATCTTCTCCGAATACTCCTCATCGATCTTCGGGAGGATAGCCTTGTCAGCCATTCTGGACTTGCGCTTCTTGATGGCCTTAGAGAACAAAGCGGAACCGATAACTACACCACGCAAAGAGGGAGTGGCCTTCAGTGAAGCATCCTTCACATCACCAGCCTTATCACCAAAGATCGCACGCAACAATTTCTCCTCCGGAGAGGGATCAGACTCACCCTTCGGAGTAATCTTACCAATCAAGATGTCACCCGGCTCGATACGTGCACCAACACGTACGATGCCACGCTCGTCCAAATCCTTTGTAGCGTCCTCGCTGACATTGGGAATATCGGAAGTCAATTCCTCCATACCACGCTTCGTCTCGCGCACCTCCAAGATGTACTCATCCACATGAACGGAGGTGAAGAAATCCTCTCTTACCATGCGCTCGTTCAACACGATCGCATCCTCATAGTTGTAACCCTTCCACGGCATGTAAGCCACCTTCACATTTCGACCCAGAGCCAACTCACCGTTCTGCGTGGAGTAACCCTCAGTCAAAATATCACCGGCCTTAACACGCTGACCACGATGGCAGATCGGTCGCAAATCAACCGTAGTGCTCTGGTTGGTCTTACGCCATTTCGGGATATTGTATGTCTTCACCGCATCCTCGAAGCTGACGAACTCCTCGTCCTCCGTGCGGTCATATTTAATCTTAATGCAAGTAGCGTCCACAAAGACAACCTCGCCCTCACGCTCAGCCATGATCTGCGTACGTGAGTCGCGCGCCACCTGAGCCTCAATACCTGTACCCACAATCGGGGCATCGGTGCGAATCAACGGAACAGCCTGGCGCATCATGTTAGATCCCATCAAAGCACGGTTCGCATCATCATGCTCCAAGAAAGGAATCAAAGAAGCTGCGATAGAAGCGATCTGCTGCGGTGCCACGTCCATCAAATCAACCTCAGAAGGAGGCACAACAGGGAAGTCAGCACCATAACGAGCCTTGACTCTATCACGAACGAAATGTCCCTCGTCATCCAAGGGAGCATTACCCTGAGCAACGGTCATCTCCTCCTCTTCCTCAGCCGTATAATATTGCAATCCCTCCGGTGAGAAATCAACCTGAGCATCCTTCACCTTACGATAGGGCGTGGAGATAAAGCCCAAGTCGTTGATCTTCGCATAGACGCACAAAGAGGAGATCAAACCGATATTCGGACCCTCAGGCGTCTCAATAGGACACAAACGACCATAATGCGTATAGTGTACGTCTCGTACCTCGAAACCAGCACGATCACGAGACAAACCTCCAGGACCTAACGCTGACAAACGGCGTTTGTGGGTAATCTCAGCCAATGGGTTAGTCTGATCCATAAACTGAGACAAGGCATTTGTGCCAAAGAATGAGTTCACCACAGAGGAGATAGTCTTCGCATTAATCAAGTCGATCGGCGTGAACACCTCGTTATCGCGCACATTCATACGCTCGCGAACCGTACGAGACATACGAGCCAAACCAATGCCAAACTGGTTGTACAATTGCTCACCAACCGTACGTACACGACGATTACTCAAGTGGTCAATATCATCAACAATTGCCTTTGAGTTAATCAACTCAATCAAATATTTGATAATCTCAATAATATCTTCCTTCGTCAGCACACGGATATCATCGCTGGTCGTAAGCCCTAACTTCTTGTTGATACGATAACGACCTACATCTCCTAAATCATAACGCTTCTCAGAGAAGAACAGGTTTGTGATAACTTCACGAGCGCTTGCGTCATCAGCAGGCTCAGCGTTTCTCAACTGACGATAAATGTACAGAACAGCCTCTTTCTCGGAGTTACTCGGGTCTTTCTGCAATGTATTATAAATAATCGCATAGTCCGCAAGGTTTTGGTCTTCGCGATGAAGCAAAATATTCTCTGTACCAGATTCCAAGATAGCGTCAATGTTATCCTCGTCCAATACAGACTCACGGTCTATAATTACGTCATTACGTTCAATAGAAACAACCTCACCAGTATCCTCATCGACAAAGTCCTCTGTCCAAGTCTTCAACACACGAGCTGCCAACTTACGTCCCACGTATCCCTCCAAGGTCTCTCGTGTGACCTTAACCTCTTCTGCCAGGTTAAAGATCTCAAGAATATCTTTATCGCTCTCAAAACCAATTGCACGCAACAGCGTAGTTACCGGCAATTTCTTTTTTCGATCGATGTATGCGTACATCACATTGTTAATGTCTGTCGCAAATTCAATCCAGGAACCTTTGAACGGAATGATACGTGCAGAATACAACTTCGTTCCATTCGCATGCGTACTTTGTCCAAAGAACACGCCGGGAGAACGATGTAACTGAGAAACTACAACACGCTCAGCACCATTAATCACGAAAGTTCCCCTTTCTGTCATGTAGGGGATAGGGCCCAAATAAACGTCTTGAATCACTGTATCAAAATCCTCATGATCAGGATCAGTACAATACAGTTTCAACTTAGCCTTTAAAGGAACGCTATAGGTCAATCCACGTGAAATACACTCGTCAATCGTATAACGAGGCGGATCGATATAGTAATCTAAGAACTCTAACACAAAATTGTTACGCGTGTCTGCTATAGGGAAATTCTCCGCAAACACCTTGTACAATCCCTCTTTCTTTCGTTTCTCGGGAGGGGTGTCAAGTTGTAGAAAGTCTTGAAACGACTTCAATTGCACTTCGAGAAAGTCCGGATAGGGAAATTGGTTCTTAATCGAAGCAAAATTTATTCTTTGGTTTTCAGCTGTTGAAGACATCTAGTAGGTAATTAATTGAACTTATTGAAATTATAGACACAAAAAGGTTAAGAGTCTTCTTTTCGGAGACTCTTAACCAATCACCTGGAAACCAGGTTATAAATACTATTTAAGCTCAACCTCAGCGCCAGCTTCCTCTAATGCTTTCTTCAATGCCTCAGCGTCATCCTTAGAAAGACCCTCTTTCAAAGTACTGGGTGCGCCGTCAACCAAGTCCTTAGCCTCTTTCAAACCAAGGCCGCATTGCTCCTTAACAGCCTTTACAACCTGTAATTTCGCAGCACCAGCTGACTTCAAAACAACATCAAAAGATGTTTTCTCTTCAGCAGCAGCGGCAGCACCACCAACTGCGGGACCAGCAACAGCAACAGCTGCAGCAGCAGGTTCGATACCGTACTCCTCTTTAAGGATAGTAGCCAACTCACTAACCTCTTTAACGGTCAAGTTTACTAATTGTTCTGCAAAAGCTTTCAAATCTGCCATTTTTGTATGTTTTAAATGTTTATTCTAAAATGAAATTGTTTAATTGTATATTATCTTTCTTCCAGAGTCTTCAACAGACCATGGATAGTTTGTCCTGATGACTGCAAAGCAGAAATAACGTTCTTTGCCGGAGACTCCAACAATGCGATGACGTCTGCGATAAGCTCGTTCTTGCTCTTGATATTTACCAAGGCCTCCAAATTCTCAGCACCTACGTAGAAACTCTCCTGTACATAAGCAGCCTTGAAAACCGGCTTAGCAGGCTGATCCTTCTTCGCATCCTTCGTAAAGTCTTTAATCAGGCGAGCGGGAGCATTAGCAACCTGTGAGAACATCACAGCCGTATTTCCCTTCAGAGCGCCAGTCAACTCAGAGTAGTCTCCCTCCAAGTTATCCAACGCCTTCTTAAGCAAGTTATTCTTTACAACAACTAACTTAACCTCACGCTTGAAACACTCTCTTCTCAATTGACTGGTTTTCTCAGCATCCATTGCTTCGATATCAGTCAAATAGAAGTTAGGATATTCCTTTAATACCTCGGTCAGTTGACCTATAATAACGCCTTTATCTTCCTTTCTCATTGTTCAATTGTTTTTAAATTTCATCAACTGACTTCGGGTCAATCTTGATACCCGCACTCATAGTACTTGAAAGATAAATACTCTTAATATACGTACCCTTAGCAGCGGTTGGCTTCAACTTGATCAATGTCTGGATAAACTCCTTCGCATTGCCACGAATCTGGTCCGGAGTAAAAGATACCTTACCGATGGAAGTATGAACGATACCGCTCTTATCCACCTTGAAATCGATCTTACCCTGTTTAACCTCTTTCACCGCATTGCCAATCTCATTGGTAACCGTACCACTCTTAGGGTTAGGCATCAAGCCACGAGGACCCAATACACGACCCAAGGCACCAATCTTACCCATGATAGAAGGCATAGTAATGATAACGTCAACGTCAGTCCAACCACCTTTAATCTTGTTAATATACTCGTCTAAGCCTACATAGTCAGCTCCAGCCGCAGTAGCTTCAGCTTCCTTATCAGGAGTACATAATGCAAGAACCCTAACCTGCTTACCCGTACCGTGAGGCAAGGAAACCACGCCTCTCACCATTTGATTGGCTTTACGGGGGTCAACACCTAAACGGACATCTACATCCACAGAAGCATCAAACTTTGTAGTGGTGATCTCTTTCACCAAAGCTGAAGCTTCTTTCAATGTGTACGCTTTCCCAGCTTCAATCTTGCCCAAAGCCAACTTCTGATTTTTTGTAAGTTTACTCATCTCAATTGAAGTTTATTAATTATTACCCGGGAATGTCCCTTTAACAGTGATACCCATGCTTCGAGCTGTACCGGCAACCATTCTCATAGCTGACTCTACAGTAAAGCAGTTCAAATCGACCAACTTGTCCTCAGCGATTGCCTTAACCTGATCCCAAGTAATCTCAGCGATCTTGGTACGATTAGGCTGAGCAGAACCGCTCTTCTTCTTAGTAGCCTCCAACAACTGGATTGCTACAGGAGGTGTTTTAACGACAAAGTCGAAAGACTTATCGACATAGTAAGTAATTACCACAGGTAAAATCTTACCAGCCTTGTCTTGGGTCTTGGCATTAAATTGCTTGCAAAACTCCATAATGTTAATACCCTTAGAACCCAAAGCAGGGCCTACTGGGGGAGAAGGGTTTGCTGCTCCTCCTTTAATCTGCAATTTGATTTGTCCAGCAACTTCTTTAGCCATTGTTTCTAATTTTTAGATATATAACATCGATAACTTAAAGAACTCATGATGCTTTTCGTAACCAGAGCATCACTCCTTCTCCACTTGTGTATAACCCAGCTCAAGGGGGGTCTTACGTCCGAAGACTTTCACCATCACCTTCAGCTTCTTTTTCTCGGCGTTGATCTCCTCGATAATGCCCGTGAATCCGCTAAACGGACCAAAAGCAATACGAACACTCTCGCCAACGATGAAACTGATCTCCGGCTCATTGCCCTGATCCTGCATTTCGTCAACCGTACCCAAGATACGATTCACCTCTGCCGGACGAAGAGGAATGGGATTATCCTGTCCTCCCAAGAAACCAATCACATTGGGAATGTTACGCAACCGATGAGCGACCTCTCCGACCAAAGCGGCCTCTACCAACACATAACCCGGCAAATAAGAGCGTTCTTTCATCACCTTCTTGCCATTACGCACGGAATAGACCTTCTCAGTTGGAATCAAGACTTGTGCTACGTAATCCTTCAAATCCGTATTTTTCATCTCAGCCTCCAAGTACTCGCGGACCTTATTCTCCTTGCCACTGATGGCACGTAGAACATAGAATTTCTTCTGGACCTCTGACATACCTCCGACTGATTAAAAAATTTGATTATAGAAGAAACGCATAACAGCCTCAAAAGCTCCATCAACAACAAAGATCCCTGCGGCGATGATAAGGGAAGCAATCATAACAACAACCGCACTACTTGAGAGCTCTGTTCTGGTTGGCCAAGAAACTTTATAAACAAGTTCGTTATAAGATTCCTTTATGTATTCAATAATCTTCTTCATCGAATCTGTAGATTTTAGCACGGAAGGAGAGGCTCGAACTCCCGACACCTGGTTTTGGAGACCAGTGCTCTACCGACTGAGCTACTTCCGTAGAAATAGCCAGCCTCGAAAAAGGCCGGCTATCATCTATTTTATGAGATCTGATTAGTTCTCCAACTCTGTAATCTGACCTGCACCTACCGTACGGCCACCCTCACGGATAGCGAAGCGCAAACCAACGTTACATGCTACCGGATAAATCAACTCAACATCGATTGTTACATTATCACCCGGCATTACCATCTCAGTACCCTCCGGCAAAGTGATCTCACCCGTTACATCCAATGTACGGATGTAGAACTGCGGACGATAGTGGTTGTGGAACGGAGTGTGACGACCACCCTCCTCCTTCTTCAAGATATAGACCTCAGCCTTGAAGTGAGAGTGAGGCTTGATCTGACCCGGGTGGCAGATAACCATACCGCGCTTAACCTCGTTCTTATCGATACCACGGAGCAACAAACCTACATTATCACCAGCCTCACCTTGGTCGAGCAACTTACGGAACATCTCAACACCTGTAACGACTGACTTCTTGCCCTCAGCACCTAAACCGATAATCTGAACCTCGTCACCAACCTTAACGATACCAGCCTCAATACGACCTGTTGCTACAGTACCACGACCTGTGATAGAGAACACGTCCTCAACCGGCATCAAGAAAGGCTTATCGATATCACGCGGAGGCAGAGGAATCCATGTATCAACTGCATCCATCAATTCCATAACCTTCTCCTCCCATTTCGGATCGCCATTCAAAGCACCCAGTGCAGAACCACGGATGATAGGAGTATTATCGCCATCAAAGCCGTAGAAAGAAAGAAGCTCACGCATCTCCATCTCTACCAACTCAAGCATCTCCTCATCGTCCACCATATCGCACTTGTTCATGAAAACAACCAACTTCGGAACGTTCACCTGACGAGCCAACAAGATGTGCTCACGAGTCTGAGGCATCGGACCATCAGTTGCAGCAACTACGATGATAGCACCATCCATCTGAGCGGCACCTGTTACCATGTTCTTGACATAGTCGGCGTGACCCGGACAGTCAACGTGAGCGTAGTGACGACTTGCAGTCTGATACTCTACGTGAGATGTGTTAATCGTAATACCTCTCTCCTTCTCCTCAGGAGCGTTATCGATAGAATCGAAAGAACGCAACTCTGAAAGACCTTTCTTTGCCAAAACTGTTGTGATAGCAGCGGTCAAAGTAGTTTTACCGTGGTCAACGTGACCAATCGTACCGATATTTACGTGCGGTTTCGATCTGTCAAATTTCTCTTTTGCCATAACTTAATTGCTCTTTATTTGATTAATGATCATGCATATAAAAATTGAGCCGGTGCCGAGACTTGAACTCGGGACCTCTTCCTTACCAAGGAAGTGCTCTACCGCTGAGCTACACAGGCATTATTTCGGATTAAATCCGTGGGCAGTGATGGATTCGAACCACCGAAGGCGTAAGCCAGCTGA
>OBLI01000781.1_pt1 | contig 33288 bp, 28 predicted proteins | sample 1519701 | NCBI WGS metagenome assembly OBLI01 (sample SAMEA3663005, study PRJEB22513) | pig gut metagenome | biome: pig gut; feature: pig-associated habitat; material: faeces | place: France | collected 2012 | reverse complement strand
CAAATTTCCGAGTGCAGCTTATCTTCTGCAAAGATAAAACAATTATTTCTAATCTTCCCTCTTAAAAAGGAAAGAATGACGACATTATGTTAAAAAAGCACCAAAACGCATTGATATAAATAGCTAAAACATAATGATTTTGCGATTTTATTTGAATAATGTTAGCAGATTATTAAAAAAGCACTATCTCTGCATAAGAGATATATTATATATATGTGAGATATATATGAATGTTAAACTAAGTTTGTTTTTTATGCATATAAACTATTTATCCCCAAGTGCCTACCGCTTGATTCTGTTAGGCTGTTGCTTTTCTATCGACTAAGAATTCCAAAGAAATCTACCTTAAATGCCAATACTATCGACTAAGAATTCCAAGGCAAAAGACTATGGATTCCAAGGCAAAAGGCTTCTCCTTTCGTTCAGCCCGGGCTGAACGGTAAAGTAATATAGCTTCATTTGCTAATGAAGTCGTTTGAAATGACCGTTCAACAGAGGCTGAACGAAAGAGTCAGTTAACTGCATCATTTAAACAAACAAAACTCGCAACTTTAGTATATTAACCAAAGTTGCGAGTTATTCTTTTTAGATAGGTTTACTTATTTTCTTATTCTTTTGAAGAAGTTCTTGTGTAAGCCCTTAGCATGCTTATTATTCATCATCACCGACTTTGCGGCAGTCTCGGAACCAGAAGCAGTCTTGTTGTCATAAATCATAGTTCCATTCTCTATCCCATTAAACGTATTGACGGTTCCGTCACTATTCAAAGTGTAGGAACATGAGTAGGTATTTACATATGTATCTTCGTCATCATTATAAGTAACCTTGCAGCTTGTAGGCAATACAGATGGTCCCTTTCCATAATAACCTAAATAGAAGAATGCAGCTATCATATCATCGTCAATGATTGCAGGAACATACTGGCATGTAACATTCTGTACAGCATCGCTTCCGTAAGTGTATTCAACGACTGTAGACTCCGTTTCATCTCCCTCTACAAAATTATAAACAGCCTTCACCAGCTTTCCGCCATCCCATGTGAATGTATAATCACTCTTAGATGTATAATTATACTTCTGGCCATCTTCTTCGATAGAGCCGCTACCTTTGAAAACGGCACGTGTCAAATGACCACTACCATCATAGCTGAAAGAGCCATTTCCTTTACTTACCTCCTTCTCTTCTTTACTGGTATATACTCCTGATGTGCTGACGCCCGAGATATAACCATTATTATTCAGAGATAAAACGTAAGAAATTGTTTCCTCAAAACTTGAACTCTTGTAATGGCTTGACAACGTAAATGGATTATAGGTAGCATTATATGTTACATCACCATCAAAGAAGGAAGCAAGAGTACCGTCGCTATTGTATGAGAAGGTATATTCTCCTGCCTGAGCCACTCGTACAGCTCCTCCTGTTGGGGTTTGAATCACACCCGACTCCGTATTGCCTGCAGACGAACCACCGCCGCCGGCTTCATCACCATCGTCGTCGCCACCACAAGATACTGTACCTAACGCACATACAGCCGCTGTAGCAAACACAAAGACTTTCTTGTTCATTCTAACAATAAAATTACTAAAAATCTTTTTCATTCCCTTTTCCCTTTCTTTTTGTTTTAATATTATACAAGCAGATTACTTTTTGCCTTATTATTACTAAAAGACATTGCAAATATAAGAAATTGATTTTATGCTAACAAATGCTGTTTGCACCAAAAACAGCAGAAATGTACACACAACAGGTTTATGCGGTTAAAAAAAGTATCTAAACGGATGTTTTTTTTCATTATTATCTATCAATATCATCTGCCAATATCATCAATCAATATTCAAGAAAAGGAGTTTTTACAGGACAAAGAGAAAAAACTCTCAACAAATCGGGATATATTCAATTATTAGTTGTAACTTTGGTGCGACAGTAACAGGATATGGCTGTGTAAACAGTAAACAAGCAGAACTGCGCGACATAAAGACAGGAACAAAGATTTATGAAATTTACACCTTCCCTCACCCTGATGGCAAGACTCTAAATAACACACTATCGTGGCAAACTATTTGATACGGTAGCGCCACCAGATGCATCTAAAGACTTCGTTTTCAATATAACTGCCGGCACAAGTTGGTTGGGCGAAAACGTGGTAGACTTTTAATAATAAGTAAAAACTATAATATATAAGGTCGTTTGAAAGGTTTCAAGCGACCTTTTTTCGAAACCTTAGCGAAACGCACATAGAAAAAATGAAAAAAAATGTTGATTATAGCGTAGCGTTTCAAGTAGGTTTGGTGTAATATAAGTATGGAACGTCAAAAATACATATCGTTGGTTGCAGAGCTACGGCAGATAGTCGTAGCAAAGGCATTGACGCTACTTGACGACCATGACGCTGCGGAGGATGTGGCAGGAGAGGTACTGATGAAACTATGGGAAAGGCATGAAGAATTGCACGATGATACAGAGAAGGTGAAACACTTGGCAAACGTGATGGCAAAGAACCTTTCGCTGAACGTTTTACGCCAGCGGCGCCGACATCCCATTATGCGAATATTCCATCGCAAGGAGAAAGACGATGACGACTCGTTCGACATATCCGACATTCCCGAGCCATTCACCCCTCATCAATATGTGGAAGACAAAGAAACGGGCGACATCGTTCATCGCGCCATTAGTCAGTTACCTTACAACTGGCGAAAGATTTTAGAGATGCGAGAATACGAAAAGATGAGTTTTGCTGAGATTGCCCTGGTGCTTGGAACTACAGAATCGTCCTGTCGAGGTCTGATGTTTAAAGCCCGCGCAAAATTACTTCAAATAATAAATAGAATATCATGAATATGGAGAAAGAATACATACAGAAGTTGCTCGACAGCTACATGGCTGCAGAGACAACGCAAGACGAGGAAGCCCTGCTTGCAGATTATTTCTGCACGCATATGGATATCCCTGCAGAATGGCGAAACTTCTCCATCCTGTTCAGGGGTCTTAGACAAGGTAAGCCTAAGTCTGTAGCACACAAGCCTAAGCTTGTACCACTTCACAAAAACATGATGCTAAGATGGAGTGCTGCCGCGGCTGTAGTCGTTATGGTAATGGGAATGGGCATGCTATTCATGAACAAAGAAGAAAGTAGCATCGAACCAACCAAACCTATTACAGTTGCAGTAAGTCCAACCCCTAAAACCATTACTACGCAACCTGAGCCTCAAGCAGAAACTTGCGCTCAGATGGCACAAGTTTCTCACTCTAACAATACGGAAAAGCGGATAAGAAAGATCAATAGACCTGTAGTAGCAAAGAAAACTATAGAAGAGCAAATACCTTCAGAAACCCAAGAATTGCAGAAAGATATCTGTATAGATAGCGAATTGCAGACGATGGAGGATGAAATGATGGCTATGGTAAATGAATTTGAAAACATGTAAAAACAACAATGGGTATGAAACGACAACTTATTCTTATTCTTTGCATCGTCATTCCATTTTGCATGGCGGCACAAAGTAAAACTGACAAGACAGTAGAAAACATTGCTGCATATCTAAATAAGCATTGTGCGTGGGGATATGTGACTGATGCTATATGCGGCCGCAACCGCTCAATGTGGAGCCATTACGGTGTCGACAACAAGCCTATGCGTGCCACGGCAACACTCTTAGACAGCATTCAACCCATGTTGAAACAGCTGCCTCACAAGCGCATGATGACCGACGAGCAGGCTGATGAGCTGTTCAAGGGACGCATAGCCATGCGCCTACATCCTGAGAAAGGCGACACCTCTTCCTTTTTCCTTATGGACTATGATCGCACCAACATGAGTTTCAAGTATGGTGTTAATAGTCCGCAGAGCATAAATATTGCCACAGACAACTCGCGCAATCAAAACATCCACTTCGACTACGAAGATTTGCCAGCCGAGAACGTGGCGCCAATCTTCGAAAAGCTTCGTAAGATGGAACTGCACAGTAATGTCTCAATAATAGATACTGTGTTCCAATACCAAGAGGGCGGAAAACCCGATTGGTGGATGGGTAAAAAAGGAGCGGATAGCCGTACACCAGCCCACATCGTGCTACTACCAAACGTAGAAAAGACAGAGTTCTTTGCTTGGTCAAGAGTGTTTTATTCTCTAATGGGCAATCGCAATTTCACTCTATACAACACGCAAAACTATGAGAATGGAATGGCGTGGTCGAACTATATAACAGCCACTTTCCGCACAGGAGGTTCTTTCTGCTTCTTTCATGTAGTCTATTACCAGAATTGTCTTTGTGTAATACGTGTAAAAGTACCAAAGTGGGAGCAATGCGCCGTGATTCCAAATACGAAAGAACTCATAGAACATCTGCAGGGGAAACAGCCTACTCGCCAAGGACTCCCTTTTGCCTCTGGAGAATTCGAAAAACAGATAGACTCCTTACTGACAGCAATTCAGAAGAGAAAAGGTACGGAAGTTATTGACACTACATTTTATAGCAACGACAAAGAAGGTCATGTCTGGTGGGATGGAATTAACGGCAGTTGCCCAACTCACGCCACAGTATTACGTACCCACTATTCTAAAAAAGACCATGCAGCTTTGCGTCAGCAGTTGTTGGATGCTTGCAAAGATAATGCACAACCCATAACGACAGATGATAAAGACTGCAAGTTCCTCATATTGTCGTGGCGCGATATGTTATTACGCCTTCATGGTCTAATCGTCTATTATTATCCCGATGGTCAGCTTGTCGTGGTTCGTGCCAATGGTTTAAATCCTTACCAGATTTGCATTCCACACTATAGCCACGATTGGTTTAAGTCGAAAAAGTAATCTACACCTAACATCTTATGAAACAAAAACTATTTCTACTGGCCATAATGGTCAGTACAGTCCTCACTGTGTCTGCCCAAAAACGGAAGATCGACCTCTGGGGACATGTATATGACCACGTCACCCACCACGCCATTAGTGGTGCGAAAGCCACTCTGATGCTTGCCGACAGTACCATTGTCGACTCTGTAACCTGTGGCTATTATACAGGCGGCTACTATGGCACCGATGCCAACTACTGCTTCTCAATTCCTCGCAAGCCACAACAGTACATCATCAAAGTGACGCATTCCGACTACGACCCATGCTTTGTTGACTACGAAGTGAAAAAGCCTGGTCGCAACACATTCTTTAACGGCCGCGCCTCCATCACCCTCAACAAGATGGGCCTGCGCCAGGGCTACAACACCACAACGGGAGCCTTCACGCAGATGCTCGACAACGTGAGTAGGCCGTCGTGGAGCCTCAACCAGGAGGTCCACTTCAACCGCCCGCTCGACGCGAAGAAGCGACTCACACTCGATGCCCATTCGCGCATCAGCTATGAGGAAAACAACGATTTCGATGTGGTGCAATACTCAGAGCCAAACAATCTGTCGCCAAAAACCATACTGAAAAGCGCTCCCCGCTCCACGGTACACACCATCTACAATACAGAGAATCTTCGCTTCACCTATCGCATAAATAGCTTCGACCTATCAGCCACAGGCGATTTCGCCTATCGCCATAGCACAAGCGACCGTGCGAACTTCACCACACTCAACATCTTTGAGTACAACTACGGCTTTGCCCTCAACTGCCGCTTGCCGTGGAAGCTACAACTGGCAGCCGACGCCAAAATGTATAGTCGCCGTGGCTACTACAGCTCTACGATGAATACCGACGATTTTGTCTGCAATGCCTCCCTCTCACGTTCTTTCCTAAAAGAATCGCTCACAGCCCGCCTCGAAGCCTTGGATATATTCCATCAGCTTAGTAGCACGGAGTACACACTCAACAGTCAATGCCGTATAGAGAGTTGGCGCAAGAGCATCCCTTCCTATCTGATGCTCCATCTCAGTTGGCGTTGGAGCCATATGCCTAAAAAGAAAGCATAGAGAATATGAAAAGTAAAAGGCGGTAGCTTTTTACTTTCATATCTCAGCTGTTTGTACTATCTTTGCACTATCACATTAGAAATAATAGATATTTCACCAAATATAGTACATATAAACATGAACATCATCAAAACTACGCTATTTGCATTAGCTACGCTCGCATCAATAGGAGCCTCAGCACAGAAAAACAATTGGCAACTCGTTTGGCACGAAGAATTTAATGAAGACGGCAAACTAAACGAGAAAATATGGAACTACGAGAATGGTTTTGTTCGCAACCATGAAGACCAATGGTATCAGGCAGATAATGCGTGGTGTGAACGCGGACTGCTGATAATAGAAGGCAGAACGGAGAAGCGCCCTAACCCACTCTTTAACAAAGATGGCAACGATTGGCGTACTTCGCGCGACTCCATAAAGTACACGTCGTCGTGTATAACCACACAGGGTAAATTCAATTTCCTATACGGTCGACTTGAGGTTAGAGCACGCATACCTGTAACAGGAGGTGCATGGCCTGCTATTTGGACATTAGGCGAAGGCATAGAATGGCCATCGTGTGGCGAGATTGACATCATGGAATATTATCGCATCAACGACAAGCCACATATTCTTGCCAATGCCGCTTGGGGCAACGATATTCACTATAATGCCGTTTGGAATAGCACACGCACACCATTCACCCATTTCTTAGAGAAAGACCCACTATGGGCAAGCAAATTCCATATTTGGCGAATGGATTGGGACAAAGAGGCTATACGCCTGTATCTCGACGACGAACTGCTCAACGAGATAAAGATGAAGGACGTGAAGAATGGTAGTATCGGCAACTACAATAACCCGTTCAACAAACCTCAATACATACTCCTCAATTTAGCTATGGGTGGCGACAACGGTGGAACCATCGACGATGCCTCGCTACCTATGCGATACGAGATTGACTATGTGAGATGCTATAAAAAAAGTATGAGTTTACAATAACTAAAAAAATAAGTGGTAGTTCGAATGCTTACGAACTACCACTTATTTGTTTAGTTATAATATTGCCTTGTTAAAAGACTATGTATTCTGTTACTTCACAACCACCTTTTTGCCTCCAACAACATACAATCCCTTAGGAAGACCGTCTACAGAGTTGCCACTACGAACGAGAGTTCCATTTATAGAATAAACACCTGTAGTAGCTGCAGGCTTTGATGCTACTACACCAGCATAGTCGATACCAAGAGTTTCAGCATCAACGAGAGGAAGCTCTTCGGCCGTAAGGATAAGCCAACGCTGATTAAGTCCTGTACCACCATTAGCGAGGTCTAAGCCTGTGTATCCTGTGGTACCATTATCATTAGCGGTGAGTGTAGCAGGGCTCCAATTGTCTGTCTCAGGATGGATAATCCAATATCCGCGCAATTTATTAGCAGTTACATCCACACGTCCCTTCATCAGCTGCATGTCGTAGCTTGAAGACGCTGTAGTAGACATACGGAAGCCATTAGAGGTGTAGGCAATGCGCTCGCCCGTTGCAACGTTTGTGAACTGATAATACTGATTAGCAGGATTGAACGAAATATACCATGCCACGCTATCGTTTAGCTGTGCGTCGGCTGCAGTCATCTCAATCCAGCGAAGTCCCTTAGTTGGTAAAGGCTTGAGATAGCTTGTGAGGCGGCCACGATCATTAGACTCCGCTTTGATATAGTATTTCACACCATCTTCCACATCCTTTGAATAATAAGGAAGCGCATGATGCTTGTAGCATGTTTCAAGTCCATCTTCAGCCAAAGCCTGTATAGCAAGACTATTAGCAATATATAGCTCTGGCGAATGATTATCCTCGTGAGCGCCATTGATGCCAAAAGGCCACATGTGCTGATAGTCGCCATTAAGAGTGCCTGTGGTATTATTGTTCCAGAACTGAACAATCTCTGTTGCACGATCGCCAAGCCATGTGCCAGAACCATATGTACCACCATTTTGATTGGTAGAACTGCTACGCAAATTGAACTTTGCCCATTGAGTGCCCGCCCAAGGAATAACACCTACACCATGAAGCATTTCATGAAGAAGGGTTCCTGTTGCCTGATACGAAGCATTTGAGCCTACACGAATCCAACCACCATACGAGCAATCGGCTGTTGGCACGCCATCTTGGAAACCGACGTTGATATTTACATCCTTCATAGAAGTGAGGTTGTTCCAATATGCCACAGCCTCGATAGTGGCATTCTTGATACGATTATATTGCTCAGTAGTACCACCATCACGAACATTATATTTAATCTGTCCCATAGGAATAGTATAGAACATAGTCTGTTCGCCATAGGCAACAGCTCCTGTAGTAGATTCTACGAATGGTCGCATATAATATTTAGAACCTGGGATAAGATTCTTCTTGTAGTAGATAACGCCATTGCTATTCAAAGTACCATCATTAACGCTGTCGGCAACAGTAGGATTAGGAGATTGTGCAAAAGCAAAACCTTGACGAGCTATCTGAGCAGCAGTAGCACCTTTTACAGTCATTCTGCCGAAAGCCATTGTTGCACCACGTGCATAACGCTTGTCGGAAGTAACAACAACATCGCGCTGCCATTTATAGCTTTCTGTAGCTTCTGCAACTGTCAAAACCATATCGTTGAGTGCCGAGATAGACGCATCTGAGGCATCTACCAAAGCTTGAGCCTCAGCCAACTTAGCTTTCAGCACGTTGGCAGCATCACCCTTATCTTCGCCCAAATCATTGTTGGCAGCTTCGATAAGAGAAGTGATCTGCTGCTTCTTTACTGCGATATCAGCATCACCAAGAGGAGTGTCGCGATAAAGCTTTACCCAATCCAAGAAGATAACTGTAGACTGTGTCTTATTAGATGAATATCCTGCCCAGATGGCACCTTCGGTAGTATTGGCAATGGTAAACGATACTGTATCTGTAGTCCATTCGTTTTCAGGGAAAGTAAAACGAGAAGTAGATGAAGACCCCTTCTTTGCTCTCCATTTAAGCATAGATGTGACAGAGGTCTGCGAAGAAGTGTTGTAGGATGCAGAAATAAGCTTGTAAGAACCAGGAGGCAAAACAACATTCTGCAACAAAGTATACTTACCAACCGAGCTTACAGAGAAGGCTGCTAAGCCACCCTTGTCAGCGTCAGCATAACCTTTAGCAGGAACAGCAACATCACAGATGGTGACAGGGCTACCATACTCTACTGTTGTTAGAACTCCTTTGTGGACAGCAGCATTAGCATATAGACTCCAACCATAAGGTACAGACTCTACCACAGCCTCAACATTACCTGCGCTTTCGGCAGTATAGTCAAGTTTGGCATCGAATGAACTGTTGCGAAGATACCCTTCTGTGATGTCGTAGGTTTGGGCATTTGCCATGGTTGCAGAACCAACTAAGGCTGCAATGAATAATGATTTTAAGTACATAAGTATAAGTTTTGAATAAGCTATTTAGGTTTTATATTTTTCGCAAAATTAGTGCAAATATAACAAAGGAACAAGAAAAATAGGCCTTTTTCTCTATTATTTAGCGAATAATGAACCACAAATAAACGATTTGTGTACCTAATATTGTATAATAACACTTAACTTTGCAATAGAATCGAACAATAACTTAAAACCGACATGAAAAAACCTAATCATTACTCACAGATTGCAGCCATAGCTATTGCTGCTTTGGCTTTATCTCACGCTCCAAGCTTAGCCGACAACGAGCAGGTGGAGGCATATCAAATGACTGTAGTTGCAAAGAATGGGGCAAAACAAAGCGTAGTACTTGTGAAGCCTGATGTTGTAACAGGTCCGAAGTATTACACCAAGTCGAAAGAATTTTCTATTAATGGAAAGTTGTATGCCATATCCGACATTCAGTCTTTCAGAATAGAGAAAACTATGGTAAGTGCCATCACAGATATAAATGCCGACCAAGCTAAGCCACAAAACAATAATGTATATAGCATCAATGGTCAGATTGTGAAGCATAATTCTTCTTCTCTCTCAGATCTTCCTAAAGGTATATACATCGTTAATGGCAAAAAACATATTGTGAAATAACCTACAATCTATCCAACATATGAAAACAGCTATTATTACATCTATTCTCGCCATATTGTCTTTATTGTCAACATGGGCTCAAGACACATTATGGGTGAGATACGACAACAGATTTACAGAAAATAAAGCATTCCAACTAAATGCTAAAGTTGACTCCGTAGAATTCTGCATTAGCAGCTCTAAATATTCACAAGACCCTATACTAAAGATATACAACTCAAGTATATCAAAGGGATATTATGAATATCGCATTAGCACATTGCTTGGTAACAATCAGACAGGCGACATAATGTTTGAGAATCCTGGACGAATACTCTGCAAACCTTCTACTTATGGTTCTGTAGACTTCAACAACGAGAATTCGCAATGGTGCTTCAAGCGCTCTATGGAAAGCGAACATTTCGTGGTGTTCTGGGAAAAGGAATTCGGCAATGACCCTACAAAGGCTGCATCGGGATACGCATTCAATCCTAAGACAATGCTTGCCGATGGCGAAAAGTATTGGAACAAATATGTGGAATTAGGATTTATAAATCCTGGTAAGTCGACAACTGACAAATACAAGATAGAGATGTTTGTGAAATACACCAAAGACTGGGTAGCAAACGGCTCTGGTGTAGACCAGAAGGTTGGTATGTTGCATGTAAACCCATGGGCTATTAGTTCAAGAGACGGTTCTACTGTGGCCCACGAGATTGGTCATACCTTCCAGTATCTTGTATCGTGCGACCTTGGCACATCCCACGGCTTCAACTACGGCTATGGCGACAATGCCTCTGGTGGCAACGGATGGTGGGAGAGCTGCGCAAACTGGCAGGCTTATAAATGCTATCCAAACATGCAGTTTACTGATGGCGAAAACTTCGAGGGACACTTGAAATTCCATCATCTTAACCTTCTGCATGAAGATTGGAGATATCAGAACTGCTTTATCCAGGACTACTGGTGTATGAAGCATGGTAGCGACTTTATTGGTCGCCTTTGGAGAGAGTCTAAGAAACCTGAAGACCCTGTAGAGGCTTACAAACGACTAAACAAACTCGACCAAGCAGCCTTCTGCGATGAGCAGATGGAAGGATATATGCGAATGGCAACATGGGATATCGACGGCGTTAGAGACCAAGCTAAACATCGCATCGGTCAGCATGTATCTCATCTACATCTTGCAGCAAGCAAGGAGGGTACATGGGAGGTAGACTCAGCATATTGTCCACAAAACTACGGATACTCTATCATCAACCTTAACACAACAGCTCCAGGCACCATTGTAAAGGCATATTTCAAGGGCATAGCAGGAGCTAAAGGCTATAGAGCTATCAACATAGACAAGGCAGGTTGGAGATACGGCTTCGTGGCATATTCTGCCAATGGCACCAGAACATACGGCAAGATAGAAAGCGACAAGGAAGGCACAGCTTCGCTCACAATTCCAGAAGATTGCAAAAAGCTATTCTTCGTTGTGATGGGAGCTCCTACAGAACATTGGCGCCACCCTTGGGACGACAAAGCTGATAACGATGAGCAATGGCCATATCAGGTGAAGTTTGAGAATACTGACGTTTATGGTAATTTCAGCGAATATCCTGCCGACTACGAACGTCGTGACACCACCATATATATAGACGCAAAGCTTGCTGTAAGCAATAGTTATTCAAGCACACGTGTGCAATACGATATGGCAGCAGTATCACAGGCTTTAGGATTGAGCACCAAAGAAATGCAGAGCGTAGGTCGTTTGGCATCATCAAATCCTCGCTTCGTAGGAATCAATGCCAGCGGAAGTGTGTATACTGGCACTACCACCAGCACCTCATCAAATACATGCTACGGTCATTGGTTTACATCTACAGGCAACGTATGCGGATATGATAGCAATGCATGCGTCTTTGCCGAATTCTATCCAGACCAGTATGGCTGCTATGTAGGGCAGTATCCTTCACGTCTACAAAAGGGTAAAACCTATACCATCCGTCAGGCTATACAATATCAGAAAGATGGTAAATGGTATAAAGCCACAATGGTTGTAAGACTAAAGGCTGTTTAATTAAACAAGTAACTACTCAGCACCTCTATGGGTGCTGAGTAGTTACCACCAATACGGATATACCAATACAGGATGTATACACAGCATATCACAACCTTTGGCACGTAGAACGGGCTTTCCGTATAGCAAAATCAAAGATAGAGATACGCCCAATGTTTCACTTTACACGTAAACGCATCGAAGCTCATATATGCATCTGCTTTGTGGCTTTGAAAGTCTACAAGGAACTGGAACGCATGCTGAAAGTATCAGAGATTAAGATGAGCGTAGACAAGGTGCTTGCATTGGCAAAGACAATCACGACAATACAAATTAAGCTACCTCTGAACAAGGAGGTTTACACCCAAACAATGTTAATGGCAAGACATCAGAAAATAGCTAAACTCTTTGACGAAGATTTTTGGGTGACACGATGACGAAGTCAGGAAAAAAATAGTTTTTTACACGAGAATAGAGAAAAAACTATCAACAAATAGGGATATATTCAATTATTAGTTGTAACTTTGGCGCGATAATAACACTAAAAACTAACACACAAACTTATATCATGAAACACATAAAACTAATAGGTCTTTTAGCTTTATCTATGGCTTTGGCTTCATGTGAGAAAGTATCGCTCGACGAACTACTAAGCAAAGAACCACCAACAACAGAACCATCTTCTACAGGCAATGCAAGCCTTTCTATACACATTGGCGGAATAGCAGATGCAAACTATCAGGATGCTACCGCTAAGGGCACACGAGCCATAGAGCCAATAGGCAATGTATGTACAAAACTTACTATATCTCTTTACGACGAAGAAGGTCAAAGAGTATACTCGGTAAATAAGAAATCTACAGATGCCGATTTTGCTGATGTAACAATAAAATTGGCTGAAGGTAAATACTATCTGGTTGTCGTTGCCCATTCAAACGAAAAGAATGCCACTACAACAGATATAAACAAGATTACATTTGAAAGCAACAAACTATCAGATACTTTCCATTATTATAAAGAGATTGAGTTGCAGGCTGGCGGCAACAATATAGATGTGGTAATGGAAAGAGTTACTGCCATGTTCCGCCTCGAAATAACCGACGAGATACCTGAAAATGTTAAGCAACTGAAGTTCTATTATACAGGCGGTTCGTCTACCCTTAGCGGTTTTACTGGAGCTGGAGCCGTGAACAGCAGACAGACGGAAATAAGGAATATACAGGCTGGTGTAAACACATACGAGGTATATACATTTCCACATTCGGAAGATAAGAAGCTAAAGATGACAGTAACAGCTCTCGATGCTTCGGGCGAGACTATATGTATGAGGTCATTTGAAGAAGTTCCTGTGAGCAAAAATGTGATTACACGCTATAAAGGTAGCTTCTTTACCAATATAACTCCACCAACAGCAGCCGACAATTATAAATTCAGCATCTCTGCCAATACCGATTGGAAAGGAGAGAATATTATAGAGTTCTAGTATATAAAGCTACAAAAAGAAAATCGAACCATGCAAATAGTATAATGCTATACGCACGATTCGATTTTTTTATTTGTTATTATATCACGTTATCCTAAACACATTACTAATATTAACTTTAATGCAATATTTGCTTTATGAATTTTCCGTTACGCTTAACGATATTAAATCCCTTAGCTGGTGTAGAAATCTTTCTACCTTGCAAATCAAAATATTGAGCCTGAGCGTCATTAACAGAAGCCTTAGGAGCGCATATACCTGTAGACTTGCCAGTAAACTCAGCGCTTGTTATAGCTGCAGAGTTAGCAACCTCACACTTTGTCTTATCGTCTGGGTCGTAGTCGTGGATGAAAGCCAAGACACCGAGGTTGTCGAGAACATAGTTCTGAGTATAAGGGATAGAGCACTCGTAGGTATAGTCATCTCCATTCCACTCTAATACATCACCCCAGATGCTATTTACGCGTCTACCTACATTATAGTGAGTATATTCGCCACTAGCACCAGCCTGAGAAATAGCTGCAAGGTTGGTTTCTGTAAGCACAACTGTTATACGAGCAGGATTCTTTGTGAAGTTCTCCTTTGCACGTGTACCAGTTACCTTAACATTTATCTTCTGGTTTTCAGTATCAACATCAGCAGTTATCTTCAAGCTTACGAAAGCTGTTTCACGCATACGCTTGCGAATAGCCTCAAACAATTCGAGCTTGCTATTAGGACAAGTAACAGCGGTAACAGAACCTTGTTCTGCATGACGATCATACAATACTGCTGGAGCATATTCATTATCGTAGAACCAGGTCCAATCGTTGTGGAATGATGCTGTGAAGGTATCGGTATAATATCCAGCATGATTCTCCATAGTGTTGAGACGTCCCTGGAATTCAGGCTCGTTCATTGCATCATGTACATAGCTTGCTACACGTGGACAGTTGGTACAGTTCTCAGTAGTAAACTCTTCCAAGAGCACGTTGCGAATAAAGCTATGAAGAGTAACATTGAATGTGCCCGACAAAGTGTTGTCGCTTGGTATCTCGTCTTCACCCTCAGTAAGATTGGTCAAAGTTACTGTGAGCGTACGAGTAGCAGGATCCATAGTCTGAACAGCAGTAGGACTGATAGTCATAGTAATGGTCTTTGACTCGTTGTAGGCTATAGATGAATCGCAATGTACGGTGTATTTATCATCCGAACCATCAACTGTACATACAGCATCAAATCCGTTGATAGTTACAGTAGCATTATTGAATACCTTCATAGTGAATTCGAGATTGCCATTGTCAACGACATAGTTCTGTTGCACATCGAGAGCGCTCAAAGTCAAATCGTATTTAGGCAACTTGTCGCCATATACCATAGCCTCAACACTAATGGTATAGTCGTTGCTATAATCCTTCCACTCATCGTTGCCTGAACGAATGAAGCATGAATAGCCAGGCACTGGAGTCTTTGTGCAACTCATAGCCTTTGATGTGCTCTTCTGATGGTATGAATAACCAACATACAGAGTTTGCATATCAGAAGTGATGTCTACAGGCTTGGTAAGAGCAACAGTATTCCATCCCTTTGCAGGTGTTGCAATAGTATCAGTACTCAGAACAGGACCATCAAGGCTTTCGCTAACCCATACAGCAAGCGAGTCTACATTAAGCTTAGAGATAAGACCTGCATGGATTTCGCGAATCTGATTGCCTGCAAGACTATTAATTTTCTCTTTCTTAATAAGTATGGCTCCACTTGTCCATGTCTGCTTCTTTGTAGAAAGACCAGAGAAATAAGTATCTGAAGTTGAAGGGAAAGGACCAAGTTTGCTATGGCAATAGCCAATGTTCATTCCTGAAACTTGAGCATTGCTCACCTCAAATGAGGCAAGCAATGCAAAGAGTGATAATAATACCTTTTTCATCTTTTTTGTTTTGGCTTAGATTATTATATCTATTAGCTAAGATGGTTAATCTATTATCTCAAAACCTTACGTACAACAACTGTACCATCTTCCTTCTGTGAGCGAACGATGTTGATACCCTTGTGTAGGCTGTTAGTCTGACGACCATCTACAGAGAAGTATCTTACAGAGTTGCCAGGAACATTCTTGGTAAGGTTAGAGATACCATTTGTGTTATAACGCTTTACATTAACATCATCAAGACGAAGAATGTATTGGCCGTTGCAATCATGATGGCGGAAGCAGATTACCACCTTCTTGCCTGCATATTTAGCGAGGTCGAATGCACGATAGCTCCATCCATCTTCAGCACCATTCTCTTCTTTCAGAGTTTCTTTGATAAGAGGTTCTGTTTTTGCTACATCTTCGATAGTAAATGTATTCTCATCGTAAGGCTGAACATACATACTATATGTTTCCTCGAAACGCTTTGGACTGAAAGCAGCAACATAGTAAGAGAGCTGTGCTCCATCTTCTGGGATTGTTATTACAGGAGATATTGTCCAGTTGTCAGGAGTTACAGCACCAAGATTATTGCTATAAGAAATAGATGCTAAGCATTCTTTACCACTATGACAATATTGAGGCTGGTCACCCCAAAGGTTAGAACCAAGGTTCCATGTTTCGCCATCGCCATCAGGATCTACTGTACTCCAACCATAAGCATGATCCTCAAAGTCGCCTAAGAGAACGAAGCCTTCCTTCTCAGCATCAAGTGCCACACCACTACACTTTACAACAACATCGCCTGCACTTGTCTTCAAGGTAAGATCACCATTAAATTCGCCTTCCTGCTCCGGGTAGAACCAAAGAGTTACATTAATAGTCTTATTGAACTGTGCAATTTCTGTTGTTTCTATGCCATAGAAAGGCTCGTTTGCAGGTATCTCTTCGACAGTAAGGGCCTTAGAGCCTGTGTTACGAAGAGTAATCTTTGCTGTTGTATATCTGTTGTAGCCTACATAAGTAGTATCGAATTTAACCTCAGGAGTTTCAAGCTCAACGCCCTCGTCTTTAAAGTCAATAACATGAATTCTGATATCAGAGATTTCTGCGTAGTCACCTTCAGGAACTGTACCATCACCATTATGGAACCATCCCCATCTATAAGAATGCGTTCCTGGCACACATGCAAGAAAATCAGCCCAGGATTCATCAGCCTCAAGAGTTGAAGAGCTTACATCAATATCTGAACCATAAGCAGCAGTAGTACCACTTGTTGTAGGATGAGTCATTTCAAGCGCAAGATAGCTACTATAAAGGTGAGAATAGTTTACTTCGTCTATTGGACGACCATAACTTCTACCCTTCCATGATACATAAGCAAGCTTACCCTCAGGGATATTGAGGTTCATTCTGAACCAAGCAGTCTCATTTACAGAGTTGTCGCCAGCATTCTTGTTAACAGCCTTGCCATCCTTGATAATGAATGGAGCATCAGGGTTTACTTCCCAACTTGTGATATATTCAGCACCTTCCTTTACAAGACTACCGAAATCAGGCATTGTCATAATAGAAGCCTTAACAACGGCTGTGAATGTACCAGCAGAGGTTTCAATAGTATAAGTAGTAGACTTTTCGCCGACAGTCTTTGTTTCCATAGTTACAGGAATGCTTACTTCTTCCATAGTAGAAACAGCCTTAAGACCACTAATATCGGCAGTAAAATCAGCATTGTCAGCTGTTACCTTCTTGATGACAAGATTATTCTCACCCTTGTTCTTCAATGTTATCACGCCAGTCTTTGTGCATGAGCCACCAGCAGTAAGCACATCATTGCCCAGAGAAACCTCTGGTGTTAAAACCTCAGCTGCATCCTTTAAGAGATCTGATTCTTTATAATCAATATCGTATACATAGAGATGGTTGTCTTCAAGACCTGTATAAGCCTGACCATCATACTGGAAGCGGATGAAGTGAGCACCTGGAGCAAACTCCCAGCTACCAGACATATCTTCATTGGCTCCTGTCCAAGAAGCCTTCACTCCCTCAAGAGTATCTACGAAATATCCGCCAGCGTTCTGATACCAATTGCTTACGTTGTTGGAGATACCCTTCCAACTTACAGTAGCAAACTTACCTTCAGGAACAACGAAGTCAAGACGGAGCCAAGAGCTACCATATTTACCATGAGTACCAGACATAGCAACCTGTGTACCATCCTCGAGAGTTGTCATCTCGAATGGGAACTCGATATTTGTTGTAACATCAAACTTATCTGTCTTGAAAGCTGCAGAATAGTCAGGATAAACCTTAGCAGTACCAGCAAGGTCGAATACCAAAGTAGATTCATCCTCTCCATTATCGTAAGTCAGAGTAGCAATACCCTCATAGCTACCAGCCTTTGATGCGCAGAATGTAACTGGCAAACTCAATGAGCTCCGAGCAGGCACAACACCTGTAGTCATCGTTGATGTGAAGGCATCGTCTTCAGCCTCGATTTCCAAAGCAAACTCAGCATCACTACCACCAGTATTATAAAGTACTACTGTCTTTTCAACCTTATTATTTACAAAATCTTCTCCGAAATCAACAGATTCTGTAAAAGTCTTAAGATTAGCAACGCCCTCTACAGGCAAGTTTGCTTTAAACGATTTGTATACACGAATAGTACCAAACTCATGTTTTACTGCAAAGTTTGTTCTTGCAGTAAGAGTTGTGATGTTACCAGCATCGTTGGTAGTAACATCAAAAACCAACGACTCAGCAGGATCAATAGTGCCAGAAGTACTTACATTACCAGCTAAAAGATATGTATCATAATATCCACCATAGTTACCACATACAATACCATTCACTGTAGTAGGAATGGTAATGGTCTTAGCAGCTGCATCATAAGTACCATCTACAGGGTAATCGTAGCTACGAGCCCATTCAGTAGCGCTCTGATTGTACATATCAAAAAGATTTGTGATAGTAGCCTTTGTACCATTAATAGCAAGACCTATATTATAACTATATGTATCACCACCTTCATAAATAAATGTATAGTCCTTGTGGAAAGACTGAGCTATAGCAAAATACTGCACAGTATCTGTAACGGCAACATCGCGACGTGGCAATCTTGCTATTGTCTTAGGTTTCTTAACTTTGGCAACTTCTTGAGTAGGGATGATGCCGTCTACTTTTTCTGGTACAGCAAGAAACGAAACATCATTCTTGTTGAGCGTCTTCTGAAGCTCTTTGACATTTACCTTCTGCATACCATTTGCTACCCTTTGAGCCGAAACAGGCGATAATGCCACAAGCATCAAGGCTAATGATAGTAGTGTTTTCTTCATACTGCAAACTTTTAGCTATTATACATTTTGTTACTAAATCCGATTACAAAGGTAGCAATATTTAAGTAGAAGTAGATGTTTTATACACTTTTTGCTATTCATTTTCAAGAAATTGGATGAAATACCGGCATTTTATCGCTATCTTTGCATCGATATAAACAAAATCTGAATACTAACAGGCAATAGCTTTTTGCTTTTATATTCCAATAGATTGTATTATCTTTGCACAATCATCATAATAATATAATAGGTATTTTACCATATATAGAACAAAATGAAAAAGCTTCTAAGCATAATACTGGCATTCATAATTCCATTCTGCTATATGTTTGGAGAAACAAAGAAGGCTACAGACAATCTGCTTTCGTTGGGATACGAATACTATAGCCAAGAAAGATATATGGATGCTCTAGATATATTATCTAAAGCCGTAAAAGCCGCAGATAAAACTCATGATGACTATACATATATAAAGTCGTATGTATATATTGGCAACATATATACTATATTCGACGACTATGAGCAGGCGCTACATTATTACAAAAAGAGCTTGGATAAGGCTTATAAGCTTAAGGATGAGAAAGCCATCACAACGGCAAAATGCAATATGCTGTTGTGTTATGCCAACCTTGGTATGGCACGCGAAGCTCAAATTTGTTACGAATCCATCGGCACAATCTCAATGGACTCCAAAAACAAGTCGCGCTTTTATACTTATCTAAACCAAGCTCTTCTGGCTAAAGCCAAGAAAAACTATAGAGCTGCTATATTTTTCCACACTCAAGCCATGGAATATGCTAAAACTCATGATATGGCAGCTCACTTCGTGGCAGCAGAAATGGGACAATTAGGAGTTATGCACGAAGATATCAAGGACAACAAGAAGGCTAAAGAATGGTTCTTGAAATGTGTAGATGTTGCTAAAAAGGGAAATTGTATTGGTCCGCTTACTTCTGCCTATGAGCATTTAGCAAATGTTTATGGCAAGGAGGGAAACGATAGTTTGTCGCTACAGTATCAGAAGCTATTTGCTGCCATGCGCGACTCCTTCTTCCTACAGAAAGAATTCAACTCTAAGCGTAGCCAGATTGCTAACTACGAAAGTCAGCGTAGCGATATGCTGATATCTTCATTATCCAACCGCAACACATTCCTTGTTTGGGTGATAGTGGTATTCGTAGCTTTGCTTGCCACTCTCATCGTGCTCACCTATTATATATATAGGAAAAACCGTCAGCTTGTTATCACTCAGCGCTTGCTCATTCAGAAGCATAAAGAATATGATCAGCAGTTGGCTATACAGAATGAGATATTTGTAAACAACCAAAATCAATCAGAGAGCGAGAACATAAATGAACCAGCTCAAGAAACTGACGACCCCGACTTGCTTAATAAGCAACAAACAGAACGACTGCTACAGCAGGTGGCGCATGTGATGGAGGATAGTAGCTGTATTTGCGACCCAAGTTTTAGCCTACAGATGCTTGCACAAAAGGTGGAGTCGAACACAAAATATGTATCGTGGGCAATAAACAAGACCTACAACAAAAACTTCAAGACCTACCTGAATGAATATAGGATTAGAAAGGCTGCAAAGATGCTTACCGACAAGAATCATTATGGCAACATTACCATAGCAGCTATAGCTGAAAAGGTGGGATATAAGTCGCCTACGAGCTTTCATCAAGCTTTCAAAAAGGTATATGGTATGACACCTATGGAATATCAGAAACTCGACAAGATAGGCTCACCCGATAAATCTATGGGGTATTAATTATAACCAGTCAGGAAAGTCACAAAGACCAGCCAGAAAGGAGAAGCAGTTATGCTGATTATGGTGAATGTCGAGATAAAGCCCTCCAGGCTATTGTCTGCTTGATCTTCCTTTCCGAGGGCATTGCCCCCGGTTACCTACATCGCAAGCGATGTGTATTGCCTTCCAGGCAAATCTTAGCTGTCCCCCTGATTTTTCGGATTATCCAACTTTTTATCGTCTATAAACGACAAAACTCTTCATTTTTTATCGTCTATAAACGATACTTATACAATAGAAGACCACGTAAAACCTTATAGACAGGTCTGCTATTGATACTAACGTACATGCTGGTCGGGTGCGCTATAGACTCTATAATATAAACAAATAAGTGGTAGCTCGAATGATTCGAACTACCACTTATTTGTTTATTATAAAAGCTATTATTATCTGCTTGCCCAAAGCATGCTCTTGCCTGCAGCTGAAGCTACCTCGTAAACGCCTGATTCGTCGAGAGCAACATCCATAGACTTGCCGTTTACATTAACCTTGATAGTACCATCATGGTTGAAACGGAACATCTCAACAGTCTTGCCATCAACAACCTGTGACCAAGAATCAGTATTCTTGTCGTAAAGGAAGCTTGTTATTTCGCCTGTAGGAGCTTTTACTTCATAACCGTTCTTAAGATATGTCACAGCATAATACTTGCCGTCCTGACCCATTACGTCGATTGTCTTTCCTACATTATGTGCCATAGGGTTACTGCCTGTCCAGAACTCGATAGTGTTGAAAACAACAACATCAGCAAGTGAGCAAACAGCATAAGCTGGAGATATGATGATGAAGATGATTTCGTTGAGGAATTTAGAGCTTGTAGCCGACTTATTCCATTGAGCTAGTTTATTGAAAAGTCCGAAAGAACCTACGCAAGAACTTGCAAAGAAAGATGTAGCAAGAATCAAGGCTGCTACAGAAAAATGTCTAGTTTTCATACCGATATAGTTTTTAGTTAATAAATATCGGCTGTAAAGTTATATAATTTAGTTTAATATAAGCAAGTTTTTGCCAAATATTTATCAAAATGTATAAAATTAAGGTATTTATCCTATCATTCAGCTATAAGAACAACACAGATTCGTTTCCTTCGTTAAAAAGAAGGTCGAGGATAGAAAGGTTTGGCAAGAAGCCATGCTTCTGGCTAAACACCTGATAATAAGGCTTTGGAGAGAACTCAAGGTCTTCTAATGGACGCTTAGGACGGATAGCATCACGGAAGTCGCTAACGACATCGCCGTTAGCCGATGATTGCGTAAGAGCATCTGCCGAAAGATATTCCTCTGACAGCACGATATTAGGCTCTATATCCAATAGTTCACACATTTTTGCAGTGGTCTCCATATTGAAATCGAGCAAAAACGTGTATTGTTTCTCAAAGAACGGACGAATATCATCCTCGTAATATTCAAAGAAAGGACTCTCGCCATAAGCTGACGTCAAAGCGTTCCAATGCAGATGGCGCCAGTTGCCATGGTCGCTGATGCGAACATCCTTCATAGCCACCTTTCCACTTACAGAAGTCTGCGGAGCTGGTTCTACAGGTATCGACAAAGCCTGCACGCCTTGTGTAGCCGAGATAACACAACGGTTGCGATAAGTCTGCTTAATAAAGTTGTCGTGCTGTTCCACTATACACCGCTGGTATCTAAAAAGCTTCTGATACCATTGTATAGGACCGAAATATGTAGATGAAAGGAGAGCTGTCTGCATGAGTTGCAAATGAATAACAATAGTTATTTTAAGGAAAATAAATCAATAAATATAATGACCAAGCATCAATAAAGTCGCCATGCCTTGCCAAGCATATCGTGTTTCTGCACGAGCATCTCTGTTGTACCTACATTAAGTAAGTAGGTATGGCAGTCGGTACTCTTGCAACGATGGCAACATTGATGAGGAATGAGATACTTTTCTCCATTCACAACAACCGAATCGCCAGGCACCGCCTTTATCTTTCCTATCTGCTTTATAGAGTCGCCAAACACCACAACATCGCCTCGTTCTATGTCAGAACAGAGCCAATGAAGCACCCCTACACGGTCGCCCTTGTGAATATGGATGTCCACATTCACGGGTACCGTATAGATGGTAAATACATAGGCGCGAATGGCGAGCATCACTATTGCTGCCACAAATAGCGCCAAAAGTGTTTTGAGCGCTTGGTTCAAAATATTTATTTTATATTGTCTACAAAGTTAAACAATCGGCTCCAGCGAATACCACCAAAGCCATTTCTATCAGGGTCGCTTGACCACCAAATGAATATTGGTTTACCAACCACATGGTCTTCTGGCACAAATCCCCAATAACGAGAGTCGGCAGAATTATGACGGTTGTCGCCCATCATCCAATAGTAATCGAGCTTAAAGGTATAGCTATTAGCAAGCTTACCATTAATATAAATCTGACCGTTCTTAACGTCGAGGCTATTGCCTTCGTATACCTTGATAGGACGCTCGTAGATAGCGATGTTGCTCATAGAGAGATGAACCGTCTCGCCCTTCTTGGGAATCCAGATAGGACCGTAGTTGTCGCGAGTCCAACCAGTTACGGCATTCTGAGGATATAGCGAACCAGAATAGATATCCTTGTCTGTGACCTGACGAATAGCAGAAACAATCTTTTGCTTCTTCAATTCGTTGGCAGCACGCTTTGTCAAAGGCATATAACCATCAAACTGCTGCAAGATAGCGCCATTGAGCAGATAGCGACTATCTACATCAGCACCATGAAGGCGTGACAACGAGCTTATGTCTTCGTTGGTGATACCAAGGTCTTTGCGTAGCTCATCATATCTTTCTGCCATGAAATCAACCATCGACATATTGTTGAGCTTGATAAGATATGTATATTGCACATTCTCTGGTTCCTTGTTGGCCTTGCCATCAAGATAAACAATCTTGTTCTTTATCTGCAGGGTCTGACCAGGCAAACCTACGCAACGCTTAACATAGTTCTCGCGACGGTCGGTAGGACGAGAGTCGATGCTACCATATTGTACTGGGTTGTTGGCAATATAGTTGCGTCCCATAGCATATACGGTCTTAAAGTATTCGTATTGCTGAGCTGGGTTAAGGTCGGCAGGTGATGGAGCATCAGGATAAATCTGACGATACAAATCTTCACCAAAGCCATAACACATGTTATAATAGTCGTTGGCATAAGCAGGCTCTGTAAGGATAGAGTCGCCTGCAGGATAGTTGAACACCACGATATCGTTGAGTTTCAGATTTCCCAAACCTTTCACTCTGCGATAATCCCAATGAGGATATTCGATATAGCTCTTGCAGTTGAAGATAGGCAAGGTATGCTGTGTCATAGGCATAGTGAGTGGAGTCTGCGGAATGCGAGGTCCGTAGCTAACCTTAGAAACAAACAGATAGTCGCCTGTGAGAAGGCTCTTCTCCAAAGAAGAAGATGGTATTACGAAGTTCTGGAAGAAGAACAGATGGATGAAATATACTGCCACAAGAGCAAACACAAGAGCGTCTACCCACGACATGATGAACCTTACAGGCCCTTCTGAGTCTTTCCACCATTGCCAACGTATCTTCTTAGTGATATAAACATCGAAGATGAAAGGAACTACGAGAAGTCCCCACCAGCTTTTCACCCACAACAAGAAGAGTAGATACAAGGCTAACACAATAGACAACTTAGTCCATTGCACCTTCATATTCAGTTGTTTCTTTTGCTTATCAATCATTTCTGTTTTGTAATGTGCTATAGAGCAATATATTATTGTTAAGAAGCCAATCCACTATCGCTTATCGTTATTGAAGAGTGGAAGGCTTAATGGTATTAAAACTTAAACAAATCGCTTGTTGTAAGCAATCCGTTGTGATCCTTGGTATATTCAGCTGCTAATACAGCACCAAGAGCAAAGCCCTTACGAGAGTGTGCATTGTGGCAGATAGTGATGGCATCGGCATCAGAGTCGTAGGTTATCTCGTGAATGCCTGGCACCTCGTCGCGACGAACAGCATCGATAACAATGTCTGTAGGCTTAGCCTCAGCAGCAGCCTCATTCTTCTCTGGAGAGTCAGGCCAGTTGACAGCACCTTTCACCCAATCGGTCTTTCTATCGAGATTCTCAACAATATCTTCAGCAAGAGTGATGGCAGTACCACTTGGAGCATCAAGCTTATGGATATGGTGTGTTTCCTCCATCTTCACATCATACTGCTCGAAGCCATTCATAATCTTAGCCAAATATCTGTTTACGGCAGAGAAGATGGCTACACCAATAGAGAAATTAGCAGCCCAGAAGAGAGTCTGACCCTCTTCGGTACACATACGACGAACATCGTCGCCATGTTCTTTCATCCATCCTGTAGAACCAGAAACCACCTTCACATTATGTGCAAACGCGCGAAGATAGTTGCCGTAAGCAGCCTGTGGAGCTGTAAACTCTATGGCAACATCAGCCGAAGCAAATTCTGGAGAATCGAAATCCTCTTGGTTGTCTACATCTATAATGCTTACTATCTCGTGTCCACGATCTTTAGCAATCTGCTCAATCATCTTGCCCATCTTGCCGTAACCTATCAATGCAATTTTCATGTTTTTTTTGTGTTTTATGTTCAATATTGTTTGCAGACATATCTGCCTAACGTGCGATATGTCAGTATTTTGCATGCAAAGATAAGCTAATTAGGTGAAATAGCAAAAGAAAAACATACAATAAGTCTTTACTTAAGGATTATTTTTTGTATTTTTGCAACATTATTAACATCTATCGGTTTATGGAACAACTACTGCACTACTGCTGGAAACATAAACTTTTCCAACCTTACGACCTCACCACTACCGAAGGCAAAGAGGTAGAAATAATTGATACCGGACTGCATAACACCAATGCAGGTCCCGACTTCTTTAATGCCAAAGTGAAGATTGATGGCACCATGTGGGTGGGAAATATTGAAATACACGACAAGTCGACAGACTGGTATCTGCACAATCACGACAAAGATCCGAGATACGACAACGTGATACTACACGTGGTGGAAGTTGCCAACTCGGCTGTAGAGACTTCCAACGGCAGACTGCTGCCTCAACTTGAGATAAAAGTCCCAAAGAGCGTGGCAGACAACTACAAAGACTTGCTTTCTACCGACAGTTATCCGCCATGCTATAAGATAGTGCCGGAGCTAAGTTCGCTAACTGTCCACTCGTGGATGAGCGCCTTGGTGACAGAACGATTGGAGCAGAAGACTGACGCCATAACGGAAAGATTGAAGAAGTGTAATGGTTCGTGGGAGGATGCATACTTCATTACCCTTGCCCGATATTTTGGCTTCGGCATAAATAGCGATGCCTTTGAGACATGGGCAGAGAATGTTCCACTATCGAGTGTGGCTCACCATCGCGACGACATAATGCAGATAGAAGCTATATTCTTAGGTCAAGCAGGACTATTAGACCCAAGAGCCATACCCGAAAGGTATAGAGAAGAGGCTGCTGCAGATGCTCACTACATTGAATTGTGCAGAGAATATAAATATCTGTCGCACAAATTCTCGATGAAACCTATAGACTACAAGCTATGGCGATTTCTAAGGCTTCATCCGCAGAACTTTCCGCAGATAAGAATATCGCAATTGGCAAATCTCTATTTCGCTCGTAAGGCTAATCTTAGTCAGCTGTTGGAATGTAAGGATATCAAGGCTCTGCAAGCGCTATTTGCAACCACGCCTACCGACTATTGGCAGACGCATTACAACTTCGGACAAGAAAGCACTAAGAACACCAAGCAAATGTCGAAGCAATCGATAAATGTGCTAATAATAAATGTTGTGGTTCCGATATTGTTTGCTTTCGGCAGATACAAAGGCAAAGAGGAGCTATGCGACAGGGCTTTCGAATTGCTCGACCAGCTGAAGGTGGAGAACAATATGGTGGTGAGGATGTGGCAAGAGGTGGGACTGCATGCCGATACCGCTTCCGACTCACAAGCATTAATACAACTAAAAAAGGTATATTGCGACCGCAAAGACTGCCTACGTTGCCGAATAGGATATGAATATCTGAAAGGTAGAAAGGTAAAAAAGTAAAAGGGTAAAAAAGTAGAAAAGTAAAAAAGATATGAGTAAATATATATTTGAAACAAAGATTGAGGTTCGCGACTATGAGTGCGACATCGAAGGTATAGTAAACAACGCCAACTATCTACACTATATGGAGCATACACGCCACTTGTTTCTACGCGAAGCAGGACTAAGCTTTGCCAAGATGCACGAGCAGGGTGTAGATGCTGTTGTGGCACGTATGAACTTACAATACAAGGTGCCTCTACGTTGCGACGACGTGATGATATCGAAGCTCTGGATAGAGAAGCAAGGGGTGAGATACATCTTCCACCAAGATATCATCCGCGAGGCTGATAATAAGCTATCTTGTCGCGCCACAGTAGAATTGGTATGCCTCATAAATGGCAAATTAGGTAATAGCGAGGAATACGATAAGGCTTTTGCGCCTTACTTCGCATCTTCTATGGAATAAAGTTCCACCACTATCATCATGGATATAGATATCAAAGAAACGCTAAATGCGATGATCTTGTCGCGCATCGGCTACTATAACCTCACTGGGCTACACGAGCTGTATGCGCAAGCTGGCTCGGCAACGCAGATTATCGAGGCAAGTGGCGACATCAAGCAGCTGATACCTGAAGCTACGCCACGCCTGGTAAAAGCTTTCAAGAATGCTGAGAGCCACAGGAAATGGGCTGAGAGCGAACTGCAATGGGATTTGGATAATGGTATCAAACCGCTTGCCATAAGTTCCCCACTCTATCCTCAGCGCTTGGCTGAATGTCCTGATGCTCCTGTGATGCTTTATTATATGGGCAATGCCGACCTCAACGCCAAACGAATAATCTGTATCATAGGCACTCGCCATGCTACTGCCTATGGTCAGGACATCATTCAGAAGTTTACCAAAGAACTGCAGATAGCATGCCCCGACACGTTGATAGTTAGCGGACTTGCCTATGGTGTAGACATCTGTGCCCATCGCAACGCTTTGGCTTCAGGCATGGAGACTATAGGCGTATTGGCTCATGGTCTCGACACCATCTATCCTTCAGGCCATCGTGATACGGCAGCCAAGATGGTGAAACAAGGAGGACTGCTAACAGAATTTCCTATCAACACCAATGCCGACAAGGTGAACTTCGTTAGGCGAAACCGTATCGTGGCAGGAATGAGCGATGCTTGCATCATTGTAGAGAGCGCAGAAAAGGGTGGCGGACTTATCACCACGGGCATAGCAAACAGCTATGGCAGGGATGTTTTTGCATTTCCTGGCAACATAGGATTGCCTTATAGCGTAGGTTGCAACAACCTTATCAGAGACAACAAGGCACAACTGATAACTTCGGCACAAGACTTCGTCAACGCCATGGGCTGGGAGAATGATGCTAAGCTCAGAGAAGCCAAGAAGCAGGGTATAGAAAGACAGCTGTTCCCCGACCTTTCTGCCGACGAGCAACATATAGTAGACATCCTCACCACAACCAATGACCTACAGATAAATCTATTGTCTGCAAAGTCGGGCTTCGCTATAGGCAAAGTGTCGTCGTTAATGTTTACTCTCGAAATGAAGGGCATGGTGAAGAGCATGGCTGGTGGTGTGTGCCATCTGATAATGGCATAAAGACAGTCGGATTTAAGGAAGTGAAATGACTGCTCATTTGGTGATATGAAATAAAAGCCTTACTTTTGCAGTTGCATAATACACATAGACAATTAAATGACAGAAGATTTCGACATACACGAAGAAAGGCTAAGCAAGGGCGAAAAAGAATTTGAAAATGCCTTGCGACCTCTGAGATTTGACGATTTCAACGGACAGCCCAAGGTGGTAGAAAACCTTGAGATATTCGTTGAAGCTGCCAAATATCGTGGCGAGCCTCTCGACCACACCTTATTATATGGTCCTCCAGGACTCGGCAAGACAACTCTTAGCAATATCATAGCCAACGAACTTGGCGTAGGATTTAAGATAACAAGCGGACCTGTATTAGACAAGCCTGGCGACTTGGCAGGCATACTAACATCGCTTGAACCTAACGATGTGCTATTTATCGACGAGATTCATCGTCTGTCGCCTATAGTGGAAGAATATCTGTATTCTGCTATGGAAGACTATCGTATAGACATCATGATAGACAAAGGTCCATCGGCACGAAGCATACAGATAGACCTAAACCCTTTCACCCTCGTTGGTGCAACCACACGTAGCGGTATGCTTACAGCACCTCTGAGAGCTCGTTTCGGCATCAATATGCACTTGGAATACTACGATCCCGAAACACTACAGCGAATCATCAAGCGTAGCGCCATGCTTATGCGTGTGCCTATCGAAGATGATGCAGCATTAGAGATAGCTCGTCGCTCACGTGGTACACCTCGTATTGCCAATTCCCTACTCCGCCGTGTGCGCGACTTTGCTCAGGTAAAGGGTAATGGCACCATAACTTGCGATATTGCCAACCTCTCATTAAGGGCATTAAACATCGACCAATATGGTCTTGACGAGATAGACAACAAGATTCTCCTCACCATCATCGATAAGTTTAAGGGTGGTCCTGTTGGATTGTCTACCATCGGTACTGCCATTGGCGAAGATGCAGGAACTATAGAAGAGGTATATGAGCCTTACCTCATCATGGAAGGCTTCATAAAGCGTACTCCTCGCGGACGTATGGCTACACCACTTGCCTACGAGCACATGGGACGCAACACATATTCTGGAGGACTGTTTGAATAAAACATCTATATACTACTTATGGTATACCAAGATTATAATCAAGCAAGCTCCACATTGCCTAAATAAATATGTAGGCAATGTGGGGCTTATTTATTTGTACTTGTTAGCTTGTATTCGGTTATGCCACAACATTTATATTTCTCCATAATACAAATTCTTTAAGTTGATTCCCAAATTCTTTGAGATATGGCATACCATAAGGATAATAATCAGTGGATTGAAGCGTTTTGCCTTGTTCGTCTACAACTGCTCTATTTGAAGATATCATATGTTTATAATTTTAGATTACATTTAAATTGAACTGTATCAATACCTTTTAAGATAATATTGCAATTCCGCATTGTTTTTCGGTTTTATTTGCTTTTTTATAACATCTATCACATATTCCGGTATTGGAGATTTCCAATAGTCTAAGCCCCTATCCTTCAAGAATTTTATAACTTTTAGTTTGTCTTTGTATTGTTGCGAGTCAAGTCTGAAAACACTTTGTCTAAGCCTATACAAAATATCTTCATAATAAGGATTGCCTTCCCCGTCAGATTCTTCCAATCTCCATTTGTAGTCGGCCCCATGCTTTAAAAGATACAATGCAATGTCCATACGATCAAGAACGAGCGCACGTTCAATGACTCCGACAGGCGAATCTTCTGTACGAAGGTTTACATATGCGCCTGCCCCAACAAGAATACGAACCTTGTCAAAGTTATCTTTTTCATAATAATTTGACAAGTGAATAGCCTTACCAAGTGCTGTACCTCGAGCTATAGTCCAATCCCCTTCAATATCATAATTTCTACCACACTCTGTAGAATTGGGATTCCCCCCATATTTCAACAGTAGTTTAAGTATTTCCTGAGAAATACCTATATATTCACAAGCTACTATCACAGAATTCTCACCACTATCAGATATGCTATCTGTAGGAAGATTCGGATCTGCTCCTAAATCCAACAAAGTCTTAACTGATTGAATATTATTATTAAATACGGCAAACATCAATGGTGTAAAATCATTTATTCTATCTCGAGTGTCGACAGGAACTTTCAAATCAATTACTTGGTGTTTAATCTCCTGTAAATCATTATCTTCTACAGCTTTAGCCAACTCCCAAGCTTTTGTAGTTTGGAATCTACGAACATCCCAACCAAGATAAGAATCTTTTTCAACTGGGAAATTTCTATTGTTAAACAACAAAAACAGAAATAACAACAAAGCAAATAATAAAATAAGACATTTCTTTAACATAATACAATTGTTTTAAAACGAAATAGATTTTATCGAGATTGAAGTTGCTTATTTTTATTACGTTTAACTTCACATTGACACCATATTGTTTCAATACCTTTTAAGATAATATTGTAATTCCGCATTGTTTTTCGGTTTTATTTGCTTTTTTATATCATCTATCACATATTCCGGTATTGGAGATTTCCAATAGTCTAAGCCCCTATCCTTCAAGAACTTTACAACTTTTAGCTTGTCTTTGTATTCTTGTGAGTCAAGGGGATAAATACATTGTCTAAGCATATACAAAATGTCTACATAATGTCCATCTTAACCAAAAGATGGGTCATAGATTTTGTACTTGCAATGATAGTCAGCCCCATGTTCTAACAAGTACAATGCAACATCCATCCGATCAAGTACAATAGCATCCATCAATGGAGAATTTTGACCATCTTCGCAACGATTAACATCTGCTCCCATTTCAACAAGAATTTTCACCTTGTCAAATTTCCCAAAAAGAGGTATAGCATAGCTCAGAGCTGATCTACGAGCTGGTGTCCAATCCCCTTCTATATCGAAATTCCTGCCACACTCCATAGAATTAGGATTTCCACCATATTTTAATAATAGTCTTAGAATTTGGGGAGAAACATTTGGAACATCACAAGCAAAAATTACCGCATTCATCCCACTATCTGTCAAAGAATCATTCGGGAGGTTTGGATCAGCTCTTAACTCAAGCAATCTCTGTACCGAATGTATCTTATTTGTTATTACAGCATACATAAGTAATGTCAAGCCAAACTTTTTCTCCTTAAAATCAACTGGGATTTTTTCTTCCAACACTTGCCTATTAATTTCATTTATATTTTGATCGTCCACAGCCTTTGCCAGAGTCCAAGCAGGAGTCCTTTGATAAAGCCGCACGTCGTCGGCCAGCAAATCATCTTTCTTTACGGGAATTTCCCTGCAACCAAATAATGTCAAGAGCAGAGCAAAAAACGAGTACTTAAATATTTTTTCAATCATAGCAAGCAAATTAATATGTAGTAAATGGTAAATTTGGTCGATTTATAATATATTGCCATTGAGCATTTTTTATTTTCAGATCATATAAGTCTTCGTCTGAATAAAAATTCTCTATACTCCTTAATTCCACAACACTATTGTAAATTAAACATTTTAAGTATCTGAGCAACAAAAAGTTGCCCAGGATTTTGCTATGTCAGAGGATTCACTTATTTAGTGTTGCAAAAATAATCAAACAAAACCTCATCAGGCATGGCAAAAATACAAATAAAATCTGAGAAACTCACTCCTTTTGGAGGAATATTTTCAATCATGGAGCAATTTGACTCCACATTGTCATCTGTAATCGACTCTACCCTCGGTCTATATACAACTTCAGATAATCTTTAGGCTATTGATTTTAGAAAATATAGTTGAATTCTGCAAGCTATATAATTGAATAAAACAAGTCTTCCAGTACCACTTTTAGTACCACTAAGGTGGTACTGGAGTTTACCTTAGGTGGTACTGGAGTTTCACTTAGGTGGTACTGGCAATAAAACTTAATGTCTTTTTTAAGGAGGTTAAGAGCTATTTTTATCTATTGCTGTCCGCTGAGCCCACTAATCCCCTATGTTTGTTGGATGATCATAGTTTATTTTGTTAAAAAGTAGCATTTTTATATCTTTGCGACAAAATATAAAAGAATTAGAAGTAAGATAGTTGTCTTAGATTAGACGAAAAAGGAGACCCTGTCTTCGCGACAAAGTCTCCTTACGGAATGATCGTCATGTTTGTCTGCATTATAGCATCAAATTTATTAATCCTTTTTTTAAATTACGATACTATATGTTTTGAATATCAGTTTGAAAGAGTATTAGTGTTTCGTTTTAAAGTCTTATCATTCACTATTATCTATCAGAAATCTATTAATCTGAAAACGAGAGAATATTAATATGATGCAAAGATAGAGAATTGTTGATTAGTCAAGGTGTCAATACGTAAAAAACAGCGTAAAACGTTGTAACGGATAAATTGTTACACGTTGAAATGGGGCAAAATAAAGATATTGGGCTATAAAAATATAGATAACAAGCTATAAAAATGAAAATAATAAAGGATAAAAAAGATGCCTGCAATAGCTTATTGCTACGCAGGCATCTTAAAGGATATGTTAACCTATTGTTGATTAATCGATATCAGAATTGCGATCGAGGCTGTCGTTAAAATCCTTTGGCTCACGATTTGCCATTGGATCATGATAGTCCTCACGGTTGTTGTGCTCGAAGCGACGTGGCTGACGACGCTCCTGACGCTCGCCGTTGTTGTGATCTGGACGAGGACGACGCTCACCACGCTCTGGACGTGGACGACGCTCACGCTCTACATATCCCTCTGGCTTTGGAATAAGAACCTTGTGAGAGAGCTTATACTTACCAGTCTTAGGATCGATTTCGAGGAGCTTAACTGTGATCTTGTCACCCTCCTTGATACCAGCCTCTTCAACTGTCTCAAGACGCTTCCAGTCGATTTCTGAGATATGGAGCAAACCATCCTTACCAGGAAGGATTTCTACGAAGCAACCGTAAGGCATGATAGAACGAACAGTACCCTCGTAAACCTCACCAACCTCAGGAACAGCTACGATAGCCTTGATCTTAGCCAAAGCAGCATCGATAGAATCCTTGTTAGGAGCAGATACCTGTACGTGACCCTTACCATCAGTCTCCTCGATAGTGATAGTAGCACCAGTATCCTCCTGCATCTGCTGGA